>Ga0194118_10001191_pt1 | contig 38623 bp, 43 predicted proteins | sample TA2MahsurfametaG_2_FD_148662 | JGI IMG/M metagenome (GOLD analysis project Ga0194118, IMG submission 148662) | Freshwater microbial communities from Lake Tanganyika, Tanzania - TA2015013 Mahale N5 surface | ecosystem: Environmental > Aquatic > Freshwater > Lake | place: Tanzania: Lake...
ACGATGCCTTTGTTCTATCTTTCTTTTGAGGGCAATTATGGCGTTTAGAAAACGCTTGTCTTGCTTTTGAATTGTTTAATTTAGCACGTAATCCTGATGTGTCCCCAAATGATACTTTTTTAATTTTTTTCGTCTTAGGATTCTTAACGTAAACATAGAATTTCTTAGAACCACCACGTTTTGGTTTTCCAATTGGTGGATCTTTTTTCTTTTCTTCTTCAGTTAAAAACTCGGCATCATCTAAGAATGGTAATCCTAAATGTATTGTTTTATTTTCAATAATTACTGAATGACCAATACCTGATTCAAGTAATTCTGCTTCTTCTTTAGTTACTTTTAGTAAACCTTCGTTATATAATTGTCTTGCTTCGTTAAATAAATCAAAATATGCTTTTGATTCAGGACGAAACACATTTTCAAATAAACTTAACTTATTTTTAATATGGAAAGCTAAACCAGCTGAGATTTCATTTAAATCACCAGCGTATTCCATTTTTTCTTGTGTTGCCTTAATTAAATCTGAAAAGTGAAATGATTTTGTAGAACCATCACTTAATTTAATAGCGTAGAAGGGATGTTTAGCTAAAGTAATTTCACCTTCTTTACCGTCAGTAGTTTTTACTTTTTCACCTTCAGCAAATTTTACATCTTCCTCTAAAAGACGTTCAATTTCTTCTCTAATTAAAACTTTTAATTCTACTGACATTATTTTAAGAATTTTAACTTGTAAATAGTAGTATTAATTAACTCAGAAATCATATCTACTTGATTTTGCACATATGAGTCTTGAGGTAATTTATTTCTGTTTTGTTCAACATACATTGACAACGCAGTAAAATAAGCAATTATTTCTTCACATGAAATATACTCTCTTACTTGACCAGGAGCAGAATAACCTGTGATGATACCATTTTTACCTTGAATTGATTCAACAAGAGGATCAATTATATCAATAATTTTTTCATAATAAGCAGCTAATGCTCTGTGAGCCGCATCAGATGGAGTCTGCCAATGATAAATGTGAGCTTGGTTTCTTGAGGCAAGTAAAGTTGAAAAAAATGCAGCTATAGGATTCATTATTTTTTAATTTTTTCAGCTTCGTCTAATTTTTTTACTTCGTTTTCTAAAGCACCTTTTAATTTAGCTAATTCGGCTTCTTTTTTCTTTAAATCACCTAATAATTTTTCAGCATCAGCAAAGTGAGCATCACGAGTGCCAGGTTCAGACATAGCTGACTGCATGTGATGTTCGATTTCTTGCTTAATTAAATTAATATCATCTTCAAGTTCAGCTGCTTTATTTTCACCTAATTTAAGATTTTCTCTCATTTGTTTTCTCATTTCGTTGATGAGTCTTTCACCAATTCTTTGAGCCTTATCAGCTGTTTTGTATAAACCAAATATATTATCAAAATCTAACCCACGTTTAAATAAATTAGCAATGGTAAATAAATCACCTTCAGCTACAATATTTTCAACAGTTGAATCTTTAGTTGGGTTTTGTACAATAAAAAATGAACCCAATTGATCATCAATACCAAGGGCAGCAGTTGTTGGATCAACATTATCTTGTAATGCTTCTTTAATTTCTTTTGCAGCTTTAACCGCTTCGTTTTTTTCAACAGCGTATAATGCGGCTAAGTAGTCTTTAACTGCACCTTTAGTGCATCCTACTTTTTCCCCGCGTTTGCCATTTTCGTATTGTTTGTAAACACATTTACCGACTGATGTATAAGGCATAAATATTATTATTTATTAGAGTATTTCTCTATATAAATATACAATATTTAATAAAGGTAGCCAGAAAATACACCGGCTTCTACGTTAAGCGCGGTAATTTGCTCAGTATCTAATATAACTTTCTTTTTACAATAATCTAAACCTAAAACTCCAATAAATTTTCCATCAATGTTTTTAATAGCAAAATAATAACCCCCTTTAGTATTTGTTTCCGCAGCGGTATATTTTAATCCTAAATCATTAATATTTTCATTTTTAAAATCGAAAATAGCAAGATGTGTATTTTCTAATAAATAATTTGTAGATCTTGAAAATAACGATACTGGAATGTTTTGGAATATCATCTTTACAGATTCAGTATTTAATGTTAATACTTCATAAAACATACTAAATTTCTGTATTGATTTTCCTGAGGGGTAAAAATACCCTCCATTATGAAATTGGGTAATCCAAACTCTATCAGCTTTATACGTTTCCCTAATTTTTTCTAATTTAGTGTCAATTTGACTATATAGTGCACATTGCTCTGCTATTGGATCTGTATTTTTTTCCTTTATTTTTTTAGTACGATTAATATAAAATTGAACTAATAAAGGACCTAATATACCTGTTAAAAAGGCTGCTATTATTTCTGTAGAGTAAGTCATATATAAAAATAAATATATTAAATTGATTTATTCTTTAATTCCTGAATATATTCTTTTAGTTTAGTTACTTCATTTTTATTAACGGTTCCACCTCCCCAATTTTCAACATCTCCTGCTTCATTTACAAATGTATCTTTTACATTAGCCCACGCATCTATAGCTTCTAAAGTTTCATCTAGCACTGCATCTTTATTAGCATTTAATATATTACATTGATATTCTTCAAACTTACCTTCTTGACGTAATTTAGTTTCATATTCAATTACACAATCAAAACATGTTTTGTGTATTGCCCACATTTCTTTATTATAGCGGTTATCTTTCATTGGACGACCACAATTAGGACATAAAAGGGGTAAAGTAACTAAACGTTTTAAAGTATCATACTTTGTAACAGTTTGTTTAATACCATTTTTAATAGTCCATTTCCTACCATTTTCTTCCCATATATCACCTTCAGTATGTTCTATTTGTGTTTTAGTATAACCTACCTGGGATTGGGTTTTACCACCTAAATCTCCAGTAATAAGATTTCTCATACGTTGAACATCACGTTGAGAAAATTCTCTTTTTAATTGTGATTCACTCATAAACCTAATTCTTTAAGTTGCGAAATAGTGTCGCTGGCACTTTTATGATGGATACCAATTCCACCTTTTTCTCTCCACATAACAATATTTGGTTCTAATCTATCATCTATTAATATTTTCCCTTCACCTGATTGATCTGCTTTGCGTTCTGGAGAAGCTAAGATTAATTTAGTTCCTGGTAGATATTTTTTAACCCACAAACGCTTACCTAAACGGCTTGATTCTGAAGCTGATGGTGATGATAATAAAATAGGATTATATTTTTTAATATAGTCCCAAAGTTGATGTCCATCTGGCATCCAAGGAATACCAACCCAGAATTTAACACCTATGTTGTTATCGATTTGATTCCAAAATGCTCTTTTACCATACTTTGCTTCGTACTCTTGAGGAGGGATTCCAAAAAAATGGTCAAAACGTGCTTCAAAATCAGCAATAACGCCATCCATATCACAATAAATTTGATATGGGGTAATGCCTTCTACTTCTAATATGTTTTTTAAACTTATCATAACTCAAATACCATCGGATTTTTCTGTCCATAATTTCTCATTAATACACCTGCTAAAGCATTTGCTTCATTCTCTACTGGTGAGCCCGTTTGGCCTGAAGACATATCAAGTTTATTAAGTTGCATCTGTTGAGCATGAACCATTTCGTGAGCTAATGTTCTTAATATATCAGCTAATCCTCTTCCTTTAATTACTATAGCAATTTTGTTTTGCATTGGTTGGTATCCACCAAAACTTTTAAATTGTTGAGTAAAATTAGGAGAATTAATAACATGTACTTTAGGAACATCTTTTAATTGAAGTTCATTTGATGCAAAATTAACAAAATCTTTCATAGTGTGAAAGAAATTAGGAGCATATTCTTTAATAATGTTTTCTTGTAAACGTTTTTTATTTAAATAATTTTTCCAATAATTTTCTTTTAACATACCTAATTGCTTAATAATTTGATTAGCATTATTTTGAAATAAATACGATATTCCTCCTTCTATTTCCCAATCAGCCACATTATCGGGACGATCATCAATTAAAATATTACCTCCCTTAGCGTATTTCTTTTTCGCTGATTTATTATTAACAAATATGATTTCTTTAAGGTAAGGAGATAAACCATTCTTTTTTAACCATTCAAGTTTACCTTGTTTTGTTCGTTCATTTGTTCCCGCTGCTGATAATATTGATGGTTCTTTATCTTTAACAGTGTTAAATATTTTCATTCCCTCAGGGATTGGTTTTAAATTAGACCACCACTCCTCAGGATTACTATTAATTTTATTCCAAATAGCTTTGCCATCATCCTCAGATACACCTAATTGTTTAGCAGTATCTTTCAAACCACCTTTATAGTCTGCTAATAAACCATCCATATCAAGATAAATCTGTGGCATTACTTAAGAAATCCTTTTAATTTAGTTGCTAATTCATCAAATGCCACAAAGTTAGCATCTTCAGTTTTATCAATAAGTGTTTGAATACGTGCCTCAATTTTCTTCTTATCTTCCTCGGGTATGTCTTTCCAGATTTTAGATTTTTCAAATAATGATTCTACATCTTCTAGGTTAAAGCTTTTATTAGCACCTTGAGGATCATTATCTACTAAAGCAAAATGATCAGCATCAAATAGTTGTGAATATAAATCAACATTTTTAATTACATCTTCCCAGTTTCTAATTACAATACCTGGATCTAGTGATCTGTCTCTACTCATATTGCGAGATAAAGTAGTATATGGTGAAGCATATAATAAAACCATCATTACATCATAACCTTGTTTTTCTAGTTTTTCCTTTGTTTCCTTTACCTTTTTAAAGCTACCACCTGTAATATCTAAAATAACTGGTTTTGTACCAATTGCTTTTTCTAATTCAGATCTGTATTGTTTTACAGCTACCGCTTGTGCTTTTGCTGCTGCTGATAATTGTTCAGGTGAAAAATCTTTCATATTCATTGAACCACCACCAATTTTGGCTAATTCTGGTTCGTAGAATTTATCAGGATTTAACACATATTTTTGATATTCAGTAGGAATAACAGATTTAACAAATGTCGACTTACCCACGTTAGATGGTCCAGCAATCAACACTGCTTTTAAATCTTTCTGTGCTTCCTTAATAACTTTTAATTTCATGACGCTTAAAGATAAATAAAAATTAGCGATTCCCCAAGGAGAACCGCCAATAAATATTTACCATTTCACCATTAAATCATCTTGATACTAGTAGGCAACGTTTCAGTTGCTGGTTTAGGATCAGGATTTTCAAGTTTATATATGTCGTATATATTTAAAAACATTTTAAAGTTATTTTCAATGTCTCCACAATTCTTTAACTGCCACCCATTTCCCTGTATTTTATCCTTAGAAGCGCCTCTAGTGGATGCTTTTAACCATAAAATACCGGTCTCATCAATCTTTTCGTTGTGTGTTTCTGTCCATGCTTTAGCATAAGCAGCTAACTGAAGATTATGCGATGTATGTAATGAATTAGATGTTTTAATATCTAATAACCATAATTTATCTTGAAAACGACAAACAATATCTGTTGTTCCAGCAAAACAATATTCGTCTGAGAATAAATGATATTCTGTTGCTACTAATTCTGGTTTGTATTCATTCCAAAATTCGGCAAAATGCAGAATCATTTTCCATGCTTCAAGACTATATTTTGCCGTTCCGTCTTCATTAATCCAATTTAATTCGTTACCTAATAAAAACCATTCTACTGCGTTATGTACTATAGTACCTTCAGTAGCTGCTTTGTTAGCAATAATTTCGCTGTTATGGCCTACATCTTTAAGCCAATTATGGAAAAATTGATTTTTAGGAAAATAATTTAGAATAGAGGTTACTGAAGGATAGTATTTGCCATTACGTCTATAAAAACGTTGATCTAATACATTTAACTGTTTGTTATCCTCTGTGTATTCAACAATCCTTTTAATTTTAGGATCATGAATAATATTAGAGTTTTTTTCTATCATGCTTGGTTTAATTTGAGAGAAAAGAATGATGAAAAAGTAAGCGGTACTGATGTTTGTACTAAATTAGTAAATTGTTCGAATCCCATTTCACTAGGGTCTTTATCGTCCATTTCTACTATGTAAACTTCTTTTCCAGAATTCATTATTTTCTCAGATAATTTGAGAGTATCTTTTATGGCGTCTTTATCTAAGGCGATATAGACTTTTTTGACGTCATTGGTAACGATTTTTTGCATTAATTTTTTAGAAACAATCTTACCAAATAACGGAATAGCATTTCTTTTAACAGCAATAGCATCAAATGCTCCCTCACATAAAATAACGGGAACATTCCAATTAATTAAATTTTCAAAACCAATAATGTTTTTACTAGCAGTAGGGGCATCAAACTTTCTTCTAGGATCTTTCTCAAAACTACGTCCTACAAAATATTCTAGTGTACCGTTTTCGTTATACGAAGGAATGATAACCATATTTTCATAACGTCCTGATTCACAATATCCAATATTGTATTTTATAATATCTTCTTTTTTAATTCCTCTTTTTTTCAAATATGAAGCAGCTTGTTTAGCAAGAGGAGTTGGTTTTGCTTCATATAGTAGAATAAATTCTTTAGGTAATTCTACTTTAACTTTTTCATCTTCATCTTTTCGTTTTTCAGAAAAACCTAATGTTGATCTAAGTTCAAATATTTTTTCTTTATCAATCTTTAATTTCTTAAATAAACCAACTAATGTTTTGCCTTTAGCATCACATACCCAACAATGCCATGGGTTTTCTCCCTTAGCCGTTGGAATCATGTTTATTTCCAATTTCTTTTTATGGTGGTTGCAAAAAGGACATTTATAGGAATAATTGCCTCTTGCTGTAGGAGAACCTTTTCCTAATATATTGTCTATTAGTCCAACAAGTATTGAATTAACCATAATCTCAATATACGAAAGTATCTTTAGTTAACAAAATCTTTTTTAAAGAATTTGCCTAACACATTATCATTGTAAGATAAACTAGGAGATACTAAGCATTCAAATTTACATTGATAATGCATTTCGTAGTATGTAAGTAGTTTTTTTGTTTTACAAGGCATAAGTATCATACATTCAAAATAACTACCCCCTAATTCTTTTACATCAGTGAGTAATTCTTTAGATGATCCCCAATATGTTTTCCAGTCGCTTTCTACTTTAATTATTTCAAAAGCAGATTTGCGACCAGGTCCTGTTTGTTCAGCAAGTTGTTTTTTGGTTAATTTTTTCTTCTTGTTAAACCAGAAGTATTTTTTACCAATATAAAATCTACCATCGGTTAAATTGGTAATTTTATAAACAAAACCTAAATAATCTTCGGGATTTAATTTATCCCAATATAACCATTTACCTGTATCCATTATGTATCGTATTTTATAACAAATGTTGTGTCAACCATATTTGAAATAGGAATAGGTTGAGATAATTTTCCAACTAATAATAATTCATTTAATTCATTGTAAATACCAACAGTAGTTACATAAGGTCTAAAATTAGAACCTGTAGCAAACGGAAGTAAATCACCATTGCTGCCTGTATTAATAGAAGGATTTTGAGATTGGTTAAATTCATTTTCAGTAATAGTACAACGTATCTCATTTTCATATAGAATATATGTGTTTTTAAAACTCATTTCAAATGAACCTGTATGTATTGAAGATATTGGCATTTAATTATAAATATTTTTAAAACCCACTATTCCGGTAGATACCCGGAACTGTAATTTATAGTTACTATGTAATTAAAAGTACCTGTTATATATAAAGGATTAGATATAAAATTAGCATATGTAACTCCTGAAAAAGTTGTAGGTCCTAATAAATAATTTGTTGAAGATTCATATCCAACAGCACCACTAGTAACTGCTATAGTTGCAAAAATATCTCCTTGAGGGTCTAACGCTTGATCAAGTAAAGCATTTACTGTATATGAACCTAATCCTGGAGGTACTGGAATGGTATGTAAAGAAGAAGTAGTAGTTACACCGTTCCATGCTAAATTAAAATTTGAACTAGTAACAGCCGCACCATATTGATATTGAAGCTGAGTGAAAGATGTTACTTTAATTGGATTATTATTAATAGTAGTACTTATAGTTTTAGATACTGCTATAGGACAAGGATCAAAATTATTTACCCATCCCCCTACTGCTGTTCCTAATCCAATATCTCCAACATTACCAATTCCATCAGAATAGCTACCTACAGAGGCTGTGATTGTTTGAGCACAATTATCCCAAATTAAAGCATTTATATCTCCATTTGCCGCTAATAATGAACTAAGATTTGTTATTGTTGAGGATGCAGTAGCGCTACTTGCAAAAGAAGATGATAAATAAAATATTGTGGGGGACCCAACAGCACAATTACAAACATTTGATGTAATACTACCATCAAAGCATACTGGGATTTGTTGTACTACTTGTGGGGCTAAAGATAGATAATATGAAGGACTATAATTTGAAGATGTACAATTATTATTATCTGTTCCTAACAATACCCAGTTAGTAGATGCAGTTAAACAAGATTGAGTTAATAATAGTTGTTGAGTAGATGTTGTGGAAGCAGTTATTGTGTATTGTAAACTTAATCCAGCACTTGAACTTAAATATAATGAAGCTGTATAACCACCACCTGTATCTAAAGTACCTCCTTGAAATGCAAATCTAATACGATAAGGACCAACAAGTGAAGATAAAGCAGGAGTTCTATCTATAGTAAATGAAGATGATTTAAATTCGGTGGGTTGATTAACAGCATAAGGACCAAAAGTATAATAACATCCTGTAGCTGAATCTGTAACAGTTAAGGTATAACTACCTATATTTAGATTAATAATATTTACACTATTTGAAGTAAACCCACTAGGACCAGTAAATACAGGACTTAAACTACCAGAGCCTCCAGTTAAAGAACCTCCAGTAATGCTTCCGCCACCACCACTTCCATAACATGAAGAAGAGGCAATAGTAAACCCTGCAAATCCAACCGCTGTAACAGATCCTACTGTTATAATACTTGAAGTAGTACTATTACATCCTGTACTATCACTTACATATAATTCATAGTTTCCAGCAGATAATCCTACAGGATCTTCTACAAAACTTACAAAAGAGACACCACTATTGTTTGTCCATCTGTAGTTGTATAAACCAGATCCTCCAGTTACACTAATAGCAATACCTCCATTTGGTTGTCCTGTACCTCCTGGGCAATCAGCTTCAACTGATTGAAGGGAAATATTAATTGGGGGAGGAGTTGTAATAGTAATATTAGAAGAAGTAGTACAATTATTATTATCTTTCCAAGTCACAGTATAACTACCACTATTTAATCCTGTAAACACATAAGAACCTCCAACTAGTGGAAAATATCCACTATTATAGGAACCTGATTGATAACTTGCTGATAAAGCATTTGTTGGGTTTCCACCTGTAGCACTAGCAGATATAATACCTGTACTTCCATTTATACAAGTATCTAAATAACTTGGGTTTGGAACTATAGGAAACAATTGCGTGTCTAAAGAATAAGAAATAATAGTTCCTTCTACATCTTTAAGATAAACATTGACGTTATCTGCTGTTGGAACAGATAAACTTACAATAGGTTGATATAAAGAAGGACATCCACTAAATCCAGTATAAGTTATATTATCTAAGGAATAGCTATATGGAGGAATACCTAAATCAAGTGAAAAAGTTACTGATTGACTTGCTACATCACCCCAACATCCCGAAGTATGAGCAATAAATGATGAAGTAAATTCACTTGATAATATAGTTAAACTACAAGTAGCTAAATTACTTGTAGCTCCTTTATCATTATTTACTGTGTATAATATTTTGTATACACCAGGAGTAACTTGTAAATTATTAGCACCACAATCAGTAATATGAATATCTCCACTTACAATTGAAAATGAAGGAAAACTATATCCTGTTAAAGGATAAGTTATCACGGTTGCATCATCAATATTGCTACAATCATCAAAATCATTTGCTAAAATATCTAATACTTTACTTTGAGAAACATTTAATATTACATAATTATCATTTAAAGCAACAGGATCAGAAGGATAAAAACATAAGTAATCTGGATTTGTTATAATAGCAAATCCTGGGGAATAAACTATGTTTCCAATGTATGTTTTTGTATCATTTACCCCAGCATACCAAGATCCACTATAAGGTCCTTCATTATAAATTGACCCGGAGTTTATATAATCCCATAAATTGCCTTGACCATCATCTTGAATATAATAAGTGGAACTTGAAATTATAAAGGTACCTGGTTGAACACCATTACCATAAATGTCTTGGGGAATAGAAATTACTCTAATTTTAGGTTGAGTAGCAGATGAAGTATTAGTATTAAAAATTTTTACTACTGTAGCATCAAAAGCACCAGATGCTAAGGTCGTTTGGTTATAATTTTCATATGAAGAAGATACAAAAAATGAACCTGATTGTGATCCTGAAATGTAGTTTTGGTAATATAATTTTTGAATTGAATCAAAAATTAATCTTCTATACTGGCCATTGTTTTTTACATCATTAATAGGATCAAAAGCATTATAAACTGTTCCGCTTATAATATATTGAGGATCGTATTCACCAGTATAAACTATTATTCCAGAGCTAGATAAACTATTGCTCGGAAAGGTATATTGCTTATTGGCAATATACGGCGATATCGAAATATCGGATCCTTTTAATGTTTTGTATGCAAAACTCATTCATTAGAAATCTAACTTAACACGAATATATATTTCTTTTGTAAAATCCTTTGGTAAGGCTTTTGACAATTTAGCTACTGCTAATAATTCATTATTATCATTATACAAACCTACTGTTGTTGGGTAAGTTTGAGGATTATTTACTAATGATGGATATATAAATTCACCACTACCACTAATAATAGAGGGGTTTGTTGAATAATTAAAATCTGAATTTATAGCTCTTACAAACACATAATCTGAACTAATTTGTTCTTCACTATTAATTTGAAATGAACCAGAAGATAATGATCCTGAAATTGATTGGAATAATCTAGCAATTGAGCCAGAAGGTCCTGTTAAATCACCATTATAAGTTGTAGCAACAGAAGCTGAATATGGTTGAATATTTACACCTCCTGAAGCAAAAGGTAAAGCTAATGCTCTTGGGTTTAATAAAATTAAACCAACATCAGGTAAGTATTTACCATAAGATCCTGAAGGAGTATAACCAGCAGAAACTCCTGGAAATGATGCTGTTGTAATAGCAGTACCATTTGTGCCACTTACTATATCATAAACTCTACCTGCATCGCAATAAGTAACTGTTGATACGTTATTACTATTATTTGTTAATACAATAGATCCAGTATGAGGAGTAGGTAAATTACCACCCCCACCTAAACAAGATAATCTTAAATTAAATGTACCTAAGAATAAATGATCTTTGTAACGAGCTCTTTCAATGTTAATTACATATAAATCTACTGAACTTGTATTATTTAATCCAAAGTTAAAATTTGTATTTTCATCACCATTAACTAATGTTCTATATTGTCCATAAGTTACTCTTGTAGGAGTATTATTAGGAACTAATAAATTGTAAGGAGCTGAACCTGAACTATCTACTCTACCATAAGCGATAGAAAACTGAATTTCTGCACTTGCCGTTAACGCAGGATTTGATTGGTATACATTTAAGTAATTAGCAGAACCAGTAGTAGTTCCACCTACTCCTGTTGATGAAGTAAAAAATGTAGTTAATGTAGGAGTAGCATTTGACCATAGTGTGGTTGTAACTGAATCTGCACTTACTACAAAATCTTCAGGATTTAATTGTATATAGCTCATATTTTATTATTGTGTTACTTTTGTAATTGTTACGGGGACTGTTAAACGAGCACCTGAATCTCTACCTGTAATGATTAATTGGGTAAAAAGAGAAGTTGCTGTTGAACCAAATAAAGTATTAACAGTTGTACCTGTCATATTAATTGTAGTACCTATTACTGTTTTACTTACTATGGTTCCTATTGTAGTAGAAGTATTTAAAGCAGCCACTTCAGGTGTATTAATACCTACACCATTAAACTGAGATAATGTTCTAACATCACCTATAGTAGCTGTATAACCAGAAGATTCAAAGGTAGTAGCAGCACCTAAATAATTAAGTGTTTGGGGTGTAATTGATAATGTAGCACCTTGTCTTAGGCTAATTGAAGCATAACCAATATCAATTACAGGTAATTTAGCTGTTCCACGAGGAGCAGTAAATAATTTATATTTCATAATTTGCGTTTCATCGGGAAAAGCCTCAATAATTGGCATTGCCTCAATAGCTTCACCATAAAAAGCGGAACCCGAAGGATGGTTAGGGTTGTATAAAGTATAATCAATCTCGTCATCAGATAAAGCAAATTGAGTAATTCTAAATGAACCATCATTTGCAGCTAATAACTGTCTACCTTTTGTTGTTAATATTGCATCTACTGTTACTGTAGTTGAATTTAAATATCCCATGTTTTAATGTTTACTATATATAAATATAATGTTTTTGTATTTCTAAATTAGATTTTGTGCCTTAAGTTGTTTTACAATATTACCTGCTTTATCTCTTAATGATGTAGGAGCATCAGCTGGTAATATAATACCATCAGAAGTTACACCTGGTTGTTTTTGGTAATTAAGAGTAATATTAGTTTCATCAGGTGTTTTTTTCATTATAATAAATTTTTGAACTTGATAACAAGCATCTGAACTTGAAGGGTTCAAATAGTCAAAGCATGATCTTGGGTCAATTTGTTCGTCAAATTCAATAATCATTCTTTTACCTGCAGAAAATTCGCCTGATGTAGGAACATATATACTTTTTACTTCACGTTCAAAAGCTTTTGGCCAACTATTACTAGCATATTCATAAAATCTAAATAAATCACCCCTATTAATTGTAAATGGTTCTTCAATAAGTTCATATCCAGATTGAGACATATTTAATGATCTAGATTGAATAAATGTTCCATAATAATAAGACATTGAATCAGAAGCTGTAAGATAATTAAATGAACCCGATAAATCTCTTTTAAAGAAATATCTATGACCTCCACCATCAAATCCAGGATCTATTGCTCCTGAAACAATTTGGGTTACTAAAGAAGTTGCTTGTTGCGTGATAGCAGATGAACCAGCACCACTATCAACTAATGATAATGAGTTTGGACCACCATATGCATTATAAGTAGCATTATAAAAATTAGTACCATTACCATCTATAAAAATGTATAAAGGACTAGCTACATACGTTACTGAAAGTACTCCTGCTGGAATAGAAATTGCAGGCAAATTACCATAAAAAGTTCCATATACAATAGTGAAAGGAGAAGATGATTGAGAAACCACATTATCTAAACTATATCCTCCTAAAAAAACTGTTGGAGTTGCAGGCATATTATCATTCCAATGGCCAAAAGTTACTTGAAAAGAAGATGAAAAACCTACGTAAACATTAACAGAGTTATTTAAATAACCTCCAGCACCGGATGAAGCTAAAGCCCCTGTTCTTGTAACAGAAAATGTAGGATAAAGAAGTACTTCTCCATTATAAAAAGGAGGATAAGAAGGAACGAATGATATACTACTTGAAATTCCAACACTCGCCGGCACAACTCCTGCAGGAGCAGTAGCCGCAGTAAATATTCCTGCTTCACCTGCTGCTGGAGTAGTTATTACTAGAGATTCTGTAAGGTTATATTGTAACGAAGAAGCGGCTAATGGATTATAAGAAATAGGAGAATATTTAAATCCACCAGCATATATATCTTTTAAACCATCTAAGAATTTTTGATTTGATGGTTGTTGATTATTAAATAATGAAATTACAGCTTGTTGATTATTATATATTTCTTGAACTTCAAAAATATTTTTATTTTGTTTTGTTAATTCAAGTACATTTGATTCAGCATCAATAAGATACTTAATATAAACATTACTGATATAAGGGGTTAAAGAAGATGTAGTTACCATCATACTAGAACCTGTTGCTACTACTTCTTTAAAATAACTAAATAAAATAGAATTCTTATTAATAACTGGTGAGCTACCATATGATATATCACCTACAGAGTAAGTATTATAAGTTCTAGCTATAAGTTTTACACCATCATATCTAGAATCAACAGTAGGAGTAGTAGTATAATTACTATCTTGAACTGGTGCATTTAAAAATGAAGAAGATTGTTGAGATAAAGCAAACGATAGTTGTGAGTTTGGAGTAGCAGCGGTTGAACCTGTTAAACTACCCCCAAATCTACCTGTAATAAAACTATTATTTACAGCAACATTTGGATTAGATGAATAATCTATATCTAACTGTTTATTAGTAGTTCTAGCATTATTAACTGTATTTAATGTTGGTAAAAAAGGTAAAACTGAATATGTGGTAGCAATTGCTATTTCTTGAGCATCAGGAATATCAAATAAATCTAATTTATTAACTTCCATTACCATACTAGAAGTAGGTTGAGTATAAGTTATAATTTCACTCCCACCATACTGACCATTAAATTGAGATCTTTGATCAGTAATATTATAAGCATATATTCCTGATTCATTAGTAAATAATGACTGGGATGGGTTGCTATGAGGAGGAACATTTGGTGCTACATCATTATGATTTGAATCAAATGTAATTTCATCCACTTGATAGCTATAACTGCCAGATATTTCTTCCATTGGAATAGAACCTGTATAATAACTACCTGTATAAAAATCAGGCTCAAATCTTTGAGTTTTAACTCTTTCGAGCAAGTTAGGTCTAATAATAACTCCCGAAGCTAAAGCAGCACGACCAGGAACCCAATTTTTAATCATTTTAAATAATGAGTTATCAAAATATCCTAATAATCTCATTATATCAAGAACATTATATTTTTGAATGTATTTTTTAAAATAATAATTTCTAAATGTATTAAGACTTTGATAAAAAGAACTTTGAGCTTCTAAAGGATTACCTATATATTCATCAATGTTCCAATATCCTAATTGATTAATAATATCATAATCAATTGAATTTTGAGGAGATAAACTTACATCTAAATAAGGAAAATCTGGGGTAATTGGATTAAGTTGAGGCTGGGTTATACTTATAAAAGGTGATAAAGTACTTCCTGTTATTAAATTTTGTTCTATAATTCTTATTTTATCATCAACAGGAGAAATAGCACCTACATTAGGAGCTGATTGTAAAGCATAGTATGTAGTATCACCTTGACTTCCTGAATTGTTTATACCAAATGAGAAAGTATATAAATCATATGTTGTTGAACCTGAGTAGTAACTTCCACTATAGAAAGATCCACTATATATACCTGTAGGGCTTCCACTTAAGATAAGCTGATACGTACTAACATTATACAGGTCAATAGTATATCCTGATGTGTTAAGAGGAAATATAAATGAGGCTGTTGGAGCAACAGTACCTGTAATCGCAGGGTGAACTGATTGTAAATAAGCATCTGATGCTGTGTAAGAAGCTGTTAAATAATAAGCATTTCCATAGGGGTCTACACTGTAAGCACTACCTGTAAATGTAAGACCATTAGGAGTAGCCATTAGATCATTACCTAGACCTAAACGGAATACTAAATCGTTATAAGAGTCATTTGAACCCGAAAATTGGTCATTTTGAATTGACATTGGGTTTAATACGTGTTTGTTAAATGACTCTAATCCAAGTGTTCTTCTCCAATATCTTAAATCTTGAAATGAACCTGTAAATCCAACCCCATTTGGAGCTAATACGTTATTACTTCCAGTACCACCTAGATAAGCATCAGTAGGAATTAATGATGCCGAAACAACAGGAGTAGAATTATAATAGTTCCATGAATTATTATAAGAAGAAGAAACAGCACCCATTACATAAATTGATGATGATGCTTGAAAACCAACTGTGGTTCCGTCTCCTCCTTGATAAATTGAATTTTTAGCTACTAACCAATACGTGTTATTTGATATATTATCAGATGCTGGATTTTCTCTATATAATAAAATACTCCACCAATTTCCATTAAAAAAAGGCAAATAAATAGGAGTACTATAGCAATATCCTTGAGAGCCAGACATTACTAATTGCATTAAACCATACTCTTGAAAGTTACTTCCTAATCGTTGATTATAGTAGGGGGAAGCTGGTGATTGAACAGTTCCACTTACATAATTATTATATGATTGACTATAAGCAAGTTTAACACCAAATCTAAAATTAGAATCTTTACCTACTTGGAATACCGGTTCTGTAAAACTTCCTGTTGTAGGAATACCTGGTGTTTTTAGTCTAAATTCGATAGCATCAGGCATTAGATTTGGATCACCTGTGTCAATAAATTGTGCTAGTGAAGGTAACCAAGGAACATTAATATTACCATATCCTTCAAAATCAGTTTGGAAAGCAAAACGTTCAAAGTATGTTTCTATAGAACCCGTTGTTTTAATATTTCCACCATATTCGTCTACACGAAGTAAAGTTGAGGGAATACCAAAACAATTCATTAATATTCTTAAACCATTATAAGTACCTTTTGCTTTTAATAAATAAGGTAAGTTATGATATAAACGTTTATATCCTTCAGCTACTAAATTACTATCTGGAATAGTTTGGTAGGAAGCTGTTACATAATCAGTAATTAATAATGAACCCGTTGAGGGCAGTAATGAGCCTGAAGGTGTTATGCCTAAAAGAGCAGTATAAATATCTTCATTATTACGGTTATTACCATATAATTTAATACCAAAAGATTGTAAAGCAGCCCCTACTAAATCTTTTGAAATACCATGTTCTAGTCTATTATCTCCACTTTGAATATCAGTAATTGCTCTAATATAAGTCCAAAGGTAATCATAGTGTTGACCTAACATTGAAACAAATAACTTAATAATAGCATTTTGTGGATCACTTACTATATAAGAAGGCATTGTATTCCAAACATAATTGGAATTTAAATTATCGTAAACTGAAGCAGATAAATATTGCCCACCATAATAAGGCTGATCATAATTATCATCACCAAACCAAGTTAATGCCGTTGAACTTGTTACTGAGTATAAAACATAAGGTTGACTACTATTTACTTTGGGCCATGCTGCTGATGATGAATCATAATATAAAAAATATTCGTAATTATCAAAATGCTTAATTATTTCATCAATTTTAGCTTGTAAAGGAGCTTTACTTTGAGATATAAAAGGAGAAGCAATTGTATTATTTAAAACATTAATATCACTTTGATAACCTTGTATTAATGTTAATTTATATTTAAAATTTGTTAAACGTTCAGCTGCGGAAGAAAAATGAACAAAATTTGCAAAAGCAGTTGAACCATCAGGATTTTCATACTCAATATTAATGTCAGCACTTGTTTCATCAAATAAAGATACTAATTGTTGTAATGAAGATGTTACTTCTGTAGAACGTAATTCATCTAAACTAAATTTTTCAGTTGATAAATTTGGTTTATCTTCAATATCAATAGTAATATTTGGACCTCTTAATTGAGTTGATTCTATTACATTTACAAATTCTTGTTGAATTGTAACTTCATAAGTAATAGGATCAGATACTTCTTCTACCAGCCAAAATGTATCATTATTATTAAATTGAAAAGGTAAAGGTTCGTATAATTTAACCAATAAAGTAGGAACTAAACTATCTTCAAAAGCTAGATTAACGCCAATTAATGTAATATTATTTCCAAAATTAAGTACAAAATCACTATAATAATTTCTGGAGTTAACTAAATTTGACCATCCAATAAAATCTAATTGTAAATCATCTACAGATACTGATGGTAAAATAACACGTAATTCTGTCCTATCAGAAGAAATATCTTTAATTAAAAATTTTTTACTTGAAGAACTATTAAATAATTTTCTGTAAAAATAATAAATTGAATTAACTGTACCCTGATTAATGCCATTTGTTTTAACATCATTTTCAGGAGATATATATAATTGGTTAAATGTATCTGAACTTTCGTAAGTAAGATATACTTTATAATTTGTAAAATTATAATTTGAAGCAAGTAATTCACCAGAAGGAGAATAAATAAAGTTTTCAATACAATCAGTATCTAAACCAAAATTTTTAGTTATAAAAATTGAATTTAATACCCCCTGATCTTTAGGAGTATATTCTTGGTTTTCAGGTACCTCTATGTAATTTATATTTTGAACATTAATATTTTCCATTAACCTGCCCTATTTATCGTCAAATCTAAAATTGTTTTATTTGCATCAAGAAGTTCTTGTCTTAATGAGTTAATTTCTTCTAATAACCCATTTACTTCATTATTTTGAACTGTTGCCCCAATATATTCAGAACTTCTAGTTACTAAATAAGTGTGAGAATTAATATCTCCTTCTATTGGAATTTCATAAAATAAATTATCATATGCTTCAAAAAACTCGGGCACTGTAAGTGCTTGTGGGGGTGGAGCAGCAGGTGGAATTAATTGATTAAAAGTAGTATCTACAACTTGAGGATATAAACCTCTTCCATATACCTTTTTAGTTAATTGAACTTCTTGACTCATTATCTTACAACTTTAAAATAATATGATGGATTATCAATAATTATTTCCTGTTTACCAATTTGAGTTTTAATTAATATTTGATAATATCTTTCTGGTTCTAATCCGTTCATATAAACATCAAAATAATTATACTCTGGGGTTGAGCTTAATCTTGTACAATTACTAAAATCAATTATAACTTCTTCTGTATTTAAATCAACTAATGACCAAAAACTATTTGTTGGTAAAAGTTTAGTATTTAAGTATACAGATTGAGTTTGAAATGAACGAGTAGGAAATTGATCTCTTGAATATACATTAAATCTATATATTGAATTTTCAGGTATTTCTTCCTGTAAATTACCTATAGTAGTAATAAATTGGTTATTATTCACAATTGATGAAGAACCAGTATTAAAAGTATAATCAGGCCATTTGAGTTCTAAAGTTGGAGGATAAATAGTATGAGTATCCATTGAAAAGAAATCTAATTGTTGAATACTCGCTGTATTAAATTCTTGACTTGCTGTATATCTAATAATAAATCCTTCATTACCAAAAGATTCACCAGCTAAATATCCTTGACTATGACTATACCAGTATTTAACCATTTGAGTAACATCAAAATTAGTATCTTTATTTGAGGTATAATTAAATGTTTGAGAGGATGAGGGTACAATATACCAATTACCTCCTCCTCTTTGTATACCATTGTCTGAAGAAGTTACATTAGCTTGAAAACTTGAAGTTTGCCATTCAACAAAAGAAGCAGAAGTAGAACGATAAGTCCAAGAAACTCCGTTTGTTGTTCTTGGCCTGTCTGCTAGTCGTCCCGTGCCCATTTCCCATGATTGAGAAATAGCGTTAGCTACTAAAGTATAATTTTGAGGTAAATTGGAAGCGTTTGCTAAATATAATTGAAAAGAAGCAGTTAGTTGCGAAAAAGCATTATCTTCATTAACTAAAGTTATTACTTGATTTATTTGAGAAAGTGAAAACTTAACTAATGCTCTAGTTGCTGAGGGTAATGTATTTAAATTATTATTAACTGTATCGGGATTATTATACGTTGAAATTTGAAGAATTTCATCGCGGCCCGTATTTTGAACAGGTTGTTCATTCCAAATGAATGCATCTTTTTCGGGGAATATTTTATAAACTGCCATAAGTATACTTAATCCTATATAAATATACTTACTTGTTACTCTTTAGAAGTTAACTACTCTACCTTGAATATCATTTCCGGGGAATTTTACTTCAAAAATGCTTGGATCTAATGAAGGATAAACAATTCCATTAATTGTAGCAGCTTTAATATCATAAGCATATTTAGAATATCCTGTTGATTCTCCTACAATATTGTAAATATCAACGTTTTGTACAGTTTGAACACCTTCTATTGTATCAAGTAAACTATATATAGTGGCAAGAATTATAGGTTGATTTATTTGCCAATTTTCTATAGAAAAATAATCATTTAATGTTGTTAAACATCTATTTAATACATCTCTATTATTATATTTTGGTCTAACAACGATATCAAAATCTATGCCAATGTTTATAATAAAGGCATCAATAATATTAATAGCATCTGTTAATATTCTATATTCACCTAAAAATGTTTTTAAATTTTGTTTTAATGCTAATGTAGGTGGCTCGAGTTTGTTTTGATTATTTTTTGATAATACGTACAAATTTAAGGCAAAAGGATTATTTTCTATTTCCGCAAATGTATTTTGTGTAACTGCTTTTTCTTGAGTAACATATGCCTTAGATACAACACCATACTTAGGATTCATAGATAAAGCTCTAATTAAATAGTCATCTTTAGTTACAGTACGTAACTGAGTAGGGTACGATGCAAGAGTATTTAGTCTTAAGTCATCATTTGTATCACCATCACCACCTCCTGTAGCCGCGTTGGGATTATTAAATATTAATGATTGTTGAACATTAGTAGAAAGAGCAGCATTTAAATTACTTCCATAAAATGAAATACTACCTGAGGCAATTAAACCTAATGTGTTTGAAGGAATATTTGACGTAACCCCACCTCCAGCTAAATAAGTAACTGTTAATGTTGTATTAGAAGGAGCAACACCATATGTCTTTGTATACATAAAGTTAGATGGATCATAAGCTGTAGTCATTTTATCAACTCCATAAGGTAAACCTATACCTACGTTTTCCGAATTTGGAGTAATATATTCATCAGCATCATTTGAAATTCCAGCTCCAAATTGTAATTGTAAGGTATCATCAGATAAAAATCTACTAACAAAACGTCTTGAAACTTTTTGTAATTTTAATAAATATGGAACTTGATCTCTATATTGATATAAATTAGGATCATTTAATATTGTATTTTCTTCAGGAGTAAATATAGTTTCTTGAGCTAAATAAGGTACTTCATAATATTTGTTTCCATCTTCATCTACTATATCTATTATCTCTATAATTTGATTATCATTAATAGTAACAGTTGGAAATTTTTCAGGAGCACCAAAAGTAAAAGTAGTAGTTTTTATAGTACCAGCTACTGCTAATGCTTGTTTTTTTAATAAGTAAAAGTCTGGTTGGTTTATATTATTAAGTGAACGTACTGTTAATTCAGTAGGAGAAAATGACCCGGATTGTGTAAAATCTATTTTATTTTCAATATAAAATTTTATAGTAGGGTCATTAATATATGAAAGTTGAGCACCTTGTTCAATAATTAAAGCATAATCCCAATTAGGAACAGATTGACCAAAAACAATTTGTGAAGGAATAATTTGATATATATCTACTAAAGTAGTAGAGGCAGCTGTTACCTTAGGAATATAACCTCCTCTGTAAGCAGCCGCTAATAAACTTCTTCTTTGTTTAGCAAACTGAACAAAATTTTCTTGAATTTGATTATCAGAATAAAATGATAAAACATCTCCTACATAAGAAGCTTGCTCAATAAACATCATACCAGGTGAGGCCTCAGTAAAATCATTGTATGACTGTGGATAATACGTTTTAGCAAAATTAATAAGTTGTTGTTTAAACGTATCAAAATCTTTATTTATATATGATACTTTTTTAGATGTTGGCATTTAATGTGGCATTTTGGAATGTTACTTGAATTTCATCTTCTATGTTAGTCAATGCTACTGAATAGCGAAAATATATTTGGATTGTATTATTATCATAAAGAGGAGTTATTTCTAAATTTTTAACTATAATGTTTGGAAAGTAAATAGCAATTTCATTTGAAACCATCTGTTTTAATTCACTAGTAGAAGAAGTAGTGATTTGTTCAAATAACATACCTCTTATGCCTGATCCAAAATTAGGATTAAATACTCTTTCTCTATTATCAGTTAAAAAATAATTAAGTAAATTAGATTTTATAGCTTCTTGAGTAGTAAATGTTTGATTAATACCTGTTGGACCATCAAAAGGTAAAGAAATACCTACTCCAGTGCTTGGTCTTTTATTACCATCTAGGTTATTACGAAATATGTAATTTACAGCGGGCATTATAGTTTACCTTTTTCTTTTAAAGCGCCCATCATTTTACTAAAATCAGGAACGGCATTGATTTGAACTTGATTAATATCAGCTGAAGGGCGAGCAGTTGCCATCATTTGATCAACTGATTCTACGGCAGGAGCTCCACCAAATGCGGACATCATTTCAGCACGATAACTATTAATATTATTTGAATCAAAATTACCTATTGATTTCCATTCTTCACCACCTGCAACCATGCTCATTTTTGTTTCATTAATTAAATCGAGCATTGGGTTACCTGTAGATTCAACCATAGGTTGTTTAATTTTATGATCCATTTCTTCAAATAAACCACTAAAAGCACGACCTGGTTTAGCTACCCCTTTAGGTTGTTCAATAACTTCAGTAAGTAAAGATGGTAATTCTTCACGAAGCGCGCGTTTTACCTCTTCTCTTATTAATTTTCTAAATGTTTCGACTTTCATATATATAAATATTTACAAAATCATAATTTATTTACATAAGTTATTTCAGCGCAATGTTAATGGATGATTGGCTGGCTTTCCATGCTTCTTCGAAATCAGATTCGTCAAATTGGTCAAATCTATTTTTATTTAATACTTTAGCTTTAATTTCTTCTTTAGTAAATCTTTTACCAAATATTTCTGTTACTCTGTATCTTTTAACTACACGTACCAAACGTCTAAACTTACGTTTATCTTTTTTACTACGTTCTTTTTTAAGATTTTCTTCAGCAGGAATCTGTTTAATTAAATTATCAATTTGTGCTTGAGCTTCAGCAGCATCATTTATTTGGTCTTGTTCACTTGGTAAATCAAGATCTGCAAGAATTTGATCTTCTTCACTTGTTGTATTTTGATTAACTGGATTAGCATTAAGATTATTTGCATCAATTAAATAGCGTAATTCATTTCTTATTATATCAAGATTAGTAGCAAATGTTAATTTAGTTTGAACAACTACTACTCCTCTTGCATTTAAAGCAACACCATATCTTCTATTTATAGAAATACCTTCATCAGTTACTTGTTCTTCAATAATTTCTAAAGTAAATCCTTTATATATAATCTTTTTATTTGGATTAGTTTTTGGTAAAACATCTTCTAAAGCAGCTAAACTATTTTCTAAAACTAACGTTGCTGCTTCTAATTTTTTAGTTATAGGAAGATTAGTTGTTTTTTTACATTTTTTGAGGTTTTGTAATAAAATTCTTAACTCTAAAACTAATACAGCTAATTTTCTATTAATACCTGATATTATAGAAACAAATGTAGATAAGAAATAAGATACTTGAGATAAAGTAGAAGCTATTTTTTTTACTTTTTCGTCTAATTTATCTGCTATATTACTAAGAGTAGATATAATTCCAGAAGTTAAAAAACGAGCGGGTAGAGGCAATAGACGAATATATTTAATTAAAATTTTAAATACATTTACAATTGTGTTTAACGTTCTTATAACAGTAGCTATTTTACCTAAATAACTTGTAATTGTATTTAAAACTTTACTTAAAACTTCAAGTGATTTTACAATTTCGTTTAATGCAGGAATAAGTTTAACAGGATTTATTTTATCCTGTAATTTAGTTATGGCATTTTTCGCTTGAAATACTGCTAATAAATCAGCAGGATTTTCAGCAATTGAAATACCAGATAATATATTTTTTAACTCAGAAAATGATTGAGTAATTTTTTGTAAATCCTGATTAGGAAAATTACTTATGTTAGTGGGGATTTGTTCATTAATTCTTTTTAATGAACTTAGTAATTTACCTCCCCCAGGAATTACTCTTAATACTGGAGTGGGGATATTTAAACCATCAATAAGTCCCTTTACTGAACGTATTGCATCTAAAGTGCTGCCTATTGTAGCAGATGTTCCATTATTTCCTCCTGTTACAGATTGAACAGCGGGGGTAGGGGGTGTATTAAATGCTCCACTGCCACCATAATTTGCGTTTTGAGCAGCTATGTTAGTTGGAGCAGGTGCCCCACTATTTACATTAGTAGTTGCACTTGATGAAGTAACACTTCCTGTTAAAGCATTAGCAGGAGAAGCTATAGAAGATCTAGTAAAAGGTTGATTAATAATTTTTTGTTCTGTGTCTTCTATTTTTTGTAATAATTTAGCAGATTGATCTTTTACTTTTTGAAATTGTTGCTCTACATTAGATCCTGAGGGTAAAGCTTGTGTAAGAAAATAACTTACTAAATTACATAAATCAATTTCATTTATTGTTTCAACTTTGTCTGATGCTTTAACTATTACTTTCTTTATGTCTTTACTTATTTGAATAGCGTAGTTCGAAGCATTTTGTAAAAATTTACCTAATGGAGCACTATCAATATAAGGATAATCCATTGGAGTTACTCCTTTAAGTTCTTTTATTACGTCCCTTTCTTTTTTTCTAAGTTTTTTTCTGCTTTTTGAAGCAGGGGCAACTATAACTACTTCGTCTAGTGTTTTTGTTTTTGCTAAGTCACCTGTGGCAATTCCTTGATCTTGTAATGCAAATTCCTCTTGTTGAGAAAGAGGTTTTACTGCAGCCGCAGGTGTAGTTGAACCAGCCGCTGGAGAAGGAGTGGGTGCAGCAGGTGGAGTAGATTGAATTGGCGCCTGATTAGGATTAGGATTACTATTTATAATTGGGTCAGCCATTTACAGAGTAAAATTATTTTTTGAAAGTAAACCATCTACTTGAGTAGATAGTAATTCAATTGTTTTTAATAAATCAGTTCCTGCAACGTTTAATGCAGCAAAGGGAGTACCACTAGGTACACCTTTTACTTTCGATAAAGCCTTAGCTAATAGAACTAAAGAATCATTTAAATCTCCTAAATAATCAGCTAATCTTCCCCCTCTAACTAGTGGTTCAGTTGCATTTAATCCTAAATAAATTTTAGGTGAATTAATAATACATGCATCATCACTATCAAAATTAATAGTACCAGCTGAAGAAAAACCTATTGATTTTTTAGCAAATATAAACACAGAATCATCCTTAGCATTTAATAATACTCGCCCTGATGTTATAATTGCTTGATCACCTTTATATGGAAATTCTGGAGTGTATGCCATTTTATACTACTTTAATATTAGCTAAATCATATGTTAAACCAGCAAGAGTCATAGTTCTTTTAAAGTTATTATCTGGTTTTCCTCCTAATTTAACGTATGGTCCTTGTTTTGCTAATTGTGGATGATATTCCCAATGCCATGTTTCTGTTGACACTGTTCTAACAAATCCATATTTCCAACCATTTAAAGCCATCCATACAAATACATTAGTTAAAGCACTTGTAGATGGTGATTTAGATGAGAATCCTCCAGTGTTGATATCTATAGCAATTCCATCTCCATGTTTAGATTTACGAGGAGCAGCAGTTGCTGGATGGAAACAACTAGCGCCAGCATTCATCCTTTGATTATCGTTATATGCTCCACATTTACCTGTCCATCTATCAACTGTTCTCAATTGATATTGAGCTGTAAATTTAAGATCTACACCTTTACTAGATTTACAACTTACAGGTGTAATTGGAGGTCTATATCCACTACTAATTCTAATATTAACACCGGAGGCTTTAGCAGCAGCAGCCATTACTATAAATGCTTTAGCTGCTTCGATTTCTATTACTTGACTACCTACTACAACTAATGATATTACCTTACCAGCATTATTAGTATAACTTCCAGGAACTATATCTAAACCAGTTTTTAAAGCTATTGCTTTAGCTTGTTCAATTTGGGCAGGAGTTAAATTAGCTTCTGCAACAGTAGCTCCTGGTGTGTATGAACTTCCAGCAGGTCCAGATGGGGGTATATCTAGTATAAATTTTTCTAATGCCTTAGGAATATTAATAGATGGTGGATTCATATCCCAATATTGAGACTCATCTTCTTCTAATTGAGAATAATTTTCTTGATAATTTAATACTTGAACTTCTTCACCTGCCCATGTTAATGGTCCTAATTTAGATTCAGGGATAGGTTCATATTTAGAAGAACCAGGACCTGATGTAGGTGTTTTTTCTGGTGAGGGATTTACTGATGAAGTTGGGGAAGGATTTTGAGTTGTTGAATTATTAGGAGCTTGAGAAGCAGTTATTGCTATAGAAGCTGTTACTGGTCTAGTTAATACAGCGGGAGCTTCTATTAATGATTGAGAAGTAGCTAATTTTAATTCTTCCTCTTCTGATTGATTTAAGGATTGGTTTTGAGGTTGTGATACAACATTAGGGATCTGAACTACTGTAGGTGTTGAAGTTACAACCATATTATATGATGCTAAGTTTTTAGAAGCAAGAGTCATATTAATTTCCTGCCCATTAGTAAGATAAATTGATGATGCATCACCATCAATGTCTTCAAATACAGGAGTCCATCTTATAGATGAAGCAGGTTTTGTTTGGCCATTACGAATAATAGTAATAGGACTTGTATTACGTCCTGATTTACTCCAGGGGCTTACTACTGATTGAGATGGAGAAATTGATGTGTGAGAAAAACGAATTGAATTACCAAAACGACCTTCAATCATTGTATCACCTTCAACAGGATATAAGTTTCTAATTTGTGGATCTTCAACAAATGTATTTCCTAAATATAAATCTTTAGGTGAATCATCTTGTTTTTTTACTAACCCATTTTCAGTACTTATATATCCAAGTAGTTCTTCTGGTTTTTGTGTAGTATTTAAATTTTGTAAATCGGGAAAACCATTATGATGTATACTATTCCAAACATTAACATTATTTAAATAATAATATTTTTGCGCTTGAGGATTATCGTTTAATATATCTGCTGATTGTATTATTAATACAATTTCATTAATTAAAGGCAAACGCCTAATGTTTACATCCATTGGTGCAGCTACTAAATTAGCCTTATTATTTGAATCAACAACAGAATATAAAGGGTGAAATGATATAAAACCAATAGCAGGATATCCTCTATTTTGATAAAATAATGAATTAGGATCTGTACTAGGTTGTAATACAATATCCTTAACCCTAGCGGGAAATATTTGGGCTTTCCCGCCGCGTTTACTTGACTGACCTAAACCAGCTATATCTCCACCAAAATTAGGAGTTAATGACATCTGCTTCTTTTATTTCAGTTTGTTTAACATTTGTACCCAATTCATCTAAACTTTTAAATAACATTTCCTTATCGGCGTCACTTAAAAGTAAATCCTCATTTGCACTTGCATTCATCATAGCGCGTTGAACGATACCAGCCATTTTAATCAATGCCTCATCGTTTTTAACAGCTATTTCCATGTATTCTTTAATTAATGGAACAATAAGAGTGGCATCACCTGGGGATTCGATTAATGGTTTTAAACCCTGAATTAAAGCGGAAATTTGCTTTTCTTTATCTTTAGAATTATTATAAATTTCTTTAAGTAAATCGGCGAACGTTTTATTCCCGAATAATGTTACTTGGTTAAAATCCATACATGTTTTGATAATAAATATTATCTTATGAAACTTTTAAGCATCAAGTATTCTATCGTGCTCAAGATATTGCGAAAGTAAGCTTTTATATATTGTTTTTAATTTTTTAATTATCTTAGTAATTTGAGGAGTTGATTGATTTGTTATCTCCCTTATGTAAATGTATATGCCTTTTTTATTAAATATATCTAAATTTTCACGTCTCCTGAATAATTCCAATATGGCATCTGCTGTTTTAATATCATCATCTTTGGGAAAATATTTAGATAAATTTTTATCAACATGAATAATAAATGCATCAATAAAATTATTAATAGATATATTATTATTTTCTTCATTTATTAAACTAATAAAAGTAGATTTATCTTCATCTACAGCATTTACTTCAGCTTTTTCTTTTAACTTTTTATAATTAGCATTATTATATAAGATTAAATAACGTTTAGCAATTGTACCGAAATACGAATATGCTTTACCTTTTTCTTGCTTATATAAGTGTAATTTTTCAAGTAAAAACGCTACTACCTCATGCTTAAGTTCATCAATTGTATTTACTTCAGTATAATAGAATTTAAATGTATGAATAATGTTTTCCGCTAATTTATGGAAAGCATAGTTAATACGTTCATTAAATATTTTATTGCGTTTAGCTGGACTTTTAGCTCGTAAGTACTCTAAAATTGCTTCTTCAGTATCTGAAGTAAAATAAATATTTGATTCTTTTGGTTTACGTTTACGTATAGTACCTCGTTTTGTAAGGGACACATTATCGTCCTTTAACAATTCATCAATTGTATTTTTTACCATTTGTTATTTTCTTATTTTATACACGTTTAGTGTTTCAGACATTTGCTTTAGGCTATTAAAGAAAAAACCTACTTCATCATCACTAGCAAATGTGCCTCTATTATCAATTTCTTGAAGACGCTTATTAATATCTTCAACTACAGCATCAAGATTATTAATGTAAATATCTCTTTCTTCTATTAAACGAGTTAATTTCTCATTTTGAACCATTAGGTTACGAACAAAATAACCTATAATTGTTGCTATCCAAAGTATAATAGCTACTATTCCCCAATTCATATTATATATTTTTTAAAATGTTAGCTAGATTATCGTTGCCCATTGTTTTAAGTGCTTTTTGTTTTTGGGCTGATTGTCCTGATTTATTTAAGACAAATTCTTTTTTAGGAGGTTTACTTGTATTGCCCTTTACTAGTTTAGGTAACCACTCACGTTCATACTCAATACGAGCAGACATCATATCAGCATGATGTAAAACGTAAAGTAAAGACGAACGTGGTTTAGTTTCAGGCATATAAGATAATAAATATGATTTATTTGCTTCATCATACATACCATCATGTGTTTTAATAGCAATATATTCGTTTTCACTCATTGGAATACCAAGTGAAAATAAGATATGTAAACTTCTATCTGGAACAGACATATAAGTAATATTAGTATTAAACTTATATAATTCACCTCTATTTTTAATCTCCCACTCATTATCGTTATCGAAAACAGATGTTTGTTCTAGATTACCAAACTTACCTAAATCGTGATTGATAGCAGAAAATACTAATTCTTCAGTTGTATAAGTATCTGCCATACCCATTTCTCTCCAAACCTTATCTAATTTGAGAGAACATTCTATAACGCGCAGCACGTGGTCGATGTAGCCGCCTGGAAAGCAGTTGTGATAAGCTTTTTTATGAGAAGCAGGAAGCAATATAAATCTATCTTCATATTGCTTGTAAAATTCGAGTAGCTTATCCTTGCGTTCGCCAGTGATATGCGTATCGATTATGTTTAGGAACGTGTCCCAGTTTTGTTTGATCTGTTCAGCTTGTAGCATAACGTATTTAATTATATATAAATATACGTCCTGCTAAGGGCGTTTCCAAATTAGTCTTTAAGTAGTTCTTTTAGTTTACTTATTTGTTTGTTAACTGTATTTTCAAAGTAAAACAATTTTTTATTCATACTAGAACCAGCACCACTAGTAGATTCTATAAAATTAGGATCTGCATGTATTGTAATAAAATCAGTGCCCTCATCTACTTGTATAGCAGGATATCTACTAATACCAAAACGTTGAGTAAATTCTTGAAATACATCAGGATGAGTGATATCTGAAAAAATAAGAACTTCGAGTTTTTCATTATGTACTAGTTCATATTCTAATACTTCACATAATTGACATCCTTCACGTACTATTAATATAACTTTTTTATTCATATAAAAACTATCTTGAATTATCGCCCTGAATCAAACACCGGAGTGGCGATTTCATCAATTCCACCACCACCACTTTCTTCATACCAAAAAGGGGACAGATTTTCTCCTTCTGCTTGCTTCTTATTATATATATTAAAATAATAAAGTTCATCAAAAATATTACCATAATTCTGAGCATATTCAGAAGAGTTCCACAACGTATAAGCTGCTTTAATTGGATTTTTAGCGCTTTGATCTTTATTTCCTGTAACTAATGAAAGCCCCATCATATTACAATTCCTGCTTGAGTCCCAACTTACTGTAACGAGTGAACCATTTGTTTTTGAATTAGAAAAGTAATAAAAATGTTGCTCGGTGAGTTGGTTTGTTGCAAATGGAGGTCGGGTTTGTTTTGTTTTATAAAGAGTGGAATAAGGTTTTATTACATCAGCTGTATTATAAATAGCCTCATAAAGACTTTTATAATTCTCGAAAAAGATTCCTAGTCCATCCTCTCGTATCTCCTCTGCCCTAGTTATTTGATTTTTAACCTTTTGCCACTTATTAAAATAACCTCCATTTTGTGGTTGTAGATTTCTATCTGTCGTAACATATGTACTCCAAGACCATCTTATTGAATAAAAAACAGTATTATCAGGATTAGACGTTTTATTAAGTACCATTATTAATTGAGTAGGTTCATCTAAACCTCTAACCTCAATGTCTTCAGTAATTTTAAAGTATTGTTGCCCTTGAAAATCACTTCCTCTTGCATTAAAATCCTTATAATAATAAGTAGTTCTTGGCATTTAAATAATATTAATTAAGGACATCCAGAAAAAATGTAATATCTTTGATATGGATAACCTGAAGAAGGTGAACCAGAAGGTCCACGTCCTATAGCAACATCACTTCCTGGGCTGCCCCCACTATAAGGAGAAGCTCCCCAAGGAGAATAATTATAAAAATTATGGGAATTATTTCCATTAAATGCTGTTACTGTACCTGATTGGTTAAAAAATTGTTCTGAAGTATTGAAAGTAATAAAGGATGTATCAGCAACAATTGCCAAAGTTCCTAATGTATATGCAGAAAATGGAGTACTAAAGATAGTGTTTGTTAATGTTTGGTATAGAACTGTAGAGGTTTGGGGAGCATAATAAGTTTGAAATGTAAAGCGCTGTCCAGTTACTGAGTAAAAACTTTCAACAGTTTTAGGGTTACTAGAAGTACCCTTACACCCTTCAATTCTTACTTTCATATTATAAGTATCAGGAGTACCAGAATATACTTTAGTTACCGTGCCATAATATTCACCCTGATATTGGCTATTTCCCAACACCGACCAAGATCGAGTTCCTACTTGTGATCCTGAATGATTAGATAATAAATTTCTCCACTCAGTTGAATTAAAAGACATGTGTTATTAATAATTTACTATCAATAAATATGGTTATTTTTTAATTTTTTAGATTTTACTTGATAAGCAGATCCAACCCATTTAAGATGAGAATTATTAAAAGAATCAAGTTTTTCAGCGGATATTAATTGGGTTTTAATATTAATAGAATTATCATCTATTGGAAATAAATGTATTAAAGGATCACCACAATTTATATGAATTTCATATGATTCATTTTTAATAGGTAAAAACATATTAATTTCAGTTCCATGTTGAGTGTAAAAATCTATGAATCCTGGTACTATATGGATATTATTTTCTATTAACTGAGGATTCCACCAGTAGGCTCCATTCCAAAAAAATTTTCTATATCTATTAGTATTAAATATCCAGGGATTATGGATTTTCCAATGCGCCATGTTTGAAAGAAATCCTGCTCTTTGACTATATGGATGAAATGATCCTGCTAATTTTTGTCGATTTATTCTGTCTTCTTTTTGAATACTATCAACATATCCCTCTGGGCTAACAAATATTTTTATATCACACCATGCTTTAATAAGTATTCCTGTTGAATATAATCCTTGAATAGCAGGACAATGTTTTATAGAAGAAATATTTGATATAAAAGAAGAAAATATATTATTAGAATTTCTTTGAGAAGAAAAATAATGTGGTTTATAAGAAACCGTAGATGGGATTTCTTTCCACCAATTAGGAAGGCATTTTTTAGCTAATTCAATTCCTCCAAATTCATTAACAGAGGGATTATTAGTATAACAATGTAATATATTGTCTTGTTGATTAAATATATTTTTGATCTTATCGATTATCATCATGCTCAGTATTTACTAATGTTTGAACTTCCTCAAGTTTATCCTTAATTTGTTCAATTACTTGTTTAGCAGCATTTGAATCATTCATTGAAATGGCATGTCTTAAAACATTCAGAGTGTTAACCGCTTGGTCTAACTTATCCGAAACTAGTTGTTTGTAACGCATCGTATTTATTTTTTATTTTAATTACTAATTCACCTATTATTTCCCAGTGAATAACTTTTGGGTCTTCTAAAGGAGATTCAGTAACAAATACCCAATAAGGTGTTTTTGTTACTTTATCCATTATTGCTACTATAGGGTAATGATCAGTAAGATATTCTCGTTCAAGTATAGGTCCTAATCTATCATCTACAGAAATGTTACGAAACGGTACTTTTTTAGTTTTAAGTAAATTTTTTAATTCCATGCACGCACCGCAACCTTCTAAAGTAAAAGTCACCACCTCCACTACCCCTCTTCTCTCACCCCCTATTTCCCTTTTACCCCCCGTCATAAATATATAAATTTAATATTAAAATACCAAGTTTATTTATATCTCTGTATTAAAAAAGAATGTCATAAATAATCTTCCATCTTCAATTCCATTACCAAAATAATCAAGAGATTGATGCCATTGATTTGCTCTATACAAGATTAAACGATTAAATTGATTACCAACCATAGTATGCATTTCCCATTTAGTCATATCCCAAGAATCCAAATACATTAAATCTTTTAAATTTTGATTTACCTCTCCGTTATCAAAATATGGTTCTGTAGTCCAACCTGTTAATTTATGTTTAAATAATCCTGTGCCTGAGGAAACAGGAGCATTAGGTGTTAAATATAAAACACCGGCCCATGATGTTATATGATCAACATGAATCCAACTTCTATCTCTTGATGTTGTATATTGAAATGCCCCAGAATATTCTTCATCACCCCACCATGTTATATCCCCAGCAAATGGTCTTAATACATCAGCAATTTTTTGTTGCATAGTAGAAGTATAATCAGGTGGGGGAGAAAAAGGAACTAGTCCTAAAGGATAATCTGAATCTTTTAAAAATGAACGTGTGCGGTGTCCAGGATAGTTTCCATCAACATTAAAATCTTGTTTTAAAGCAAACTCTCTTAGTTCATGAGGTTTAGGATGAAAATTATCTATAACAAATACATTTACCATAAATTATTTTTTAGCTATTACAGTTGACCAATCATTAGGATCAAATTCCCATTTATAATTATTTAATTCAAGATATCTTCCTAAGAAAATATCATCATAGTGTTTATGTTCAATTTTTATCTCAGGTATTTCTATTTTAGATAAATCTATAGAAGCTAAAATATCAAAATCAGCACCTTCGGTATCTATCTTAAGTAAATCAATTTTAGGTATTTTAAAATAATCTATAAGCCAATTTAATGATATTGCAGGCACTACTTTAGTAGCAATGTCTCCATCATTATACTTACTTATTTTTCCACTTAATATATTTGTTCTGAATGGTTGTGTACTGCCCATCCCATGGAAATCTTTTTTTGCTTGTTCATCAAAACTAGCATAATGTTGTTCAGTAATATATGTTAAACTAACTGATGGCGTTTTATATAGTTGATGAGCAGTAACTGCTGCTTCTATTTTAGTTAAATTAGGATGATTAGGTATTTTATCTAAATATTCTCCAACAGGATCAATCATATATCCTGCCCACCCTTCATCTAATAAAGAATGAAGCGTATTAAAATAACAACAACCTATTTCAACAAATGTTTTCATGGAATTTTTTTATTGTATCTTTTATTTGTTTAGCATTAGATACTTTTTCAAATAATTCTAACTCAATATACAAAGGAATTACCTCATCATCAAACCATTTAATTATTTCTTCTGCTTGTTCTTTAGATAAATTTTTAATGTAATGGTGTTTAAGTGTTTTATCAAGCTTGATCACCTCAAGTAATGAATCAACAGCACTATCCATTATATCAGCTAAAGCAAGTTTAAATTCGTCTTCTAATTCTTCCACAACTATTATTTGATATAAATATATATAAAGCAAAAGCCCCTCACTAGGAGGGGTATTGCTAAATTAAAAATAAAGGAACGAAAATTATTTTTTAGGCATTTGAGGACGGAATCCAGGGCGATGTGGTTTATGCGCCATCATCATTTGTTTCCTTCTTTCCATTTCTAAATATTGTTGTTTAGACATTGTAATTATTACTTTATTACCTTTAATCTTCACTTTTGGTTGTTGATACATTCTTGAATGTAACATTTCAGGACGACGTGAAGGTAAATTATCTATATTTCTTGAGGGTAATTGCTGGCTAAATACTACTGAACTGAATAATATTAGGGCAATTGTAAATAATTTTTTCATGTTGTTTATTTTTTAGTTAGACACTTACTTATCGTTAAGGCTTAATCCTTCAAATTTAAGTAATGCGTTTGCTATATATATTTGCAGTTTAACTAAATCTTTCTTTGTTTCAATTTCAGCAATCATCTTTTTACGATCCGTTTCATTGATTTTACTTTCACTTAAGAAATCGAGGGCAATTGTTTTGGCTTGTTCGACGCTTGTTGCGCTAAAGACTTGTTCTGCAATTTTAGTTAATGTTGATTCTAGTTTCATTTCTTTAATTTAATGGTTTAATAATTGGATTAGGCGTTAACAGTGGCTTTATCTTCATTATATTCTTTCAATCTCTTCATTCCTTCACTGATCGCATCTAACAAACGATCTTTTCTCATACGATCAACAAACCACGTTTGACATTTTTTACCATCAGCCCAATTTTTATTTATCACATAACCTGAAACTTTATAGGTTTTACCACCTTTATTTACTTCCCAAGTCATATGACTAAATCTTTTGTTAGACCATTTATCTGCGCTTGCATAAAAGCTAGGCATATAATCAATATCCTCAGGTAATTCCATTTTACCTTTGTTAAGTATCTTGATTTTTTCTTGTTCACGCTGATTAGATTCAGCGTTATGAATTGCACTTTCAACTTCCCAAATCTGATGACTAATATTACCCATAATTTCTGAAGAAGTTTTCTGATAAAAATCAAATATTTCTAACAATTCATTAAATGGATTCAAATCCGACCCAGTCTTTTCGTTTTCCATATAATTTGATAACAAACCTAATATTTGAAGAATACTAAGATAATTGTTTTTATCTTCTTTATCAGTACGTGAACTAAACCAACTTAATTCAGGACGTTTTTCTTCACTACGCCAATTTGCATCGCGTTCAAGAGAAATTATACTACTCCAACGATCAGTATCGCATTTAAATTCAATACGACTACTACAAGGTTCAATAACCAATGTATCTTTAGCTTTTTGGCTGATAAATGGAACTGAATCAATGTATTGGGTTTTCCAATCATTAAATACTCGTTTTTGATAATCTTGAACCTTTTGAACACGTGTTGATTGTTCAGCTTTCAACTGTTCTAACTTGCTCTGTAGAGCTTCTTTTAAAATGTTTGACATAACCTTTATTTTAATTTTTAATTAATTACTTAATTTCCGTAAAGATACGCTGAATCTCTTAGGTAACCACAGAATTTTGCAGAAATCTTGCGAAGTTTTATAGAGCGTTAGTAATTAACGCCCTATAAATTTAACTAAAATGTGTAGTTTTTTTGACTAAGTTATGTAGAAATTATAGCGCGGCCATACAAATACCAGCTTCGGAATGTAATTTATATCCTTTTTCTTTTAGGTAATTGTATATAGTATCTTTTTCTTCTTGTGGTAAATTAAAATCTTCGAATATTATAAATCCTGGTAGGTACTTAATACTAATAGCCATAATAATTTTTGCATCTAATCCTTCAACATCTAAATGTAACCAATCTATTTCACCACCACATTGTGTTTCAATTAGTTGATTAATACTTGTTGATGTACGTTTAGTAGAGGATATGGGTTCTTTTTCCCAATAATCAATAACACGCTTAACAATTGTATTAGTATAACCTTTCCCTCCTTCCCAAAACTCAACCTCACTACCATCTGGGGTTATTAAATCAAATAATACTTTTATACCTGGTCGGCCAACATAATTTTTCCAAAGTTTATCATATTGGTTTTTACTACCCTCAACCAACACCATATCTGATAATACTTTAAGAGCAACAGGTACCCATTCACCAAATTCACCATCGTGTGTTCCAACAACTAGTCCTTTGGGTTTTTTATTTTTATTAGCTACTGATTTGCAGTATAAAATAAGTGATTGGTAAAATACAGATCCGTCTGTAATGGGTTCCCAATTGCGTTGATATACAAATTTACCTTTAGCATCATTAACAATTACATTATTAATTTCACTTTCAGGATATGTAGCCCACATCCCACTATTCATTTCCGTTTCCCAGAGTATTTCTTTAGATACTGCTCTTTGTATTTGTACTTCAAGAGGAAGTTGATCAGGTTGGAAAGCATATTCTAATTTACCTGTTTCAATTCTAATTCCATTATTAAAATCTACTTTTATCATAAATGTCTGTATATAAATTCATCAATGTTTGGAGACCATAAATCCATTGCCTCTGCTTTTATTTTTTCTTCATCCCAATTCCACCATTGTATTTGTAATAAACCATCAATTTGAGCTTGTGTAAATCTATATCTTACTACTTTACCTGGGTTACCAACCACAATAGCATATGGTGGAACATCTTTAGCTACTGTAGAAGTAGAACCAATAATAGCTCCATCACCAATAGTAACACCTGACATGATAGTAGATTTAGCCCCTATCCAAACATCATTTCCAACATTAATATTACCTTTACAAGTTGGGTGACCCATATTCATATGCCTTTCAGCTATTTCAGGAGTAACAGGGCCCCAAAGTTGAGATGTAGTTGTAATCCAGTCTGCTCTATGATTAGCGTGAAGAAAAAAATTACAATCTCTACCTATAGAGTTGTATTTACCTAATTTAACTATATACTGATCGCTCCAGGAAATTATATTAACGTTTCTATCAAAATAAGTTCCTTTATCTGCGTTCCATAAATGAATATTTTCTATCATAAAATAGTAAGGGTAGTATGTTTAGTATTTTTTATAATATTAGTTAAATCTATTTTTTCATTATCACATTCAATAAAAACATTTTTGATGTTAAACTTATTAAAACCTAAATTAAATATAGCATTATTTTTTACTTTAAAAATATAAATCTCATCTTCGATATATATATTAATAACCTCTTCTTCTTCTACATCAAAAAATAATAATCTAATAGGGGTTTGAGTTTCATCATTTTTCTCAACAAATATTTTATATTTTTTATTTTTTAAAGGAGATATATCAAAAAAATCTTTATTATGATAATAAAAAATTTCATCCGAAACAGGTATTTTTTCAATATCAAAAGGAAATATTTCATGTAAAGTATGTAACCATACAAAAGCATCACCTCCCTTTACATTTAAATAACTTTCTAAATTAATATATGAAATAAATTGAGATAAATTTTTTCTATCAAATATCATAAAATGTAATCCTACATCCCATATAGTTTTATCTCTTTTTGAAGGATAAACCACTTTTTCTCTTACAGAATTGAAACCATTAATAACATTTTTATCTATTACTAAATCATATATCATATGATAAAAATAATCATAATCAAGACCTAAAGCAATTTCACTTATTTTTTTTACCTGGTATAATCCAGCCCACCCATAATCTGCATATGTTTTAGTAATGCGAATTTTTTTATCATCATAGTTATTTTCTCTCCAAAAATACATAGCTTTAGTAGGCCAATCTAATACAGGATTATCTTTAGTAAATAAAAAATAATCACATTTTTTTATAATATATTCAGGTAAAGAAATAGGACTAACAACAAAAATATCTAGTCCTAAATTTTTAATAATATCTATATTTTTATTTAAGACAACAATTTTTTCTTCATTATCACAAAACGAACTAATTAATGCTATTTTCTTAGCTTTCATCTAAAACGATATTCTTTATTATAAAAATCTATTTCCTCTTACCACCGCCCAGCTTGAATCAGGATAAGATGATATTTTATAATCATTAGCAAAAAACTCATTTACTACTTCGTATACTTGAATATAAGGATTGTGATGATAATCATGTCCTGCTATCACACCACCTATTTTTACTTTAGGCAACCAAGCAGTAATATCTTTTTTTACATTTTCATAATCGTGAGCGGCGTCAATATAAACAAAATCAAGTGAATTATCTGAGAATTTAGTTGCGGCTTCTACACTTGATGATTTGTATTTAGTAATATTAATATAGTTTAACAATAGCTTATCAAATTGATCCTCAGCACTCTGAATTAACTCAGGTGTTTGAATTTCCCAGTATGGGTTCCATTCATCAACACAAATAATTTCTTTACAATGCAAGGCAAATAATTCACTACTAACCCCGGCGAATGAACCTACTTCAACCATCCGGGTACTATTAGTAATGAAATCATCAATTAACATTTTTAAACCAATAAGTCTATTGATTCTATTATCAGAAGATTGATAATACATTCTTGGTGCTTCTAACAATTCTGCAATTCTTTTTTCTTTATATGTCATAACGTTATTTCTTTTTACCGTATTTCTTTTCCATATATTCTATTTTCTT
>Ga0194118_10001192_pt1 | contig 38601 bp, 41 predicted proteins | sample TA2MahsurfametaG_2_FD_148662 | JGI IMG/M metagenome (GOLD analysis project Ga0194118, IMG submission 148662) | Freshwater microbial communities from Lake Tanganyika, Tanzania - TA2015013 Mahale N5 surface | ecosystem: Environmental > Aquatic > Freshwater > Lake | place: Tanzania: Lake...
CTCGTTGATCATCGCCCGCCCGTCCTCGAGCGGGAAGCCGGCGAGGACGACGGCGTAGCGCTCGCCGGGGTGGTCCGGGTGGGGCTCGGCGTGGAGCCGGAGCAGGATGATCGGCACGTCGGGGTGGACCTGGTCGAGGAACGTCTCCGACAGGACGTCGGTGATGCCGACGCCCTCGGGGCAGCGGCCCCGGAGCCAGCGCACGTCGCGCAGGTGCAGGACGGGGTACTCGTCGTCGGGGTGCTCCGTCACGCGTCCCCCTCCGTGACGACGCTCTCGATCCGCCAGAAGAGGAGGCCCGTGGCCTCGTCGGTCCAGCGGTCGAGGGCTCGGCGTGGGCCTCGTCTCTGGCCCAGACGTCGCGGGCGCAGGGGAACTCGGCGTGGTAGCGGGCCCGGTGGCGCGTGCCCCCGGCGCCGCCGTCGATCCGGGTCGGCGGGTCGTCGGGGCCCGTGCCGTCGAAGGAGAAGCGGACGGGCGCCGCCCCCGGCGTCGGCAGGGCGGCGGCGGACGCGGCCGGCGGGCGCGGCACGCCCGCGCCCCGGCGGAAGTAGAGCGCGCTCGGCGGCGGCGGCACCGGCGCCCGCGGGGTGTCCCAGCAGGGCTCGTCGATGACGCAGTCGGCGGTGATCGAGGCCTCGACCGCGTCCGCGGGGACGTCGCCGACGGCGTCCGAGCGCACGAGCGCCGCGAGCTCCCCGGCGAGCCGGTCGCGGGCCGCCTCGGCCGAGTCGGCCTCGACGAGGCGCTCGCAGACGAGGCGCACGGTGTACATGCCCGTCATGTCCTCGAGGCCGGGCGGGCGCAGGCCCGGCCGGGGGTTCTCGTGGATCGGCCCGGGCCGGGGCCAGGGGGCGACGGTCTCGGTGTCGGTGCCCATGGTCAGGCCACCGCCCCGAGGGGCCGGCGCCCGGCGGGGCGCCAGGGCCGCGCCGCGAGCGGCTCGACGCGGGCGAAGGGCACCGCGTCGGGGTCGAGGGCCGCGAAGCCGAGCCGGGCCGTGTCCGCGAGGGCCGCGTCCGTGCGGGCCCGGGCCAGCGCGGCCGCGGGGGCCGAGACCACGTAGCCCGCGCGCACCGTGAGCCGCACGTCGAGGTCATAGAGGCGCTGGAGGCCGCGGGGCACCGGCGGCGCGTCGGGCTCGGGCGGGGGCCCCGCCAGGACGAGCTCGGTGACGTCGAGGGCGTGCTCCTCGGCCTGCCAGCGGGGCAGCAGGTTGACGAGCTCGGCCTCCACGTCGCGCAGGGCGAGGGCGTCGCCCTCGCCCGTGGCGAGGCGCTGGAGCAGCTCGAAGGGCTCGGGGGCGCACGTCAGGGCGTGCCGCTCCGAGACGGCGCCGACCCGGACCGTGGCGGTCCCCGTCAGCGCGAAGTAGGCGTAGAAGTCGGTCAAGCGGTCTCCTCTCGTTCGGTCCCCGCCCTCAGGTCGTCCGGGCGGGGGCGGGGATTACAGCAGGGGCACCGGACGTCACCCCGGTGACGTCCGCCGGGTGCCGGGCCCAGCATGTCCCGGGATGGGGCCCCTCAGGTCTCGATCCGGCAACGACCGCTGGGGGAGACGTGAACGCCGGCGCCGGGCGGGGCATACCCCGGTCGGCGGCTCAGGCGCTGATCGCGATCCCCACGGCGAAGGCGAGCGCGACGCCGAGGAGGAGCACGCCGGCGAGCCCGATCCGCTCCTCGAGGATGAACAGCCCGACGCGCGCCACCTCGAAGCCGACGGCGACGGCGCAGTAGATGATCGTCCCGAACACCACGGCGGCGATCGGGCCCACGGTCCAGATCAGGATGGTCTCCATGGCCGGACGTCGTCGGGGCGGGGACCGGCCTTACGCGGGCGCCCCGGCGCCCCTGCCGGCCGCGTTGGCGGCGGGTCACCGGGCGACGGTCAGCTGCGCGGCGCCCGTGGCCGCCCGGCCGGATCGCCCGTCAGCTTCGTGCGGCCCGGGCCGGGCGGATCGCGACCACGGCCTGCGTGGAGGCGTCCGTGACGGCGTGGCCGGCAAGGCGGGCGGGGATCGCACGGCTGGCGTCGGTGCGGGGTCCGATCTCGATCGCGATCTCGAGGTCGAGGGCGTCGCAGATGCGCTGCAGCGTGGCGAAGTCGGGGGTGTGGTCGCCGGCCTCGAGGCGGCAGACCTGGGGCTGGCGCATGCCGAGCAGGCGACCGAGGGCGGTCTGGGAGAGGCCGTGTGCTGCGCGGTGGGAGACGAGAGCGAGGGCGACGGCCTCCGCCAGGACGTGCTCGTCGTGAACCGCGCGAACCGCCGGGTCGCGCAGGAGGCGCGCCTCCGTCTCCGACCACGGGATCAGGGTGGGGCTGGTCGTCATCGTCGCGCTCATTCTAGGGTCCGTCTCGTCGGGTGGCATCGTGGTCTTCGAGGCGTTCCGCGGCCCGGGCGACCGCGGAACGGAAGCCGCGCGGATCCCGCATCGCCTCCGGGGCGAGGGCGAGCAGCACGAGGGCCTCGCCCCGCCGGGCGTAGATCAGCCGCCAGCGGGACCGTCCGGACAGGGGGCGCAGCTCGCGCAGCCCGCGAACCGCGCCGCGGACGGCGCTCGAGTGCGGGAAGCCCAGCTGGGGCCCGTGGGCCCGCAGCTTGGCCACGGCGGCCCGGGTCGCCTCCGCCTCTCGCGGCTCGGCGGACCGCAGGCGGTCGACCTCCGCGGCGCACGGGTCGGGCGTGATCCGCCGGCCGGCTCAGCGGCCGGCCGGGGCGGTGGCCCCGCCGACCGCGAACCCCCGCCACCCCTCCGCGACGACCGCGTCGCAGGTGCGGATGTAGGTGCCGACGCCGCCGATGTAGGGGAGGAAGACGCGTGGCTTGCCGGGGATGTTGGCGCCCATGTACCAGGAGGCGGCCTGGGGGTAGAGGGTGGCGTAGGCGGCGCGCTGGACCTCCTCGTCCCAGGCGGCCTGGGCCTCGGCGGTCGGCTCGAGCGTCGTCGCCCCCAGGTCGGTGCAGTGGCCGATCGCCTGGTCGCAGAGCTCGGCGTGGTGCTCGATCGTGGTCATCATGTTGGCGAGGACCGACGGGCTGCCCGGCCCCGTCAGGGTGAAGAGGTTCGGGTAGCCGTGCACCATCAGGCCGAGGTAGGAGTGGGGGCCCTCGGCCCACTCGTCGCGCAGCCGCCGGCCGTCGCGGCCCTCGATGTCGACGGCCATCAGGGCCCCCGTCATCCCGTCGAACCCCGTCGCGAACACGATCACGTCGACGGGGTGCTCCGTGCCGTGGGCGACGATCCCGTCCGCGGTGATCCGCTCGATCGGGGCGGCGCTGACGTCGACGAGGTCGACGTTGGGGCGGTTGAAGGTCTCGTAGTAGCCGTGGTCGACGCAGAGGCGCTTCGTGCCGAGCGGGTGGTCCTTGGGGCAGAGCAGCTCGGCCGTCGCGGGGTCCTTGACGATCGCCTTGATCTTGCGGTGCACGAAGTCGACGGCGATCCGGTTCGCCTCGGGGTCCGTCGTCATGTCCGCGAAGGCGCTGAGGAACGAGAAGGAGCCCTGGTGCCAGCGCCGCTCGAGCTCGGCCTCGCGCTCCTCCGGGGTGAGGTCCCGTGCCTTGCCGGGGGCGAGCGGCCAGATGTCGCCCGTGGCGCCGGTGCGGGCCAGGGCGCGGGTCTCGGGGTAGCGGGCCTTGCGGTCCGCCTCCTGCGCGGGGCTGATCGGGGCGTTCCAGGCCGGGATCGAGAAGTTCGCGGTGCGCTGGAAGACCGTCAGGTGCGCGGCCTGCCTCGCGATCTCGGGGATCGCCCCGATCGCCGACGAGCCCGTGCCCACCACGGCCACCCGCTGGCCCGTCAGGTCGACGCCGTCCTCGGGCCAGAAGGCCGTGTGGTGCCAGTCGCCGCGGAAGTCCCCGAGGCCCTCGAACGCGACCAGGTTCGGCATGGACAGGCAGCCCGTCGCCATCACCAGAAAGCGCGCGCTGCGGGGCCCGCGCGAGGTCTCGACGTGCCAGGCCTCGTCCGCGGGGTCCCAGGCGGCCGCCGTCACCTCGGTCTCGAGGCGGATGTCGCGCATCAGGTCGTGGCGCTCCGCGACGTGGCGCAGGTAGCGCAGGATCTCGCTCTGCTTCGAGTAGCGCTCGGGCCACGACCACTCCTGCTCGAGGTCCGCGTCCCACGAGTACGAGAAGGTCATGCTCTCGACGTCGCAGCGCAGGCCCGGGTAGCGGTTCCACCACCACGTGCCGCCGACCGACGGCGCCTTGTCGACCACCTCGACCGCGAGGCCCCGCCGGCGCAGGAGCCACAGCAGGTACAGCCCCGAGAGGCCCGCCCCGACGACGAGGACGTCGAGCCGGCGGTCGTCCGCCGCCACCGTCACGCCTCCCGCCCGAGCAGCTCGCGCAGGTTCGCCTCGACCTGCGGCAGGTAGCCCGGGTCGGTGGCAATCAGGCCCATGTGGCCGTCGAGCGACTCGATCACGCGCAGCTCGCCCTTGGGCACGAGCGCGACCTCGGCGGCGACGTCGCGCGGCGGGAAGAACATGTCCTCGGAGATCGGCATCGCGTAGACGACGGCCTCGATCCGGCCGAGGGCGGCCGCGAGGTCGCCGCCCGTGCTGCGGGCCACGTCGGCGTGCTGCCACTTCCAGCCCATGGTCAGGAGCGAGTTGGGGTCGAGCACCTCGTGGTAGCCGTGCGTGAACTCGCGCGTGAAGTCCTCGAACGTCGGGAACTCGCCCGTCCGCCGCCACAGCTCCTGCTTGTACCACTCGGTCGACCAGCCCATCACGGCCGCGATGCGGCCGTGCATCCGCAGGCCCTCCGCGACGTCGAGGTGCGAGGCGTAGGCGCCGCCCTGCCAGCCCGGGTCCGCCATCAGGGCGTCCATCAGGGTCTGCGTGTACAGGAAGTCGTGGTGGGTGTTCCGGGCCGTGCCGGCGATCGGGGCCGCGCGCCGGACGCGGTCGGGGTAGCGGACCGCCCACTCCCAGGTCTGCTGCGCGCCCATCGAGCCGCCGACGACGAGCGCGAGCTCCTCGACGCCGAAGCGCTCCCGTAGGAGCCGCTCCTGGGCGCGCACGTCGTCGCCGATCCGCACCCGCGGGAAGGCCGGCCCCGCGTGCGGGCCCGTGACGTTGTGCGGGGAGGAGGAGAGGCCGTTGCCGATCTGGTTGGCCACCACGATGAACCAGTCGGCCGGGTCGAGCGCCCGGCCCGGCCCGATGTAGACCTGCTCCATGATCTGGTGCGTGCCCGAGTACCACGTGGGCACGAGGATGCAGTTGTCGCGGGCGGCGTTGAGGGTGCCGTGCGTCGAGACCGCGATCTCGAGGTCGGGGATCACGCCGCCCTCCTCGAGCTCGAAGTCGCCGAGGCCAACCAGCTCGTACGGCCCGTGCAGCTCCGCCGTGTAGAACGGGTTGTCGATCGCCATCGCCCGAAACCTCCCCTCGTCAGGCGATTCTAGGCGCGTCACGCGGGTGCGCAAGGACGTGGACGGCGCGAGGTCGCGCGCACCGCGCGCGCGTCCGTGACATTCCGGCAGCAGCGCCCGGCCCGCGGCGGTGGCAGGATCGGCTCGTGTCCGAACCAGCGCCGTCCCCGCCCGATGCCGTGCCCGCGGCCCGGCTCGCCGCCGTCCCCGTTTCTCGTGCACCGAACTATGCACCGACTATCGGTGCATGCTACGGTGCATGCATGCGCCGGGCCTACGCCAACCGCACGGACCTCGTGGACGAGATGCTCGAGCTCGCACCCGCGGCGCTCGGCCTCGACGCGGGCGCCTCGACGCCCGCGCGGATCGAGGCCTGGCTCGCGTACGCCCGCGCCGCGTTCGAGGAGGAGCGCCGGGTCCGCGCCTACGCCGAACTCGCCGACCTCGAGGCGGAGCGGGTGGCGGCCGTGCACGCCGCGGCGGTCAGCGCGGCCGAAGACGGGATCCTGTGATGCCGCGCCGCGGGGGCCTGCACCCGCTCGTGCTGCGCCGGGGCGACGGCGCGCGCGTGCGCACCGGGGCGACCCACGTCGTCGTGGTCAGCGAGGACGCCTGGAATCGGGTAATGGGCACGGCGATCTGCGTGCCCGTGTACCCGGGGCCGCCGGCCGTCGCCCTCTTCCACGTCGGGCTCGGCGACCTCGGGCACGCCGACGTCTCGCGGGCCCTCTCCCTCCCGCACGACGCGCTCGGCGACGAGCTCGACGAGCTGGGGCGCGCGTCCCTCGACGACGTCGCCCGGGCCGTCGCCGCGTACCTCGACCTCGATGCCCTCGCCCAGCGCCGGACGCGCCGACCGCTGCCGATGCCGGCAGACCCGCCGGCCGCCCGCCAGAAGTCGATCCACTGGGCCGACCTCGGACTCAAGGAGCGCAAGCGCGTGCTCGTGCTCAGCCCCGATGAGCGCAACGCCGTCGCGTCGTACGTCTCCGCGCTCTACGTCACGTCCCGCGACAAGCGCAACCGGCGCGCCTGGCAGGTGCCGGCGGCGGGCGGCTGGGTCGTCACCGGCGACCTCCTCCTGCAGCCGCAGCGCACCCTAGGGCACCGGCGGCGGCCGACGCCGGCCCGGGCCACCGCCGACGAGATGGCCGAGGTCGCGGTGGGCGTGCGCGGCGTCCTGCGCGCGTAGCGGCCGGTGCGCCCGGCCCGGCGGCGCGGACGCCTACGCGGGCGGCGTGCGGGCGGGCAGGTCGCGGGTGAAGCGGATGTCGTCGCGGTAGCCCGCGTCAGGCGGGTGGTTGCGCAGATGGCGACGCAGGTGCCCGACCGTGCTGTGGCGCACGGGCCTCAGCTCCGCCACGGCGCGGCCACGGCGGACGATGCGGACGGGGACCCCGTCCCGCTCGATGCGGTCCAGGATCACGGGCAGGATCCGTGCGGCCTCGGCGGCGGTGATCTCGTCCATGACCCCAACCTAACAGGGAGGGCGGCTTGCGGCGGTGCGTCGGGTCATGAACGTGCCGGGATCCACGCTCGCCTGTGCCGCGGTGGGCGTCGCGGGCTAGCGCAGCCGCAGGCGGTCGGTCCGGGTGGCCTTGTTTCCCGCCGTGGGCGTGAACGCGGTCACCGCGCGCACGGCCTTCCCCGTGCCCTTGACCGTGCAGCGCAGCGTGACCGCGCCTGCGGCGGCGACGCGGCGGGTCGCCGTGCACGTCTTCGCGCCCTTGCCGGTCACGCGCAGCGCGGCCGTCCCGGCCTGGGCCGCGTCGATGACGACCGTCACGACCCTGCGCTTGGCGGTCGCCGGGCGGATCGCCGTCGTGCGTGCGGTGCCGGCTGACGCTCCGCCGCCACCGGCACTCGAGCCCCCTGCGGCGGCGCCCGTCCCGGCCCCGGCTGCGTCACCCGAGCCGGAGTCGGGTGCGGCACCGCCCGCGCGGGCCAGCACGACGTCGTTGCCGTCGCCGCCGCGGTAGCTGATCGACCAGCCCGTCCAGCCGGCCGGGGCCGCGCCCTCGGCGAGGCCGGTGAAGGTGCCCGTGACCGCGTCCGAGCCGTCGTTGGCGATGATGGTGAACGAGTCGCCTGCGGCCGTCGTGCCCCGCGTGGCCGTGAGCGCGGCCCCGGTCAGGTCGACCGTGCCGACCACGCCGATCTGGCCGTAGGCCGTGCCAGCCGAGCCCGCGTTGAGCGTGCCGACGTCGATCGTGAGGCCCGAGCTGCCGAGGCTGCCGGTGGTCAGGCCGGAGGGGGCGGCGACGCTGATCGTACCGCTGCCGCCGCTCGTGACGGCGCCGGTCGTGCCGGCTCCCGCAAGGGTGCCGCCCGCGACCGTCACGGCCGGCAGCGCACCGCCGGCCGCCACGGCGAGGGTGCCCGCCTCGACGCGCATCGCGGCGGCGGACCCGCTCGCGCCCGACAGGACGAGCCGGCCCGAGCCGGCCTTGGTGATCGCCACATTGGACTGCACCTGGCCCGCGTACGTGCCGGCCGTGGCGGATGACGCGTCGACCGTCAGCTGGCGCGTCGCGCCGTCGCTCGCCAGCGTCGCCGAGCCCTCGAGGGCGGAGGCCGTCAGCCGCAGGTCCGCGCCGATCTGGAGCGTGCCCGCGTAGGTCTGCGCGCCGCTCGTCGATGCGTCGGCGCCGAGCGCCGTCGTGCCGGTGCCCGTGGCCGTGATGGAGGCCGGTGGGGTCGTGCCGCCGATCCGGCCGGTCAGCCGGGTCACGCCGTTCGTGCCGTTCGCGGCGGTGATGGCCTGCGCCCCGTTGATCGCGCCTGTGAGCTGCAGAGAGCCACCCGTCGCGGGGGCGAGGCGCAGGGCGGCGCCGAGCGTGACCGCCCCGTCGGCCCGGGCCGATCCCGTGCCGGCGATCTCCGCGGTGCCGCTGCCGGTCGTGGCGATCGTGTTGCCCGACGGCAGCGTCACGCCGTCCACGGTCAGGGTCGCACCGCCGTCGATGGTGACGCCGGCCGAGCCGAGGCCCGAGGCAGCCGAGACGCGCAGCTCGCCCGCGGATACGCGCGTGCCGCCCGCGTGGGAGCCGTTCGACCCCGACAGGGTCAGGCGGGCCGCGCCGACCTTCGTCAGGAGGCCCGTGCCGCTGACGGACCCCGACACCGTCAGCGCCGTGCCGGTCGAGACCGTGGCGCCTGCGCCGACCGCGAGCGAGCTGGAGATCGTCTGCACCGCGGTGGAGGTGACGAGCGCGCCCCCCGAGGAGATGCCCGTGCCGGCGATCGTGAGGGGCTCGGTGATCGTGCCGGAGCCCGCGAGCTCGAGCGCGCCGCCGCTCGAGACGGTCGTGCCGCCCGCGCCCGTGCCCAGGGAGTCCGCGGGGCCGGTCACCCGCAGGAGCCCCCCGGAGACCGTGATCGCCCCGGTGTTGGTCGCGGCCGCGTTGAGCGTGAGGGTGCCGGTGCCGGTCTTCGTGAAGCCGCCGCCGGTGATGCCGCCGGAGAGGGCGAGGGTCGCGGTGTCGGCGATGTCGATGGTCGGGGTGCCGGTCGTCGCGAGCGCGCCGTTGAGCACGTTCGTCTGGGTGCCCGTCGACTGGAGGGTCGCGGTGCTGGCCAGCGTGATCGGGTCCCAGGGGAAGATCGCGGAGCGCAGGCGCAGCGTCGCGCCGGCGGCCACCGTCGTGCCGGTGCCCATGTCGCCGAGGCCGTTGTTGTTGATGACGTCGAGCGTGCCGGCGGAGACCGTCGTCGCCCCCGTGTAGGTGTTGTTCGCCCACAGGGTGAGGGTGCCGCTGCCGGACTTCGCGAGGGCGAGGCCGCCCGTGATCTGGCCGGTGATCTCGCTGGTCCCGCTCTGGCTGATGGTCAGGCTCGACCCCGTGGCGCCGTCGATCCCGCCCGAGGCGGTGACGCTGCTCGCGGTCAGGGTGCGGGAGCCGCTGATCGCGAGCCCCGCCCCGTTGTAGGCCTGGGTGCCCGTGGTGGTGACCGAGCCGCCGATGGTGGCTCGCGACGTCTGGGAGGCGATGGTCAGGCTGTCGATCGGGCTGGTGGCGCCGATCGCGCCCGTGACGGTCACCGCCGGGGCGGTCAGCGTGAAGTCCTCCGTCGAGGGGTCACAGGCCCCCGGGACGTGCGGTGCCGTGTCGATCGGCCCGTCGATGGTGATCGAGGTGCCGCTCGTCAGCGCAACACCGCCGTTGCAGGCGTCCACGGGCGAGCTGATGGCGATCGCGCCCGGCGCCGAGATGCCGTTGATGATCTGGACGCGGGTGACGCCGCTGTCGACCGTGACTCCGTCCGTGAGGGCCCAGGGATCACCGGCCGTTTCATTGAGAGCGAGTACCTGCTGGGTTCCGCCGCTGTGGAAGGCCCGGATCGACGTCACGTGCTCCTTCGGTCCCTGGCAGACGAGAAACCCGTTCATCGAGACGTAGTAGAAGCCGAAGCCGTCCGTCCCGATCTCGATGGCGTCGTTCGTGAATTCGAAGTCGACCATCAGCTGGCCCCCGCCCGCGCCGGGCTGGTAGCACTGCGCCGCGTCCGCCGGGGCGGAGGTCGCGAGCCCGCCGCCCGCGAGCGCCGCGAGGGTGATCGCGAGCACCACCAAGCCCCGGGCAAGGCGAACGCTCATGGGCGGATCGTACCGCGCGGCCGGAGCGGGCGGCGTGAGCCGGCTCGCGCCTAGTCCCCGTGCACGAGCGCGGCCTCCTCGCGCTCGAGGTCGCCCTCGTGGATGTAGCGCTCGCGCGGGTCGAACAGCTCGCGGCCGGCGAGGTAGCCCTCGTAGATCGCGTGGTCGAGCTTGCGCACGGCGACGCAGTCGCCGACCCGGTGCACGTTCCCCCGGCTCGCGGTGAGCTCGAGGTAGAGGGCGTCGTCGGGCTTGGCGCCCGTCACCACGACGGTGTCGGCGTGGAGGGCCTCCTCGGGCTCGCCCGTGTAGAGGTTGACCATCTCCACGCGGGTGCCGTCGATGCCGGCCGCCCAGTGGTTGATCGAGTACGTCAGGCCCTTCCGGAACAGGCGCTCGTAGAGGGTGGCCATGTCGAGGCCGCCGAGGGTGAACGGGAAGAGCTGGTTCCAGCGGGTCGCGACGTGCACCCGGAGGCCCCGGTCGAGCAGGACCTCGGCGGCGCCCGCGGCGGTGCGCGAGCCGTCGTCGTCGAGCAGGACGACGCGGCCTGTGGCCGGCTTCGTGCCGTCGATCGCCTCCCACAGGGTGAGGGCGTTGGCGGTGGCGATCCCCGGGATCGCGTCCACCATCGGGAACACGCTCGAGAAGCCCGTGCGGGTGGGCAGCGCCCCGGTGGCGATGATCACGCCGTCGGGGTCGAGCTCGGCGATCAGCTCGGGGGTGGCGGGGGTGGCGCGGCGCACGTCGACGTGGCCGAGCTCCATCTGCACCTCGAGGTCGCGGGCGACGACGTTCCACATGTGCCGGCCCGGGGTCTGCACCACGAGCCGCAGCTGCCCGCCGAGGTGCTCCTCCTGCTCCAGCAGGATCACCTCGTGGCCGCGCTTGCCGAGCGTCTCGGCCGCCTTCATGCCGGCGGGCCCGCCGCCGACCACGACCCAGCGGCCCGGGTCCTCGGCGGGCGGCAGCTCGCCGAAGCGGCCCTCGCGGCCCGTCGCCGGGTTGACGGTGCAGGAGACGGGGAAGCCCTTGTAGATGCGCCCGATGCAGCCCTGGTTGCCGCGGATGCAGTGCACGATCTCGTCGGCCCGGCCCGCCGCGGCCTTGTTGGCGAAGTCGGGGTCGGCGATCAGGGCGCGCGTCATCGCCACCATGTCGGCCTTGCCCGTGGCCACGATCTCGTCGGCCAGGGCCGGGTCCTTGATGCCGCCGACCGTGAAGACGGGCACCGCGCTGACGGCCTTGACCTTCGCGGTCATCTCGACGAGGTAGCCGTCGGGCTCGTCGGAGGGCTGCATCGCCATGTGGATGTTGTGGTAGCCGGCCGCCGAGACGTTGATGTAGTCGATGCGGCACTGCGCCTGCAGGTGCAGGGCCGCCTCGACGGCGTCCTGGTCGGTCAGCCCGCCGGGCATGAAGTCGTGCAGGCTGAGCCGGATCCCGACGGTCCAGTCGTCGCCGACCCGGGCGCGGATCGCGTCGAGCACCTCGCGCGTCAGGCGCAGGCGGTTCTCCATCGAGCCGCCGTAGGCGTCGTCGCGCTTGTTGTAGAGCGGCGACCAGAACTGGTGCAGCAGGTACGAGTGCGAGATGTGCACCTCGGTGCCGTCGAAGCCGCCCTCCCGGCTGAGCTCGGCGCACAGCGCCCACCACTCGACGAGCTCGTCGATGTCGGCCTGCTCCATCGCCTTCGGCATCTCGCCGTAGGAGGGGCTCTTCACGTTCGAGGGGCCCCACAGGACGCGGATGTCGTCGGCCGAGTCGGAGGTGGCGTTGCCGCCGAAGTGGTTGAGCTGCTCGAAGATCCGGGCGCCGTGCTCGTGCACGGCACCCGTCAGGCGCCGGTTCGTCTTGACGGCGTCCTTCAGGTAGGCCCACATGAAGCGCTGGTTGCCCGTGGTGGAGGTGGGGTGGACCAGCCGGTTGCCGGTGATCAGCAGGCCCGCGCCGCCCTTGGCCCGCGCCACCTGGTAGTCGATGTCGCGCTGCGTGTCGTGCCCGTTCTGCGAGTACATCTTCGCGTGCGCCGTCTGCATCACGCGGTTGCGCACCTCCGTCGAGCCGATCCGGAGCGGGCTGAGCAGGTGCGGGTAGGCGGGGTCGGCGCGCATCGCGGAATCCTCTCCTCCAAGGACGATTGCCCGGATCGTAGGCGAGGGCCGGGGCGCGCGGAAGGGCGGGAATCCGGTGCGGGCCCGTGGGGGTCGGCGCGGACGCGCGCGCATCCGGCGCGTCTCCGGCCCGGTTCCGCGCACCCCGGGCCGGGCGGGCGCGGGCACGATCAGCCCTTGGACCTCCCCGAACCCGATCCCCTGTTCGTGCCGCCCGACGACGCGTCGAGCCTCTACGCCAACACCGTCGAGGTGTGGTCGACGCACCACGACGTCGTCGTCGATCTCCACACGCTCGGCCCCGTCGACCCCGAGGAGGGGTTGCGGGTCGCCACCGGCATCGCCCGCGTGCGCCTGCCGCGCACTATCATCATGGACATGCTGGTCGATCTCAATCGCGCGCTCGGGCCGCTCGATCCGTCAGGAGGCGCCGATGCGGCATAGGAAGATCCTCGCCTACTCCTCGTCGCTGCCGGTCGGCACGCCGTTCAAGTGCCGGCTGCCCGGCTCGCGCGAGTACGAGATGGTCACGATCGTCCAGGGGCCGATCGCCTACGAGTGCGAGACCACGGACGGGGGCTTCGGCGTCCGCATGCACGAGACGCGAACGGGCATCGAGGCCGCCGGTGGCGACTTCATGGCCGTGCGCGCGTCGATGCACCGGCAGCTGCGGGATCGCGCGGCCGAGCTCGCCGACCGCGAGGCCGATGGCCTGACCGAGGGTGAGGCCGACCAGCTCGCGCACCTGCGCCAGTGGCACCGCTTTCTCAGCACCTGACGCGCGGGGCTCAGGCGGGACGGCGCGCGACGAGGTCGACGAGCGCCGACATGCCCTGGTGGCGGGGCCCCTCGTCGAGGACGGCGTCGTACGCCTCGAGGAGCAGCACCTCGAACCCGGGGAAGGCCGTCGCCAGCTCCGCGACGGTGTAGAGGTGGTCGAGCCGCTTCGGGCCGCCCGTGCCGTACGCGAGCTGGCCCGGGCCGTAGCCCTCGAGCAGGAGCAGCCCGCCGGGGGCGAGCGCGTGCGCCATCCGCCGGAACATCGCCGCGCGCCCCGCGGGGTCCGTGAACTGGATGAAGATCCCGACGACCGCGTCGTAGGCGGCCACGGGCCAGTCCCACTCCTCGAGGTCGGCCTGCTCGAAGCGCACGGCGACGCCGCGCTCGGCGGCCAGCCGCTCGGCCTTGGCCAGCGCGTTGGCGGCGGCCTCGACCGCGTGCACCGCGCAGCCGAGGCCGGCCAGGTAGGTCGAGTTGCGGCCCTCGCCGTCGGCCACGCAGAGGACCCGCGCGCCGGGGCCGAGGCGCCCGGCCTCGCGGGCGAGGAACGCGTTCGGGGCCGTCCCGAACAGGTACCCGTCGCCCTCGAAGCGCTCCTCCCAGGTCTGGATGTTGGCCTTGCTCATCGGCGCGGGCAGCGTAGCCACCCGTGCACGAGCGGCGCGGGCCGGCGCGCCCGGCGCGCGTCGGCGCGCGGGAGCCGCGCCGCTCCGGCCGTCCCGCGGCGCCCGGGCCCTGCGAGGCTGGGGCCATGGACACCGCGAATACCGAGCGTGTACTCCCGCGCCTGCCCCTGGAGACCACCGTCAAGGTCGACCGCGAGCTGCGCGACCGCATCAACGCCGCCGTCCGCGAGCAGCGGATGACGCCGGCGCGCCTCCTCGGCGTCCTCGTCGGGGAGTACGCGCGGCAGCGGTGGGTCGCGCTCGCCGTGGCGGAGATGAACGCGGCGCCGGACGACGACGACGACGACGAGGAGCCGCCCTACCCGATGCCCGAGGGGCTGATCCCGTTCGTCGCCGAGCCGGACGGCGTGCCGGACCCGTACCCGACGCCGCGCTGGATCGCCGAGCTGGAGCGACGCGAGGCGGAGCGCGGCGAGCGGCCGTGAGGCTGCGCCCCGGGCACGTCGTCTGGGCCGACCTCGGCGACCCGGCCGGCCACGAGCAGGGTGGGCAGCGGCCGGCGGTCGTCGTGGCGGCGCGGATGCACGCCGCGATCAGGCAGCGGCTGGCCATCGTGGTGCCCTGCACCGCGCGCGACCGCGGCTGGCGCTCGCACGTGCGCGTCGCCGGCGACCTCCTGCTCGACCGGCCGACCTTCGCGATGACCGAGCAGCCCCGCACCATCAGCGTCGAGCGCGTGTCGCACCTCGCCGGGACGGTCGACGAGCCGTGCCGGCAGGCGATCGCCCGTGCGGTCGCGGACTGGCTGCACGGTCCGCCCGCGTTCCGGGGCTAGGCCGCGGCGAGCCGCGCCGCTAGGCGCCGAGCGCCCGGATCGCCCCGTACAGCACCTCGGCGGCGAGGGCCGCGTCGCGGGTGTCGGCGTCCTCGAGCGGCGTGTGCGAGAGCCCGTCTTTGCAGGGCACGAACATCATCGCGGTCGGCACGCGGTCGGCCACGCACATCGTGTCGTGGGCGGCGCCCGACGGCATCACCATGAAGGGCTCGCCCGTCGCCTCGGCCTCCGCGGTCAGCGCGGCCACGATCCCGTCGTCCATCGGCGTCACGTCGAGGCCCTGGCGCTCGACCCATTCGAAGCCGGCGCCGCGCGCCTCGGCCCGCTCGCGGGCGAAGGGCACGATCCGGTCGCGCAGCTCGAGGTGGCCGCCCGTCACCGAGCGCGTGTCGAGGGAGACCCGCATGCCGCCCGGCACGACGTTGATCAGGCTGGGGAAGGACTCGACCTCGCCGGTCGTGCCGACGGTCGTGTTCCCGATCTCGTTGGCGAGCCGCTCGACCTCGAGGATCGTCTCCGCGGCCGGGATCGACGCGTCGACCCGGAAGCCCATCGGGGTGGCGCCCGCGTGGTCGGCGCGGCCCGTGAAGTGGAGGTCGCCGTGCACGTAGCCGGCGATCGCGTGCACGATGCCGAGCCGGTTGCCGGTGTCCTGCAGGACGCGGCCCTGCTCGATGTGCACCTCGACCCAGCCGGTCAGCCCGTCGAGCTCCGTGATCGACGCGCGCCAGTCCTCGACGGGGTAGCCGGCCGCCTTCGCGGCGTCCCAGAAGGGCACGCCCTCGGGGCTGAGGAACTTGCCCTTCAGCTCCTCCTCGGTGACCCGCTGCAGCATGATCCGCGAGCCGAGCAGCATCTGCCCGAAGCCCGAGCCCTCCTCCTCGAGGAAGGAGATCAGCCTGAGCGGCAGGTGCTCGCCCGACTCCTGCGCGAGCCGGCAGACCTCGAGCGCGGTGACGACGCCGAGCGTGCCGTCGTACTTGCCGCCGTTGCGGTTCGAGTCGCAGTGCGAGCCGATCCCGAACGCGGGGGCGCCCTTCGGCACGTTCGAGGCCACGAGCGTGCCGACGGGGTCGCGTCGGACCTCGAAGCCGATCCGCTCGAGCTCGCGCGTGAAGTACCGCAGCGTGGTCTCGTAGACGTCGGTGTACGCGTAGCGGCGGATGCACTCCGACGACTCGGTGTAGTCGGGCCCCGCCAGGGTCTCGATGTCGTGCTCGATCCGCGCCGCCGAGCGGTCGCGGTCGATCGTCACGGTCTTCGCCATCTCGTCGTCCTCCCCGTGGGTCCCCGGCGCTCCGGCTACACCTCGACGTCGCCGAAGGCGCCGGCCTCGGCGAGTCGGTCGATCTCCCCGTCGTCCATCCCGGCCAGCTCGTGCAGCACCCGGCGGGTGTGCTCGCCCCGCTTCGGCGCGGGGCGCAGCTCCTCGGCCGCGCCCGGCATGCGCAGGGGCGAGCGGACCTGGCGCACCGTGCCGAGCACGGGGTGCTCGGTCGCGGCGATCAGGTCGCGCGCGACGGTCTGCGGGTCGGCGCAGGCCTCGGCGATCGAGTAGATCGGGCCCGACGGCACGTCCGCGGCGGCCAGCGCCGCGACCCAGTGCCCGGTCGTGTTCGTGCGCAGGACCGCCTCGAGGGCGGCGACGCAGGCGTCGCGGTGCTCGGAGCGCGCCGCGATCGTCGCGAAGCGCTCGTCCTCGAGCATCCACCCGGTGCCGATCGCACCGCACAGGTTCTCGAAGAACTTCTGCTTCGCGCAGGCGATCACGACCCAGCCGTCGGCCGTCGGGAAGTTGCCGAAGGGCACGATCGACGGGTGCGACGAGTTGCGCGTCCGGATCGGCTCCCAGCCGCGCGACAGGTGCCAGGTGGTGACGTACATGTCGAGGTTGAGCGCCGTCTCGAACAGGGACACGTCGACGTCGCAGCCCGTGCCGTCGCGGCGCGCGCGCCAGAGCGCGCACATCATCCCGAGCGCGGCCGCGTAGCCGGTCGACATGTCGACGAGGCTGAGGCCCGACTTCGTCGGCGGCCCGTCGGGGTCGCCGGTCAGGCTCATCCAGCCGGCCATGCCCTGGGCGATGTAGTCGTAGCCGCCCTCGGCGGCGCGCGGGCCCGTCATCCCGAAGCCCGAAAGCGAGCAGCAGACGATCGCCGGGTTGAGGTGCCCCAGGTCGTCGTAGGTGATCCGCAGCTTGGCCGGGCCGTCGCCGCGCAGGTTCGAGAAGACGGCGTCGGCGTGGGGGACGAGCCGCTCGAACGTCGCGCGGCCGACCGCGGAGCGCAGGTCGAGCGAGATCGACTCCTTGTTGTGGCAGAAGGTCTCGAAGAAGAGCGAGTCCTCGCCCTCCTGGAACGGCGGCACGTAGCGGCCGATGTCGCCCTTCGAGCCCGGGTCCTCGAGCTTGACGATGCGGGCGCCGAGGTCGGCGAGGTGGACGGTCCCCCACGGCCCCGCGCCGTACTGCTCGATGGCGAGGATCGTGACGTCGTCGAGGGGGCGGCGCATGGGCGGGAGCGTAGCCGGAACACGTCCGGTCGGAGGGGGGTTCACGGGGCGCGTGGACGGCCCCTCAGACGCGAAGGGGGGGCGGCGGCCGCGGCCGCCGCCCCCCGGGTTTCGCCGCCTAGCGCTTCGCCGCGACGGCCCTGCCCGTGTGCGGGCTGACGGCCATGCGGTGCGGCAGCTTGACGAGCGAGAGGAGCTCGCCCTGGAAGCTGCGGCCGCGCTTCTTCTGCAGCTGCGCGCGCAGCCGCTTCGTCTTCGCGAGGTCGACCTCGAGGGTCTTCGGGTCGATCACGACGCCGTAGGCCTCGCGGGCCAGCTCGATCGTCGTGAAGTCGTCGAGGACGTCCTCGCGGACGAGCTTCGGGTCGCGCCTGAGCGGGTTGCCGTAGCCGCCGCCGTTCGGCTCGATCAGCTCGATCGCGTCGCCGGCGTCGCACATCAGGCCCGTCACCTTCGCGGGGATCTCCGTGAAGCCCCGGCCCTGGTGGTGGCGCACCATCGCGGGCAGGCCGTCGTAGCCGCCGAAGATGCCGCGCGGCGGGTCCGTGTGGCGGTCGCCCTCGCACGAGTACGCGCCCGGCTCGAGGAACCGGTTGACGCGGATGATGCCGACGCCGCCGCGCCACTGGCCCGGGGCGGCCGGCTCGTCGCGCAGCTCGTAGCGCTCCGTCCGCATCGGGAAGCGCATGTCGAGCTCCTCGATCGGGTTGTTGCGCGTGTTGGCCATCAGGCAGTCGACGGAGTCCATGCCGTCACGGCCCTTGCGCCCGCCGTAGCTGCCCTCGTTGACCTCGAGGTAGAGCCAGTACTCGCCCTTCTCCGGGATGAAGCCGGCGTACGAGCAGAAGTGGATCGCCGCCGAGTTGCCCGCCGTGACGAGGTCGGGGACGACCTTCGAGAGGGCCACGATCGTGTTGTCGACGACGCGCTGGCACTGGTTGAAGCGCGAGAAGCACGCGCGGGGGAAGTTCGGGTTGAAGATCGAGCCCTTCGGCGCGATCACGTCGACGCAGCGGAAGATGCCGTCGTTCTGGGGCACCGGCTCGTCGAGGCGGTCCTGGTCGAGCAGGATCGTGCGGATCGCGAAGTACGCCGCGACGAGCAGCGACCCCTCGAACGGCACGTTGTAGCCCGTCGGCACCTCGGCGTTCGACCCGGTCAGGTCGATCGTGACGTGGTCGCCCTTGACGATGATCTTCGTCTCCACGCGCAGGCGCACGTCGCGGTTGCGGCCGTCGTCGTCGAGCCACGCCGTCGGCGCGATGTACTCGCCGTCGGGGAGCTTGCGGATCTCGTCGCGCAGGCGCCTCTCCGAGTAGTCCATCCAGTCGTACGCCGCCGACATGCAGGTGTCGGCGCCGTACTTCTCGAGCAGGCGGTAGAAGCGGTCGCGGCCGAGGATGCAGGCCGCCTTCATGGCCTCCATGTCGCCGCGGTTCATCGTCTCCGTGCGCACGTTGTCGAAGACCATCCGGTCGAGGTCCTCGTTGAGGACGCCCTCCTCGTACCACTTGAGGCCGTTGTAGATCTTCGACTCCGCGTACATGTCGAAGGCGTCGGCGTTGATGCCCGGGTACGAGCCGCCGACGTCGAGGACGTGCGCCGTCACGGCGGCGAAGCCGAGGACCTCGCCCTGCCAGAGGATCGGCACGGCCACCGCGATGTCGGGCGTGTGCGACGCGCCGAGGTACGGGTGGTTGTGGATGATGACGTCGCCCTCCTTGAGGGTCGACTTGTCGATCCGGTGCAGGAAGCCGCGGATGTACCACGGGAGCGACCCGATGTGCATCGGCGTCGACTCGGACTCGCAGAGCTCGCGCCCGTCCGCGTCGAACAGGCCCGCGCCGAGGTCCTCGGACTCGCGGATGATCGACGAGTAGGACATGCGGAACAGGACGCCCGCCATCTCCTGGGCGATGGCGTCGAACGCGCCGCCGAGCACGCGCAGCGTGATCGGGTCGACCTTCACCCGCTTGCGGGTGGGCTTGCCGGGGTTGATGCCGACGTCAGGCAGATCAGCCATTGGGAATGCCTCTCTCTCGCAATCGGGGGGTCAGTGGCCGGACTGGGCGGCCTTCGCCACCGCGGCCGAGTACTTGATGATCAGGTTGCCGTGCTTGTCCACCTCGGCCGAGTAGCCGGGCGGCACCACGCTCGTCGAGTCGAACTGCGTGATGATCGCGGGGCCCGCGATCCGGTTGCCCGCGAGCAGCTCGGTGCGCTCGTAGAAGCGCGTCGTGAACTTCGCGGGCTTGCCGTTCTTCTCGAACCAGGCGTCGGCGGTCAGCTTGAGCGCGCCCTTCGGCGGCGTCGCCGTGCCCTTCTTGATGGTCTTGGGCTTGAGGCCCGGCATCTGGCCGATGGCGCGGACGCGGATGTTGGCGAACTGGACGTCCGCCTCCTCGAAGCGCCGCGAGAACTCGCGCTCGTGGATGTCGTGGAAGGCCTCCTTCACGGAGCGGATCCAGCGCTCCGTGACCTTGCCCTGCTTGGCGTCCACGCGCAGCTCGTAGCCCTGGCCCTCGTAGCGGGCGTCGATGATCCACTCGATCTTCACGCGCTTCCGGTCGATCTTGTCCTTCGCGAGCTGCTTGATCGCCTGGGCCTCGAGCGCCGCGAACTGCTTCTCGAGGGTGGCGCGCGCCTTGGCGTCGGCGGACAGGGCGGAGCACATCACGTACGAGGTCTGCGTGTACTCGTAGACCATGTCCGTGGTGAGCAGGCCGAGGGCCGCCGTGATGCCCGGGTAGTTCGGCACGAGGACGTGCTTGACGCCGACCTCGGGGGCGATCGCGCTCGAGAACAGCGGGCCGCCGCCGCCCTCGGCGATGAGGGCGAACTCGCGCGGGTCGAAGCCCTTGCGGACCGACGACTGCTCGATCGCGTCGACCATCGAGTGCACGAGCACCTTGAAGATGCCGAGCGCGGCCTCCTGGGTGGAGAGCTTCAGCGGCTTGGCGATCTTCGCGTCGATCGCCTTCGTGGCGAGGTCGACGCGGAGGTCCTTCTTGCCGCCGAGGAACAGCTCGGGGCGCAGCCAGCCGAGCGCGACGATGGCGTCGGTGGCGGTCGGCTCGGTGCCGCCCTGGCCGTACGCGGCCGGGCCCGGCATGGCGCCCGCCGAGCGGGGGCCGACGCGGAAGATGCCGCCCGAGTCGATGTAGGCGATCGAGCCGCCGCCGGCGCCGATCGTGTCGACGTCGACCATCGGGATCATCGCCTGGTACGGGCCGACCTTCGTGTCGAGCAGGTGCTTCATGCGCAGCTTGCCGGACTGGGCGAGGCCGATGTCCGCGGAGGTGCCGCCGACGTCGAGGGTGATGACGTTCGGCTCGCCCGCGATCGCGCCGGCCCAGATGCCGCCGACGACGCCCGCGATCGGGCCGGACATGAGCAGGTTGACGGGCTTGTCGACGGAGGCCTCCGGGGTGGCCACGCCGGCCGCGGAGGTCATCAGGTGGATGCCCGTCTTGACGCCCATCTTGCGCAGCTCGGAGTCGAACCGCTTGACGTACGCCGACACCTTCGGGCCGACGAACGCGTTCAGGGCCACCGTCGAGAAGCGCTCGTACTCGCGGTACTGCGGGATCACCTCGGAGGAGACCGACAGGTACGCCTGCGGGAACTCCTCGCGCACGATCTTCGCGACCAGCTTCTCGTGCCTGGGGTTCTTGAAGGAGAAGAGCAGGCAGACCGCGACCGAGTCGACGTTGGCCCGCTTCAGCCTGCGCACCTGGGCGCGCACCTCGCGCTCGTCGAGCGGGATCTGCACGGAGCCGTCGGCGAGGATGCGCTCGTTGACGGTCAGGCGGTTGCGGCGTCGCGCGATCGGGTACGCCTGCCACGGCAGGTTCTGCCACAGGGAGAAGTTCATCGGCTTCTTGTGGCGCGCGATGTGGATGACGTCGCGGTAGCCCTTCGTCGTGATCATCCCGACGTTGGCGCCGTTGTGCTCGATCACGATGTTGGTGGCGACCGTGGTGCCGTGGAAGACCTGGTCGAGCTCCGCCGGCTTGATCTTCGCCATCTCGCACAGGGTGCGGATGCCGTCGACCGTCGCGATCGACGGGTCGGCGGGGGTCGACGGGGTCTTGTGCACCAGCACGGTGCCCTGCTGATCGTCGACGTAGATCAGGTCGGTGAACGTGCCCCCGACGTCGACTCCGATGCGCTTCATCCGCTCCTCCGGTCCTCGCTCGCTGGTCCGCGCCCGGCGCGCACGCGCAGGACGCGGGAAATCCTCTCAGGTGTGGGCGTTATAGAGTGCCAGCCCCGCCGGTGTCAAACGCCGCCGCCCCCGGAGCCCCGTGACCGACGCCCTCCCGACCCGGCCCTCCGCGGCCCTCATCGCCCGGGTCGTCCTGATCGCGCTCGGGATCGGCTGGAACTTCGCGCTGCTCGGCCCGATCGCGCGCAACCTCGCCGGCTCGTTCGGGGTCTCGTTCGGCGCGATCGGCGTGCTGACCACCCTGATGCTGGTGACGCACGCCCTCTCCCAGCTGCCCGCCGCCCTGCCCGCGCAGCGGCTCGGGCCGCTGCGGCTCGTCCGCCTCGCCTTCGTCCTCGTCGCCCTCGCCAACGTCCTCAGCGCGCTCAGCCCGGCCTTCTGGGTCCTGGCCGTCGCCCGCTTCGCCGTCGGGCTCGGGACGGGCCCCGTCTTCGTCGGCGGCCTCGACGGGTCGCGGCGGCGCGGCGGCGCGTTCCTCGCCGGGATCTTCGGCGGCGCCGCCACGCTCGGTCTCGGCCTGGCGCTCGCCGTCGGGGCCGCCCTCGAGCAGGCGGGCGCCTCGTGGCGCTGGTCGTTCGTCGTCGCCGCGGTCCTCGCCGCGGCCGCGGCGCTGCTCGGGCCGCGCGACCAGGAGCGGCCGACGGGGGAGGGCGGCGGCGTCGTGCAGCACCTCGGCGCCGTCCTGCGCTCCGGGCCCCTGTGGCGGCTCGCGATGATCCACTCGGCGTCGTTCGGGGCGAGCCTCGTGGTGGGGGCGTGGATCGTCACGCACCTCGTCGAGGGCGACGCCACCACGTTCGTGGCGGGCGCGATCGGCTTCATGCTGCTCGCCGTCGCCGCCGTCGGGCGGCCGATCGGCGGCTACCTCTCCACGCGCGGGGTGCCGTGGCGCGTCCTCGGGCCGGGGGCGGCCCTGCTCAGCGCCGCCAGCCTCGGCGCCATCGCACTGGGCCCCCCGACCTGGGCCGCGGCGCTGATCTCCGCGCTGGTCGGCATCGGCTACGCGCTGCCGTTCAGCGCCGTGTTCGTGCAGTCGGTCCGCGCCGAGCCGCGCTACCCGGCCGCCGCCATCGCCTTCGTGAACATGGCGGGCGCGGTCTTCGCGCTCGTCCTGACGCCGTTCACCGGCCTCATGCTCGACCGCGGGGTCGGGGGGATCGGCTTCGGGGCGCTCGCGGCGTTCGCGGCGGCGGCGGCGTGGGTGGCGCGGCGACCGGTCGACACCTCGCCGCGACCGTGATCAGCGCGACTCGGCGAACACGCGCTCGAGCTCGGCCTCGCCGACCGGCAGCGGCGCGACGGCCAGGAGGCGCTGCTGCAGCAGCGCCCCCGCCACGAGGTCGGGCACGTCCTCGGCCGCGTAGCCGACCTCCGTGATCGTCGTGGGGCAGCCGACGTCGGCCATCAGCTGGCGCACGGCGCGCGGCAGGGCGTCCGCGTCGTCCGCGGCGACGGGCTGGCCCGTCAGGAGCTCGGCCGCGCGGCGGCAGCGCTCGGGCACGGCCGGCTCGATCAGCCGGAAGGCGGCGGGCGCCGTGATCGCGCAGGCCAGGCCGTGCGGCACGAAGCGGGCCTCGCCCGGGTAGCCGGGCGGCGACCAGGCGTGCTTGAGGCCGGCGATCGGGTACGAGCAGGCGTGGGGGATGTGGACGCCCGCGTTGCCGAAGCCGACGCCGGCCGCGGTGGCGGCGAGCATCATGCCCTCGCGCGCCTCGAGGTCGGAGCCGTCGGTGACGGCGCGGCGCAGGTGCCGGCCGACCAGCTCGATCGCGTGCGCGACCCAGAGGTCCGCCAGCGGCGTCGAGCCCTGGTAGTTGGGGCGCGCCCCGGCGTGCTCGGGCGCGGCGCGCTCCGTGTACGGGATCGCCGTGTACGCCTCGGCGGCGTGGAGCAGCGCGTCGATGCCCGATGCGGCCGTGATCTCGGGCGGCAGGCCGAGCGTCAGCTCGGGGTCGCAGAGGGCGATCCGGGGCCGGAGGAACGGGTGGGCGATGCCGGTCTTGACCTTCTCGGCGCGCAGGTCGAGGACGGCCACGGCCGTCACCTCGGAGCCCGTGCCCGACGTGGTGGGCACGGCCACCACGGGCATGATCGGCCCGGGCGGGACGCGCGCCCCGCCGAGCGGCGCGTTGATCCAGTCGCGCAGGGGGCCGCCGTGGGTGGCGATCAGCGCCGCCACCTTGGCGGTGTCGAGGGCGGAGCCGCCGCCGACGCCGAGGACGCCGTCGGCGCCTGACGCGACGCAGGCGTCGGCCGCCTCCTGCATCGTCTCCTCGGTCGGCTCGCCGGTCGGCACGGCGTGCACGACGGGCTCGACGCCCGCGGCGCGGACGGCCTCGACGACGGGGTCGACGAGGCCCGAGTCCGCGAGGAAGCGGTCCGTGACGACGAAGGCGCGGCTGACGCCCAGCGCCGCGAGATGGTGGCCCGCCTCGCGCGCGGCCCCGGGGCCGAGCGCGATCGACGGCATGTGCAGGACCCCGATCCGCTCCGTGCGCCTCACGCGTCCACTCCCCTCAGCCGGTCCTCGACGGAATCCCACTCGTCCTTGCCGAGGATGCCGTTGATCTCGTCGAACGGCATCATGCGGGGCACGACGCTCGTCGTCGAGCCCTCGGCCATCAGCGCGGCGGCGAGGTCCTTCGTGGACTGGGCCGCCGCGAACAGGGTCGACGACGGGTAGATGACGAGCCCGAACCCGAGCTCCTGGAAGCGCTGCGCACCGAGGTCGGGCGTCTTGCCGTGCTCGGACACGTTGACCATCAGGACGGCGTCGATCCCGCCCTCGGCGATCGCGACGAGGTCGTCCTCGGAGGTCGGGGCGTCGATGAAGATCACGTCGGCGCCGGCGTCCGCGTAGAGCCGCGAGCGGCGGATCGCGTCGTCGAGCCCCGTCACCGCGGTCGCGTCGGAGCGGGCGATGATCACCGTCTCGGGGTCGCGGCGCGCGGCGAGGGCGGCGCGCAGCTTGACCACCATCTCCTCGGCGGGGATCACCTGCTTGCCCTCCATGTGCCCGCAGCGCTTCGGGAACACCTGGTCCTCGAACTGGATCGCGGCCGCGCCGGCCGCCTCGAGCTCGCGCACCGTGTGGATCACCTGCGGCACCTCGCCGTAGCCCGTGTCCGCGTCGGCGATCACCGGCACCGAGACGGCGCTCGTCATGCGCCGCAGGTGGTCGACCATGTCGGTCAGGGTGGTGATGCCGAGGTCGGGCAGGGCGAAGGCGGCCGCCGAGGCGGCGTAGCCGCCGCGGTAGACCGCCTCGAAGCCCGCCTGCTCGAGCAGGCGGGCCGTGAGGGCGTCGTAGGCGCCGGGGGCGACGAGGATGTCCCCCCGGTTGAGGCGCGCGCGCAGGGACACGGCGTCAGTCCCTCAGCGGTGAGACGCCGTCGATCCAGACGATCACGCGGGTGAAGAGGCCCGCCTCGTCGACCGTGAAGAAGTTGCAGGTGATCACGTGGTCGAGCGAGCCGTCGTTCTTGACGTGCGGGCACGACTGCTCCGTCGAGACCTTCCCCGCCGCCTCGTCGACGACGATGTTGGTGATGGTGTGCTCGATGTGGGAGTAGTCGCCGAAGAAGTTCTCGAACAGCTGGCGCAGCCCGTCGTGGCCCTCGAAGGTGATGTGGGCCGACTGGATCGTGAAGGTGGCGTCCGGCGCGAAGAACGCGAGCGTGCCCTCCATGTCCTTGCGGTCGACGGCGTCGAAGTAGGCGCCGGGCGCCGTCGACAGGTGCTGGCGGTCGTGGCCCGTGCCCATCAGACCTGCCACTCCGCGTCCGTGACGGGGAAGACGTCGGGGCTCTTCGCGCCCTCGCGGCGGTAGATCATCATCGTGCGCCGGAACTCGCAGATGACCTCCGTGCGCTGGTTGATGCCGCGCGTGCGGATGCCGACGATGCCGACGTACGGGCGGCTCCCCGACTCGCGCTTCTCCAGCACCTCGGACTCGCACCAGACGGTGTCGCCGACGAAGACGGGGTTCGGGAGGCGGATGTCGTCCCAGGCCAGGTTCGCCATCGCGTTCTCGGACACGTCCGTCACGGACAGGCCCGTGACCAGCGCGACGGTGAAGGCCGAGTTGACCAGCACCTTCCCGAACGGCGACGCCTCGCCGAAGGGGTTGTTGAAGTGGACCTGGTTCGTGTTCAGCGTGAGGTTCGTGAACCAGATGTTGTCGGTCTCCGTGACCGTGCGGCCGAGCCGGCTGCGGTACACGTCACCGATCTCGAAGTCCTCGTAGAAGCGGCCTTCCCAGCCCTTGACGACGCCCATGTTGCCTGTGACCTCCTGATCTCTCTCGTGCCTGTGTGTGTATCGCGGCTAGCCGCGCTGCGGTCGGATCTCGGTGAAGACGTCGAGCGGGCACAGCGCCGACACGACGGGGTGGGGGATGTCGACGACCTCCGAGATCCTGAGGTCGACGGCGACGGAGCAGAGCACGTACGCCTGCTCGGGGTCGAGCCCGGCCTCGTCGCCGAGCCAGCGGATCATCTGCGCGATCGCGTTGCGCGCGCAGAGGGTCAGGTCCATCGGGTGCACGACGCCGGCGCCGTCGATCGGCAGGCCCGTCGTGGTGACGTGCCGGCGGGCGCGGAAGGCGGGCTCGGTCGACTCGACGAGCGGCGTCGTCGGGCGGTGGCGCACCTCGCGCAGCGGCGTGACGCGGATCCGGGCCTGGCCGTGGCACTCGATCGCGGTGCCGCAGACCTCGCCGTCGCCCTGGCTGAAGTGGACGTCGCCGAGGGACAGGAGCGCGCCGGGCACGTCGACGGGGAGGTAGGCGGTGGCGCCCGTGCGGACCTGCATCACGTCGAGGTTGCCGCCGAGCTCGCGCGGCGGGATGGTGCGCGCGCCCGTCGAGGCGTACGGCTCGCGGACGGGGGCGGCGCCGTCCGGCGACGGCGGCAGGGCGGCCTCGCCGACGGCGGCCTCGCGGGCCGTCCAGGCCGCAAGGCGCTCCGCGGACGGGGCGACGCCGATCACGCCGATGAAGGCGTCCTCGGGGACCGCGACGCCCGGCATGCGGCCGCTCGTGGCGAGGCCGTCGTGGAGGCCCCAGGTGACGAGGTACGGATCGGGGAAGCGGTCGGCGAGCAGGCCGAAGCCGGGGATCACGGGCGTCGAGCCGAACGTGTCGGTGCGCACCTCGAGGATCTCGACCTGCAGGACGTCGCCGGGCTCGGCGCCCTCCACGAAGATCGGGCCCGTCAGCGGGTGGTTGCGCCCGAAGTCCATCCCGGGCAGGTCGGCGTCGACGGTGGTCGGGACGACCTGGCCGTCGAGGCCGTCGCGGCAGTCGACCACGATCTCGTCGCCGGGCCGCACGACGAGCGCGGGCTCGAGGTCGGGGTGCCAGCGGTTGTGGCCCGTGTCGGGCAGCTCGGCGAGGGGCCGGCGCACCGGCGGGTCGAGGCGGTGCTCGGCCATCAGGACGTCTCGAGCTGCCAGATCCGGTCGGCGCCGTGGCGGCACCAGCGCCGCTCGATGTCGGACCAGGTGCGGGGCGCGACCAGGTCGTGCACGCTGAGGAGCAGGACGATCTCGCCCGAGCGGTCGCGCACCGCGGTCACGATCTGGGCCCTCATCCCCCCGAACAGCCGCAGCATCTCCCGGAAGCCCGGGTCGTCCGTGGCCGCCGCGCAGTCGTCCTGGGCGACCTGCTCGGCACCCGCCTGCATCGCGAGGACGACGGGCTGCGTGGCCATGTCGACCTCTGGGGCGTCGCGGATCGAGGCCGCGCCGCCGCCGAGCCACTCGTAGGCGATCGGGAAGACGGCGTCCTCGGCCCGTAGACGCACGGTGACGCGCTGCACCTCGAGGTCCTCGCCGAGCTCCTCGAGGATCTCGGCGATCAGGTCGGCGGCCGCGGGATCCCTCACTGGCGCCACTCCAGCGTGTCGTCGCGGGTCGCGTCGTCGAGGGCCGCGAGCAGGTCGTCGGGGAGGGGCTCGGCGAAGGCCGGCAGGACGTCGTCGAGCTGGTCGGCCCGCGACGCGCCGAGGATCGGGGCCGTCACCGCGGGCCGGGCCAGGACCCAGCCGACCGCGACCCGGGCGGGGGCGAGCCCCGCCGCATCGCAGAGCGCGAAGATCCGCTCGGCCTTCGCGAACATCGCGTCGTTCCAGTAGCGCGTCCGGTACGTGGTGCCGCTCATCCCCGGCAGGGAGAAGCGCCCCGCGGGCGGCTCCTCGTCGGGCCGGCGGCCGCGGTGCTTGGCGGTCAAAAAGCCGCCGGCGAGCGGGTTGTACGGGATCACGCCGAGGCCCTCGGCCTCGGCGATCGGGAACGTCGCGTGCTCGCAGTGGCGGTGCAGCAGGTTGTAGCGGGGCTGCAGGCAGGCGAAGCCCTCGACGCCCAGGCGGGCCGCGGCGATCTGCGCCGCGGCGGTGGCCACGGGCGAGAAGTTGCACGAGCCGCCGTAGAGGATCGTGCCCTCGCGGCGCAGGTCCTCGAGCACGTCGAGGGTCTCCTCGACGGGCGTCATCGGGTCCATCTGGTGCACCTGGAAGAGGTCGATCCAGTCGGTGCCAAGCCGCCGCAGGCTCGCCTCGACGGAGCGGCGGATGTGCAGCCGGCCGTTGCCGCGCTGGTGCGGCGCCGACCCCATCGGGAAGTGGCACTTCGTGGCCAGGACGACGTGGTCGCGGCGCCCCGCGAGGATGCGGCCGAGGATCTCCTCGGTCTGGCCATTGGTCTCGGGGTTCGGGGGAATCGGGTAGGCGTCCGCCGTGTCGATGAACGTGACGCCGGCGGCGAGCGCCCGGTCGACGATGCGGGTCGCCTCCGCCTCGTCGGCCTGGCGGCCGAACGTCATCGTGCCCAGGCACGCGCGCGACACGCGCAGGCCCGTGCGGCCGAGGTTGACGACGTCCATGGGGCGGGGTCCCGGGCCGGGCGCCTACGCGTTGTGGACGCGCTCGCCCTGGAGGAACCGGATCACGACGTCCGCGGAGAGCTCGGGCTCCTCCATCAGGTTCGTGTGGCCCGAGCCCGCCACGATGTACAGCTCGGAGCCCGCGATGTGGTCGTGGATCCAGCGCGCGCCGGCGCCGTCGGGGCCCGCGTCGATCGGGGTCAGGCAGTCCTCGGAGCCGACCATCACGAGCGTCGGCGCCGTCACCGTGGCGGCGTACGGGCGCAGGTCCATGTCGCGCATCGCGGCGCAGGCGCCGGTGAAGACGGGCACGGAGCAGTTGCGGTCGAGGACCTGCTGGATCACGCCGACCGTCTCCTCGCCCGCGGGGGTGTCGAGGAACGTGCGGCTCAGGCACTTCGTGGCGATCTCCTGCGCGAGGCCGCGGCCGCCCATGCCCTGGGCCTCGGCGAGCGCCGCCCAGACGTCCCAGTGGGCGCGCGCCATGTAATCCGACTTGGCCATCGGGCAGTCGAGGATCAGGCGATCGATGTACTGCGGGTGGCGGCCGGCGAAGGCGAGCGCGACCATGCCGCCCATCGACGTGCCGTGCACGTGGGTCTTCTCGATGCCGGCATCGTCGAGGACGGCGGCGAGGTCATCGGCCCAGAGGTCCATGTCGTAGTGCTGCTCGGGGCGGTCCGACAGGCCGTAGCCGCGCAGGTCCATCTCGACGACCTTGAAGTGCGGCGTCATCAGGTGCGTGACGAAGCCGAAGTTCTCGTGGGCGAAGCCCGCGCCGCCGATCTGCAGCAGGTGCTGCTCGCCGTCGCCGTGGACGTCGTACCAGATCCTGACGCCGTCGATCTCCACGTGGGACATGGGTCCTCTCCTCCGTCCGGGGGTCCGCCGCGAGCCTAGTACGAGCGCGGCATCTTCAGCACGTGCTGGCCCAGGAAGGCGAGCACCAGGTTGTTGTTGATCGGCGCCGTCATGTACAGGCGCGTCTCGCGGAACTTGCGCTCCACGTCGTACTCCTCGGCGAAGCCGAAGCCGCCGTGCGCGTCGAGGCACGCGTTCGCGGCCTGCCACGAGGCCTCGGACGCGAGCAGCTTCGCCATGTTGCCCTCGGCGCCGCACGGCTCGCCCGCCTCGAACAGCTCGGAGGCGCGGCGGCGCATCAGGTCGGCCGCCTCGACGGCCGCGTAGGCGCGGGCGATCGGGAACTGCACGCCCTGGTTGGCGCCGATCGGGCGGCCGAAGACCTCGCGCTCGGTGGCGTACGCGGCGGCCTTCTCGATGAACCAGCGGCCGTCGCCGATGCACTCGGCGGCGATCAGGATGCGCTCCGCGTTCATGCCGTCGAGGATGTACTTGAAGCCCATGCCCTCCTCGCCGACGAGCGCGTCGGCGGGCAGCTTCAGACCCTTGATGAAGACCTCGGTCGTGGCGTGGTTCATCATCGTGCGGATCGGGCGCGCGTCGATCGCGTCGCCCGCCTCGCGCAGGTCGACCAGGAAGGTCGACAGGCCCCACCACTTGGGCTTGCCCTCGACGGGCTCCGACGTGCGCGCGAGCAGCAGCATCATGTCCGAGTGGAAGAAGCGGCTGGTCCAGATCTTCTGGCCGTCGACGACCCATGAGCCGTCCGGCTGCTCGACCGCGCGGGTGCGGATCGCCAGCGAGTTCGAGCCCGCATCGGGCTCCGTCACGCCGAAGGCCTGCAGGCGGATCTCGCCGGAGGCGATGCCCGGCAGGTAGGCCTGCTTCTGCGCCTCGGAGCCGTGGCGCAGGACGGTGCCCATGATGTACATCTGCGCGTGGCAGGCGCCGGCGTTGCAGCCCGAGTGGTTGATCTCCTCGAGGATGATCGCCGCGTCCGACTCGCTGAGCCCGCCGCCGCCGTACTCCTCGGGGATCAGGGCCCCGAGCCAGCCGTCGTCCGACAGCCGCTTCACGAACGCCGTCGGGTACTCCTGCTCGCGGTCGAGCTCGCGCCAGTACTCGCCGGGGAACTCGCTGCAGAGGGCGGCGACGCCCTCGCGGATCATCGTCTCGCGCTCCTGCGCCTCAGTCATCGACATGGCCGGGATCCTATTCGGAGAAACCTACGGGGGGCAAATGTTCAACCGGCGTATCGCGGGGGGGCGCGGCACCGGCTGAGGCGCGGCTAGGCTGGCGGCGTCCGCACGCGAAGGAGCGACCCCATGAGCGACGAGCTGTTCGAGACCGGCCTGAGGATCCGCAAGGAGGTGCTCGGCGAGGCGTACGTGGAGCGCTCGCTCGCGAACGCCGACGACTTCTCGAGGGACTTCCAGCGGCTCGTCACGGAGTACTGCTGGGGCGCCGGCTGGGGCCGCTCGGCGCTCACCAGGCGCGACCGCTCCCTGCTGAACCTCGTGATGATCGGCTCGCTCAACCGCATGCACGAGTTCCGGCTGCACCTGCGCGGCGCCATCACCAACGGCGTCACCAAGGCGGAGATCCAGGACGCCCTGATCCAGCTCGCGATCTACGCGGGCATCCCCGCCGGCGTCGAGGGCTTCCGGATCGCCCGCGAGGTCTTCGCCGAGTGCGAGGCCGAGGGCGTCGAGGTGCCGTGACCCGATGAGCGCGGAGACCCCCGACCACGTCGCCATCACGAAGGTGCGCTGCCGCTCGCTCGGCGGGCTCGCGGCCGAGCTCACCGTCAAGGACCACGCGCCCGTGGTGGCCGACGAGCCGCTCGACTTCGCGCTCGGCGGCCTCGTCGGCACGGACACCGGCTGGACGCCCGTCCAGTACCAGCTCGCCGCGCTGATCTCGTGCGCCAACGTGGCGATCGCCCTGACCGCGCAGGACCAGGGCTTCGCGCTCGACGGGCTCGAGATCCGCGCCCAGTCCGACCTCGACCTGCGCGGGCTGATCGACGGCGACCCCGACCGCCAGCCCGAGTTCCTGCACGTCGGGGTCGAGTACCGGATCGCCGCGACGGAGAGCGCCGAGCGGATCGAGGCGCTCGCCGTCGAGTCGGACCGCCGCTGCCCGCAGCTCGGCCTCTTCCACCGCGCCCGCATCCCGATGACCCAGGTCTGGACCCGGGACGGCGCGGAGGTCTGCGCATTTCGGACCGACGGCGCGTAGCGCCCGCGGCGCGCCCTACGGCGCGTTGAAGTTCGCGTTCGACGCCATCCGCCAGCCGCTCGGCGTCTGCACGAACGTGACGATGCGGGGGGCGGGGGTGGTCGAGTACGCGGTGCCGCTGATCGTCTGCGTGGACTGCGAGTAGTAGCGCACCACCACGAGCCCGCCGGCGCGGGTCACCTTGATCCTCGACAGGGAGTAGTCGGAGATGACGGTGGTCGAGTTCGCGAAGTCGGCGAGGTACTGGTTGCGGTTCTGCCCGCTGCCGTTCGCGCGCTGCACCTGGAAGGCGGGCGAGAGGAAGGCGCGCAGCTCGTCGGGGTCGCCGGCGACGAGGAGCGACCAGAAGCGGTTGACGAGGCGCGTCCCGAGCTTGAGGTTGGCGGCCTGCTGCTCGGCGGTGGCGCGCTCCGCGGGGGCGGCGGCCGCCGGCCCGGTCAGGGCCAGGGGCACGGCGAGGGCGAGGGCGAGGGCGAGGAGGAGCAGACGTGGATGCATGGGGCGAGCCTAGCCGCTGCGAGGGGTCAGACCGCGGCGATGTCGCGGACCGGATCGTCCGCCGGCCCCGCCGGTCTCGCGCGCTCCGTCACGCGGGGCGTGCGCGGGGTGCCGCTACCCGCCCCAGATGCCGCAGGTGATGCCGCCGTCGACGTTGAGCTCGAGGCCGGTCACCCAGCTGGCCTCGTCGGAGGCCAGGTAGACGAAGGCGTTGGCGTGGTCGAGCGGCTCGCCCATGCGGCCGAGGGGATGCAGGCCGATCGCGAAGCGGCGGCTCGCGTCGGGGTCGTCTTGGGCGTCGAAGTAGCCGTCGATCATCGGCGTGTTCGTGAAGCCGGGGCAGACGCAGTTGGCGCGGATGTTCTGCTTGGCGCCGTCGAGGGCCATGCACTTCGTGAGCATGATCAGGCCCGCCTTGGAGGCGCAGTAGGCGGCGTCCGCGGGGATCGCCCACTGGCCGGCCATCGAGGCGGTCGAGAGGATCGAGCCGCCGCCGCGGGCGGCGAGGTGGTCCCAGGCCTCCTTCGCGCACAGGAAGACGCTCTTGAGGTTCGTGTCGAGCTCCGTGTCCCACTGGTCCTCGGTCAGGTCCATGACCGACCCGACGATGGTCACGCCGGCGTTGCAGACGAGCACGTCGAGGCCGCCGAAGCGTTCGACCGTGGCCTCGACGACCGCCCGGATCGAGGCGCGGTCGGTGACGTCGACGCCGAGGCCGAGGGCGTCGCCGCCGATCAGCGCGGCGGTCTCCTGCGCCGTCTTGGGCCTGAGGTCGCAGGCCACGACGTGCGCGCCCTCCTCGGCGAAGCGCTGCGCCGTCGCCCGGCCGATCCCCGAGCCCGCGCCCGTGACCAGCGCCGCCTTCCCGTCCAGCCTGCCCGCCATCGTCCCCTCCTCGTGGGTCCGCGTGTCTGCGGGGGCAATCGTGCCGCCCCCGGGCGAATCTGGCAAGGAGCGGAGGATTTGCCGGGGGCCGGATCCGCCCGTAGGATCCCGGCGTGGCCGCGCGGACCGCGATCGATCGGATCTGGGACGAGCACCTCGTCGCCGACGACCTGATCTTCTGCGACCTGCATCTCGTGCAGGAGGTGTCGAGCCCGCAGGCCTTCGACGAGCTGCGCCTCGCGGGGCGCGGCGTGCGCCGCCCCGACCGCACGGTGGCGACCGCCGACCACGCCGTCCCGACCGCGGGCCGGGCGCTGCCGATCGCGGACGACATGGCGCGCCGACAGGTCGAGGCGCTCGAGCGCAACGTCGCCGACTTCGGCGTCCCGTACCTGCGCTACCGCTCGAGCGGGCAGGGGATCGTGCACGTGATCGGCCCCGACCTCGGCCTCACGCAGCCCGGCATGACGATCATGTGCGGCGACTCGCACACCTCGACGCACGGCGCCTTCGGGGCGCTCGCCTTCGGGATCGGCACGAGCGAGGTCGGCCACGTGCTGGCCACGCAGACGCTCGTGCAGGTGCGCCAGCCGCAGCTGCGCGTGACCTTCGCGGGGACCCGCGGCGCGGGGGTGACCGCGAAGGACATGGTGCTGGCTCTGATCCGGCAGATCGGGACGGCGGGCGCGACCGGGCACCTCGTCGAGTACGCGGGGCCCGCGATCGAGGCGCTCTCGATGGAGGGCCGGATGACGGTCTGCAACATGACCGTCGAGGCGGGCGCCCGCGCCGGCCTCGTGGCCGCGGACGACACGACCTTCGCCTACCTCGAGGGCCGGTCCTGCGTCCCCGCCGACTACGCCGCGGCGGTCGCGCGCTGGCGGGGCTACCGCACCGACCCGGACGCCGTCTTCGACCGGGAGGTCGTGGTCGACGTCGACGCGCTCGCCCCGACCGTCACGTGGGGCACCAACCCGGGCCAGTCCGTGCCCGTCACGGACCCCGTGCCGGAGCCGGCCGACGACGGCGACGCGCGCGCCCTCGCCTACATGGGCCTGACCGCGGGCGAGCCCCTGCTGGGCCTGCCCGTCGACCGCGTCTTCATCGGCTCGTGCACGAACGGCCGCATCGAGGACCTCGAGGCCGCCGCGGCCGTGCTCGGCGGGCGCCGCGTCAAAGACGGCGTGCGCGTGCTCGTCGTGCCCGGCTCGATGGCCGTCAAGGCGGAGGCGGAGCGGCGCGGCCTGGCCGACCTCTTCACCGCCGCGGGCGCCGAGTGGCGTGACGCCGGCTGCTCGATGTGCGTCGGCATGAACGAGGACATCCTCGCCCCCGGCGAGCGCTGCGCCTCGACCTCCAACCGCAACTTCGAGGGGCGCCAGGGGCGCCTCGGGCGCACGCACCTGATGAGCCCCGCGATGGCCGCCGCCGCGGCCGTCGAGGGCCGCATCGCGGACGTGCGGGAGCTGGTCGGCTGACGGCCGACGGAAACGACCACCAGACAGGGGAGATGGACATGGGCAAGCGGATCGCGGTCCTCGTGCCGTTCGCGTTCGACGAGACCGGCCTCGCCGGCCGGCGCGCGCAGCAGAACTCGGTCAGCTGGGGACCGGGCATCGAGTTCGAGTACGTGCCCGTCTCGGCGGGCCCCCAGTGGTACGAGAACTACCACGACTGGATTCTCGCGGACCTCGCGATGCTCGAGTGCGCGCTGCGCATCCAGGACGCGGGCTACGACGCGATCTGCATCGACACGATGTCCGACTCGGGCGTCAACGCGATCCGCTGCGAGCTCGACATCCCCGTGATCGGCCCGGGCCGCACCTCGTACCTGACGGCGCTGATGCTCGGCAACACGTTCGGGGTGCTCACGCAGTGGGGCCCGTGGGCGGCGATCTACAAGAAGGGCGTCGGCGAGCTCGGCCTGCTGGACAAGTGCGCCGGCATCCGCCACATCGACACGCCGCCGGACGTCGTCAACCTGCTCGGGGGCAAGGAGGAGGTCGTGTTCCCGAAGCTCCTGGCCGCGGCCATGCAGCTCGTCGAGGAGGACGGGGCGGAGGTGATCTGCCTCGGCTCGACCACGATGCACCAGTCGCACGCCTACCTGGCCGAGCACCTGCCCGTCCCGATCATCAACCCGGGGCCCCTGTCCTACAAGATCGCGGACGCGCTGCTCGACTGCGGCCTCACGCAGAGCCGCACGGCCTACCCGAACCCGCTGGTGCCGAAGCACGCGATGATCCACGCGATGCTCGACGCCGCCAAGGCCGAGCAGGAGGGCTGAGTCAGGGCGCGTCGGGGCCGTGGCGCTCGAGCAGCGCCGCGGCCTCGGCGCTGCCCGCCGCCCGCGCGAGCACCCACCAGACGCGCGCGGCGTCCGCGCGGCCCGTGGCCAGGCAGAGCTCGCCGAGCCGGCAGGCCACGTCGCCGTCGTCGGCGTCCGCCAACACGCGGCCCGCGTCGTCGGGCGCGCAGCCGAGGAGGCCCGCGAGCTCGGCGGCCAGGCCCTCGTCGAGCGCGGCCGCCCGGCACCAGTGCGCGCGCACGCCGGGCAGGTCGGCGCGCTCCACGGCGGCCACGCCGAGCCGCCAGCGGGCGTCGGGGTTCTCGCGCTCGGCCATCCGCCCGAGCAGGACCTGGCGGCGCGCGTCGCCCTCGGCGAGGAGCTGCAGGTGGTCGACCGCCGCGGGGCTGCCCGCCGCGGCCGCGGCCTGCCAGGCGGCCTGCGCGGCCGCGAAGTCGCCCGCCGCGTAGGCGGCGAGCCCGTCGGCCAGGAGCTGGTCGGGGTCGGGATCCACGGCCGGCAGGCTACCCGCCGGCCGGCTTCCCCGGAGCGCCGGGGTGTGCGACGATCCCCCCCATGGCCGACGCCCCGCACCCGTTCTCGCCCCTGACGCCCGACGAGATCCGCGCCGCCGCCGCGCTCGCGCGCACGGCCGACGGCGCGGACGGCTGCCGCTTCATCGCGATCGGCCTCGACGAGGCCGACAAGGAGGCGTACCACGCGTGGGTCGACGCGGGCGGCCCGCGGCCCGCGCGGCGCGCGCGGGCGTCGGTCTACGACGCGGCGCGGCAGGTGCGCGAGATCACGGTCGACCTCGACGCCGGGAGCGTGGTGGCGGACCGCCTGTTCCCGAACGCCTACCCGCCGATCACGCCCGACGAGTACGTGGCCGTCGAGGCGTCCGTGAAGGCCGACCCGAAGATGATCGCGGCGCTCGCCGCGCGCGGCATCGACGACATGGGCGCCGTGCAGATCGACGTCCTGGCCTCCGCCAACATGGGCCACCCGCTGGACGGCAGGCACCGCTACGCCCGCGCCGTGCCGTACCTGCGCGGCCCCCTCGGCATGAACTCGTACGCGCGCCCGATCGAGAGCCTGCTCGCCCTCGTCGACCTCGACACGCACGAGATCCTCGCGATCGAGGAGTACGACACCAAGCCGATCCCGGCCGCGGACGGCGAGTACCGCACGGGCACGCTGCCGGCCCGCACCGGCGTCAAGCCGATCGCGATCACGCAGCCCGAGGGCGTCTCCTTCACGGTGGACGGCAATCGCGTGCGCTGGTTCGACTGGGAGTTCTCGGCCTCGCTCGAGGCGCAGGACGGCCTCGTCCTCCACGACGTGCGCTTCCGCGGGCGGCGCGTCCTGCACCGCGCGTCGTGCGCCGAGATGATCGTGCCCTACGGCGATCCGCACCCGATGCACAACTGGCGCACCTACTTCGACGCCGGTGAGTACGGGCTGGGCGCCTGCACCAACTCGCTCGTCCTCGGCTGCGACTGCGTCGGCGAGATCACCTACCTCGACGCGCACCTCGCGGCGGGCGACGGCGACGTGGTCGAGATCGCGAACGCGATCTGCCTGCACGAGGAGGACCACAGCCTGCTCTGGAAGCACACCGACCACGCGACGGGGAACGTGGAGAGCCGCCGCGCGCGCCGCTTCGTCGTCAACTCGATGGCCACGGTCGGCAACTACGACTACGCCTTCCGCTGGAACTTCGGCCTCGACGGCCACATCGAGCTCGAGGTGGAGCTGCACGGGATCATCTCGACGATGGCCCACACGGAGGGCGAGGACCTGAAGGGCACCCAGCTCGTCGACGAGGGCCTGTCGGGGCCGCACCACCAGCACCTGTTCTGCTTCCGCCTCGACCTCGACGTCGACGGGCCGCGCAACACCGTGTGCGAGATCGAGGCCGAGCCCGTACCGACCGGCCCCGACAACCCCGAGGGCAACGCGTGGCGCTCGAAGACGACCGTGCTGCGCACGGAGTCCGAGGCGGCCCGCGACGCGAACGACCACCTCGCCCGCCAGTGGTACGTCGGCAACCCGCACGAGCGGTCGGTGGCGGGCGCGCCGCGCTCGTACCGGATCGTGCCGATGCACGGCGTGACGCCGCTCCTCGCCAGGCCCGAGGCGACGATCTACCGGCGCGCCGGCTTCGGCCGGCACACCCTCTGGGTGACGCCGTACCGCCCCGACGAGCGCAACGCGGCCGGCACGTACCCCTACGGCCGCGTCGACCAGGACGGCCTGCCCGAGTGGACGGCCGCCGACCGCGGCATCGAGGACACCGACATCGTCTGTTGGTACACTGCCGGGGTGACGCACTTCGTGCGCCCCGAGGACTGGCCGATCATGCCCGCGGCGCGCACGGGCTTCCGGCTCGAGCCCGCAGGGTTCTTCGACCGCAATCCGACCCTCGACTGGCCGGCCTCCGAGGCGGCCTGCTGCCACCGCGACGGCTGATGCACTCGTCGACCGCGCTGCAGATGGACGCCTTCGCCGTGGAGGTCGACGGCCGCCCCGCTGGGCCCGACGACGTCTGGCCCGGCTTCGACCGCCACGACCGCGTCGGCATCGTGCTGCGCGACCCCCTCGACGCGCTCGGGGCGAGCGCCCTGATGGCGCTGTCGGTGACCGCCTTCTATGACCTGCTGCGGGCCGAGCATGGCGACGATTACCACCGCTACGCCGACTTCTACCTGTTCGGGCAGGCCACGGACGTCGCCGACTACGGCGAGCTCGACTGGTGGCCCGACCACAAGTACGTCCAGACCGACGCCTCCGCGGAGGCGCTCCTGCGCGCCGTCAACGACCGTGCGATTACGCGCCTCGTGGTGCCCGCGGGGCCACCGCGCGACGGTGCCCTCGAGCGCCAGACCCGCACCTCCGCGCTCGATCGGCTGCGCACGGCGATCGCCTACGACCCGCGCGGGCGCGTCGCAGGCAGCGACCTCGCGATCACCGCCGACCGCGTCGTCGAGAGCTACGTCGAGGTTTTGGTGTTCGCGGGCTCGCCCTGGGTCGACGAGGCGGCCGAGCGGGAGCTGAAGGCGTGGCGCGAGACCCTGTTCGTGGCGCCCAAGTCGGCGCGGGAGACGTACCGGCGCATCGCCGTCGCGGACGCCTTGACCCTACTCTGAAGCTCTACCGGGGCGCCTCTGGGTGCTACGTTCCCCCGCACGCCCATGCCGACCCACCGCCGCGTCCGGCCCTTCAACACGAAGGATACCTACCCCGAGCAGAGCCTCGCGAACGACCTCTGCCAGGCCGTGGTCGCGAACGGCGTCGTCTACCTGCGCGGGCAGGTCGCGCAGGACCTCGACACGCGCGAGGACGTCGGCATCGGCGACCCCGCGGCGCAGGCCCACAAGGTGATGGACAACGTCGAGCTCCTGCTCGGCGAGTCGGGCTCCGAGCTCGCGCACATCGTCAAGTGCGTCATCTACCTGACCGACATCCGCCACCGCGAGCCCGTCTACCGGGTGCTCGGCGAGCGCATGCCGGGCGTCTTCCCCGTCTTCACGGGGCTCGTCGTGGTGGCGCTGGCCCGCCCGACGTGGCTGGTCGAGGTCGACGTGACCGCCGTCATCCCGGAGGGGGCGGGGGCGTGACCCTCTCGCTCGTCGCCGCCGACCCGGTGGCCGGCGAGTGCGGCGTGGCGGTGATGTCCTCGAGCCCGGCGGTCGCCGCGCGCTGCGCGCACGTGCGCCCCGGCGTCGGCGCCGTCGCCTCCCAGAACGTGACCGACCCGCGGCTCGGCCCGCTGCTCCTCGACCGCCTTGCGGCCGGCGCGGAGCCCGCGGCCGCCGTCCACGCCGTCGTGGTGGAGCAGCCCGCCGACGTGATCGCCTACCGCCAGCTCCTC
>Ga0194118_10001194_pt1 | contig 38579 bp, 36 predicted proteins | sample TA2MahsurfametaG_2_FD_148662 | JGI IMG/M metagenome (GOLD analysis project Ga0194118, IMG submission 148662) | Freshwater microbial communities from Lake Tanganyika, Tanzania - TA2015013 Mahale N5 surface | ecosystem: Environmental > Aquatic > Freshwater > Lake | place: Tanzania: Lake...
CATTTCGTCGTGCCAACGTCGTTCACGCGCCCGCAGGGGATGGTCGGTCACAATGGTGTCATGGCGGCGGCGGGGGAGCGGGCTCCACATCTTCGGGACGGCTCTGAGACGCGGCGTCATCATTGGCCCCGAGGCCTTCGCTCGTATCGGGCTGAATCTCGAGCGCCTCCTCTTGTGCTCGCTTTCGTGCGGCTGCACCTGCACTGCCAATTGCCGATTTCCGCTCCGCGAAGATCTTTGCGAGCGCTGGAACATCACCTGCGCGGTACCAATCCGCTGAACCCTCCTGCTGCAGGAGCATGTCCTCCGTCAGCCTGCCCTCCATGATCCACGGGCGCAGTTCACCCGCATCGATCGGTCCGTAGGTCCGCCCCTGCTGATCTCGCACTCGAAATCGTGCCATGCGATGCCCTCCGCTGTTTCACCGCCCGATCGTCCTGACTCACACCGCGATCCGCAAACCGCGGAGCCGGCCTGCAGGCTATTCAGTTCGGCGTGTACGGCAGCGCCGACTTGTGCACGCACAGACGAAGGTTGCCATCGGCGCAGCGGCGGAACACGAAGGTCTTGTCGACCATGATCTCCTTGCCGTCCGGACCGGTGATATAGACATTGCCCATCGTGATCGCGATGTCGCCGTGGATCTGAATGCCGTTCTCAGCCGCGTTGTTGTCGTACCGCGCCTTGGTCCAGCCCTTGAGCGCAAAGCCGGTGTCTTCAGGGAAGTTCGGGTTGCCACCCACGAAGTACGCCAGCGCGCCCTCACGCGTGGGGCGGAAAGTGCGCGGACCTGATGCGAGCGTCGGCTTGAAGAACACTGTTCCACCCGCATAGTCGTATGTGTCATCGATCATCTTGCCAGCGACCGCCTTGGCATCACCGCCGCGCGCATGCGTCTGCGCCACATTCACGAGCCCATCGCACCATGCCTGCTGCGCGGCGTTCACCTGCTGCTCGGTGATCGGCCCGCGCGCACTCTGCGACGATGCCGGGGCTTTCGAACCTGCCACCGTCCCGCTGTTTTTTTCACCAACGACTGTCGTGTCGCCGCGGATCGACAAGCAGCCGCTTGCAGCAAGGACGAGAACGAGCGTGACAGGAATCAGTGGTGTATGTGGACTCATGGTCCGCGAAGGCTAGCGGCTCGCCACATCTTCCGGCAAGATCGCAGCCACGGTCGGCAGTTCGGCTGGCTCGTTCTTGGCATCGCCCATCAGTTCTGCGGTCTTGCGCGCGGCGGGCAGCAGTCTGGCATTGAACGAACGCACCGCATCGTCATACGACTTGTTCGCACCATCCAGTCCCTTCTTCATCTTCTCGAGATGATCGGTGAACACCCCAAGTCGCTCGAGCAACTGCTTCGCTTGTTCGCCGATCTGCCGTGCGTTTTCATTCAGTTGCTCCTGCGTCCACTGCAACGCGCAGGTCCGCAGCAGCGCAAGCAGTGTGGCAGGGGTGGTGATGATGATCTTGTCTTGCAGCGATGAAGTGAAGATCTCCGCATCGGTTTCGAACGCGGCGGTCAGTGCGCTCTCCACTGGGATGAACATGATTGTCAGTTCCTCGGCCGTTCCGAATTCGTTTGCGAGTGCCTTCCCATACTGTCGTTTCGTGAGTGCTCGCACATGCCCCTTGACCGCCTGGGCATGCGCCGTGCGCGCCGCCGCACGCTCGGCATCGGACTTCGTCGTATCGAGCGCATCGAAATAGCTGTTCATCGGCACCTTCGAGTCGAGCGGAATGAAGCGTCGGCCCGGCAACTTGATGATGCAGTCTGGACGCGACATGTCGCCGTCGTCACTGGTGATCCCCTGTTGAAGTGCGAACGAAATGTGCTTCTCCATGCCAGCCATCTCAAGCACATTCCGAAGACTCACCTCGCCCCACTGACCACGCTGGCGAGTGTCGCGCATGGCACCCGACAGCGTCATCGCCGCCGCAGATGCGCGCTGCTGAAGATCCGCAATCTGCTTCAACTGCTCGGCGAGAGCCTTGCTGTCACCTTCTCGTTTCTCCGTGAGATCCTTCACCAGCGCCGCGTTCGCGGTCAGCTGTTCCTTCAGGGGCAGCAGCGTCGCATCGATCGCCTTCTGCCGCGCCTCCAGATCCGCTTGCGACAGTTGGTATTGCCCATCGAACTGCGTCTTCGCCTGCTTCAGCAACTCCGTCGCGGTGCTCTTGAGCACATCCGATCCGGTGGCCTTGAATGTCTCCACCAGCTTCGATCGCGCCTCTTCGAACGACGCTATCCAATCCTTCAGCATCCGCTCACGCTCGGTGATGCGCTCTTGCAGCGCGCGTCGCTCCTGTTCCGAGCGCGCGAGCCCACGCGCCGTTTCGTCCCCGCGCTCGCGTTCGGACTTGGCTTCTGCGACGGAACGATCGAGTTGCTCGCGAAGCGCCGCACTGCGCGCACCCTCCGCAGCACTCGACGACTTGAGCCACGCATACACCGCCAGCGCTCCGACCGACAGCCCCGTAAGACCGCCGATGACAAATGCCCCTGTATCCATGGCGCGATGCTAGATCGGCAGCCACTGTCGATCCACCTTCCGTCCATGCACGGAGTACGCCTGCGGTCACTCGCTGCCGAACGCGTCCCACGCCCCGTCGAACGCCCACTCGTAGTTTCGCCAGCGACCGATCGATGACCGATTGATCGAGCGGCGTACCTGCTCGTGACTGAGTGTCAGCACCGCGCGCGTATTCGCCTCGGGCGCGAGTGTCGCCTCATTCATCGGCAGTCCCAGTCGCGACAGCACGCGTTCCATGTGCTCACGCGGCGATTCCACGAGCGACTCGTAGCGAATGTCCTCGTGCGAAATGCCAAGCACATCGAGCGCACGCGGCGCGAGCGCGCGCTCCGCGGCGATCACGCGGCGAATCGAGTCGAGCGAGCGTGTCCAGCCGAATGACTGCGGATGAAAGTTGCCGAGGAACATGCTGATCGCCGTATCGCGTGCGGCGCGCTGCATGCGCACGCATACCGCGCCTGGAAGCACCGCGGCGACCGCAGGCAGAAGGCGCCATGTCATCAGCGACTTGTCGAAGGTCCACGATGCGCCTGCGCGTCGAGTGAGCGAAGCGCCCGCGAGGTAGCTCTCGCGCAATCGATGCGCATCCGCACGCGCAAGTTGATCAAGCCCCGCGGGCCACACACCAAGCCCCATCAGTTCGCTGCCCATCGTCGACACACCGTCATACTCGCCAATGCCGCTGATCGCCGGATGCCGATCGAGCATCTGCTCCAGCAGCGTCGTTCCGCTGCGGGGAACGCCCACCACAAAGACTGTCCCAGCCTGCGGCGGAATCGGCGGATCAAACCAGCGTCGTCCGCGCATCACCAAGTCCACCTGTGCCTGCGCGTCGTCAAGAAGCCCTTGCACATCGAACGGTGCGCCAGTCGATGCGTGCAGGAACGTGGCAAGGTCGAACGCTCGTCGGTACTGGCCATCGGCATCGAGCAGCCGTACCGCGTCGAAGCCAGCGATGCGGCGAAGGACCGCAGGTCCATCCGCACGCGCGATCGATTCAAGTCGATTGATCGCGCCGACGCGGTCCGTGCGCGCGGTCACCCGCGCGGAGAAGATCGCAGCACGCGGGTCCTGAAGCCACTCGCCGCCTTGCGTGATCAGTTCGTCCAGTTCTTCGCGGCGGTTCGCGCGGTGCAGTGCCTCCGCCAACGCGACCACCGCATCCACCGCATTTGGAGCGCGCTGCCGAAGCAATGTCTGTAATGCCGCGATCGCGGCGTCACTTCTCCCAAGCCGATGGTCGATGATCGCACGAAGCAGGTTCACGTCTGGACCGCTCGCACCAAGGCGAACGGACTGGTCCAACGCCTCATGTGCGGCGCGAAGGCGCCCGATGCCGAACGCCCCGCGCGCCCGCGCGAACCACGCAGCGGCGCTGCGCGGCGCGGACTCCGTCCATGCGACTGCCAGCGGGAACGCCTGCGGGAACTCTCGCCGCGCGAGCAACTCGTTCACCTGCGACGGTTCAGGCCCTTTGGGCATGGATCGAGCGTAGCAATGTGAGAGGTACCAACCTGTACTTCGAGTCGCCACGCGTTCCTCGCCGCGGCGAAGGGTTGTCGGGGTGCGTCAACGCCGCTGCGTTTCGCAGCTCGGCTCAAGAACCGCTGGGCACTTCCTTTGCTGCGGGCGAGGGGGCCTGCCACCTCTTGAGCGAGCCACTCGGCACGAACCAGACCCAGTCCACCTGAACTCCACCTACCCCGGATAGGTCAGTTGAGTTGTGGGGATATCGCTCCAACATGGTTGTCGGAGAGGCCTTGTGTCCGAGGAAGCGCTCCAGGTTGTCGCTTGCGAAGGGATCACCTTGGTTGTCCACGCCGTCTTCGCCGACCGACCAGATCCGCAGTCCATTCGCATCCGTCGCCATGCGAACAGGTGCACCGTCCCATGGATCGAGAGGCACACTCGTGAGATAGTTTGGAACAAGATCACTCGCCTGTGTTGGCCACACGCCGCGCTCGCGCTGGTAGCGAAGCGCGGCGCATGTCACCGCGACCGCATCACACCAGGCACGGTCCCTGGAGTACGCGCGTGCAGCCTGCGAGAGTGCCGGCAAGAGCAGCCGCACGAGCGACCAACGAAGAGGCGAATTGGACAACTCGGACTCAAGCGCCATGTCCATCGCTCCGATGCGTGCACGATCGCGGATCGGGTACTGGCTCGCGGACTCAACGGATGCCATGTGACCATCGACAAGGTTGAGTGTCGTCTTGCGATCGGCAACGACCCACGCTGCGATCGGTGCGCCGACCCCTGCCAGAAGCGAATTCGACATTCCGAGACCCCGTTGTTCCTCGCGGTTCTGCGAATCAATCGACCGGACCAAACCAACTGCGTTCGGTCCCATGCGGAACCAGCCGTTGCCGTCTCCGCTGTCGGTGAAGAAATTCTGTGCGAACTCCTCCCAGAGCAGCTTCTCCGTACCACTGTCGAACTGGCGCATCTGCTGCGGTACCGACTCGAAGGCCGCCTGAACTGCCGCGAGTTGCTGCGCACTCAGGAGATCTGGCTTCCACTCCAGCAACCGGAGCGCCGACTGGCACGCCATGGCGCGAATGGCCATCCCAACAAGATCACTGATCAGGATGCGTCCATCCTGCGCGTGCACGGAGATGGCGATCATCGTTTGCATGTCGGCGACAAAGCGATCGCCATTGCCCGATTCCACTGCGAGCGCCGCGTCGCACGCAAGAATGCGCGCAGCGGAGCGCATGGCCGCGAGCTGTGGGAGCCGTACCGCCAGCATCGGGAAGGCTTCTTGGAGCGCTCTTTCCTCGTCGGTCGTGCTGTTGGCGATCGGTCCGAAGAGCGGCACATCCGCGGCATCGAGCGGCTGTCCGGCAAGAAATCCGCATACGGGCTTGGTGCGTACCGAGTGCAGCAACTGGATGTCCTGATCATGCGCGCGAAGCCAGTCGACGGCGATGCTCCACTGCGCATCCATCGGCAGCGGCATCTCATCGATGGCTCGCGCGCCATCACTCTGACGATTCCCGCGCGCATCGATGCCTTGCTCCAGTTTCAGGAGTGCCTCTCGGTAGATGGGCCACGCGACATCGCTCGGCGAATCCGACTTCGCGAGGCGGCTCTGATAGGCCGCAACCATGTCCCTTCTCGGCGGTGCTCCAGCCAGCAGCAGGTAGGCGGCGAACGATGCGTACCCCACCAAGACAGTGACGGTCACGATCCCGCCGAGACGGAGCGTGGTGCCAAGCGCGCGGTCCAACGCAGATCGCTTTGCGGTGGCGCCCGCACGAAGCGATGCCGCGGCCACCTTCGGATCGCCAAACGCGGCAATGGCAGCGGAAGCGCTGCGCCCCGATGCAAGCGCCTCTTGGAAATGCGAGAGAAGCTCACGCTCGATGTCCAGGCGCTCCTTCTTGCGAAGCCGCGTCAGACGAACAACGCGCGCGACGAACGCAATCACGTCCGGAGGGAACGTGTCTGTCATGCGAGGATTCCTTCTGCGTGTGGCTGCGGGAAGAGTGCGCCCACACGTGTCACGCCAAGCGCATCCATGGCGGCAGCCAGCTTCCGCCACGTACGCGAGTCTTCCGCCAATCGCTTCCGCCCGCCTGAAGTGAGTCGGTAATACTTGCGTGGTCGTGCGCCGCTTTCATCCCATCGCGCGGTGATCAGCGACTTTCCCTCGAGGTTGTAGAGCATCGGATAAAGGGTGCTCTGCCCCATCGCCAGAACGCCCTCGGTGCGCCGCTCGAGCGCCTCGATGATTTCGTAGCCATACATCTCGCCACGCTCAAGCAGTTTCAGAACCGCGACTGGACCGGCACCTCTCAGGAATTCGCCTTCAATGGACATGGTGTACCTCGCTGGCAATACTATACGACACCTAGTACACGCCGTTGCACCATTTGCAAGTCTTTGGGGTGAGCCATATGGTGCACATCATTCGATGTTTGTCGCGCAGGCGTACACATTCACTCAGAAGGCTCGACTCGCCGTCACACTGGCATGGGTTGCGGGCTATGTGAACATCGTGTGCATCGTTGTGTGCGGCAGGGGCGTTTCGCATGTGACGGGGACGCTGACGGCATTCGGAAAGGACATTTCTGACAGCGATTGGGAGCCGCTGATCCTGTCAGGATGGCTGCTGTGGTGGTTCTTCGCGGGCGCACTTGCCTCAGGAGTGGCGACGGCGATTGCGCGCGCGCGGCAGTGGAAGTCACCCTATGTGCTGCCAATCGCCGCTGAAGCGGGTGCGCTGCTGGGCTTCGCGATCAGTATTTGGATCACCGATGCATCCCAAGAAGAAGGGGGAATTCATCTCGCGGGTAAGGAACTTCTCGTCGCAACGGCCTTTGCCTGCTTTGCCATGGGACTGCAGAACGCCACCGTGTCGCGCATTTCAAGCGGCGTAGTGCGAACGACGCATGTCACGGGCGTTCTCACCGATCTCGGGCTTGAGATCGTGAATGTCTTTCGCCCGAAGGCTCCACGACGTACCGGCGGCGCGGAAACGCCCGCGGGATTGACGGTCCATGAGCGAGCTTTGCTGCTCACGATGATTCTGCTTGGCTTCGGTTTGGGCGCTGGGTTGGGTGGAGTTCTTCTGGCATGGTCGCTGCAATTGGTGATGCTTCCGCCCATCCTGTTCTTGATCTGGATCGTGTGGCTTGATCAGTCACAGCCCGTGGCTGATTTGGTGCGCGAGACATCGGCTGTGCCTGGCGCTGCCGCAGGAATCGCTGATCTGCCTCCGACGATTGCCCTGTACCGATTGCGGTGCGCCGGTCGGCGACGGGGAAGGCCGCATCGCCTTCCAAACATGACCCACTGGAGCGAATCCCTCGATCCTGAAGTGCGAGCCGCGGTGATCGATCTCTCCGAGGCCAAGGACATCGAGTTCGCTGGAGCAGAGGAACTCTGCTTGCTGGCGGAGCGCTTCCACAAGTCGGGGCGTTCGCTCGTTCTTGCTGGCGTCATGCCAGGGCGATTTCCATCGCTTCATGAGGCTGGGCTCGATCGCCTCCTCCCCATCGGCAGCGTTGCCTGTGATGTGCCCGAAGCACTTGCCTTCGCGCACACGCGGATGGTGCGAGAAACTGCCACCACGTGATGCGTATGCGGCCGCACGGGGCGCCGTGAGAGGTCATACCATCCCAATCACCGACAGCCGCAGAAGGAGATGAGCGCATGTTTCTTCGAATGATCTATGACGAGAAGCTGGCTCAAGCGGCCTATCTGATCGGTTGCCAGCGCACGGGCGAGGCGATCGTGATCGATCCCGAGCGCGATGTGGATCGCTATGAACGTCTCGCCATGGCGCATGGGCTTCGCATCGTGGCTGTTGCGGAGACGCACATCCATGCAGACTTCATCTCGGGCGGGCGTGAATTCGCCGAGCGCGGCGCGAAGGTGTATGTCTCCGATGAGGGCGATTCGGACTGGAAGTATCAGTGGCTCGACAAGAAGGTTGGCGGCGGCAGCTACGTCCATCAATTGCTCAAAGGTGGCGACACCTTCCGAATCGGCAAGATTGAGTTCCGCGCTGCCCACACTCCAGGTCACACACCAGAGCATCTCTGCTTCATGGTGACGGATCTCGGTGGGAACGCCGACAAGCCGATGGGTGTTGCCACGGGCGACTTCGTTTTCGTCGGCGATCTGGGCCGACCAGACCTGCTGGAGTCTGCGGCGGGATTCGCCGGCCAAGCGGATGCGTCGGCACACCGCCTGTACGCAACGGTCCGCACGTTCATGGAGTGGCCTGACTACCTGCAGATTTGGCCTGCCCACGGCGCGGGAAGTGCGTGTGGCAAGGCGCTCGGAGCTGTGCCGACCACCACCGTTGGATACGAAAAGATGTTCAATCCGTCGATTCTCGCTGCCCGTAGTGAGCAGGGCTTTGTGGACCACATCCTCGATGCGCAACCTGAACCACCGCTGTATTTCGCGCGCATGAAACGCGACAACAAGATGGGCCCGCGAGTGCTCGGCAGCGTTCCAACACCGCCGCGCGTCACGGCGGCGGACCTGCGCGGCATCGACGGCACGCGCACCGCGATCATTGATACTCGTCCGTGGGCTGCATTTCGCATGGGACATATCCGTGGTGCGCTGCATCTGCCGCTGACTGGTTCGTTCAGCACCGATGCGGGATCGCTGATCGCCGAGCACGAGCCAATGCTGATCGTGGTCGAGGCTGCGCACGTCGATGAGGCGGTGCGGGATCTGATTCGAGTGGGACTCGACGGCTTTGTGGGCTGGTGCGCTCCGGCGGATCTTGCGGTCTGTCAGTCGGACGGCGGCGCATGGGCGACCATCCACGAGAAGAGCGTTGCGGAGGCGCAGGCGTTCCTGGACACCGACAAGCCGTTCGTGCTTGATGTTCGGCGCACGAGCGAGTTCCGCGGTGGACATATTGCGGGTGCGACCAATATGGCGCATACGCGCATGCTCACGCGGCTTGCAGAGATCCCGCGTGATCGCCCCATTCTGGTGAACTGCCAGCTCGGCGGCAGGTCCGCACGCGCCTGTTCCTTGCTGGCGCGGCATGGATTTTCCTGCACCAATCTGGCCGGGGGAATGAGCGCCTGGACAAAGGCGCGCGCGGCGGTCGAAGTCTGATGCGTTTCGCCCGACGTGCGGAGGTGCGACGTTGATATGGGCATGGATCGGGGCGGCCGCAGTGGGGCTGTCGCTTGGACTGCTTGGTGCAGGTGGCGCAGTTCTGATCGTGCCCATGTTGGTCCTCGTCCGCAGGCTTCCAATGCACCGCGCGGTGGGCACGAGTTTGGCGGTCATCACGATCAACTCCATCTCGGGATTCCTGCAGATCACCGCGATGTCGAGCGCGGGAGCCGCTGCGGCATCGATTTGTGAACAGCACGCGGCCGCCGGACTGTGCGACGCCAAGCTATTCCGCGGTCTTTCGCCGTTCGATGCGTTCCGCACGCACGATGAGCAGACCTTGGTCATTACGGTCCGCCACCAAACCCGTGACCGCAATGGTCACGAGTGGATCAAGACCTTGAACGCCTCGAAGCCCGATCGGCAGCGGTTCTCCCGCCACATCCACAATCTCGATGGTGGCCGTTGCCGAGCGCAGGTTTGAACGATCCTCGCAGCAGTAGTCGTATGGTGTCGCGCAGTGATCGGAATCTCCGCCGTCCGCACACGAAGGCAGTGCAGGATCCACGATGGTGAACACGGCTCTGTCTGCAACGAATGGCTGAACGCTTCCGCCGATCCGCCCAACGATCGTCACACGATCGCCCGTTCGTGCGCGTTCCTTCACCGCCTTGACGGCGAGACCATCCGCCGATCCCACCGAAACAAAACCCGCTGGGAGCGTGGCGCCCGTGGAAGGTGTGGGCGGCGCCTCGGAACACCGCGTGAGCGCTGCGACCACAACGAGGCAGACGGCGGGAAGGATCCGGAGAGTGGGTCTGGTGTGCGATATCGCCATGGCGTCTCTTTCGGATGAGGTGGTGCGAGGGTCAATCGGACTTGAGTGCGGGCGGGAGCGCTGTCGACAAGCAGCGGATCGCAGGCGCGATGGTGCCGACAATGCCAACAACGACGCCGGAGAGAATGCCAAGCGCAATGATTCGCTGGTCGATGGTGATCCCAAAGACACCCATCGAGAACTGCACGGCGATGCCATCGACAAAGAGCATCGCAATCACCACCGCAAGCAGTGCGCCGGACAGCGATGCAATGAGCGACTCCTGCATCATGCTGATGACCACGGCGGCACGGCTGAAGCCGAGCACCTGCAGCATCGCCAGCTCACGGATGCGAGACGCGAAGGCTGCGTACAACGTGTTCAGTCCACCAATGAGCGCTCCTGCGGCGACGAGCCCCGCGCTCACCACCACCAGGACTCGAACGGGTAGGTAGAACGCACTTTGCGCCGCGTAATACTGGGGCTCGTGGATTGCCGTCAGTTCGAGATCAATGCGGCGCTGCGCGAACACATCGATATCCGAGGCTGATGCGCCGGGCGCGAGCCCCAGAACCACGCCGGAAACGGTCTCGCGTTTGGTGAGCACGATCACATCGTCGATCGGCATCCAGATTTCGCCGTCCAGGACCGTTCCAGGCGCATGAAAGACACCAACGATCTGCATGGGGCGTCCGTCCACCGTGATGGTGGGGGAACTCGATTCGTCCTGCGATTGTTCGTGGGCCTCGAGTGCAAGTCTCAGGACAGCAGGATCGAGTCCCACCATGCGGGCAGCGCTCGCGCCGATGATCACCTCATCGCTTCCCGATTCGGGTGCGCGCCCCGCCAACATGCGAACCTGCGGATGAAGCAGGAACGCTGTCGGCGTGATGCCGCGGATCATTCCCGTACGACTTCCTGCATCCGCGTCGGCATCGGGAGATGAACTTCCAAGTGGAAGCGCAACATGAATCTCTGGGCTCGCGAGCAGTTGACCGTCCCATGTTCCGACTCCACGCACACTGGCGCCGACGGAGTCCGCCACGGACCGTGGGATCTCGCTGCGCTCCAGACTCTCTTCGCTGCCTGCACCGAGCAGCAGCACATTGCGTTCATGTCCGCTCGCTTGCAGTGCCTGTTGCATGCCTTGTGCAAAGCCTGCACCCGCCATCAGCAGCAGCGCGACGAGCAGTGCACCACCGACCGAAAGGGCAAGCCGAGGAGGACTCCGTCCAAGGTTGCGCGTGGCGTAGTGCAGAGGGATCAGTTTCATGACTCCTCTTTCACGTACCTCGAAGACCCAGAACGATCTCGCGCCGCGCAGCAGTCCATGCGGGCAGTGCGCCGGCCAGCAGACCGAGCATCGAAGCAAGCAGAACGCCCAGGATGGTCGCGGTTGGATTGGGCAGGACATCGATCGAGACGCCCTCCATTCCAAAGGTCAGGTTGGCAGTCTTGAGGATGATCCACGCGATCAACGCGCCACAGAGACCACCGCCAAGACCCAGCAGCAGTGCCTCCAATCCTACGAGTGTGCCGATGCCCCAGTCGGTCCAGCCGAGCGTTCGCAGGATCGCATGATCCCGCACGCGCGCGCGAACGGCCAGTGCGATGGCATTGGCGATGAGCGCGAAGACAGCGGCGAGACTCGCCCAACCCACGATGCTCGCAAACTGCACGATGCTCACCACATCGCGTGCGGCTTTGGCAATGAATGCGCTTTCAGGCTTCGTGGATGTGGGGAACTGATCGGAAGCGAAGCGTGCATCGATTGCCGCCGCCACGCTGCGCAGCTGCGATGGGCTGTCGACTTCCACCTCGAACTGCGTCACGATTCCTCCCGTACCGCCTCGCTGCGCGCTCTCCTGCAGGAAGCCAAGATGCGCGTAGGCACAGTTGCGGTCCTGCGGATCATCACTGTCGAATGTGCCCGCGACCCACGCGCGGACACCTGCAGCATCGAAGAGGTCACCCGCTCGCAGTCTGCGGCGCTCAGCAAGCCCTGATCCGACCACCACCGCATCACTGCGTGAACGCCAATCCGCCAGGCTGCCGCTTGTCCACCGCACATCCTTCAGTCGTCCAGCGAGCGCGCCCTCGTCGGGAAACCCGCGAAATGTCACGACATCGAGCGATGCACGGCAGTTGTTCACGATGATCTTCACGGGAACGGCCGCGCGGACACCATCGATGCTCTCGATCGTTCGTTCATACGACTGCGGAAGTTGGCTCGCGAAGGGGCAATACCGATTGAGGCGGTAGACAATCAGCTTTGTCTCCCCGGCACCTGCCTCCGTCGCACGATGCACGCCATCGCGCATGCTCTCGACGAATGTGAAGAGAAAGGTTGCCACGGCGATACCCGTGAGTGTGAGCCCAGTGCGCAGTGGCCGCCGCACCATGCCGCGCCACGCGAAGGCGAGTGCCGCTTGGAACGCCTTCATGACAGCACCGCCTCGTGGGCCGCGTCCACGATCTTTCCCTTTTCCAGTCGCACCGTTCGGTGCGCGCATGCTGCGGTCGCAGGGTCATGCGTCACCATCACGATCGTCTGTCCGCGTTCACGGTTCAACTGCGCAAGAAGGTTCATCACTTGTGCTGCGTTGGTGCGGTCAAGATCGCCCGTTGGCTCATCGGCGAGCAACACGCTCGGGCGGGTCACGATTGCTCGCGCGATGGCCACGCGCTGCTCCTGTCCGCCCGATAGTTGCCGCGGCGCATGTGCGTGGCGGTCGGCAAGACCGACCAAGTCGAGCGCCTCACGGACGCGCGCGTGCCGTTCTCGGGCGCTGATCGGGTGCAGCAACAGAGGCAGCTCCACATTCTCATAGGCAGTGAGCACTGGAACGAGGTTGTAAAGCTGAAAGATGTAGCCGACCCGACGACTGCGCCATTCGGCCAGTGCGCTGCGCGACAGGCGCGCGATGTCGGTGCCATCCACGCGGATCGAGCCCGCGGTGGGACGGTCGATGCCTGCGATCAAGTTGAGGAGCGTCGTCTTGCCGCTGCCCGATGGTCCCATGAGCGCAACAAAGCTTCCTGCAGAGATGTCGAGATCGACATCAAGCAGCGTTCGAATGATGTCCGTACCACGCTTGTAGTCGCGGCACAGTTGGCGGCATTCAATGGATGCCATGGGCGTCTCCTTTCGTTGTCTCACGCCACGATTCACGGGCCACCACACGACTCCCCGCAGGCGGGGCTGTTCGAGGATCCGCCACCGCAAGATCGCCTGCGCGAAGTCCTCTGCGAATCTCCGTCCATCCTGCATCCACGGCGCCCGTTTCCACTGCGCGTGAATCCAAACGCGAACCACCGCGCGGCGAGGTGAGCACCACAAGGATCTCATCTTGATCCGCACGGCGCTGGACGCATCCGCTTGGAACCCACAGCGAAACTTTCTCGCCGCCACCGATCCGCTGGGTGTTCGAACCACTCTGCGGCATGATCTGAACGCGCGTCAGCATGTCGGGCTTCAGCACCGCGGGCGGGTCGATGATCCGCACCTTCGCCTGCACCGTGTTCTTCGCAATGTCCGCCTGATGCACGATGCGGATCACTTCACCCGCCATCGTCTTCCCCGGCAGCACATCGGCGGTGATCTCCGCGCGGTCTCCGACGGACACGCGACCCGCATCCGCGAGCGGAATGTCCGCGCGAATCTGAAGGGATGCAGGGTCATACAACTCGAACAGCGGCTTCGCATCCGGCATGTCCGAGACCGCCATGCCGGGCACCACCGTTCGCACCATCACGACCCCATCGACGGGCGCACGCACCTTCGTGCGCTCGCGGGCGAGGACACGCTGCGCGGCGTCCGCCTCACGCGCGGAAAGCGCGGCACGCAGCGCATCGGCGCGCAGCCCAAGTCGGCTCACCTCGCCAGCGCTTGCCGCGCCCGACGCAACCATCTTCGACTTGCGGGTGTGCTCGTCCTCCGTCTCCCGCAGCATCGCCAGTGCAGCCGCCACTTCAGCCTCCGCTCGCCGAACATCAATCTGCTGCTGGTCGTCCACGAGTTCCACCAGCACATCTCCAGCGTGAACGCGTTCACCCTCAAGCACATGCACGGTCCGCACGATGCCGGGTGTCAGTGACGGCACGAGGATTGCGAACGGTGACGGTTCGATCCAACCTGGCGCTTGCACTGCGCCACCTTCGCGCGCGCCGTCCGCGCGGCCCGATGCGTTTGGTGCACTTTCGGCTGCAGTTGCCGCGCGGGTGCGAGCCGCCACGGGAACCACATCCACCACAGTCGCGGGCACGAGCGAATCCCACGCGGACCAGAGCAAACCACCCAACCCCAGAACAACGATGCCGATGGGGATCGCGGCGCGCGTGATCCAGCGAGAGGGGGGTCTTGGAATCGTGCTACTCATTCGATTTCCTCCAGTGCTGTGAAGTCGAGCGTCATCGCTGACGATGCGTTCGACATCGATCCAATCTGGCCCGGCGCCGTCATGCCGCCGCCCATGGCGGGGAGGCGGCTGCCCGCAAGTGCGCGCTCGAAAGACAACGCAGCGAGCGCGCGACCGCGTTCCGCCTGCACCAACTGAAGCAGGATGTGGTTCTCCTGATGCTCCGCGCGCCAGAGATCAACGGCCGGGCGTTCGCCCGCGTCGACGGCCGATGCGAGCAGCGACCGAAGTGTGCTGAACGCACCCAGCGTCCGCTCGCGCAGTACCGCGGCATGGTGATCCGCCGTACGCGCATCCATTGCGGCTCGACGCGCATCGATCACCGCACGCTGTCGAATGCGATCGGCATCGATCCGAGCAATCTCCGCATCCGCCTCGGCGGCCCCGACAAGGAACCGACCGTCATTGAAGAGGGGAATGCGCGATTCCAGCATGAACATCGCTGCGCTGTCGCTCTCCATGTCCCGCTCATATCCGCCACCGAGCATGAGCGAAGGCAATCGGCCAGTCGCCGCGAGCCGCGCACGTGCATCCGCACCCTCCGCCCGCGCCAATGCGGCGCGCACATCGAAGCGGTGCGTGTCCACCAAACGCTTCAGTTCCGCATCGTCATCGGGTGCGGGCACGATGGGCAGCGCACACTGGGCAACGGCCGATGCCGTGTCCGTGGCAGACAGTGTCCAGTCCAGATGGTGATCGCCGCGTCCGATCGCCTCCAAGAGGCGAGTCATCGATTCCACTCGCGCCGCGCTCGCGGTCATCACTCGGTTGGATGCCTCGGCCGCGTTCATCCGCGCACGAAGCACGCCGGCGGGTGTGGACTGTCCAGTCGCGAGCGCCGCTTCTTCCGCCGCAAGCACTCGGAGTGCCACCTGCTCATCTCGGCTTGCGAGCGCAGCCTGTTCACTGACGGATGCCGCATCGACATACGCGGCGCGCGTTTCCGCCACGGTCGCCATCACCATCGTCGCCGACTCGAGCAGGACCGAACGCAGCTGCGCGTCCGCCTCGCCCACGATGGCGTCGCGCTTCCACAGCCAGTCGATCTGTCCCGCGATCATGGCAACCACTGGAACCACGCCCATATTCAGCGGCGCACCAACGGCCGCACTGAGCGTTGGATTGGGCGGCAACTGCGCATCGGACAGAAGCGCTGCTCGGCGATCCGCTTCCAGGAGCGTCCGGCGAAGCATGCGGTTCTCGCCGAGCGCACAGCGCACGGCGGTCTCTGCCGACAGCGGCGAGGCGCCATCCCAGATGTCGATTGGGGCGCGTCCACTCGTGGCGAGCGCGGCGTTCAACTGATCTTCAGGCAGTGGAACACGCGCCGCGAGTTCAGGCGCCACATCCTTGAGTGTGGAAGGCGGAGTCTGTGCGCATCCCGCGAGCGCGGTGATCAGCGCAGAGGCAGTGAGGTATCGGCGAAGCCGAGTGCAAAGAGGTTGTTGGTTCAAGGTGATCTCCAGAAACGATGTCATGCCAAAGCCGCACGGCACTTGCCGTGGGCAACGTGATGCATGATGCGTTTCAGATCACAAGGACTGCGTGCAGCGTGAGTGACTCGCGACCGGAAGGTCGGGGGGGCGGGCCCGTCTCCCAGTGGAGCGAGATCACGTCCACGCCTGCGCACGCGTTGCCGAGCGTGGCGATCCGCGGCAAGCAGCACTCGACTGCAAGCGTGTGGACATCCGTCCACGCAGGGCCAGCCAGGTTCGTCACAACCCGCTTGCAGCACTCGCCACCGCAGTCACGGTGTGGAGCAGAGCCGTTCTCTCCATCACAGCATGATTGAGCCACTTCCGAAGTCTGCGACTCCGCCTCGCAGCAGGACACGCGGCAGCAGGAGCCCCCGACCTGTGCGGTCGAGGTGAACGCCCTCGCAAGCGCGCCAACCTGACAGCAGCACAGCGGCATTGCCGCTGCCAAGAACATCAGGATGAGGTGTCGAATGGAGCAGGCCACCCCTTCAAATTACCCCAGAAATGTCGGAACGCCAATCAAGCCAACACAATCTGAACATAATGCAAATGCAGAGTGCACAAATGTGGCACATAGTATTGGCGATGTGGAGACGGGGGAAAATGGGGTGTCTCTCGTGTCATCAGGAATGATGATGCGCTCGAGGCAGTCGTGTCTGTGCGTTCATCATGCCCCCCCTTTTGGAGTTCCCCGTGACCATTCGCAACCTCTTCAATCGTTCTCTCGTTACCGTCAGCCTGTCTGCACTGATCGTCGCAACTGCGCAGAGCGCGGTGATTGTTCAGTGGAACTTTGAGGGACAGAGCCTGAGTGCAAGCGAAGGATCGGGCACTGCTTCGCTCGTCGGAGGTACGACGAGTACTTTCGCGACTGGCTTCGCTGGCTCGGGCACCTTCGGGCTGAACACAACAACCTATGCGGCTCAAGGGACTGAAGATCGCATGCGCGGCGTTCAGTTCAGCGGATCCACTGAGAACCACGACAGCATCACGCTGTCATGGAACCAGCGACACAGCAACACCTCCGCGAACACTGTGGCGGTCTTCGCCACTGCAGATGGAACAAACTGGAATGAAGTTCAGGTGTTTACGTTTACGCCTGCGGCCTCGGGCACAGGTGACACTTGGTATCAACGGTCCGTCACGCTTGATGCTGCCTACGCAAACACGGCCAACTTCGGATTCCGCGTTGTTGCCGCCTTCGCACCCGGTGCGAGCGGATACTTGGCTTCTCGATCCGGTTCGAACTACGCCGGGGGCACTCTTCGGTTTGACGATGTCACCATCAGCGGCAACCTGATCCCCGCCCCAGGCGCGATTGCGCTGCTTGCAGTGGCTGGATTGGTGACCCGTCGTCGTCGCTAAACGCGTTCATGCAGTTTCGTGCTACGAGTCGGCGTGCGCCAAGGTCGATTGGTGCATATCGTGGGCGGATTCAGCAGACGTGGCCTTCGGCGCACCCGCCGAGGGCCACGCTGCACATAGAGAGAACCCCCGTCTCGATCGCGGCATCGTTGAAATCGAAGCGCGGCGAGTGCAGTGGATACAGCGGCTTGTCAGCGACCCCAGTCCCAAGCACGAAGAAGCAGGCGGGCACTCGCTGCCCGTAGTAACTGAAGTCCTCTGCGCCCATGACTGGTGCGGGGAACTCCTCCACGCGGCAGTCGCCGTGGACATCCGCCAGATGCTCGCGCACCGACGCCGTCAACGCTGGATCGTTCACCGTCACGGGATAGCCCGCGGCAAACGAGACATCCGCCGAGCATCCATATGCCTGAGCCGTCAGTGAAGCGACAGCAGCGATGCGCTCCTGCAGCGCCCCGCGCATCGTCGCTGTCAACGCACGCATCGTTCCAACGAGATCAACCGAGTCGGGGATCACATTGCCGATCTGCCCACCACGGATCACGCAAATGCTCACGACCGCTGCGTCGAGCGGATCGACCGTGCGCGACACGATCTGCTGCAGCGCCACCACCACCGCACTCGCTGCGAGCACACTGTCACGACCCGTGTGCGGCAGCGCCGCATGCGATCCGATCCCGCGAACTGTGATGCGGATCTCATCTGCACTCGCCATCATCGGACCGGCTCGGAGCGCTACGCGACCCGTCTGCAGCCACGGCCAGCAGTGCAGTCCAACGATGCGATCGACCTTCGGTCCAATCACCGTCCCATCGAGAACGCCATCGGCGACCATGCGACGACCGCCACCGCCATTTTCTTCCGCCGGCTGAAACACGAACGAAACGGGGCACGGCAGGGGAGTCTCGTGCGCGAGCCGCGCAAGGACGCGAGCCGCACCGATCAAGATTGCAGTGTGCCCATCATGCCCGCACGCGTGCATCACGCCGCGTGTCGTGCTCGCCCACGCCGCACCGGTCTCCTCAGTCAGCGGTAACGCATCGATATCCGCACGCAGCGCCACAGCCTGTGCGGCAGCGCCAGGCAGCGATCCAAGAACCCCCGTTCCACCCGCAAGCCCAGCTCGAAAGGTGACCCCAGCGGCGGTCAACTCCCGCTGAATCACGCCGCTCGTCCTGACTTCGTTGTAGCCAATCTCAGGATGTGCGTGGAGATCGCGGCGAAGCGCCACGAGCGCAGGCAGTTCCTGCGCGATCAGTTCCCGCAGGCGAGCACTCGACTGCATGCACCTCATGCTAGTGATCCTTGCTGCACCAAGCAGTACAACGCTGCCCCCGCCGATCATCACGCACTAGGCTTCGGCCACCACCGAGGAACAGCTACGCCGCAACAACAGACCATCATCCTCTTCGACGACGGCTGCAACCTCTGCTGCACCTTCGTGCGATTCCTCATGGCACGCGATCGCCGCGCCGCGTTCCGCATGATCGGGCTCGGATCCGCGGAAGCGCAGCGCGAGTGCACAGAGATCGGTTATCCGCTGGATGCATCTGCTCTGCCCGACAGCATCATCGTTCTCGCGCATGGCCGGGCGCTGGAACGATCCGATGCGGTCCTCGCGGTCGTGGCGCAGATGCCGCTCCCATGGTCGCTGCTGCGGGTCGTGCGCTTCATTCCTCTTGGCGTGCGCGATGCCATCTACCGATTCGTGGCAAAAAGGCGCAGTCGGTGGTTCGGGCGTCGCGCCGGGTGCTCGGTTCCGAGAAGCTGACTGCGTGGCAGTCATTCCCAAGGCTGCACCGCCCATTGGTCGGCTGTGGTGTTCCGCGTTACTATTTGCAAACGCATTCCTATCTTCAAGAAAGTGGTCTCCCATGGCTTCTGCTTCATCTGCCGACCCGTCATCCACGATTCGCCGCCTCCCGGTGACCGTTCTCTCGGGCTTTCTCGGGGCGGGAAAGACAACGCTCCTCAGTCATGTCCTCAACAACCGCGAAGGCTTGCGTGTGGCGCTCATCGTGAATGACATGAGCGAGGTGAACATCGATGCGTCGCTCGTGCGCGGATCGGTCGAACTCAATCGGACCGAGGAGAAGCTGGTCGAGATGTCCAACGGCTGCATCTGCTGCACCCTCCGCGAGGACTTGATGAAGGAAGTGCGCCGTCTCGCTGACGAGGGGCGCTTCGATTACTTGCTGATCGAGTCCACGGGGATCGGTGAACCGAAGCCGGTCGCCGCGAGCTTCTATGTGCAGGATGAGGATGGTCACATGCTGGCCGATGTCGCCGATCTCGACACCATGGTGACCGTGGTCGATGCGAAGAACTTCCTCCACGACTGGGATAGTTCGCAGCAGTTGAAGGATCGCCGTGCTCTGCAGGCCGAGGGTGATGAGCGGATGATCGTTGACCTGCTGAACGATCAGGTCGAGTTCGCCAATGTGATCGTGATCAACAAGTGCGATCTTGTCTCTGCAGCGAATGCCGAGCGACTTGAGGGGATCCTTCGGCAGTTGAATCCGAAGGCGCGGTTCATCCGAGCCGACCATGGCAGGGTGCCGCCTCGCGACATTCTCAACACACGAAGCTTTGATTACGAGGTCGCACAGTCGAGCCCCGGTTGGGTGCAGGAGCTCATGGGCAACCACACGCCAGAGACCGAGGAGTATGGCATCTCGAGCTTCGTGTACCGAGCTCGCGTGCCGTTCCATCCGAAGCGGCTCGCGGCACTTCTGCGCCGAGGACTGAAGGGAGTGGTTCGTTCCAAGGGGTTCTTTTGGCTCGCCACACGCATGCGCGAGTGCGGCTCTTGGGCGCAGGCTGGGTCCTCGCTGACGGTTGGCAGAGCCGGGATGTGGTACGCCACGCTCCCGAGGAGCCAGTGGGAAGGGGTGGGTGGACTGGCTGACTGGGTCAAGTCGAACTGGCAGGAACCGTTCGGCGATCGGCGACAGGAGATCGTTTTCATCGGCGCCGGCATGGACCGCGAAGCACTTGTGCGTGACTTTGATGCATGCTTGCTGACGGCAAAGGAGTTTGCGGAAGGTCCGAAGGCATGGGTGCGCTTCGAGGATCCTTTCCCCGAGTGGGAACAGCCCGAGACGACCGAGGACTGAGCTGGCGCTGCCCGCCTATCCCAAGTCCGCTCTCGCCGATCCGTCGAGGGCAGGTGATGTGCGTGTATCCCATCTCGGATGCGCGCGATGTCTTCAGCCCGTTGGGATCCAGATTTTGGATGGTGCTTCGTGCTGGTGAAGTCGCCCTCAACCCTCAATCGGATCATCATGTCTTCGCTGGCCGCGGGATCTCCGCGTCGAACGCTGGATACAGTCAGGGCGCCGCGGCCGCGCGGACGCGCTTGGACCAGAGGGCGATCAGCGGCGTGAGCACCATCGTCGGGTCGATGGTTGGAAGTTATGTGGACGGCGAAGCGCTTGTGCGGGACTTTGATGCATGTTTGCTGACGGCGAAGGCGTTTGCGAAAGGTCCGAAGGCGTGGGCGCAGTTCGATAACCGCCGCTGATTTGCCAATTGCCACTCTTTGGAGACAGAGAGATTGACAAGCTAGAATCGTGGGTTAGGTTGTGAGAGTCCTTGCTTTGGTCATGCGCGGGGGCTGCTTCACTGGTATGCCGAAATCTCGCCACGGAGACTGATCACCATGCCAAAATTCACTTTGCCAATTGGTACGGCCCTTCTCGCCTGCATGCTCTGGGCTCCAAGGCTCCTCGCTGCGGGCGATGGTGTCGATGGTCACGCCGCAATTGGAGTACAGCAGCCGGCACAGGAGTCGCTGCCGAGCCTGAGCCAACAGTTCGGCATTGAGTTCATTCCAGCACCAGAGCATCTGCTGCCGCCGCAGGACAACGAGTACTTCCTCGAGGAGGACATCCTCCTCGGCAACGGCAGCGGACCGAACCCGCTGCGCTTCGCGATCCCAACTCCTGCAGCTCTCGACATCGGCAGCGGCGAGTGGATCCACTTGGATGGCGGCCGCCTCTGGCGAACCGTGATCTCTGCGCCCAATGCGACGACCGCTCGACTGCACCTGAAGGGCATCGATCTGTCGGCGGGTCAGCAACTTCGCATGTCGGCGCCCGGCTGGGCTGACTCGGTGATCGGTCCCATCGAGGGCAAGGGCGAGTTTGGCACTGGCGAGGTGTGGAGCCTTTCGCTCCCGACGGCCAAAGTGCTGCTGGAGTGGTTTGTGCCCGATGGAACGGTGGCGAAGGAACTTCCCTTCACCGAAGCGGACTACTACCACGGCTACCGGCAGATCTGGAAGATCGATGAAGGCGGCGCGGAAGGCGGCGTCGCGGTCGGCTCCTGCCATCTCGATCCAATTTGCTTCTCAACCTGGTCGAACGAGTCCAACGGCACGATCCGCCTGATCTTCTCTGGCTCGCTCTGCTCGGGTCAGCTGACGGCGACCACTGCGACGGACGAGACGCCGTACGTCACGACGGCGAACCACTGCATCTCGACGCAGTCCACTGCCAACAGCTGCCAGTTCAACTTCTTCTATCGACGCAACACCTGCGCCGCGTCGGCGACTGCCGCAGCCGGCAGCAATGTCACTGGCGGCGACCTCGTTGTCACGCACAGCGCAAGCGACTGCACGCTGCTCATGATCCGCCCGACGCTCCCGGCCAACGTCGGTTGGGTCGGCTGGACCAACAACAATGTTTCGACCAGCACTGCCTCGACCTGCCTGCATCACCCAGACGCCAGCTACCAACGCATCTCATTCGGCACGAAGAACGCCAGCTCGTTCCCCTGCGGCAGCCCGCAGTCGAACTGGTCGAGTCTCTCGTGGAACTCCGCGACCCAGTACGGCGTGACCTCGACCGGCGTGACCGAAGTTGGCTCGTCGGGTAGCGCGATCTACCGCAATTCGGACCGACGCATGTACGGCGTCCTGACCTGCGGCGGCAGCTCGTGCAGCAGCACCAGCCCCGACGACGGCTACGGACGCATCGATGTGGCGATCAGCAGCGGCGGCTTCGCGACGCCGCTCGCCGCGGGTACCGACGATACGCGGGAGCCAAACGATTCGTGCGCCGCGGCGAACGCCCTGACCAACGGCACATACACCAGTCTCGTCGTCAAGCGCGTCGACCAGGACTGGTACCTGATCTCGAGCGCGCCCGGCACGGGCGTCTCGATCAGCGCCACGTACACCCACGCCAACGGCGACATCGATCTCGAGTTGTTCAGCGCCTGCGGCGGAACGGCGATCGCGAGCGACTTGGGCAATGTCAACAATGCATCGATCAACTACACGAACACGAGCGGCAGCAGCCAGCTCTTCCTCTGCGTGTATCTAAACAGCGACACTCGCAACGAGTACACCCTGACGCTGTCTTCATCGGGATCGCCGCCACCGGCGAACGATGAGTGTGCGGCAGCCATCACGATCAATTCTGGGAACACCACCTTCAACACGTCCACTGCGACGAATTCGGCGTTCGCGCTGCCGACGACCTGCACTGCAAACGGCGATGGTCTGATCGTGAAGGACATCTGGTACAAGTTTGTCGCTCCCTGCTCAGGCAGAACAACGGTGTCGACATGCGGGCTCGCGGCCTTCAACACGCGGCTCGCGGTGTACGGACCGAGCACAGCTTGCCCGGGGACTTCGACCCCCGTGAATGCGTGCAATGATGACGGCGCAGGGTGTGCGTCAGGCACATCTTCGCTGTCGTTCGTATCGCTCATCGGAAGTACCTACTACTTCCGTGTCGGTGGCGCGACCGCGGGTGGGTCAGGCACCTTGGCCGTTGCTTGCTCTGACTGCGCCGCAGACCTCAACAACGATCTGTACACCGATGCGGCGGATCTCGCCGTGTTGCTCGCGAACTGGAACAACAGTGGACAGGGCGATCTCGACAACAGCGGAATCGTCGACGGAGCTGACTTGGCGGAAGTGCTTGGTGCGTGGGGCGCCTGCCCGTAGCGCCTCCGATCGATTGAATCACACCCAAGGCCACCGCCCGACGCGGTGGCCTTGTTCATTTCGCCCCGACGGGCAGGGTGGCGCGTTCGATCGCACTCCGCAGTTACCCTGCGCGCATGATGGCCACGCTGCTTGCTGCGTCGCTCGCCATCGCCGCACCGCCGACCGAGGCCGAGCAGATCGCGCTCTGGGCCAGCGACCGCGATGCGCGTATGGCGTGGTGGCGCGATGCGCACTTCGGGATGTTCATCCACTGGGGGCTCTACTCGCCTGCGGGCGGTTTCTGGGATGGCAAGCGTTACGAGCAGCACTACGCGGAGTGGATCCAGCACTGGGCCGCGGTGCCTTGCGCCGAATACGCGCGGCAGTTCTTGGCCCATCGGGTAATCGCACCGCTTTCCGGCCACGGACTCGATTCCGTCACTGCGCGACAGCACATGGATGAGGCGATCAATCACTTCGTGGCACGGTTCGCCATGGTCGGCGATGCGATTGCTCCGTTCCTGGCGGGTCGCTGATTCACCTGCGAAGCGTCAGCGATCGACCCCGGGAATCGTGAACCAGAGACATTTCGGGGCGCGAGGTCTCTTGATACGCATAGCACCACAGCATCGAGACAACCCGGCGAGACCTCCGCGAGCGTCGGCCAGGCACTCGGCCGGACACTCGGCCACGCCACTCCGCTGGCCCACGCTGAGAGGCCTCTGCCCACGCAAACCTCTTGTCGCAAGACGGCGTGCTGGTGAAGTGAGGGGTTTCGTGGGCGGTACCCTCACTTCCATGAACAGGAGCATCCTCTCACTCGCTGCCGCAGCCATAATCGTGGTCACGCTCGCGTCGTGCGCATCGGGTCCGGATCCACGGCCCGCCGCGCCGAACTCCGGCACGCTCACTCGGCTGCCGGGCATCGACCGCACCGAGTGGACCTGCGTCGAGCTGACCGACGCCGACGGCAAGCCGATCGCCGTCACCGACCAGCCACCCTCGCTCTTCATCTCGGCCGAGGGTCGTGCCTCCGGCTTCGCCGGGGTGAATCGTTACTTTGCCGAAGCGACCGTTGGAAATTCGATGAACGCACACAACGTGCCGCTGCGATTCGGCCCAGTCGGTGCCACGCGGATGGCTGGACCGCCCGAGCGCATGGCGCTTGAGGGTGCGTTCACGTCGATGCTCGGCGGGGTACGGTCGGCCACGATCGCCTCCAGTCCGCGCGGCGCGGTACTCACGCTCCGCAACGAGCGCGGCGACTGCGCGCGGTTCGAGGCGGTGCGGGCGCAGTAGCCGGGATGCGCAGGCGGCGCAGCGTGGGGGATTGGGGTCTTCGTCTGGGTGGGACATGCAGAGGGCGGAGGGTTCGATCAGAGGCGCACGCCTCCACCCCTTTATCTCCGCAGCCGAAAGGAAAGTCCTCCGCGTTCTTGGCGGAGGGCGTCGGAATTCTTCGTGGATCAGGCGGTTCGTCAGTCCGCGGGGCTGGCGTCGGTCGCGAGCCTGATCGGGCGTTGACGAAAATGGTCAAAAGGGCGCTGAACAAAATCGTCGCCCACGTATAGAAGTCCCAGATCCCGAACCTTGAGGAGAATGCGCAGCCGTGGAAAGCAAAGGAGCCGCGCCAGCCCAGTCCGCTCTCGCTGATTCAAACGGCACGAGTGATGTGCACGCCGTGCATCTCGGCTGCCGCCGTTGCCTGCAGCCGTTGGGAAATGCGATCCCGTGCCGTTGTCCGGAATGCGGGTTCGCGATCGACCCCTCCGACCCGCGAAGCGTGTGCGACCTTCGCAAACGACGGCAAAGAGTCGAACTCATGGTGATGTCCGTCGCCGGGGTCGCGGTTGGAGGGCTGCTTGGATTCGGATATTGGTTTGGCTTGATGAAGCTGAACGAGTGGCTCCCGATACTCAACCCGATCGGTTGGGTCATCGTTCCGGTCGTCGTCCTGGCCGTTGTGCCAGCAGTGTTGTGTGCTAGGCTTTCGCGTGTACGACCGGCGATCGCCTACGCAATCGGTAGCTGGACTTTCGTAGGCTGGGGGACGCTCGCGGTCGCAATCGACCAATTGTGGCGAGGGGTTCCGATCAGTAGCCTCGAGATCGACATTCGAAGCACGCTGCTCGTGGGAGCGCCAGTCGTTGCTCTGGTCATCGCGGTGGGTCTCGGCGTCGGAGGATTGATCAGAAAGTCCATTCGTTGGGCGCAGCCGAAGGCATGAAGACTTCGACCGCAGCTGCATCAAGCGTCTCGGCATGAGTGTCGGCTCGCGGTGGATGTCGGGCGCACAGGGACACCCCGACTCATTACCCGGTACTTCCGCGGCCTCCGCGCCGTCCGGATTTTGCCCGAAGCGCCCCGGTTGCTTGCGTATGAGTTCGTGCATTTCGGCCTCAGGAACTATGAACCAGAGACCTTTCGGGGCGCGAGGTCTCGCGATGCGCGGAGAGACAATCCGCGAGCAAGCTCGCGACGGTCGGCCAGGCACTCGGCCACGCCACCGCGCTGGCCCACCGCAAGAGATCTCCACGCACGCAACCCCTTGTTGCAAAAGCGCGTACGCAGGCCGAAGCGCGATCGCCACTGGGACTGAAGTGTCCGCCGCCGCTCGTGGGCATCCACGACCGCACTGAACGGGGACGGCACCATGGAACAGGTGCGCAGAGATCCCGAGGACCGTCTGCGCACCCTGTTGGTCACAAGCTCAGGCAGCTGATGCGGCCCCTACCGGCGTTCATTACGGACAGGCGCCCCAACCGCCGAGCAGTATTGTAAGGTCGGCGCCGCCGACCACACCATCACCATCGAGGTCGCCAGGGCACGTCGGGGGCGGCGGGGGGGGAGGGGAGAGCATGGAGGAGTCAACGGTGAGGAAGCGCATCGATCCCGGAGCCCCCAGCAAGCTCTCGATCGTCTGCGCCGGATTGTTGTTGTAGACATCCTCGCTGCTGTTGTAGACGTTGACCCCAGTCACGACCGTGTTGCCTGTCGAGCCGGAGACGTTCGTTCGGTACCACTTGCCGTTGTACGCCCAGAACTTGCAGTCATGGGCCACAGTCTGGTTCGAGAACCCACCGGCGTAGAACGGCGTGTTGGCGACCAGTTCCGCAAAGTTGTTGTATGCGTACGCGCCGATGGTTACGGTGCTTTCGGCGAAGTATCGCGTGGTGCGAAGGATCCGGCCGCTCAAGCTGTCCACGACGATGTCGTCGTCGTAGTACATGCCGTAGCCATTCATGGGGAATGTCGTGCCATTCGTGTTGGTGTTCAGGTCGTTGAAGCTCTCGTACCGGATGAACAGGTTGTTGTACTGGCCCGCATCGCCCACCGCATCCGAGGTGATTCTGTAAAAGTAGACGCCATCGGTGAAGATCGCATCCTTCGATGGAATCGCGGGAGCGATGGTTCCGGCAGGAAGGCCATCGGTGTTCGTCGCCATGGCCGCCAGTGATGGGTGCCTGACCCACGATGCGTACGGCGTGAGGCCATCCGTCCGGAGGAACACTTCCTCTGCGGCAGCGGTCCCGGCGAAGCCGCCGATGATGAGTGCAAAGGAGGCGAGCGCGGAGGAAACTCGGTTCATGAGGAGGGGTCCTTTCGAGGAATTGGTCGAGGCAGGGGTCGCAAAACTTGCTTGGCTATCGCGATCGAACGATCGAGGCCAACGGGACGTCCGTCGACCTCTTCAGTTCAACGTGAGTAAAGTAGCCCCTAAACACGGCTAGGCAAGTTCCCAGAGCGAAATTGATGAACTCCGCTGGCTGTCGCCTCCGGACCCAAGCGCACTGCGGCACGGTTGCCCGATAAGTAGATGAGGTCGATACCTCGATCCCGGCGGTCCGGGCGCCCCTCACGGCGTGGTGCGCTGGTGCGTGAGCAGCCACGCGTAGACGTCATGGCCTGCCGTCAGGTCGTAGGTCCGCGTCCAGGAGTCGTGCGCGACTCCCGGATAAATGGTGAGTCGCGCATCCACCGCACTGGGCACGGAACAGTTCTGCATGCCCGTGATGGGGACCGCCGACCCTGCCACCGGAATGACAACATCCACTTCGCCGTGGAAGGCCCAGATCGGGTGGTTGCCCAGGAGACATCCGCGTTGGTCGAAGGCGCTGATGCCGTTGCCGCAGACGGGAATGAAGGCAGCGGGCAGCACATTCGATCCGACGGTGCGCAGGTATTCCCATGTACCGATGGCACCGCAGCTATTACCGGTGAGGTAGATGCGGGAGGGCGCCACATTGTAGTTGGCGGCAGCCCACTGCAGGAAGGCGCTCACGTCAGCTGGACTGTGACAGCCCTGCGGCACGCCTGATCCACCATTGGAGTTCTGGGGAGACAGAACGACGAAGGCATCTCCGGCAGCCGATGCGACTACGGGCCAGGCATTCGTGGAGATGAGCTTCGGGGGGCCATGGACTGTGAGCTTGGTCAACTCCGCCGAAGAGCCATTGCCGTTCTCTGCGATGCCGTGCAGATACACCAGAAGCGGCCAGTCAGTGCGATTGGCGTAGCCCACGGGCAAGTACTCCCAGAAGCCCTGTTGAGCCGTGGTGGTTCCCTTGGGGCGCATTCGATGGCGATCCGATGAAACTTGGGGTGTGCAGCCCGCGTTGCCCCATGCACCGAGGACGATCGCAAGGTCGCTGGCATCCACGGCTCCACTGTCGTCAACGTCGCCGGCGCACAACGAGGTCGGACATGGTCCCCAGTCCGCTAGCACGCCCGACAGGTCAGTGCCATCGACGAGGCAGTCCCCGTTGATGTCGGCCGGGCTTCCGGGCGGACACTGCACGATGGCGTTGATCTGCAGTTCGCCGATGTACACGTCCTGGTCGATCGCGCCGTTGCGCGCCGTGAAGCCGAACGACCAACCAGTTGGGTCGATGTTCGCCATGGGCTGTGCACCTTGGTCGATGAAGATCGTGGAGCCGACGGTTCCGGGGAACGCCACCGAGACTCGAGTGCCCGTGGTGCGGGACCAGTGGATCGTCGCAACGGCCATCTTGATCCTGTCCACGGCCTGCGCCGTGGTGACCCAGGTCACCGGTGCGAAGGACAGTGGGGTGAACGCAAACTGGCTACCGCCCCACTTGCCGTTGACGCCATTGGCGCCTGCGCCGGTGTACGAGACGAAGCCGACGCTGAGCCCCGCCCCGTCTTCGTTAAATCCTTGAAGGCCCCACTCGCCCCCGGACATGCGGTTGCCTGAGGCATTCGAAAGGTCGCCCCAGAGGAAGGAAAATCCATCTCCCGCAGCGCCGTTGCTGTTCCGCAGGCTGAAGCGGAACGTTGCCGTGAACTCCTTCACGGTACCGGCTACCGGCGTGGATCGCCATGTTCCCCACGTCGCGGGAAAGCCATCGCGGACCGGTCGGAGGCGGGTGAATCCATTGAGGGCGAAGGTCTGGGCCTGACCGTACAACGTGCCGGAGGGCGATGCGCCGAAGTTCTCCACGATGGCGGCGGTGCACGGGGTGGATCCCTGCCCGAGACATGCTGCGGTGGTGGAGAACGCCAAGGCGGTCGTGAGCAGGCGACGGTAGCGACTCAGCATGGAATACTTATAACTGATCCGGGCACCCATGCACAACGAATCAGGAAACAATTTGCATAATGGGTCGCAGTAAGGCCTCGAGCATCATTCGGCCGGGCGGCATGCCGGCGACCTGGTCCACAACGACAGCGGGGTCGGCTCGAAGCCGACCCCGCAGGGTGTGCACTTTGTGCAATGGGTCAGGTACCGCGACGTGCGCTCAGGCGCGACGGCGTCGAGACACACCGGCCCCTGCAACGGCCAGCAGTGCCATGGCACCCGGCGCGGGGATCAAGGACGAGTTGATCGTCATGAAGTTGACGCCGACGCCGTAGCCCGCGGAACTGGACACGGTGGAGAACGGGGTGTTGTTGTACAGGTCAGGGCCGCTCGCGAAGACGCTGAAGCTCTGCACCACGCCGTTCACGACATTGGACCGCCAGCATGTGCTGCCGGTGCCGGCCCAGTACCTGTTGTCGCCATTCTGATCTCCGCCACCGAACCCGGAGGCATAGAAAGAGTTATTCGCGATGAGATCGGTAGCGGTGTTGAACGCGTACATGCCGACGTTGTTGGGACCGCCGAAGGATGCCGTGCGGAAGATCCAGCCGTTGCTGGTGTTGGCGATCACGTCCTCGTTGTAGTACATGCCCTGCGCCATCTGAATGCTGAAGCCACCCGCGTTCGCATTCAGGTCAGCGAGCGAGTTGTAGCGGACGTACGTGTTGTTGTAGTCGAGCCCGCTGTTGTTCTTGGTGGTCTTGTAGACATACGCGCCGTCCGTGAAGACCCCATCGGTGGACAGGATCGACGAACTCGACCCGACGTTGGTGCCGCCCGTGTTCGCCGCCATGTCTTCAAGCGACGAATACGCCGTCCAGACGGTCGAGGAACCAGCGGTCGATGAGCGGACGTACATGAGGGATGCCTCGGAGGAGGCCGCGAGACAGGCTGCGAAAAGAACCGAGCCAGTGAGGGCAACGCGCGAATTGGTCATGATGTGGACTACCTTTTAGGGGAAAGGGAAAGGGAAACGAAAAGGGAGGGAACTGAGTCAACCTAGCACCATGCCGGGCGAATTCCAACGAAACGAGAAATTAATTGGAAGGTTATTCCGCCCGTTGGAGAGGTTCTGATTCCGATAAAGCGTGGCGGCTAGACCTTGAGGGCATGGAGGACCGCATCCCGGGGCGTGATCGCGAACGGCGCGCGACGGAACGGTGAGCGATCACTCCGGTGTTGCATGGAATTCCTCATTCTCAAGTTGATGGTGTCTTGCGATGCCCCCACCAGCACACTGCCGGGGGCGATGCACCGCGATTCACCCTCAGAAACGCAATCCCCCCCCTCACGGCCGCCCTGGCCCACCCCTCGAAATCCCTGCGTACAAAGCGAAAGACGCGCCCTCGTGGAGGACGCGTCTCTCGTGCGTTTGGCGAGGGCTGCTGTTCGCAACCACTCTTGAAGTAGCGGGGGCTGGATTTGAACCAACGACCTCCGGGTTATGAGCCCGACGAGCTACCAGGCTGCTCTACCCCGCAGTCAGGACGACGAGCGTAGTCGAGAGTTGGGTGCGAGTCAACGCAGCAGCCGCGGCGAGAAGGGCCAAAGCAGTTATCAGCCGTTCTCATGCGCATGCAAAAAGTCTGATTTCAGTGGACGGCTGTTGCGCAATAGCCGAATAGATCGTTCGCCTCTGGCCCGTGCCTGAGATGCATCCTTCGCACTTCGCCCCGCTGGCATCCCACCTCGCCCATGACAACAGAGCAATATCGAATCCGGAAGTATCCAAACCGCCGCCTCTATGACACGCGGCGCAGCAAATTCATTACGTCCGAGGAGCTCTACTCGCTTGTGCGGTCTGGGAACAAGATCCACGTGACGGATAGCGCAAGCGGCACTGACATCACGAACATCGTTCTCCTCACCACGGTCATCGACCGCGACCCGGCACGCATCCTGGCCATTTCATCGGATGTCTTTCATGCCATGGTCGTGGGGGGCAACGAGGGCGGCACACCAGTCGCTCGCACATCCGCTGCGCCAGCCTGAGCCGCTGGCGCAGCGTCAGCAGCATCGTTGTCGGTGCGGGGAACGAGTCGCTGCAACCGACGAACTTCTGGGAACACCAGCGCCGTGGCGCCGACCACAAGCAGCGTTCCCACTCCACCACTGACCACACTGAACACGGGTCCGAGCAGGCGCGCCACGAGACCGCTCTCGAACGCCCCGACCTCATTGCTGCACTCGATGAAGAGCGAGTTGATGGCGCTCACTCGTCCGCGAAGTTCATTGGGTGTTCGCGTCTGCACGAGCGTGTGCCGAACGACAACGCTGATGTTGTCGAACGCGCCGGACAGGAACAGCATCACCATGCTGAGCCACGGTGCCGTCGATACGCCGAAAATGATCATCGTCACACCGAAGAGTGCCACGGACAGCAGCAGCGATCGTCCTGCGTGCTGCATCGTCGGTCGCACGGCAAGCCAGATCGCCATCACCAGCGCGCCGAGATACGGCGCCGCCTTCAGCACGCCAAGCAGCGCCGGTCCGCCGTGGAGGATTTCGTCGGCATAGATCGGAAGCAGCGCCGTCGCGCCACCGAGCAGAACGCCGAACATGTCGAGCGTCAGCGCGGCGAGAATCGTTCGCTCGCGTCGGATGTGGCTCATGCCAGCAAGCATGGCGCGCAGCGTCATCGCGCGCCGCTGCGGGGGCGGCTCGGTGGGGTCGAGGCGCATGGCAAATGCTGTGGCAAGCAACAACAGCAGCGCCGAGACAGTCAGCACCTGCCACGACTCCAATTCCCACTGGAGAAGCGCTCCCGCGATCACGGGGCCCGACACGGCGCAGAACTGGAAGATGCCGCTGTTCCAAGCGATCGCGCTTTCGAGCATGTTCGCCGGCACGAGCAGCGGCACGAGCGAGTGTCGGCTCGGTCCATTGAACGACCGCACGCATCCGGACAGTGCGAGCAGCGCGTACCAGACGGTGGGTCCTGCGTTCTGCCAACTCGCCCATGCGAAACAAGCTGCAATGCCGACGAACGCCAGTTGCGTAATGATCAGGATGCGCTTGCGGCTGAAGGTGTCGGACACGTGACCTGCGACCAGTGCGAGCGCGATCACAGGCAGCGCACGCGCAAGCCCAGCAATGCCAAGCACGAGTGCATCTTCCGTTTGCTTCCACAGATCCCAAAGAACCACCGTGGCGAGCATCTGCATCGCCACTCCGCTGCACAAGAACGAAGACGCGAAGAGCCTGTAGTTGCGCACTCGAAGTGTGCGCGTCACCGATTCAGGGATCACGGCGCGAAGGTACTGCAGCGGCGCGGCGATACACGCTCGGTCGCACCGTGCTGCACCCCCCAATGCTGCGCGCGCCACTACATTCCGTCGGATGCCGACCGATGCTCAGCGGCGCAGCGCAGCGCGACTTCTTTGCGTGGGCTGGGATTCACCTGAAGTCAACGGTGGACTCGAGGAGATGATTCGCGCAGGGGTCGCGGGCGTGATCCTCTTCGCTCGAAACGCCACATCGCGGACGGCAGCCACCTCGGTGGTCAGTGCCGTGAAGGCCTGCGCCCACCGCGCAGGCAACACGCGGCTGTTCGCGTCCATTGATCACGAAGGTGGGCGCGTTGCTCGGCTCACGGAGGGCATGACGGCTGTGCCACCGATGCGCGAGGTGGGGGCGCGCTCCGACAGCGTGGCAGAGTCCGCGCGCGTCGGCGCTCTGTTCGCGTGCGAACTGCGAAGCTGTGGCTTCGATCTGAACTTCGCCCCTGTCGTGGATGTGGACAGCAACCCGGCCAACCCCGTGATCGGTGCGCGTTCGTTCGGTGCGGATGCTGCGCATGTCGCGAGGTGCGCGTGTGCGTTCATCGAGGCGCAGCAGCGTGGCGGCGTTGCGGCGTGTGCGAAGCACTTTCCCGGTCACGGCGACACGGACCGCGACAGCCACCTCGACTTGCCGCGCTTGCCGCATGCGATCGATCGGCTGCGTGCCGTGGAACTTCCGCCGTTTGTGGCGGCGTCGCGTGCGGGCGTTGCATCCATGATGAGCGCGCATGTTGTATTCGATGCCGTGGACCCGGACGTGCCCGGCACGCTGAGCGCGAAAGTGATCGGAGGCGTTCTTCGCAGCGAGGTTGGTTTCGGCGGCGTGGTGTTCAGTGACGACATGGAGATGGCGGCAATCGCCGATCGCATGCCGATCGGTGAGGCCTGCGTGCGTGCGGTCGAGGCGGGGATCGACTGCCTGCTGATGTGCCATCGGCTCGACCGCCAGCGGGCAGCGATCGATGCACTGTCCGAAGCGATGGCATCAGGACGGATCGCCCAGCGCCGTGTCGAGGAATCCCTCGCACGCCTTGACGCGTTCGCTCAGCGCTTCGTGCAGTGACGGGTCAGTTGGGTGCTGCGCGGGGTTCGCGCGACATTCCCCACACGGTCCACGCCACGAGCCGCGCCACATCCGCTGCGAGCGCAGCGTCAATCTTCTCCACGTGATCGGTGACCCGGTGGTAGTCCTCATGATCCTCGACGGAAAACAGCACGGCAGGAATCCGCTTCGCAAGGAATGCTGCCTGATCGCTGCGCGGCAGCCAATCTGGATGCGTATCAATCTTCAGCGAGAGCCCGATCTGTTCATTGGCCTTTCGGAGGCGTTCGATCAGTGGTGCGCCAACAGGACCGCCATCGATAAAAATCTCGCGCGGTCGTCCACGGCTGATCATGTCCATGTTGAACACCCCCCGCACCTTGTCGAGCGACAGCGGGGGCTTGGCCACGAACGCAGTCGATCCGCGGAGTCCCGCCTCCTCGCCGTTGAACGCGATGAAGACGACCGTGCACTGCGGTGGTCGCCCCGCTTCCGCGAGCGCCTTCAGTGCACGGGCCACTGCGATCATGCCACACACGCCCGATGCGTTGTCATCGGCGCCGTTGAAGATGCGGTCCTCGCCGGAGCGGCGTGGGCGCAGGTGGTCGTAATGCGCGCTGACGATGATGAACCCATCGTTCCCAGGCTTTGGTTCGCCATCTGGTGAAGCCGTCGGCGGGTTTGCGATCGCGAGGCGCGCAACGATGTTCGGGCCTGTCTCGGGTTCGTCGTCGATCTTCAGACGCATGCTGTCCACACCTTCGAGCGGCACAAGCCCCGATTCAAGAAAGCGCTGTTCCACCCATGCTGCGGCCTTCAGTGCGAACGGGCTTCGGAAAAAGCGCCCACCCATCTCGTCGCTGCTCAGCTGTGAGACATCAGCCTTCAGTGAATCGGGGGTGATCGTCTTGGAGATCAGCGCTTCGGGTTCGGGCACGGCAACCGGCGTGGCAGCAGGTGCAGCAGTTGGCGCAGGTGTAGCAGCAGGCGTGGGCGTCAGCGCAGAAGCAGGGGACTTCAGGGCGTCATCACACGCCGCGACGGCAACCGCGAGCGCAAGCGCCGCCAGCCAGATGTGCGCTTTCATCATGAGCGGTCACGGTACCGCAGCAGTCGCAGTGCGTTGAAGGCCACCACGACCGTGCTGCCCTCATGCAGTACCACAGCAGCACTCAATGGCACGACACCCGCGGCCGCGAATGGGATGAGCATCGCCACCACAGTCATCGAGATCACCACATTCTGCCGAACGATGGAGCGAGCACGCCGGCTGAGTCCGACCGCGAATGGCAACTTCGACAAGTCATCCGCCATCAGGGCGATGTCCGCCGCTTCGAGCGCGACATCCGTGCCACTTGCTCCCATCGCAACGCCGACGGTCGCCGTCGCAAGTGCAGGTGCATCGTTGACCCCATCGCCCACCATCGCCACCGACTGCCATGTATCGAGCAGCCGCCGTACTTCAGTGATTTTGTCCTCCGGCAGCAGTTCCGCGTGGATCTCATCCACGCCAAGTGGCTCGGCAACGCGCGCAGCGACCGTCTGATTGTCCCCCGTCAGCAGCACGAGTCGTGCAATGCCAAGCGACTTCAGTCGCGCCAGAATCGTTTGCACATCAGGACGCACCTGATCGGACATCCCGATGAGTCCAAGCACTGATCCACCTTGGACAACAACCGATACCGTCTGCGCCGATGACTCAAGCGCGGTGATCTGTCGGCGTACCTCAGGCGAAACATCCGGGAAGCCATCTCGGCCGAGCGCACGGGGACCGACGACTGCGAGACGCGTTCCTGCAACGGATCCGTCGATACCGCGCCCCGGGAGCGCACGCACGCTCTCGACCTCGGACAGGGTCGATATCCCGTCGCGCACGGCGCGGCGCGCGATCGCCAGTGCGAGCGGATGACTGGAGTGCCGATTGAGCGCTGCCGCTGCGGCGATGACATCTCGCTCGATTGATCCACCTACCGCGATCACTTGCTGCACCTCAGGCCGCCCCTGTGTGATCGTTCCGGTCTTGTCGAACGCGATCGCACGAATTGTCCCAAGCGACTCCAGATGGACACCGCCCTTGATGAGCACACCGCTGCGAGCCGCCTGTGCGATACCCGCGAGCATGGCGCTGGGAGTCGATATCGCCAGTGCACAGGGCGATGCACCCACAAGGACCGCCATCGCACGCAAGAACGCCTCGGCGAAGTTCAGTTTGAATGCGAAGATCAGCACGGCGATCAGCACGGGAACGCCGCCGAGCACGATGGGCGTGTACACCGCGGTGAAGCGCTCGGTCATTCGCTGCACCCGTCCCTTCGCGGACTGACTCTCCTCGACCAGGCGAATCATGCGTGCCATCGTGGTCTCCGACGCGAGCTTTGTGGTTCGCACCGTGATCACGCCATCGCCGTTGAGCGTTCCAGCAAACACCAAAGCACCTGGCGACTTGGAGACGGGAACGCTCTCGCCGGTGATCGGGCTCTGATCAACGGCGGTCTCGCCTTCGAGCACCTCTCCGTCCACTGCCACTCGCTCCGCCGGCTTGACACGCACGACATCTCCGACCCGCAGCGATTCCACAGGCATATCCGACTCCAGGCCGCCGCGAACGACACGCGCGGTGGTCGGCGTCAGTGTGCCAAGTGCTCGGATGGCATGTCGCGCGCGTTCGCTCGCGAGGTTCTCAAGTCCGTGGCTGAGCGAAAAGAGAAAGAGCAGTACCGCTCCTTCGGTCCACTGATTGATGATGCCCGCGCCGATGGCAGCAACAAGCATGAGGAGATCCACATCGAGTTGCAGTCGTCGCAGTTGCTGGAGCGATCGGATCGCCACGTGCCACCCACCCGCCGCACATGAAAGCCACAGGAGCACGCGCGCGGCGGTCTCGTCCACACCAAGCCGCGGCGCAAGAACGCCCGCGAGCAGCAGCGCTCCACACACAAGCGCAGAAAGCAGATCTGCGTCGAACCAGCCACCGCGGCCTCTCCCTTTGGTACAGCCGTGTCCGTGCGTGCAAGTCATTCGAGTGTGCGCAGATGTGCGCGTCAGATCGGTGTCTTGACTCCGCAGGCTCGCACGGCGCACCAGCCGAACACTCCCTCAAGCACCATGAAGAGCCCACCCGCGGCGAGCCCAGCGCCGGCAAACCACGGCCAGTCGCCGCTCAGCACGCTCTGCCAGCGCAGCACCAGCAGCAGAACCCCTGTGCTCTCCGTCAACGCGCCTGCGATCAGGCGGATTGTCCGACCCTTCGAGTCAATGTTGCAGGTGAACGGCACGCGAGAGTCCTTCGTTTCAGCACGGTGAACGCATCACTTGATGGGATTCAATTCGAACTGCTGCGCCACGATGAAGTCCATCACGGCATAGTCCTCTTGCGTCCAGCCCTTCGCGGATGTGAGAGCATCCATCTGATCGCCCACCTTGCCGATTTCATCCTGCGCAGCCTTCAAGTCGGCAAATTGTCGCTCCGTTGGTTCGGTGCCTCGCATCGCCATTCGCAGTTCGGAAGACTTCACGTACAGAGCCTGCCGACGCGCGGCGAGGCGCGTGAAGTCCTTGAACTTGCCGTCCATGGCGAGGTTCGCCCACTTGTGCATCTCCGGTGGCAACTGATCCAGCGGCTTGCACGGGCGTGCCTCAGGCTCGGGTGCGCGCTTGGCCGCCGGTGCTTTGCCGCCGCTCGCGCTTTCGGCTTTGCCACCCGCATCAGCCGGTGGCTTTGCCGGTTGTTCTGTTGGCGGAGTTGCAGGAGGTGCTCCTGGTGCTGCTGCGGGCTCTTTCCCCTTTGCCTTTGCCTTCGGCTTTGCAGCACTGGCCGGTTTGTCCTTGTCGGCTGGCTTTGTCGCAGGCGGCTGCGGCTTATCCGCGTCTTGTGCGACGGCAGTGGAGGCGTGCAAAAGGGCAGTCATAACGGCAAGAAGCAGGGTGGGTCGAAGGGGCATGGCAATCAGGATACCGCTCGCCAATCGCTGACTGTCCTGCCGTTGGTGCCTTTTCATGGTTTGCATGGCATCAGTCCTGCATACCTGACCGTAGAGATTCATGGATTGGGTGGAGTAGGCTGTGCCATGCCTTTGTTTCCCCCCCGAAGATCGATGCAGTCAACGATCACTCCTCCATGACTTGCCAACCGCGCTCATCATTGTCCCGCACACTTCGCAGCGCCTTTACGCTGACAGAACTTTTGGTGGTGATTTCCATCATCGGCTTGCTGCTCGCCCTTGTGATCGTGGGCTTCGGCAAGGCGAAGACGCTTGCGCGCGTGACGAGTTGCCTTTCGCAGCAGCGGCAGATAGCGCTGGCGCAGTCAGGTTATGCCACCGACAACAACGGCGCCTACGCCAGCAACCGAACATCCGTGGATGGCAACTTCAGCTACACGCTCACCGTCGGATCGCAGTCCTGGCCGATCCTGATCAACAATGGCAGCACCAATCAGGACTCGTATCACTCGTGGACTGCGTCGCATGGACCGAGCGTCAGTGCAGGAGCTGAACTGCAGTATGGGCTGAACAGCGAGAACCCCGCTGCCAAGGCACTCTCCGGCGGACGCCTGTATCCCTACATCGGCAGCAACAGCCTGTACAAGTCCCCACTGGATCCGACCAAGCGAATCCGCAGTTACTCATTCACGGGCTTCGTGGGTGGCACGGTGCCGGAAGACAGCCAGGAGTGGGCGAACAAGTGGTTGGGATGGTTCGTGGGGCAGGGGATCACGCCACGAGAGTGGCGAACGACTCATGTTGTCCATCACAAGTTTCCGTCGCAGACCATCATGACGCTGATCGAGGATGACTCCGATGGCTTTGCGTTCAACAACCAAGGCTGGGTGATTGATCCGCGTCCACCGCTCGGTTCGCCAGCACCGCAGGGAACGCCGAATCCCGGCACATGGTCGAATTCTGGTGGGTGGGAGGGCTGGATCGACTGGCCTGCCTTCTGGGATCCCAAGAACATCACCTACTCGCATGCGGATGGATCGACCGAGTCCTACTCGCTGCAAAAGCAATCACTTGTCGCCACGATTCAGGGTCCGCCTGGTGCTGGCGTCGGCCACCGATATGCGCAGCCGGCTGATCAAATGGGCGAACCGTGGAGGCGCGACTGGATGCACTTCCGCGATCGACTGTGTCCAGGAATCATCCCGCCGATGATCGCGCGGTACCCCGGCAACCCAGCGCCATAGAGGGGTGCGCTCGCATCGCGCTCCAGCCCCGCAGCGCAGTGCCCAAGAAGCCCGTACTCATTGGGGGCGAGGCATCAGAACTCGCATGACTTCGGCGTGCGCGGGAATGGGATCACATCGCGGATGTTGGCCATCCCTGTTGCATAGACGATGGCGCGTTCAAAGCCAAGCCCGAACCCCGCGTGCGGCACGGTGCCGTAACGCCGAAGATCGCGGTACCAGCTGTAGGTGTGCTTGTCGAGCCGCATCTCGTCGAGTCGCCGATCGAGCATGTCGAGTCTCTCTTCGCGCTGACTGCCACCGACGATCTCGCCGATGCCGGGCGCAA
>Ga0194118_10001199_pt1 | contig 38499 bp, 33 predicted proteins | sample TA2MahsurfametaG_2_FD_148662 | JGI IMG/M metagenome (GOLD analysis project Ga0194118, IMG submission 148662) | Freshwater microbial communities from Lake Tanganyika, Tanzania - TA2015013 Mahale N5 surface | ecosystem: Environmental > Aquatic > Freshwater > Lake | place: Tanzania: Lake...
CCTCGGGGGACTGGCCACCTGCCTCTGCACCGAGGGCCCGCCAGGCATCCTGGAGTTCCTTGGTCTGAAGGGCCTTGGCGACTTCTTGCTGCATGCGAACCACAATATCGCGCGGCGTGCCAGCAGGGGCCCAGAGCGCATACCAGGTCTTGCCATCAAAACCTTTCAATCCCAGTTCTGCCAGCGAAGGGATATTGGGCAGCGCGAATGAGCGCTTCTCGGTGGTAACGGCGATCGGCGTCAGCTTTCCTGAGTTAATCTGAGGCACTGAGGTTCCAAGACCATCAAACATCATATCGATCTGGCCAGCGAGTAGATCGGCCATTGCCGGACCGGCGCCGCGATAGGGAATGTGGGTAATAAAGGTGCCGGTTGCGCCTTTAAACATTTCGCCAATTAAGTGATGGGTGGTGCCGCTGCCCGCGGAACCAAAATTCAGCTTGCCGGGCCGGGCCTTCACGAAGGCAAGAAACTCTTGGTAGTTCTTGACCGGAACGCGCGAGGGATTGACCACGATCACATTTGGCACCGAAGACACCAAGGTGACCGGCACCAAGTCTTTTTGAAGGTCATAGCCCAGCTTGGGGTAAAGCGAGACTGCGATGGTGTGATGGACTGCACCGACTAAAAACGTATAGCCATCGGGAGCAGACTTCGCTGCAGCTTCCGCGCCGATGGTGCCGCCGCCTCCGCCACGATTATCGATCACGATGGTCTGTCCAAGCTGCGCGGTCAGCAGTTTGCCCAGAGGCCTTGCAAAAGCATCCGTGCCACCACCAGCGGGAAACGGCACGATGAATCGAACCGGCTTATTGGGCCATGCGGACTGCGCAAAGGCAGGGGCAACCCCCGAAGACAGCAGCGCACCTGCACCCACTGCTGCCCCGATAAATTTACGGCGCGTTACTGTAGACATCCTGGCTCCTTCGGCGGAAAAGACTGGCCGAAACAATGGCAGAAAAGGGCCTACTTGTGCCTCGGGGAAATCCCCCGCCTCGCCCGGTGGTATCGGCCGCCTCGGCCTGGCGGCCTGCGGCTGGGTGGCATAATTCCGAGCATGTCGCGAACCGTAAATTGCATTAAATTGGGCAAAGAAGCCGAAGGCCTGGACTTTCCGCCGGTACCGGGAGAGATGGGTAAAAAACTCTGGCAATCCGTGTCAAAACAGGCCTGGCAGGACTGGATTCGCCAGCAGACCATGCTGGTCAATGAGTATCGGCTCAACCTATCGGACCCCAAGGCGCGAAAGTACCTCAGCCAGCAGATGGAAGCCCACTTTTTCGGCGCTGGCGCCGAAACGGCATCGGGCTATGTGCCGCCCAAGGCCTAGGGCCCCGCGCACTACACAGTTGCTTTTTTAGACCTGCTTTTCGACATCCTCGATGTCTTGGTGTCGGACGTCGCGGCCTTTGACCATGTAGACCACATGCTCTGACATATTCTTGGAATGGTCTCCAATACGCTCAAGGGCCTTAGCGATAAAGAGTAAATCGATGGAACGAGAAATGGTCCGGGAATCCTCGATCATGTAGCTGATCAGTAGTCTGAGTGTGTTTCTGAATTGATCATCGACAGCGATATCTTCACGAATCACCTCGGCAAGCGACGACGAATCATTACGGGCAAAGCCATCAAGCGACTGGTGCATCATTTTCATCACCAGATCAAACATGGCCGAAAGTTCGATGCGGGGTGTGAACCGGGCATTGCTTTCATGAATAAATAGGCCCATGCGGGCGACCTTTTCGGCCTCATCTCCGATGCGCTCAAGATCACGCACCATCTTCATGCAGGTCAACACAAACCGGAGGTCATACGCGGTTGGCTGGCGGCGGGCAATCACGTGATTGCAGCGGTCATCGATCTCGACTTCCATCCGATTGACCTGTTTCTCCCGGTGTAAAACATCGCGCAATAAGGCAACGTCGCCCTCATCAAGGCCGGAGATCGCGCTTCGAATCATGCCCTCGACCAGGCCGCCCAGCTCCAACACACTGGTGCGAATGGCCTCGAGCTCTTTATCGAATTCTTTAGACGTGTGCTGTGGCATGAGTGGACCTTACGATTCGTAAGCTTGTGAGTCTAAACCCATCTTGTTTCATTTATGTTGCAGCCGGATCACGCCCTGATTGGAGGCTACCAGGGCCAGATCAGCCGGCCGGAGGGCAAAAATCCCGTTGGTGACAATGCCAGGGATCTGATTTAAGGCGGTCTCCAGGGCCTTCGGATCCTCAATGGTCAGGCCCCGGACATCAAGAATCGGGTGGCCGTTATCCGTAATCACCCCCGGCCGCAGGCTGGGCTCACCGCCGAAGGCCCGAACCGCCCAGCTCACCGATGGGATGGCAGCCGCGATCACCTCAAGCGGCAGGGGAAACCGGCCCAGGACCTCGACCCGCTTGGAGGCGTCCACGATGCAGATGAATCGGCGGGCGGCGCTGGCCACGATCTTTTCCTGGGTGAGCGCACCCCCGCCGCCTTTGATCATGCAGAGATTGGGATCAATTTCATCTGCACCATCAATGTAAAGATCCATGGGCCCGGCCAGCGCCTCCAGGCCGATGACCGTATAGCCAAGTGCCGTCAGCCGATCGGTCGTGCGCCGCGAGCTGGATACTGCCGCCTGAAGCTTGATCTTTGCGTGGGCCAGTTCATCGATAAAACAATCCACTGTCGAACCGGTACCAACACCAAGAATGGCGCCTGCGGGCACCTCCGCCACGGCCGCCTTAGCCACCTCGATCTTTAAGCGCTGCTGGTCAGAGATCGTCATACAATGCCCATCAATTTGTAAGAAGGAATTGTGCCATGGTCAAAGTGAAATATGACTGCAGTAAATGCCCCGGGTACTGCTGCAGCTATCCTCGCATCTCGGTAACCAAAAAAGATGTGCGACGGCTTGCGGATCATTTTGGCATCACCGAGGCAGCCGCCTGGAAAAAATTCATTCGCCGCTATGTCGTTGAAGATGGCGAAGACAAAGGCGAAGTCGAATACATTCTGAAACACAGAAAAGACCATATCTATGCCACCATCTGCCAATTTTTTGATCAGGACGAGCGCCGCTGCACGATCTATGAGGCCCGGCCCAGCGTCTGCAGGGAGTATCCCGATGGCAAGGTCTGCGGCTATTACAACTTTCTGAAATTTGAGCGCAAGCACCAAGACGACAAAGAATTTATTCCAAGCGCCTAAAGTAAATGCCTTAGTGATCGGGCATCGCATCACCACTGGTCAGCCATTTGGGCCGACGCTGGGCCACCCAGGCATAGCAGGCTGCGGGCATCAGGCGAAGCCGAAGTGCCGGGCATAACGTGGATTAATTTTCGATAGATCAAGAAAAACAAGAAAATCTGCAGTATTGAAGTCCGGATCCCAGCTGGGCTCCGAGCAAATCACTGCGCCCATACTCAAGTAAGCGCGCAATAGCGGAGGCTCTGTAATCTGTGAATCCCGCGCAATCTGATCCAGCGGGAGCCGATTTTTCGGATAGGCCTCCAGCGTTGGATCAATCGGCATTTTGCTACAGATCCGATTCCATAGACTGGCCGCTTGCGTTCCACCATCACGCATGCTTACGCTGGCACAGCCGATCAGATATTGACAACGATGTCGGTGCATATACTGAGCGATTGCCTTCCAGAGCAGCATAATGACGGCACCTGAGCGATGATCGGGGTGGACACAAGACCTGCTAAGCTCGACCAAATCTCCGATCTGGCGCTCCAGTCTTGTTAAGAAAAACTCATGTTGGCTGTAATAGCCGCCAGCCCGGCGGGCTTGCTCAGGTAACAGGATTCGATAGGTGCCCACGACCCGCGCTGACTGGCGATCCCGAACAATGATGTGATCACAATAGCCATCAAATTGGTCCTGATCCAGCCCCTTCTCAGGCCCAAGAACAATCGCCCCATACTCCTGCGAGAAGACCTGGTACCGGAGTTGCTGCACCTCGCGAACTTCATCACGCGACTGGGCAAGGCTTGCAAGATAGTTTTCTGTTGCGAGGTTAAGCCACGATTCTTTGGGTGCATCTGCGCCCCAGGCGGGCACAAAGAGATGGGCCTCGGAATGGGAAAAGTAACGCTGGATGGCTAGCTCACTCATAAGTGACCTCTTTCTGCGGATGGGTAATTTCGTTCTGGGGTGCTAGGGCAGCGCTGACAATGGGGGTCAGCGGCACAAGGGCTGCATAGAATTGCTCGGTCGCCAAAGCCCAGGTAAAGGTCTTAGCGTGCGCGATTGCCGCTGAGCGCGAGATTTCCAGGGCCCGCAAACAAGCAGTCCGAAGGTCCTGATCAAGGCAGCCTGCGCCACTATCGCCCACAACATCAATGGGCCCCACTACAGGGAAAGCCGCAACCGGTAAGCCGCAGGCCATGGCCTCTACCATCACCAGCCCAAAGGTGTCGGTTTTACTAGGGAAAACGAAGACATCTGCTCGGCTGTAAAGCTCAGCCAATTCCGGCTGCGACAGTACCCCCGTCCACCGGGCATCGGAATAGCGACGACGCAGCTCCGCACCGAGTGGGCCCTCGCCTGCCACCCACTTCACTCCGGGAAGATCTAGCGCCAAAAAGGCTTCGACATTTTTTTCCACGGCAAGCCGTCCCACATAAATAAAGATAGGGTTAGCCGGATCAATGGGCTTTTGCTCACACCGAGGATAGAAAATCTCGTGATCAACGCCGCGGGTCCAATAAGTCACATTCGAGAATCCATGTTCCTGAAGGTCTCCAATCATGGAAGCTGTTGGCACCAACACCGCCGCTGAAGGGCGATGAAATTTTCTAAACAGCCGATACAGCCAATCAACAGGAATCCCTGTCCTTGCATTGACATATTCTGGAAATCGGGTGTGATAGGCCGTGGTGAACTGCCAGCCATGGCGGACTGCTGCATTTCGGGCGGCCCAGCCGAGCGGGCCCTCCGTCGCAATATGCAGCGCATCAGGCCGCATCTGCTCAATGAGCCGCTCGATACGGCGCGAGGTGGTGAGCGACAAACGTATCTCCGGATAGCTTGGGCAGGGCAATGTTTTAAAGAGCGCCGGGGTAATCATGTCCACACGCACCCCCATCTGACGCAATTCATGGGCGGTGCTCATCAGTGTTCTCACAACGCCATTGACCTGGGGATGCCAGGCGTCGGTCACGATCAGGACACGGCTAAACTTGCGCGACATGGAGAGGCTCCGTTTCCTCGGCGAACTGGGACTGCCGATAAGGCCAAAAAACAATCTTCAACTCGCCGGTATGTGCTTCTACGATTGCGGATAGGCTCTCGACCCAATCTCCGTCGTTGCAATACAGGATGCCGTTGATATCGCGAATCTGTGGCTTATGGATGTGGCCACAGACCACACCGTCATAGCCACGTCGGCTCGCCTCTGCGGTGACGACTTCTTCAAAATCCGTGATAAACGAGACTGCATTCTTAACTTTATGCTTGAGATACTGAGACAAAGACCAATACGAGAGTCCGAAGCGATGGCGTAGCTGATTGAAGTGATGATTAACACGCAGAATCATGGTGTAGAGGCTATCCCCAAGATAAGCTAGCCATTTGGCATGCCGAATCACCCCGTCGAATAGATCCCCGTGTGTAACCCAGAGCCTGCGGCCATCAGCGGTCTCATGCACTGCCTCGTTCACGATATCAATATCCCCGAAAGCGAGACCAGCAAACTGTCGAATCGCCTCATCGTGGTTACCGGCGATATACGTAACTTTCGTGCCCTTTCGGGCTTTTCTCAGGATTTTCTGGATGACATCGTTATGGCTCTGCTTCCAGAACCAGCCTTTTTTCAGCTGCCAGCCATCGATGATGTCTCCGACTAAATAAAGATAGCGAGACTCATTCGATTTCAAAAAATCCAGCAGGAAGTCGGCTTTGCAGCCCGAGGTGCCAAGATGAATATCGGAGATGAAGATGGCGCGATAGCGATTCGGTGCGGGGTCGAGACTGAGCGGCTCATGGGGTTTCATGAGTTCAGCAGTATCGTCTCGCTCCTTTGCAGTCACATGACAGTTTTATGAAGGTTTCTTTAAAATGACAGCTGAACCAGAAAAGTCTTTTAGACTTCAGTGATGACTTGGCCCCTCCGATTTCCTCTCTTAAGTTTCCGCGCGATTCTTCTTATTTCTCTTTTGCTCGGAATGAAGCCGGTGTTTCCGGCACGGCCTTTTGTGACCGATGACGCTCGGCTCGCGTTGCCCCAGAGTTGTCAGCTCGAATCGTGGAGCAGGGTCTACTCTTCAAGCAATGAGTTCTGGGCCCTTCCCGCCTGCAATCCCACCGGAAACCTTGAGCTCACCCTGGGCGCGGGCCGGGCATCAATCCCGGGCCGAATCTTCTGGGCAATCAATACAGGCAGGTGTTCGTTACTTTGTGATTAAGGATCTGCTTCAAATTGATGCAACCCTTGGGGGGCAGATTGATGGGCCCACATCAGGCCGATGGATCAGTTTTGGATTACGCTATCTGCCGCAATCTGCGCTGGGCCCTTGATGGTCCGTGATTTCCAGGATCGACTAGAGATTAAAAGGATGAACCAATGATAAAAGTTCTTCTACAAATCGCGAGACGGCGGCTCGTATCTGCATTTCTTTACTCCATTGAAGGCTTTGGGGCCGCCTGGAAATCTGAAGAAGCCATCAAGGTGGAAGTTGCACTTCTGCCGGTGCTGATTGTTGCTGCAACTTACCTGGGAGACACGAGACTTGAGCAGGCACTAATGACGAGTTCACTGCTTTTGGTGATTATCGTCGAATTACTGAATACGGCCATTGAAAAGACGATCGATCGTATCTCAATCGAACAAAACGATCTCTCAAAAAAGGTCAAAGATATGGGCAGTGCAGCGGTTCTCGGAGCCATTTTAAACGTGATCTTGGTCTGGACTCTGGTACTCATCTAGATCTCACAAAGCGATGGTATAAAGGGGACCCGTTTTCAGGAGTCCTTTGATATGAAAGTCGCTCTTATCACCGCCGCAGGCCGCGGCATCGGCGCGGGTGTTGCGCACGAACTCCACCGAAGAGGCTACCAGCTGGGTCTACTGTCTCCCTCCGAATCCGCTGCCCAGCTTGGCAAAGAACTCGGCGGCATCGGCATCCAGGGATCAGTCCTTGAGCCAAAGGATTTGTCCAGTCTGTTGGGAGAGGCGCTCGCCCGCTGGGGAAGAATTGATGCCGTGGTCAACCACACTGGCCACCCGCCAAAAGGGGACCTGCTGGAGATCCCTGCCGAAGATTGGCAGCGGGGTCATGACATGGTGCTGGCACCTGTAATTGAAATGGCGCGGCTGGCGACCCCAACGATGCTCAAACAAGGCACTGGCGCATTTGTGAACATCACCACCTTTGCAGCCTATGAGCCTTCCCTGATTTTTCCGGTCTCCTGCACCTACCGTGCTGCGGTTGGCGCTTTTACGCGGCTTTACGCGGACCGCTATGCGGCCCAAGGCCTGCGGATGAATGCTGTGCTGCCGGGTTTCACCGACAGCCTGAATCACAAACCTGAAACCATCGCATCAATTCCAATGAAGCGGGTCGCCAGCGTTTCTGAAATCGCCAAGAGCGTTGCATTTCTGTTATCCGATGATGCGAGCTATATCACCGGGCAAAGCCTGCGGGTGGACGGCGGAATCACGAGGGGTCTATAAGACTGGGGTGACCGATGGGACTCGAACCCACGACGACCGGAATCACAATCCGGGACTCTACCAACTGAGCTACGGTCACCACTGAACTGCTGCTTTTCGGCTCCCCGCCCACAGGGCTGGCCTGCCGGGAGGGAATCGAACCCCCGACCTACAGCTTAGAAGGCTGTTGCTCTATCCAACTGAGCTACCGGCAGGTGGTCGAGGCTTGCCCCAGGATGAAGTGTTAACGCAACCTGGTCGGGGTGGAGAGATTCGAACTCCCGACCCTCTGCTCCCAAAGCAGATGCGCTACCAGACTGCGCTACACCCCGAGGAGGGCATGATTATATCAGCGCGGCCAGGGCTTAGCCAAAGCGGCCGGTGATGTAGTCCTCGGTCTCTTGCTTCTTCGGCTTGATGAAGATTTCGTCGGTCTTGCCGAACTCCACCATTTCGCCGAGGTACATATACGCAGTGAAATCGGAGACCCGGGCGGCCTGCTGCATATTGTGCGTGACGATGGCCACTGTGTAGTCGGCCTTTAGCTCATGGACAAGCTCTTCCACCTTGGCCGTGGAGATCGGATCAAGGGCCGAGGTCGGCTCATCCAGCAGAATCACCGAGGGCTTCACAGCAACCGAGCGCGCGATGCACAGCCGCTGCTGTTGGCCGCCCGAGAGCGCCAGGCCGCTTTGGTTCAGCTTGTCTTTGACCTCGCCCCAGAGGGCAGTCTTGGTCAGGGCCCATTCCACCCGTGCGTCCATCTCACCCTTGGTGAGGTTTTCATAAAGCCGAACACCGAAGGCGATGTTTTCGTAAATCGACATCGGAAAGGGTGTCGGCTTTTGAAACACCATACCGATTCGCGCCCGCAGCAGATTCAAGTCCTGTTTCGAATCAAGAATATTCTGGCCATAGAAATTGATCTCGCCTTCTGCCCGCTGACCGGGATAAAGGCTATACATCCGATTTAGGGTGCGCAAGAGGGTAGACTTGCCGCAGCCTGACGGCCCGATAAATGCAGTGACACGGCGCTCTGCAATATCGAGATTCACATCCTTAAGCCCCTGAAACTTCCCGTAGAAAAAGTTCAGGTTTCGAATCGCAAGGGCAGTCTTAAACTCTATGGCATGGTCTTCTGTCATGATGAATTCTTTCTTGATCCAGATGGAGGCGCCTCAGTGCCTAGCGTCGACTGCTCTTGTCTCTAAAATAAACCCGCGCAACGATATTCAGCAGTAGCACTGTCAACGTGATGAGCAATGCCCCGCCCCAGGCAAGGCGCACCCAGTTGTCGTACGGACTCATCGCGAACTGGAAAATCACAACCGGCAGGTTGGCCATAGGCTTACCCATATCGGTTGAGAAAAACTGATTGTTCAGCGCGGTAAACAGCAGTGGCGCAGTCTCACCACTGATCCGGGCTACAGCCAATAGCACTCCCGTCACTACACCGCTCCTCGCGGCCCGCAGGGTCACCATGATGGTGACCTTCCACTGCGGCGCTCCAAGCGCAAAAGCGGCCTCTCGTAGGCTACCGGGAACCAATCGCAGCATGTTTTCTGTGGTGCGCAGCACGACCGGTACAGCAATAAGCGATAAAGCCACGGTACCCGCCCATCCCGAAAACTGCTTGGTCTGCGCCACAATCAAGGCGTAGACAAAAAGCCCCAACACAATCGATGGCGCACTCAGCATGATGTCGGTCACAAATCGCGTCACCTGGGCAATCTTGCTGCGATCACCATACTCGGCCAAATAAACACCAGCAAGAATTCCAATCGGTGTGCTTAAGAAGGTGGCCAGCCCCACAATCATGAGGCTTCCTACAATTGCATTGGCAAGTCCACCGCCCTCAGAGCCGGGGGCCGGCGTGGACTTGGTGAACATATTCCAATCAAGGGCAGACAGGCCATTTTTAAAAAGTACAAACAAAATCCATAGCAAGACGAAAAGCCCAATTGCCATCGCAGCCATGGACAGGGTCAGGCCTATCCAGTTGGTGCGCACGCGTCGGCGATAGAGCTTTTCGTTCATGTTGGTCTGCTCATTAGCTTTCTAGGTCTTGGTGCCCTTGGCCCGCTCAGTGCGAATGATCAGAATCTTGGCGAATGCAAGCACTACAAAGGTGATTACAAAAAGTAAGAATCCCAGGGCGAACAACGTTGATAGGTGAAAGTCATCGGCCTCGCCGAACTCGTTGGCAAGGGTTGAGGCGATTGATGAGCCGGGCGCGAAGAGCGAACTGCTTATCCGCTGCGAGTTACCAATTACAAATGTGACTGCCATGGTCTCGCCCAGGGCCCGGCCAAGGCCCAGCATGATGCCGCCGATCACCCCCTGCTGGGTGTAGGGCAGGACCACATAACGGACTACTTCCCACGTAGTGCAGCCCACGCCATAGGCCGATTCCCGCAGAATCGGAGGAACAATTTCAAATACATCCCGCATCACCGCTGCAATAAAGGGCAGGATCATGAATGCAAGAATTAAGCCGGCAGCCAAAATGCCAATGCCGTTCATGGCGCCACCAAAAAGTGGGCCGATCAGCGGCATCTGCCCTAAGGTTGACTGCATAGCAGGCTGGCCATACTCGGCAAATAAAGGCGCGAAGATAAATAGCCCGAACATGCCGTAAATAATGGAGGGCACCGCTGCCAATAACTCCACCGCTGTGCCGAGCGGCCGACGCAGCCAGACCGGGCAGGTCTCGGTCAGAAACAGCGCGATACCGAAGCTCAGCGGAACTGCGATTAATAGCGCGATGCCAGAGCTCACCACGGTGCCGAATATCGCGATCGCAGCGCCGAACTCCTCGTTGACAATATCCCACTCGATACGCCAAATAAACTCCAGGCCGAACTTCTTAAAGGCAGGCCAAGCAGTAATGATCAGCGAAATAAGGATCCCTGCAAGCGCCGCCAGCACCAGTAGTGAAAAACTCAGTGTGACTTTGTGGAATAAAAAATCCTGAAGGCGCTGACGCCGGACGACATCCAGTCGTTTTTGATCGAGCAGACCGCTATCGGAGGCAGAGGAATTCATCGGCAAGAGACGGTCACCAGCGGTTGCTCAAGAATTAGGGGGCGAACTGGGGCATCCAACGACACCCCAGTCTATAACATTTCTCGACCTGACTAACGGGCGATGTCTTTCCAGACTCTTTCCGTAATGGCCTTAATCAGGCTGTCCGGCAGGGCTACGTAATCAAGCTCCTCGGCCATTTTCTTGCCATTTTTAAACGACCAGTCAAAGAACTTCAGCGCTTCGTTCGAGGCAGCCTTATCGGCAGGATTTTTGTACATCAATACGAAAGTTGCACCGGTGATCGGCCAGGCCTTGGTGCCACGCTGATTGACCAAGGAAATTCCCATGCCCGGAACGCTAAACCAATCGGCATTTGCCGCAGCAGCAGCGAAAGTAGTGTCATCCGGCTCTATAAAGAGTCCGTTGCGATTTTCGAGCTGCGTATGCGGAATTTTGTTTTTCTTGGCGTAAGCAAATTCCACATAGCCAATCGATCCCTTCACTCGGGAAACGTTTGCGGCCACGCCCTCGTTGCCCTTGCCGCCCACGGAACTTGCAGCGGGCCACTTGACCGAGGCACCCTTGCCGACCTTATCGGCCCAGGGTTTGCTGACCTCATTTAAATAGTCAGTGAAGATAAAGGTTGTGCCAGAGCCATCTGCACGGTGGACCACGGTAATGGCCTGATCCGGCAGCTTTTTGCTGGGGTTCAATGCGACGATCTTCGGATCATTCCATTTGGCGATGGATCCCATGAAAATTTCCGCCAGCACCGGGCCGGTCAAACGCATCTCACCTGGCTTAAATCCATCCAGATTCACAATCGGCACCACACCCCCCAACACGGTCGGAAATTGCACCATGCCGTCTTTCTCGAGATCAGCGCCAGAAAGGGGTGCATCCGTGCCGCCAAACGTAACGGTTTTGGCACGAATCTGACGAATGCCGCCGGATGAACCAATGGATTGGTAGTTCAGCCCGACCTTGGCAACTTTTTTGTACTCCTCGGCCCATTTTGCATAAATCGGATAGGGGAAGGTAGCGCCAGCGCCCGTGATGTCAGCGGCCTGGGCGGAGGTCACAACTCCACATGCAAGCGCGGCCGCGGTGAGAAATTTCTTAAAAGAGACCATCGTGGAAATTCCTATGAAAAAGAGGTTGTTCGAAACAAGCTGGACCGCAACACGATCCGAAGCCTGAGTCTAGAGGCCCAATATTTCAAACAGATGACATCGGCCGGGCTTAACGCCGGCGTAAGGCGTCAGCGACAGCCTGGGCTGTGGACTGGGCAAGCGCGGCCTGGCGTGCCTCCACCATGACCCGTACCACCGGCTCGGTCCCCGAGGGCCGTATCAGCAGTCGGCCCTGCTCGGCCAGCTGCTTCTGTGCATCAGCGCAGGCCTGGGTCACCCCAGGGGCCTTCTGCCAGTCGGCCCCAGCAGGCATGGGCACATTGATGAGTGTCTGGGGATAGCGCTCAAACTCTTTCACGAGCGCTGCAAGCGGCTGGTTAAAACGCACAATCGCCGCCAAGACCTGCAATGCACTGACAATTCCATCCCCAGTCGTGTGCTGATCGAGGCACAGGATATGGCCAGACGATTCTCCGCCCAAAAGCCAGCCCGTTTCTTTCAGCATCTCCATCACATACCGATCGCCGACTTTTGCGCGACGAAAATCAATATGCAGCCGGTGCATCGCATGCTCAAAGCCCAGATTGGTCATGAGCGTGCCCACCACACCCTGGACGGCTTCCACGCTGACATGCCGCAGCCGGTCCTTCACAATGGCGTAAAGCAGCTGATCACCATCAAAGACAGTGCCGCTGCGATCGACCATAATCAGCCGATCGCCATCACCATCCAGGGCCACGCCGTAATCGGCCTGCTCGCGTATGACACGCTCGGCAAGCGCCTGCGGATGGGTTGCACCCACTCCGGAATTGATATTAAAACCATCGGGCTCATGGCCCATGACCGCTATCTCTGCACCCAGCTCGTGAAAGACTGGCGGCGCCACGTGATACGAGGCCCCATGGGCACAATCAATCACAAGCTTCACACCGCGCAGCGACAGGCTGGAGGGGAAAGTGTTTTTGCAAAACTCAATATAACGGCCCGAGGCGTCGTCGAGGCGGCGCACCTTGCCTAAATCTGCCGAGGCCACACACTGCATGGGCTGATCAATCGCGGCCTCAATCTCGGATTCGATGGCATCCGAGAGCTTCTCGCCACGGCCATCGAAAAATTTGATGCCGTTATCGTTAAAAGGATTGTGCGAGGCGCTGATCACAATGCCTGCTGAGAGCCGCAGGGCCCGTGTGAGATAAGCGACCGCAGGTGTCGGCATTGGGCCCACCAGGAGCACGTTAACGCCCGCAGCGCTAAATCCTGACTCCAGGGCAGACTCCAGCATGTAGCCCGAGATCCGGGTGTCCTTACCGATCAACACAGTGGGATGCGACGCCTGGCCTGCCGATGCGGCCTTGGCCGACAGCACACGGCCCGCAGCAAACCCCAGCTTTAAGACAAAATCCGGCGTAATCGGCGCGGTGCCGACAGTGCCGCGAATGCCATCTGTGCCGAAATATTTTCTACTCATCACGCGATTCTAATGCGGCCCACACGCTGAGCGCCTGCCGGGTCGGGCCCACATCGTGGACGCGCAGCACGGACGCCCCTTGAGCAGCTGCCCAAAGCGCTGCCGCCACACTGCCCGAGACACGCTCGCTCGCGACGTCTTGGCCCGTTAAGGCGCCGATCATGCGCTTACGCGAGACGCCCACGAGCACCGGCTGATGGCGTGCAAATTGTGCGATCGCCCGCATCAGCTGCAGATTGTGATGCAGTGTTTTTCCAAATCCAAAGCCCGGATCAATCAAGATGCGCTCGCGCATGACACCGCGATTCAATAGCTGCTGCCGCTGGGCGAGAAGAAAAGATTCAACCTCTGAGACCACATCCTGATAGACCGGATCGGCCTGCATGGTTGCCGGTTCGCCTTGCATATGCATGATGCAAAGCCCGCAGCGCGACGCACAGACCGCATCAATGGCCAGCGGGTCACGAAATCCACTGACATCATTAATCAAATCAGCGCCCTGTGCGATAACGGCGCGCATCACTGCAGGCCGGCGGGTATCGACTGAAATCGGCAGGCCAAGCCTTAAGGCTGATTCAAGGACCGGCCCAATACGATCAATCTCCTGCTGCTCGGAGACGGGGGCGGCACCCGGCCGTGTGGACTCCCCGCCAATATCCAGGAGATCTGCGCCCTCATGGGCTAGCCGCTCTGCAGCCGCAATGGCCTGCTGTGTCGGCGCAGCACCGGTGGGCTGCAGCAGGCCATCGCCTGAAAAAGAATCCGGCGTGACATTCACAATGCCCATGATCAGCGGCCGATTCAGCGCCAGCTGATAGCGCCCACAAATGAAAACCGGCGGGGATTCCGCCGGTTGATCTGGAGTGGCCAAGTTTTATGCCGCTGCCGGTGCCGTTGGGGCAACGCCCGTGGGGCCGGGGCCACCCGAGTTGGAGGTGCCGGTGCCGGTCTGCTTGGGTGGACGCGGCGGCTTGCCCTCGATGATGTCGTTGATCTGATCAGCATCGATGGTTTCCCACTCCAGCAAAGCATTGGCCATTGCGTGCATTTTGTCTTTGTTGTCTTCGATGAGCTGTCGCGCCACAGCGTACTGCTCATCAATGATGCGGCGGATTTCTTTGTCCACTTTTTGCATCGTCGACTCTGAGACATGGGTCGTCTTGGTGATCGATCGGCCAAGGAAGACTTCGCCTTCATTTTCCGCGTAGACCATCGGGCCAAGTTCATCGGTCATGCCATAACGGGTCACCATATCGCGGGCCAACGCGGTGGCACGCTCAAAGTCATTGGAAGCGCCTGTCGTCATCTGGTTCATGAAGACTTCTTCCGCAATCCGGCCACCGAAGAGCACCGAGATCGTATTGAGCATGCGGTCTTTATCCATGCTGTAGCGATCCCCTTCCGGCAGCTGCATCGTCACCCCCAAGGCACGGCCACGGGGAATGATGGTGACCTTATGCACGGGATCGGTCTTGGGCAGCATGCGTGCCACCAGGGCATGGCCTGATTCGTGATAAGCCGTGTTCTTGCGCTCTTCCTCGGGCATGACAATCGATTTGCGCTCTGCGCCCATCATGATTTTGTCTTTGGCTTTTTCGAAATCCATCATCTCCACGACGCGGCCATTGCGCCGGGCAGCAAATAGCGCCGCCTCATTGACCAGATTCGCAAGATCAGCGCCGGAGAATCCAGGAGTGCCACGGGCCAGAATATCGGCACGGACATCAGGTGCAATCGGCACCTTGCGCATATGAACATTCAGAATCTGCTCACGGCCACGCACATCTGGCAGGTTCACCACCACCTGACGATCGAAGCGGCCGGGACGCAGCAAAGCAGGATCCAACACATCCGGGCGGTTCGTGGCGGCAATCACAATGATGCCCTGGCCGGTTTCAAAGCCATCCATCTCCACCAGCATCTGATTTAAGGTCTGCTCGCGCTCATCATTGCCGCCGCCCAAGCCTGCGCCACGCTGACGGCCTACAGCATCAATCTCATCAATGAAAATAATACAGGGGGCGTGTTTTTTCGCCTGCTCGAACATGTCGCGCACGCGGGCGGCGCCCACGCCCACAAACATCTCAACGAAGTCCGAGCCTGAGATCGAGAAAAACGGCACCTTGGCTTCACCGGCAATTGCTTTTGCGAGCAGGGTCTTACCTGTTCCGGGCTGGCCCACCATCAGCACGCCTCGGGGAATGCGGCCGCCGAGCTTTTGAAACTTGGAGGGATCGCGCAAAAACTCCACCAGCTCTTGGACTTCTTCTTTTGCCTCATCACAGCCAGCAACATCGGCGAAGGTCACGGCATTGGTGTTTTCATCCAGCATCCGCGCGCGCGACTTACCAAAGGAGAACGCGCCGCCTTTGCCGCCGCCTTGCATCTGGCGCATGAAAAATACCCAGACCCCAATTAGCAGCAGCATCGGGAACCACGACACAAAAATGCTCATCAGCACCGAAGGCTCTTCCTCAGCTTTTGCTGAGACCCGCACGCCATACTTCATGAGATCGGAGACCATCCAGAGGTCTTGCGGCGTGTTAATCACGACCTGCCGCTCATCGCTGGTCATCGCACGGACGGTGCGGCCCTCGACCATGGCGGACTTGATGCGGCCCTGACGGGCCTCTTCCATAAACTGGGAGTAAGGCATCTCCGGCCCCCGGCTCTGACGGGTGTCAAACTGCCGGAAAACCGAGAACAGGACCAAAGCAATCACCATCCAGATGGCAGCTTTGGGAATCATGTTGTTCAAGGCACTACTCCTTTAATAGGAAAAAATTATCGGGTGGGCGGAAATCTTGAGCGAGTTACTTGGATTCTATGCCCCGCCTTAAGTTTCCTCAATGCCAGTGTCACGCAGACACAACCCTTAGGTGGTGGCCTTTTGGGGGGTTTTCAAGGCCGTTTGCCGGCTTTTAGGCGCCTGCCCAGAAGAAAAGTCTCGCTGGACTGCGCGCGGGAGGCCGGGGGCTTGCGGGCGGCTACCGAGGAAAACTGCTGCTTAAAGCGCTCCACCAGCTGGCTGTAGCCGCTGCCCTGAAAGGTCTTCACCAAAAGCGCGCCCTCGGGCTTGAGGTGCTGGGCCGAAAACTCCAGGGCCAGCTCACAGACATGCATCACGCGGGCGGCATCGGCGGACTCGACTCCCGACAAATTCGGGGCCATATCCGACAGCACGATGTCCACCTGCTCACCCGAAAGGCGATCGGAAAGCTGCTGGGCGACTGCGTCTTCACGAAAATCGCCCTCGATGAAGTCCACATCCGCAATCGGCTCCATGGGCAGCAGATCCAGCGCAATGATCCGGCCCTTGACCTGCCGGCCTTTGCCCTCTGGCCCCTTCACAGTCAGCAGTTCTCGGACCACCTGGGACCAGCTGCCTGGGGCACTGCCCAAGTCCACCACCACCATGCCCGGCCGAATCAGCCGGTCACGCTCATGGATACCCAAAAGCTTAAATGCCGCACGCGACCGATAGCCCTTGGCCTGCGCCTGCCGTACAAAGGGATCGGTGAGATGCATGTGCATCCATTGGGGATTGAATTTATTTTTTGCCATGAGCTGACCATCTCCACGATGGCCCAGATGCGGCCTGTGCCGACTAGAGGTAGCGGACGTCGAGGATCTCGACCTGCCGCGCCCCGCCCGGGGCATGCACGACGGCGACATCACCGACCGATTTGCCAATCAGGGCCCGCGCAATGGGGCTGGAGATTGAAATTTTGTTCTCTTTGAGATCGGCCTCATCTTCGCCCACGATCTGATAGCTCATGCGCTGATCGGATTCGATATCCGCAAGGTCTACGGTCGTGCCAAAGACCACGCGGCCATCTTTTTCAATTTGGCTGGGATCGATGATCTGGGCCTGGGCGAGTTTTGACTCCAGCTCGGCAATTCGGCCCTCAATGAAGCCCTGGCGCTCTTTGGCCGCATCGTATTCGGCATTCTCAGACAGATCACCCTGGGCCCGGGCCTCGGCGATCGCAGTGATCACGGCAGGCCGCTCTTTGTGCTTGAGGCGGGTGAGCTCTTCTTTGAGAAGCTCTGCGCCGCGAACAGTTAACGGGGTCGTGCTCATAGTCAAAGCCTTTTACTTTCGGCAATCTGCCGATGCATTGCCTGCACATCAATCACGGTTAACGAGGCATCGAGCAGGTGACGGATGCCTTCGACAGCGGCCTGGGCACCTGCGATTGTGGTGTAAGTGGTCACACGTGCCGCCAAGGCGGTGGTGCGAATCGAGCGCGAATCTGCAATTGCTGTGCGCTTTTCTTCCACCGTATTGACGACAAACTGTACATCACCATTTTTGATCATGTCCACCACATGGGGCCGGCCCTCGGTCACTTTATTGACCGTGGCGACCTCGATGCCAGCGGCGGCAATCGCAGCGGCCGTGCCGCGGGTGGCCACGAGCTTAAATCCGAGTTCGGCGAGCATTTTTGCAATGCCCACCACCACCGGCTTATCGCTGTTTTTGACACTGATAAAGGCGCAGCCCGAGGTCGGCAGTTTCACGCCCGCACCCATCTGCGACTTCACGAAAGCCTCGGCAAAGGTCTTGCCCACCCCCATCACTTCACCGGTCGATTTCATCTCTGGCCCCAGGATGGTGTCGACTCCCGGAAATTTCACAAACGGAAAGACCGCCTCTTTCACCGAGAAGTAAGGCGGCGCGACCTCCGCGCCGATGGCCTGATCATCCAGCGAACGGCCAAGCATCGCACGCGCGGCAACTTTCGCCAGTGCGATGCCGGTGGCCTTGGACACGTAGGGCACAGTCCGAGACGCGCGGGGATTGACCTCCAACACGAAGACATTGCCGTTTTGAATCGCAAACTGCACATTCATGAGGCCCACGACATTTAAGGCCCGCGACATCAGCGCGGTCTGCCGCTTTAATTCTTCAATCAATTCTCTGGAAAGCGAATATGGCGGCAGGCTGCAGGCCGAATCTCCGGAGTGCACGCCCGCCTGCTCGATATGCTCCATCACGCCGCCAATGAAGACCCGCTTGCCATCAGAGAGGCAGTCGACATCCACTTCAATTGCATCGTTTAAGAATCGATCCAAAAGCACTGGCGAGTCATTGGAGACTTTTACGGCCTCCCGCATATAGCGCTCTAAATCGCGCTGCTCGTGCACGATCTCCATGGCACGCCCACCCAATACGTAGCTGGGCCGCACCACCAGGGGGTAGCCGATTTCCTGGGCCAGACGAATGGCCTCTTCTTCGTTACGGGCTGTGCGATTCGGTGGCTGACGCAGTTCAAGCCGGACCAGCAGCTTTTGGAAGCGCTCGCGATCCTCGGCGATATCGATCGATTCCGGTGATGTGCCCACAATTGGAACGCCCGCAGCCTCCAGGGCCTTGGCAAGCTTTAGGGGCGTCTGGCCGCCGTACTGCACGATGACGCCAATGGGCTTTTCTTTATCGACAATCTCTAAGACATCCTCAAGCGTGAGGGGCTCAAAGTAAAGCCGATCTGAAGTGTCGTAATCGGTGGAGACGGTCTCAGGGTTGCAGTTGACCATGATGGTCTCAAAGCCGTCCTCCCGCAGGGCCATCGCTGCATGCACGCAGCAGTAATCGAATTCAATGCCCTGGCCGATGCGGTTCGGTCCGCCGCCCAGCACCATGACTTTTTTCCGATTCGTGGGATTGGCCTCGCACTCTTCTTCATAGGTCGAATAAAAATACGATGTTGAAGTGGCGAATTCCGCCGCGCAGGTATCCACCCGCTTATACACCGGCCGAACATTTAAGCTGTGGCGCAGCTTGCGGATTTCCGCCTCGGTGGTCTCGAGCAAATAGGCCAGCCGGCGATCTGAAAAGCCCTTACGCTTAAGGCCCCGCAGGGACTCTGCATCCAAATCCGCAAGGGTCATCTTATCGAGCGCAAGCTCAAGATCCACAATCTCTTTGATCTGCACCAAGAACCAAGGATCGATTCGCGTCAGCTGATGGACCTCATCGATGCTAAATCCCTGCGCAAAGGCATCGCCGACATACCAGATCCGCTCAGGGCCCGGCTCGCCGAGCTCTTCTTCGATCCGCTCACGGTCCGTGGTTTTCTGGTTCAGGCCATCGACACCCACTTCCAATCCCCGCAGGGCTTTTTGGAAAGACTCCTGAAAGGTCCGGCCCATGGCCATGACCTCGCCCACGGACTTCATCTGGGTGGTGAGATGGGCATCGGCAGAGGGAAATTTTTCGAATGCAAAACGGGGCACTTTGGTGACCACATAATCAATCGTCGGCTCAAAGGAGGCCGGCGTTGCGCCACCGGTGATGTCGTTTTTGAGCTCATCGAGCGTGTAGCCGACTGCGAGTTTGGCGGCGACTTTGGCAATCGGAAAGCCTGTGGCTTTCGAGGCCAGGGCCGAGGAACGCGAGACCCGGGGATTCATCTCGATCACAATTAAACGGCCATTGGCAGGATTGACAGCGAACTGCACGTTGGAGCCGCCCGTATCCACACCGATCTCGCGAAGGATCGCAATCGATGCATCCCGCATGACCTGGTATTCCTTATCGGTCAGCGTCTGGGCGGGTGCCACCGTGATCGAGTCACCGGTGTGAATGCCCATCGGATCAAGATTTTCAATCGAGCAGACGATGATGCAGTTATCCGCCCGATCACGGACCACTTCCATCTCGAACTCTTTCCAGCCGATGAGCGACTCTTCGATCAAGAGCTCGTGGGTAGGCGAAGCCTCAATGCCCCGCTTGCAGATGGTTTCAAATTCCTCGGCGTTATACGCAATGCCGCCGCCCGTGCCGCCCAAAGTAAAGCTGGGCCGAATCACCAGCGGAAAACCACTGCTGCCTGTGAGCTGGCTGATTTGTTTTTGAACCGCCCAGGCCTCTTCCAGTGTATGGGCGATGCCCGATTTTGCAGAGTCCAGACCAATCTGGGTCATGGCCTCTTTAAACTTGAGCCGGTCTTCGGCTTTTTCGATGGCCTCTTTTTTTGCGCCGATAAGCTCGACGCCAAACTTCTGAAGCACGCCCTCGCGATGCAAATCGAGTGCACAGTTCAGCGCGGTCTGGCCGCCCATTGTGGGCAGCAGCACATCGGGCCGCTCGACTTCGATAATTTTGGCAACCGTCTGCCAGGTAATGGGCTCGATGTATGTGACATCGGCTGTCTCTGGATCGGTCATGATGGTCGCGGGGTTGCTATTGACCAGGATGACCTTGTAGCCCTCTTCTTTGAGGGCTTTGCAGGCCTGGGCACCCGAGTAATCAAATTCGCAAGCCTGGCCAATCACAATTGGGCCAGCGCCGATGATCATGATGCTGCGAATGTCGGTCCGCTTAGGCATTGCGGCCTCCGGAGTGTTGCTGCATCAATGTGGTGAAGTGGTCAAACAGCGGGCCGATGTCATGGGGGCCGGGGCTGGCCTCGGGATGGCCTTGAAAACAAAAGGCCGGCACATCCGTGCGGGCCAAGCCCTGAATCGAGCGATCAAACAGCGATACGTGGGTAATGCGCAGGTGGCTGGGCAGATGATCAGGATCGACGGCAAAGCCATGGTTCTGAGAAGTAATAAAAACCCGCTTGGAATCCAACTCCTGCACGGGATGATTGGCGCCGTGGTGGCCGAATTTCATCTTCAGTGTTTTCGCGCCTGAGGCCAGGGCCATGATCTGGTGGCCCAAGCAGATGCCAAAGACCGGCAGCTTTTTTTTCATTGCGCTTTGGGCAGCAGCAATCGCGTAATCGCAGGGCTCGGGATCACCGGGGCCATTGGAAAGAAACAGGCCATCGGGCCGCAGTGCTTGAATTTCTTCAAAGCGGGTCTGGGCCGGCATCACTGTGACGCGGCAGCCCCGATCGGCCAGCATGCGCAAAATATTGCGCTTCACACCGAAATCGAGCGCGACCACATGGAAGCGGGCCGGGCCCATCGGCGCATGGCCAATGCCCAGGGACCAGCTGCCTTCGGTCCATGCATAGGATTGGGTTGTCGAAACAACCTTTGCCAGATCCATGCCCACCAGCCCAGGAAATTCGCGGGCCGCCGCGACCGCGCGGCCGGCATCAAGCGTCTCGCCTGGTGCTGCAGCCAGCAGCGCGCCATTCTGGGCGCCCTTTTCTCGTAAGACCCGGGTTAAGCGTCGGGTATCGATGCCGGCAATGCCCACCACGCCTGACTTCTGAAGGGTCTCCGAGAGCGAGGCCTGCGAGCGAAAATTGGATACCAGCAAGGGCAGATCGCGAATCACCAGGCCCGCAACATGCAGTCGGCCGGATTCGTCGTCCTCGGCATTGGTGCCGACATTACCGATATGGGGATACGTCAGCGTCACAATCTGACGGCTGTAACTCGGATCAGTAAGAATTTCCTGATAGCCGGTCATGGAGGTATTGAAAACCACCTCACCGGCCGAAAGGCCTACGGCACCAATAGATTGGCCCTGAAACAGCGTGCCGTCGGCGAGCGCAAGAAGGGCCGGCGCCAAGTTGGAAGACTGGCGAAACAAGAGTTGTACCCCCGGAATTTTGTGAATTATACGGCCGATCCCGACTCAGCCGAAATTCACTGTCAAAGCGGCTTGGCCGCTGCGCTACGTTGTCCCTGAGGCGAAGACTGTCAAGGTCGTGATAAAGCCCGCAAGCCATGCCAGGGTTCTGAGCGAGGACTTATCCATGACATAAAAACCGATATACAAAATTCGGCTGGCAATAAAAAACATCGCAAGAAAATCCAACTTACTGGGGTCCGCCTTGGTCACCAGGGCAATCGCCATGGCAATGCCAAACCAGGTGAAGGCCTCCCAGCTGTTGGCCTGCGCAGCATTGGCGCGACGGCGATAGCCCTCTTGTCGGGCCAGCCATTCGCGGGGCGCGCGATTGTCATAGTCCGATGCGCCCCCCTTTGAAATTCCTGCGCACACGATCGGCAAAATGCCAGCAATCATCAGACACCACAGTGCAATGCTCATAGCTTTCTCCGCTCTCGAACCGCCTGGGCAATCGTGCCCAAGTCAATGTATTCCAGCTCCCCACCAACCGGCACGCCGCGCGCCAGACGTGAGACTTTCTTTTGATCGGCCAGGCCCTTGGCCTTGAGCATGCTCTCAATGGCATGGGCCGTCGCCTCGCCCTCCGGGGTGAAGTTGGTGGCAATCACCACTTCTTTGACCTCGTCTGCAGAAATTCGCGCCAGTAGCCGATCCATATGAATTTCTCTGGGGCCTACGCCTTCGAGTGGCGAGATTCTGCCCATCAGCACGAAATACAGACCCCGCCAGGCGTGGCTTTGCTCGACCGCCAATAAATCCGAGGGCGACTCCACCACACAGAGTTGGCTGCGATCGCGGCCGGCATGGGTGCAGATGCTGCAGACCTCTTCTTCGGTGAAGGTGTTGCACTCGCGACAGTGGCGAATCACACGTACCGCATTCAGAAGCGACTGGCCCAATAACTCTGCCCCCACTCGATCATGCTGCAAGAGATGCAGGGCCATACGCTGCGCGGTTTTGGGGCCTACTCCGGGAAGCCGCCGAAGGGCCTCGGCAAGCGACTCCAGCGCGTGTGGATTGGCAGGCAGGGCACTCACATGCAGTGCTGATTAGAAAAGCTTCATGCCGGGTGGAAGCGGCAGGCCCGCTGTTACGGCAGACAGTCGCTGCTGTGAGACCGCCTCCGCTTTTGCCGAGGCGTCGTTACTCGCCTCGACCAGCAGATCCTGAAGCGTCTCCCGATCATCTGCATCCGCAGACATCAGACTCGGGTCAATCTGCACGGCTTTGACCTCGTGCTTGCAGTTCATGGTGATTTTCACCAAGCCCGCACCCGATTGGCCTTCCACCATCTCCTGGCTCAGGCTGTCTTGGACCTGCTTCATTTTTTCCTGCATCTGCTGCGCCTGACGCATCAGTCCCGCAATCTGACCTTTCATCATCCTGGACTTCCTTTTCTGGTTGAGCGAATGGAACCCGGCACAATCTTGCCGCCAAAATCATTCAGGATCGATTGCACCATCGGGTCGGCATGAATCTGGGCCTCGGCACGCGCCTGGGCCTGGGCGGCCGCATCCGCCTCCTCAGCCGCTGCGGTCAGTGTCTCGGCCTCGCCGAGTTCAACATCAATTTTGCAAGGCTTGCCGAAGTGTGCCGCCAGCGCCTCCTGGGTTTTGCTGACCGCCGAAGACTCAGTCAGCGCAGGAATCGCCACCCGAAACTGCAGCCGCACGCTACGGCCGAGGTCCTCGAATGCAACGAGTTTTGCCTGCTGAACAAATTGCCGCGCCAGGCCCGAGACCGCAAGCGAACGCGAGACCGCAGGCCACTGCTGTGCAGTCAGTGACGCTGCCGGCAGTGCTACAGCTGCGGGTGCGGGTGCAGACGTGGATGCGGGCCCTGCCCGACTCTGCGAGGGCGCTGCCACCGTCCGAGGGGATGCGCTCGTTACCGCCATCGCAGCGGGCTGAAATGCAAAGAGCCGCAGCAGTGTCATCTCCAATCCGGTGCGCTCATCGGGTGCAAGCGGCAGATCTCTTCTGCCCAGTGTCACGATCTGATAATTGAGCTGCAGGGTCTCAGGGGACTGATGCTGCGCAAGCGCCTCGATCACCCCACTGGGATCATCACGAGATTCAATCTTTAGAGTTGCAAGGGCGCTGGCCTGATGAAAACACCGGGCCATATCGGCAAGCAAGGCATCTGCCGATGCGCCTGAGGTTTGTAGTTCTTCAAGAGTTGCAAATGCAGCCTGCGGATCATTACGGGCAATGTCATGCATAAAGCGGCCCAACAGCTCACGCTGAACCAATCCGAGCATGGCCCGAACGGCAGGCTCCGTGATTTGTCCGCCCCCATAGGCAATTGCCTGATCCGTCAGCGACAGCCCGTCCCGCACGCTGCCCTGGGCCGCCACAGAAAGCCAGGCCAGGGCCTGAGGCTCGGCACTGATTTTTTCTTCGTTTAAGACCCAGGCCAGATGCTGCTGCAAAAGCTCGGGCGGTACATTTTTAAGATTGAACTGCAGGCAGCGCGAGAGCACGGTAACGGGAATCTTTTGCGGATCCGTCGTTGCCAGCAAAAACTTTACATCCGGCGGCGGCTCTTCCAGAGTTTTGAGCATTGCGTTAAAGGCGTGATTCGACAGCATGTGGACTTCATCGATCACGTAGACCTTAAAGCGGCCCGCGGTCGGGGCGAACTGGGCCTGCTCGAGCAATTGCTGAATCTCAGCTACCCCGCGATTGGAGGCAGCATCAATCTCGATGTAATCCACAAAACGGCCGCCATCAATCTGACTGCAGGCGCTGCAGACACCACAGGGGTTCGCGCTCACGCCGGATTCGCAATTCAATGCCTTGGCAATAATCCGGGCTAAAGTGGTCTTGCCAGTCCCGCGGGTGCCCGCGAGCAAATAGGCATGATGCAGCCGCTGGGCATTGAGCGCATGGGCAAGGGCCTTGACCACATGGTCCTGGCCCACCACCTGTGAAAACGATTTTGGCCGCCACTTGCGGGCCAGCACGGCCGATGGCGATTGCAGCCCTGCAGCCGCAGGCGGCGGCAAATCTTCAGAGGAAAACAGGGCGTTAGTCATTCATCAGTGTGCGTCAAAGGGGGCGAGCCGGACCCCCGGCACTTGAGAAATTCAGCCTTGGCTGCTTCGTTCCCGACCTGACCAGGTATGCCGACTCCCAATGCGGGGCGGCCCGCCTTAGGCCAAGTGTACCAAGCGGTCCCCCTGCAGATCCCACAGCTGTGCCTTGGCCGTCAGAATCTTGGCAGCGACCCTGGCCTGAGGCCGAATCCTGGCGAATTGATCGCGATACAACGCAAGCTGGCGGACGTAATCCGCATGCTCCGAGGGCAGAACATTCCACTTGAAATCAACAATCCACCACTCCTCTGGTGACTCCTGAATCCGGACGACGCGATCGGGACGCATCAGCGTGCCGGATGGCAAATCCACCGCGGGCCACTCGGATTCGGAGTACGCAAGAACATCTGGACTAAAAATGCGGGCTGCAAACTCGGACTTTCCAATGGCCGCGGCTGAAGCGATCACCTCATCTCGGGCGGCACCCGGCAGTCCAAATTGAGCAATCAGTGCGCGGGCAACCGCAGTGGCCTGCTGGGGCCCGAATTCCAAAAGCCGGTGTAAGGCTTTGCCCTGCCGCATCGCCAGTGTCTCGGATGCTGGTGAGCCTGCTGGACTCGTTTTTTTATCAAAGCGCAATCCACGCCATGTCACTGCAGACGGTGCGAGAAAAGCGGGGGCGTCTTTCTGTGCGGCCGGGCCTGGCACAGAGGGCTGGGGAAAATCACGTTGCTCGCAATGGTCTTTTAGTTTTTCATACCAGCTGGGCTTACGACTGCTTGAAGCTGGCCGCTCTTCGCCGGTGGCGCTTAATAAAAGCACCTGCTTGGCCCGCGTAATGCCAACATACAGAAGATTGAAATCCTCTTCCTCGATGCGCCGGTTCTCTTCCAGTAATGCATCACGAACAAATGGGCTGATGGGATCGCCTGCAATCCAGCCCGCATGGCCGAGGATCGCATCGCGATTCTCCGACCATTGCGACAGCCAACGCAGCCCGCTCTCCGATCGGCCCTGATCCATCAGCCCCGCAAGCACTACAACCCTGGCCTCAAGGCCCTTGGCCGCATGCAACGTAGAGAGGGCCACCGCCTGCTGATTGGGCAAGACACCGGGGCCGGGAGACTCCGAATCAGAGAGGGCAGCAGCACGATTTAGCTCGCGCAGAAATCTTGGCAGGCTGGGCAGCCGTCCTGTGTCGAGCTCCAAGGCAAGGCCAATAAAGGCTTCAATATTCGCAAGCCGCTGCAGGCTACGAAAATCGGGAGTGCGCGAGGCAATCCGATCAAATACATCCTGATCGTGCAGGATCTGGTCCAGCAGATCATGAACTGGCAGCTGCGTCGATAAATCAATCCAGCGCGACAGACTTCTGGCAGCAGCCGCCAAGGCGGGGTCGGCATCGGGCTTAAGACCGCAGGCAAGTAAGCCAGCGTAAAAACTCTCCCCATCATCAGCAGCCCGCTGTTTTGCAATTGCCACCAGCTGCGAATCGGCGAGGCCAAAGATCGGGCTTTTCAGTGCCTGGGCACAGTCGCGATCCGACCAAGGTGCAGCCAAGAAACGCAGCAGCGCAATCAGATCTTCGATTTCCGGAGACGACAGCAGCCCGCCTGAACGATCACTGACAAAGGGAATGCCGGCTTCGGTGAGCGCCAGCTCATAGCTCTGAAAATGCGTGCGGGCGCGAAACAAGATCCGCACCTCCGACCACTGTAACGACGGCAACTCTCTCCGAAGCTGCAGTAAAGCCGCTGCAATCGCCCTGCCCTCACTTTCCCAATCGGGTGCCAGGCCAAGACGCGCAACAAAACCAGCTGCATCGGCTGCGCGGGTCTCGTGATCGACGAATCGATTGGGCGCAGCGCTGCCAAGTGCGGCATTCAGAAACGCCACCACCGCGGGGCCGCAGCGATAGGTGGTGTTCGTGGAGAGAACGTCCGCGCCAAAGTGTTGGGCAAGCCACCGGGATGCCGCATAAAACACCTCTGGGTCAGCACGCCGGAATCGATAAATCGACTGTTTGGGATCACCCACGATAAAGACTCGGGGGGCGCTGGCTGCAATGCTGTGATCATCTTGCTCATACTGGGAGAGCCAACCCCGCAGCATCGCCCACTGCACCGGATTGGTATCTTGAAACTCATCGACCAGGAGTTGTGAAATCTGACGATCAAAACGCGCATGAAAATCTGCCGCTAATGCTCCGCCAAGCAGCTCCCATGCCTTCATCTCAAGGCCGGTGAAATCGGTCTCGTGGCTTTTGGCCATGACGTCTTCCAGGCATTGGCCAAGCGTTGACGCGCAGGCCCAGAGGGCCTGATTGCGGGCCGCCAAAAGACGTGCATCGCAGGTGGTGATCAGCCCACCGAGTGCCGCGCCAAAGGCCTGAATCTGGGCCTTTAATGCTGGGCCTTCGGCACCCCACACCGCCAGGTCTTTGCCCTTGCGAACAAAGCGATCATCGCCACCTTTTAAATGAAAGCGCGGGCTATCGGGATCGCTGAGCATTTCCTCGGTCGTGCGTTGCGTGAGCATGCGGCTACGCAAATCGCTGAGCTCATCAGGATTCCATCGCGAAAATAAACCAGCGAGCTCGGCACGATCGGCAATCTGTGCATAGGCTTTGGCAAAAATCGCTGCCTGCGATTGCTGGGCCTGATAAAACGCAGCCACGGCCAGTCGATTGGCTGATAACGCATCTGCGATCACTGATTTGCTGGCCCTCGCACCGCTTCCAGCAGCCGCCGCATCGGACTGCGGCTGTGATTCAACACCAAAGGCCTGCCACTCCACACGGGCAGCTAACCAAGACTGCATCGCCTCGCGGACATGCCATGGGCCCATCAACTCAATTAACTCGGCGTACGGCAGCCGATCCGTATGGTTTGTAAGAAACAACTCCCACGCCTGGCGATGCAAATCGGAGGCGCGCTGTGTCAGCGAGAGGCTGGCCATGCCAGCTGCGCGCAGCGGTGCCATGGCGATCAGACGGGCATACCAGCTGTGAAATGTTCCGATCATCGGAGGCTGGGGATCTGATAAAAACCGCTGTAAGGCCTTGGGGGCTGCTAAAAGCGCGGCCTCAAGGGCCTGACCGGTCAGGCCCCAGTGAGTAAGAATCTCGCGTTGTCGCTGTGCATCGCTGGCTGACAAATCACGCAGCTGCCCAATCACCCGATGCCGCATTTCAGCGGCGGCTTTATTCGTAAAAGTCAGTGCAAGGATGGATCGCGGGGCCACGCCCTCAAGAAGAGCCCGGGTAATTCGCGAGGACAAAAGCCAGGTCTTGCCGCTTCCCGCACAGGCCTCTACAACCACGCTGCGCTGGGGCTCTAAGGCCCTTGCCGGATCAAGCGCCATCGGTCTGCTCCGCGCCGTTGTTGGCCTCTATCTCTAAGCGTGCGGCATCAAGCCGATAGTCATCGCGCCGGCAGACACCCCGCACAGCACAGCACTGACAGACCTGCGCATCCGCATCAACTCCCCGTGCCTGCACCAGCGCACCACCGGCAATCTGTTTGAGTTCTGAGCGCACCGATTCCAGGGCCTGGACGCCGAGCTGCGCAATTGACCTGCCTTCATCTGGTGTGAGATCCACCTCGGTGACGGCCTCACGCCGAATCGACACAAAACGCGCAGCCTTCACCGGCTGGGCTGACTGCTGTGCCTGCAGCAGCCAGGCATAAAGCTGCAGCTGAAGTTCATTGCCTTCTGGGCTTAAGCGTTTTTTCAGAACTTTGGGATCGCTGGTTTTGAAATCCATCACCACGCCGCGCTGCACATCCAGCCGATCCAGCCGGCCTTTGAGCGTCACGCCCAGGTCCGGAATTTGTGCGCGTAGTGGCAGTTCAGTCTGAATCACGCTGCCTGAATCGCTCGCGGAATTGGCAGCGGGCTGAGTTAGAAGCCATCGGGCAAGTCTGGGCACGATTGCAAACGCCTCGGCACGCAGCTGCGCCCAGATCGGCTTCGGGAGCGGGAGCTTTAATGTGGCGCCAGGACCACCCCAACGCCACGGCTGCTCAAGACTCTGGTCAATCTGCCGATGTAGCCAGTCGGCGCACAGGGCCTCGGAATCAAATCCCGCTGGAGCCGCTTTTAAAACATGATGCAACAGCGAGCCCAGATCCGAGGCCTGCGCGGATTCTTCCAGCTCCTCGCATTGCGAAAGCGCCAAAAGCGAAGACAGCGCATATTGATAAGGGCAGTCCACCAATCGCTGCGATTCAGATACCGAGATCGCATCCGGCAGGCCCAGATCCCACTGCAGCTGCGTTTCGGCCTGAAAATCTTCTGTCAGGGCAGGCAAAAGACTGCAGTCGAGCACCAGCGGCGAGATCATTTCGGCCGCTTTTTTCACGGGCATGGATGTCTGCAGCTCCACCCATGGAGAGAACTGCACTGCGCTATCTGGCTCATCGCTGGTCGCAATCATGGTGATCGGAAGATCCGATCGCCACAGCGCAGTAAACGCAGTAAAGCCCTCGGACTCCTCTTGAATGGGATCAAGCGCAAGCCCCATCTCGGCAAGCTGCGTTGGCTCGAGAAATCGCGGCATCTCGCGCTGGGGCAGCCGCTTTGCATCTGCACCCACGACCAGCAGGGCCTGCGGCCTTTGCCACAGCAATGACGAGGCGGAGACCACACGGACTTTTGCCTGTTCGGTGGGCTCGATGAATCGCGCACGATTTAATTCTTCGGCCAGCACCGTATTCCAGAGCGACGACGATATCGCCAGCGAATCGGCCATCGACTGCTGCTGCAGAATTTGCAGCGCCGCCAACACGGCCTCTCCCGCGGGGTCCGATGCCAATGCGGCATCCAGGCCCAGCGCCTCTGCGGCCTGTAACAACTGATCCACCCAGCGTGCGAGGGGCTGGCGGCCACGCCGCCTTGCCGTCTCGAAGACTTCTGCAGGAAGTGTGAGCAGGCCCTCCTGAGCAAGCGTCGCCAGACTAATCTCGGTGACTCGGCCCGCCTCGCGTAATGCGGCATCCAGCATCTGACGCTTTCTCGCATCAAAGCCGCAGGTGACTTTCAGGCCCGCGGCAACAAAAGGGGAATGGACCCATTCAAGAATGGTCTGGGTCGTAATCGGGCCGCTCAGCAGCTGATTCAGGCCAGCAATTGCACTTGCGGCCACTGTTGTATCCAGCGCCCAGCCAGAGCGGTCACTGAAGGGCTCATCAGCACGCTGCAATAAAGCACGCATTCTGCGGACCGCTTTGCGATCCAATGCAAGCACGCCAATATCAATCAAGCCGCGGGCACGCCACTGCAAGATGGTCTGCAGACCTGCCCATGCGGTCTCCTCGAGGGTGCAGGCCGCAATCAGTTCCCGCTCCTGCGATGCCGGCGAGGCCTCGGATGCGGTCAGCGGATCAATTGGCTGAAAACCAAATACTGTGATCTGCGAGTCCTGCACGCCAAACAAAATCTCAGCCATTGCGAGTTCACGCTGCGACGGGGATCGGCCAAGGCAAAACCAAACGGCATCGGTGCAAAGCGATAATGGACGCTGATATTTTTTCAGGCCCTGCGCGATCCACGGGGCTTGATCCTCCGCAATTGAGGTGGCCCGATGCAGTTCAGCCAACACCCACAGATCGCCGGCAATCGATGAGGCAGCTGCCGATGTCACCGGCAGCCCAAGATGGGCCGCATCAAGCCAATCCCAGCCCTCAAAGATATCGACCCACTGGCCTGCCAACAGCAATGCCGCCCGGGCTGAGCCGGCGAGTGCGTGTTTTAAAGCGGAATGATCAAGCAGGTGTTGCGCCAGTTCCACACGCCGTGCGCAGAGCGCGCGCGGCAGTGACACATCATTTACGCCACCATGGGATGCAATCTGGAAGACTGCCTGCTGCGCAGCCTGATCAAGGCTGCCGCACCAGGGCATTGGCCTGCCCTGCTTGCGGCCAGGCCACTGGACCGCCGAGAGCGCGGACTTCAGTGCGGCAGCGGCGGCCGGCGAGTCGGTAATCAGCGCCGGGGGGAGATCGCCCTGCGCCTGGCCCATGGCCTGGGCTACGGCCTGCGACAGCGGCGCAGTGCTTGGCAGGGCAAAAACTGTAGGCATGGGGGAATTTATGCTATTGTCCACGGCGAAATCACCATAGTAGACAGCCCGGCAGGCTCACCGAGTGATCGATGCGGCAAAACGTCGCCCCGCCTGCCCAAAAACACTAAAGCCCCCCCGGTTACACCACTATGAGCCAACATGTTCTCGCTGTAAGCGATGCCTCATTTGAGGCCGATGTCCTGAAATCAGATCTGCCCGTGCTGGTGGACTTCTGGGCCGAATGGTGTGGCCCCTGCAAAATGATCGGCCCGATTGTCGAAGAGATTGCCAAGGAATACGACGGCCGGCTCAGAGTCGCCAAGCTCAATGTCGATGAAAACGCCGGCGTGCCGGCCAAGCATTCGATTCGCGGCATCCCCACACTGATTCTTTTTAAAAATGGTGCTGTGGTCTCCCAGAAAGTCGGAGCGGCAGCAAAATCGCAACTCACCGCATGGATCGATAGCAGCTTATGATTTCGCCTCAGGCCGCAGTCTCGCGCGGCCTGAATTCAGTGCCCCGTCTCGGGGCCTCAGGGCAGACGCTCTGAACACCACCCTCTAATTTTTAATTCACGTTTTTTAACCCTGTCCGTCTCCACGGCGACACATCGCTAAACGCTTATGCACCTCTCCGAACTAAAAGCCCTTCATGTGACACAACTCGTTGATCTGGCGATGAGCCTTGAGATCGACAACGCCAGCCGGCTGCGCAAACAGGAACTGATGTTTGCGGTCCTAAAGAAAAAAGCCAAACTGGGCGAGCAGATTTTCGGCGATGGTGTGCTGGAGGTCCTGCCCGATGGATTTGGATTCCTGCGCTCCCCAGAATCCAGCTACCTCGCCAGCACCGATGACATCTATCTCTCCCCCTCGCAGATTCGCCGCTTTAATCTGCACACCGGCGACTCGGTGGAAGGCGAGGTCCGCACCCCCAAAGAGGGTGAGCGCTACTTCGCGCTGGTGAAGGTCGACAAGATCAACGGCCAGCCGCCCGAAGCTTCAAAAAACAAAATTCTTTTTGAAAACCTGACACCACTGTTTCCCGATGAGCCCATCGTGCTGGAGCGGGAAATGAAAGGTGAAGAAAACATCACCGGCCGTGTCATCGACATGATCGCGCCAATCGGTAAGGGCCAGCGCGGACTGCTGGTGGCCTCACCGAAAAGCGGTAAGACCGTGATGATGCAGCACATCGCCCATGCGATTACCACCAATTACCCCGAGATCACACTCATTGTGCTGCTGATTGATGAGCGGCCGGAAGAAGTCACCGAGATGCAGCGCAGTGTGCGGGGTGAAGTGGTGGCATCAACTTTTGATGAGCCCGCGACACGCCATGTCCAAGTGGCAGAGATGGTGATCGAGAAAGCCAAGCGATTAGTCGAGCACAAAAAAGATGTGGTGATTCTTCTGGACTCGATTACGCGCCTGGCCCGGGCCTACAACACCGTGGTGCCGACCTCCGGCAAAGTGCTGACCGGCGGCGTGGATGCGAATGCGCTGCACCGGCCGAAACGTTTCTTTGGCGCAGCCCGAAACATCGAAGAGGGCGGATCGCTCACGATCATCGCCACTGCCTTGATTGATACCGGCTCGCGGATGGACGAAGTGATTTACGAGGAATTCAAAGGCACCGGCAATATGGAAGTCCACCTGGCCCGTCGCCTTGCAGAAAAGCGGGTCTATCCGGCCATCAATATCAATCCCTCGGGCACCCGCCGCGAAGAGCTGCTCATTAAGCCCGATGTGCTGCAAAAGATCTGGATTCTGCGCAAGCTGCTCCACGATATGGATGAGCTTCAGGCCATGGAGTTTCTGCTCGATAAAATCCGCCAGACCAAGAACAACGGCGAGTTTTTCGATATGATGAAACGCGGCGGCTAGGGTTTGCGAGGCGCCCAATTTTTCTATATACTTCAAGGACTTAGGCACGTAGCACCCATTGATCAGGCGGTGCCGGCGACCCCACTCCCTTAAGGAAAACACATGAAACAAGGCATTCACCCCGATTACCGCGAAGTCGTGTTCGTGGATCTATCCAACGACTTCAAATTCATTACCCGCTCCACTGTCCAGACCCGCGAGACCACCAAGTGGACCGATGGCAAGGAATATCCGCTCTATAAGCTGGATACGAGTTCTGAGACCCATCCGTTTTACACCGGCAAACAAAAGCTGGTGGATACCGCGGGCCGTGTCGAGAAATTCCGCCAGAAATTCGGCAGCAAAACTGGTAAGAGCGCGGGCAAGGGTGCGGCCAAGGCCTAAAGCCCCGATCGATTCTGATGACAAAGACTGAAAAAGGCAGCCGCAAGGCTGCCTTTTCATTTCTAGAGGCCAACACCGGCGCCCCACTGCCGGGCCTGGCGGCCAGTGCAGCCAATCGCATTCCGCGTTGGCTGCTGATTTTGATTGTACTGCTCTACATCGGCCACGGACTCTTTTATCGTGACCCCTGGCGCGGCGATGACATGCTGGGCCTAGCACTGGCGCGGACTACGGCCGAAGGGCTTCTGCGTGGTGATTTTTCCTTGCTGCTGCTGCCGCAGCTGGGTGATCTGGCGTGGAATCAGCAGGGGCCCTTATGGACCGCGATACTTGCGATCTTCATGCTGCCTGCCTATCTCTGGGCGGCAAGCACTGCATCACCGGTTCCGATTCATCTGCTGGATGATCTCGCTCGGATTCCGGTGGCCGTGGCGATCACGCTTGGCTTGGTCGCCGTCTGGAAAGCAACCGATCGATTCGCACGACGCCGCGAGGCACAGCCCGTGGATCCGCTGGGCCTGGGTCCGCAGGCGTCTGCTTTTGGAAAGACACTCGGCGACTGTGCGCTGCTGCTGACGATTGCTGCGCTGGGTCTGGTCTACCCCCTGCACCAGCTGGGAACCACCAGCATTGAACTATTGCTTCAGGCCTTGCTGCTGTGGGCGCTTGCCACCGCTGCCGAGACACCGAAACGTTCCGGAATTCAGGTCGCATTGATTGTCTTTGCCAGCCTGATGACGCACGGCATCGGACTGGCGCTGACTCAAATCATTGCAGTGACCTGCGTATTGCTCTGGGTGCAGCCCTTACAGCGTATTCGACAGGCCTTTGTGTTGCGCTGGCTGCTTGTCGGGTCGGGACTGGTGGCACTCTGGACGCTGATGGCATTTTTCACGCTGCCGTTTTCAAGAATCAGTCAATGGTGGCTCGGAGGGGTTTCGGGCTTGTGGATCATCGATAAATCGATTGCCGAACACACCATCTTGGGCAGCATTGAGCCCTGGCTGCGCGAATCCCTATGGCGCTGGTGGCCGATTTGGCCGATTGCGATTTTCGGTCTGCTGTCCGTTCGACATATCCGGCTGTCGCGCGCACCCCACTGGTCCGTGCCGCTGATCCTTGCGGCAGTGTCCATCTTGCTCGGCCTGCTGGGCCCTTCGCACTGGGAGGTTCATCATTTCGCACCCATGATTCCGCTGGCCATGATTGCTGCATTCGGCCTACTCTCCCTGCCGCGGCCGATTGTCAATCTTGTGGACTGGTTTGCAGTGGCCTTATTCACCGCTGCAGGAAGTTTTGTCTGGCTCTACTGGACCGCATTGAATTTCGGATTTCCCGCGACCTTGGCGGCCAGGGTTCCGCTTCGGGCGCCCGGCATCGCCGGTACTGCAAATTTCTACGAGATTGCCATCGGACTGCTTGCCACTGTGGCGTGGATCGGGCTTGTGCTGTGGCGAATCCAGCGGGCCGAGGCCCGGCTATGGCGGCCTGTGGCGCTGAGCAGTGGCGGTGTGCTGCTGCTGTGGAGCCTGCTGACGACGCTCTGGCTTCCTGCGATTGATCGTATTCAAGGACAACGCGTCTTGGCGGAGTCTCTGGAGCGCGGCTGGCAGCAGGCCGCTGCCGCAAAGCCTGCCATTGAATCCGAGACGGCCTGCGTGGGGTTATCCGAGCAGTCGACAGCCTTAAATGCAATGGCAGTGGCCCTCAGTCGACTGCCATTGTCATCTGATCCGCAGTGTCTGTGGAAGTTAGGCGTTGTTGGAGACACCGCTCAAGAATCCGATATCGCGTCGTCAACCCCACAGTGGAAGATCGTCTGGCGAAGTGGTGCTGAAGATCGGCCGGGACGTCAGCGCATCCTGCTGCTCGAACGCGCTCCATGACCCGCGCGCGCGATGTTTTTGCGCTAGGCTGGCCCATCTTGGTGGGCCAAATCGCAGTGCTGGGTAACGGCGTCATCGACACCATCATGGCTGGCCAACGCTCTGCCGAGGACCTTGCCGTCATTGGGCTGGGTGCAGCGATTTACATCAGTGTTTTTGTAGCGTTTCGCGGTGTGCTGATGGGGCTGACGCCCATCGCAGCCGGCCATTTTGGCGCGGGCCGTCTTTCGGAGATTGGTGATGATGTTGGCCAGGCGGCCTGGGTGGCACTCATTCTGGCTGCCATCGGTATTCCGCTCTTGTGGTGGAGCGATCCCTGGCTGGGACTCACCCAGCCAGATCCCAGTCTGCACACACCACTGACTCAGTATCTGCAGATCATCGCCTTAGCGATGCCCTCAACGCTGCTGTACAGCGTGTTCTTTACTCTCAATAGCGCGACCTCCCGGCCGGCAGTCACCATGACGATTAACCTTGTCATGCTGACCGTGAAATGGCCATTGAATCTTGTGTTCATGGATGGCATTGATGGCCTCATCGATCCGATGGGTGCGGTAGGGTGTGCAGTATCGACTGCCGTGCTGTCCTGGATCTCCCTCGCCGTTGCACTGCTCGTGCTGCTGATCGACCGCCGCTACCGTGATTTTCATGTCCGATTGCGGCAGCCCGTATTTGGAAAAATCTCCGAGTTATTGCGCATCGGATTTCCGATCGGGGCAGGCTATCTCATCGAGGTGACATCCTTTACCCTGATGGCCCTGCTGATCGGACGCTTTGGCACGATTGCAAGCGCCAGCCATCAGGTCGCCGCAAATCTCGCCACACTCATCTTTATGATGCCATTGGCCTTGTCCAATGCCACCAGCATTCTTGCCGCCCAGTCCATCGGTGCCGGCGACGAGGCCAAGGCCCGGGCCTGGATCTGGGCGGGCATGCGGCTGGTGATGGGAATTGCTGCGGTTGTCGTCATCGTGCTGCTGACGCTACAAGATTCTCTTGCCCAGCTGTATGCCGAAGATCCATTGGTTCAGCAGTTTGCAAGGGTGCTGATCGCCTATGCGGCCATCTGCCATATGCTCGACGCGCTGCAGTGCCTGCTGTATTCCTCGCTGCGCGCCTGGAGAATCACCTTCACGCCAATGCTGGTCTACGGCATCAGCCTCTGGGGCTTTGGCGTGGGTGGCGGCTGGTGGTTTGCCCATACACTTTTTGCACCCGGCCCCTCAGCACCAGAAGGATTCTGGATGGGGAACTTTCTTGGGCTTCTGGCGGCCTGCATTGGCCTGGGACTACTCTTACGGCGCCGATTTCTCAATCCAGTTGTGGCGATAAAAGCGTAACTCTTCGATCGATTCCTGAATATCTGCCAAGGCAGTGTGGGCGCCCTGTTTCTCAAAGCCCTTCATCGCCGATGGATTCCAGCGACGGCAGAGCTCCTTGATCGTGCTGACATCAATATTGCGATAGTGGAAAAAAGATTCCAGCTGCGGCAGGTAACGCTGCATGAAACGCCGATCTTGATGCACGGTATTGCCACACATGGGCGACTTTCCAGGCGGCACATAGCCCCGGATAAAGTCGAGTAACAGTGCGCTGGCCTGCGACTCCGTTGTTGTCGAGGCCCGCACCTTATCGATTAGGCCTGATTTACCGTGGGTACTTTTGTTCCAGGCATCCATACCATCCAGGACGCTATCTGGTTGATGCAAGACCACCACGGGCGCAATCGCCAAGACGGTGAGCTGGGGGTCGGTGATGACCATGGCCACTTCCAGGATCCGATCGGCCTCGGGGTTCAGGCCGCTCATTTCCATGTCGACCCAAACCAGATTGAGTTCATTGGTTACTGACATAGCCTGTAATGATCGCACAGGCTAAGATCCGGCCTATGCTTGCTCGCCCGACTTCGCTGCTTTGCTACGCCACATGCAGGCAAGACTCTTAAGCCATCATGGCCGACAGGCCTGGGTAATCGACGAGCAAGGCCAGCATCACTTATGTGTTTATAAGGGCCGGGACCAAGAGCCCATGACCAACGACTGGGTCGAAATCGATACGACACTCACGCCAGCAGTCATTACCGGGCTGCTGCCCAGAAATAACGCCCTATACCGCAGCGAGGCCCACCGCACTAAGGCATTGGCCGCCAATGTCGATCAGGCCATGATCGTGATCTCTGGGGATCCACTCTTTTCAGACGAGCTGCTCGCGCGCATGATCTGCGCCAGCGTTGCCGAAGGCATCTCTGGGCTGGTCGTACTCAATAAAATCGATCTCTCTGAGTCAACACAGCGGGCTCGGCAGCAGCTCAGTGTTTTTGTCGAATGCCTGCGCTTACTCGACTGGAAGCTGCTGGAGCTTGCTGCCAAACCGAAGGCGCCAGGCTTTGCGCCCACTGGCAAGGCCGAATTGATTGCCCAGCTTGAGCGCAAAACCACGGTGGTGCTGGGCCAATCGGGCATGGGAAAAAGCAGTCTGCTGAACTGGCTTGTGCCCGAATTCAATGCACAGACACAAGAAATCTCTCAGGCCCTTCAAACGGGCCGCCACACCACGACCGCATCGCGCATGGTGGCAGCCCATGAGGGCTGGCTCATCGACACACCCGGCTTTCAGCTCTTTGGGCTGCATCATCTTTCTGAAAGTCAACTGGCGCTTGGATTTCCGGAGTGGGCCCTGGCCCAGGGGCCTGCAGGCCGATGCCGATTCGCGAATTGCCATCATGACAACGAGCCGGACTGCTTGATCAAACAGGCAATTGCAGACGGCAGTCTGCCGGCCCGCCGACTGACGCTATGGCATCACTTGATCAGAGCCAGCTGACGCTCAAGTGCCAGCGCTGAGGCTGGCCCGAAACGATACAGTTTTGAATGCTGTTGCGAGTGGTTTCAAAGTCAGTGATGGTCTGCTGGCCGGGCTTCAGCAGCTGGCAGCCAACACGAAAATGATCCAGGTTGTAGACATCACTGACATTTCTCACCTGAAGCATAAAACTCTCTGACGATTTCTTTCCTCGGGAAAAGTAACAGTTCGACCAAATTGTGCCGACCTGCATCCGCTCCATCGCGCTAAATTCCAAACCAACCCCCTGAAAACCGATATCAAAAATACGGGGCTCAACAACAGAGCTGAAAGATCCGGAGATCACCAAGTCAAGGGTACGATCGTTCGGTGCCGGCACGCGAAAACTTTCGCGGCGCTGGATGGCGATGACCTCAGTTGGAAAATCCGACGTCACCAGATCATAGGAGCCAAATTTCACATTCGGTGCGATGAACTGTAATTTGTATTGATCGGCAGTAATCACCACCCAGAGATGCTGGGATTCCTTAATTGCCTTTGGGACATCCGTGCCCTCGGGCAGGGAAAACGCTAGGCCCACCACCGGATCGGCCTCAACGCATTTCAGGGCCAGCCGCTTGGAGAAGTC
>Ga0194118_10001202_pt1 | contig 38451 bp, 28 predicted proteins | sample TA2MahsurfametaG_2_FD_148662 | JGI IMG/M metagenome (GOLD analysis project Ga0194118, IMG submission 148662) | Freshwater microbial communities from Lake Tanganyika, Tanzania - TA2015013 Mahale N5 surface | ecosystem: Environmental > Aquatic > Freshwater > Lake | place: Tanzania: Lake...
AGGGTGTCTGGCACCACCGTCGATCCGTGCTTTGGTCCGCGGAAATCGCTCAGCCGAGACAGGTCCGCGCATGCGTCGAGTGCCGCACTGGACGTGGCATAGTCGGCGAACGGGAGGTCGCGCAATCAGGCGTGCCAGTAGCACTCCACCATCTCGCCGGCCGTCTCAGCTGAGGTAAAGGAGGGGGCCGGGCGCATCGTCAGGCCGAATGTATCACAGCCCTCCATCAGGAAGCTCCAGCCAGCCTGCGGATTTGCGAGCTTCACTGCGCCCCCTAGCGGTACGGTAGCAAAGTCGGCTTCAGTGCCGGTGCTGCACGCCTGTCGCAGGGCGGCGTAGGCGGAGGGCCCTTCGGGTCGTGGGGGAGCGCTTTGGAGAAGTTCCCAGGAAAGCCAGGAAGGTTCTCGTCAGCGTTGACCGGGTGCTCGACCAGCGCGCCACCGCCCAGCAATTCCTGCGCGGCCTTGATGCGGACCTTAAGCGCGTTGCCCCGCCGGGTCTTCGGTAGGCTGCGCAGCAGGTTCTGGAACGCGATTTTCTCAGGTTGGGACGCGACGACCTTCGTCGAAACCAGCGAGTTCGCGGTCACTAGAGTTCCGATGCTGCCGAGAAAGGCGCGCCTTTTCAGAGCTGCGTTCACTGAAAAGGGAGGGCTTGAGTTCATCGGTGGGGAAGATGAGGCAGCGTTCGCGGCCGGGCGCTGGTTCACGTACGAAGCGGCGTGGTCTACCGTCGGGAGGGCGTAATGGCGGCCGCTCGTCGAGGGAAACGCCGGCCGTGGGGGCCTTTGACAAGAAATTTACGAAGCCCGGGGGTCCGGTGAGAGCGGTTGCAGGATGCCTATTTAACGGAAGGATGAGCATCCGGGACGGTCACTCCGGGTTGGCGGCGAGGAAGCGATCGATCTCCGCCCAGTCGGCGGAACCGAGGCGCAATTCGGCCGCCGGCGCCAGTTCGCGGATCTGCCCGGGCCGGCGGGCGCCGACAATCGCGGCGGTGACGGCGGGGTGACGCAGCGTCCATGCCAAAGCCACTTGTCCCGGGGTGGCGCCGTGGCGGCGGCCGATGTCGCGCAGGACGTCTACGCAGCGGAGATTGCGCGAGAACAGCGGTTCTTGGAAGTGACGGTTCTTTTCGTTGCGCCAGTCGTCGGCGGGCAGTGCCGCGAGCCGCTCGTGCGTCCACGCGCCGGTCAGCAGTCCGGACTGCATCGGGGAGTAGACCAGCGTGCCGATTCCCTCTTGTTGGCAGTGGGGCAGGATCTCGGGCTCGATATCGCGGCGCAGAAGGGAATAGGGTGGCTGCAGGGAGCAGACGGGTGCGATCGCGGCCGCGCGGCGGAGCTGGGTAACGTTGAAGTTGGAGACGCCGATCCAGCGCACCTTGCCCTCCTGCCGCAGCTTCGCGACCTCCGCCAAGCCCTCCTCGATCTGGTCGTCCGGCTCGGGCCAGTGAATTTGGTATAAGTCGATGGTCGCAAGGCGCAGGCGCCGCAGGCTCGCCTCGCATTCGCGGCGCACGCTGTCGGCGCGTAGGCTCTTGCCGATCTCGCGTTTTTCGTTCCACACGCGTCCGCACTTGGTGAACACGTACGGCCGGTCCCGCACGCCATCTAGGGCGCGCGCGACCACCTCCTCCGAATGCCCGAGACCGTACACGGCGGCGGTGTCGATCCAGTTGATCCCAGCGTCGAGCGCTTCGTGGATCGCCGCGATGCTGTCGCGGTCGTCTTGGGTGCCCCAGCCGAACGCCCACCCTCCGCCGCCGATGGCCCAAGCGCCGAAGCCGAGCGGGGTGAGGTTCAGGTCGGAGATGCCGAGGGGACGAGTTTGCATCCTGGCAGTGAGGTGGCGCCTCGGGGCGGCGCCAACGCCAATTGTGTCGGCCCGGAATTGGCCTTGAGCCCGGGGCCGCTGGCGGCAGGGTGCCGGTCGATGGACCCCGCCCCGCCCACCGTCCCGGACCCGAGTCGCCTGCCCCGTCAACTGGGCGTCTGGAATGGGGCGCTGCTGCTCGTCACTTACACGATTGGCGTGGGCATTTTGCAGTCCCCTGGAGTGGTGCTGCGCAACACGGCTTCGGTCGCGCTGGCTTATACGGCCTGGCTGGTTGGCGCGGTGGTGGCGGTCTGTGGGGCGCTCGTGATGGCGGAACTAGCGGCGCGGACCCCGCGGTCAGGCGGGACCACGGTGTTCCTGCGGGAAGCCTACGGTCCGCGCGCGGCCTTCGTCTATGGTTGGACCGCGCTGTTCCTCGCCCCGCTTGCGACCGCGGCGATCACACTGGTCAGCGTGCGGAACCTAGGGGTGATTTTGGGCTGGTCGTCCGGGGTGCAGACCGCGGTGGGCGTGTCCTGGGTGGGCGGCATTACGGTGCTGGCGATGCGTTCCGGGCGGGTGCTCGCGCGGATTGTCGGCGGCGTGGGAATCTTTAAGGTTATCGCCCTGGCCACGGTGGTTGTGCTCTGCTTCGCGGGCGACGGTGTCGCGGCCCCGGCTGCCGCGACAACCGCGCTGCCGGAGCCTGACTCGCTCTGGGTGGGCTTCGGCCTAGCGGTGGTGGCGACGATGTTCGCGTATGACGGTTGGGATGGCCTCGCGCTGGTAGCCGGAGAGGTCCGGGATCCGGGGCGCAACCTGCCGCGCGCCACGCTGCTCGGGATGGGCATCATCCTCGCGATCTACCTCGCGGTGAACACCGGCTTCCTCCACGTGTTGTCCCCGGCTCAAGTGGCGACGAACCCCGCCTTGGCCGCGACGGCAATGGAGCGCGTGCTCGGGGCCGAGGCCAGCCGGGTGGTCACGGTCTTCGTCGCCTGCAGCGCCGCGAGCACGGTGTTCAGTTCAATGCTCTGTAACCCCCGGATCTTCTTCGCGCTCGCGGAGGAGGGGCAGTTCTTTCGCGTCGCGGCGCGCGTGCACCCGGCTTGGGCCACCCCTTGGGTCGCGACACTGGCGTACGGGGGGGTGACGGTGACGTACATCGCCTCGGGTGGCGGCTTCGAGACCCTTACGCGCTTTATGATCCTCGGCTTCCTGCCGATCTACGGCCTGGTTGCGTTCGCGGCGATCCTGGCCCGCCGCCGCGGACGTCTTGCGGTGTTCGCGATGCCCCTCTATCCCTGGCCGGTGATCCTGATGCTGGTCTACGTCGTCGCGGGTCTGGCGAGTGGGTTCGCCGGCGACGCCACCGCGGCGGCCGGAGGGCTCTGCCTGATGGCTGCCGGGGTGGGGGTGCACGCGCTCTGGTCGCGCACCCGCGGAACGCATTAGGCGTAGGCTGATTTGCGCCGCTGCTGCCTCCCGCCACGGTTCAGGTCGGATCAAACCCTATGAACCCGCTCCTCAGCCTCCCGCTCCTCGCCGGTCTGCTGCTGCTCTCCGGCTGCTACACCAATCCCGTCACGGGCCGTCGGTCGCTGGTCCTGCTCTCCGAGGGCCGGGAGGCGCAGTTGGGCTCCGAGTCGTTCCAGCAGATCCGCCGGAAGGAGAAGGTAGCCACCGATCCGGGCGCCAACGCGCGGGTCCAGCGGGTGGGGCAGAGAATCGCCGCCGTGGTGGGCGAGGCGCTGCCGGCTGCCCGCTGGGAGTTCGTGGTCTTTGAGTCGAAGGAACTCAACGCGTTCGCGCTCCCGGGCGGGAAAGTCGGAGTGTACACGGGGCTGCTGGAGCTGGCCGAGAGCGACGCGGAACTGGCGACGGTGATGGGACACGAGATCGGGCACGTGGTGGCGCGCCACGGCGCCGAGCGGATGTCCGAGGCGATGGTGATCGCCGGGGTCGGCATCGCCGGCTCGCTCGCGGTGGAAGCGAATAGCAATGACCCGCGGATGCGCGACCTCTTCGCCTTGGCGTACGGGGGCGGTACCACGCTGCTGCGGGTGCTCCCGCACTCTCGGGCCAACGAGGGCGAGGCCGACCGGATGGGAATGCTCTTCGCTGCGCGGGCGGGTTACGACCCGCGAGGAGCGGTATCCTTCTGGCGCAAGATGGCGGCGCGCAAGCAGGCGTCCGCCCCGGGGCCGCGGACGCCCACCTTCCTTTCCACGCACCCCGCCGACGAACGCCGCATCGCGGACCTGGAGGCCTTTCTCCCCGCCGTGCTCCCGGTCTGGGAGCAGGCACTCGGTGCCCGGCGGGCGGACGCCGACTGAGCGGCTGCCCTAGTGCCAAACCGGGCTTGGCTCCGCTTTTTCAGCGTGGCGCTCGGCGATCAGGCGGCTGAGCCGAGCGAGGTAGAGGGGCTTCGGCAGCTAGGCGGAAGAGATCTCGGGTCCGGTGTCCTCAACGCGCAGACAAAGCCGTCCGCGGCCGCCGTTGCGCTGCGGCCTCTCTGAAGACATCTGGACCGATTCGGGGGCCGTGGCCGTGAACTTGACGGCGTTGTCCAGCAGCGTCCTGAGAATGCGGCGGTAACCGGCCTCGTCACCTTCGAGCTCAAGCGGCGCGTAGAATTGCGTCTCGAAGCGCAGTTCGAGGAGCTTGGACTCCGCGGCTCCCGCGGCCCCGCTGAGAGCGTGGTGCGCTGATTCCAAGGGGCAGAACGGGGCCCGGCGGGGCCCGAGGCGGCGGCCCTCAAAGCGGATGAAATCAAGCGGGTCGTCGATCAGCGCGGCGAGGCACGCTTCCTCCCGCGCGCAGCGCTGGGCTAGGTTTTACACCCCCGCCGGCTAACTGGCCTATCCCAACGCGCGCGGCAGGCCGCCGACTGCGGTGATGGGTTGCAGAGCTCGCGGCTGAAGAGGGAAAGGAATTTCGGCCTGTGCGGGCGGCGCTGGCGGCGGTGGCGCGGGACTTCTCCAGCCCCCGGCGGGGCCGGTCGCGGGGAGACTACGTAGCGGCTAACTCGGGGCCGCGAACTCCCAAAAAACGGCCTGGCATCCTCAATCCGGATCGCCTGCCTCGCCGGAATCGGCGAAGGGATTCCCCACGTACTCGACCCCGAAGAAGTCGTCCGCCTCCAGCAACGCGAGGGTCCAGTCCGCGACTTGGGCACGCTCGGTGGCCCCCAGCGCGGGGTGTTCCACCTCGATCTCTGCCAGCAGCAGACGTTTCGCCCCGTTCCGGTCTGGGACGGGGCGCAGCAAGTCTCCGGCGCGCTGTGCCAGGTCCTGGGCCAGCAGTCGCAGATCGAAAATCATACCCCGGTCCCGGCCAGGACCTCGGCCAGTCTGGCGGCGTCCTTGCCGCCGCCCATCGCGAAGTCAGGTTTGCCGCCGCCCTTACCGCCGATCCGCGTGGACAGCTGCGCGATGATCTTGCCGGCCTGATGGCCAGCGGCGATCGCGCGGGGCGAGCAGTAGGCGACGAGGCTGGCCTTGTCGTCGAGGATGGCGCCGAGTTGCACCACGCCTTCCCCGACGAGCCCGAGGACCTGGGAGCCCAGCGCCCGCAGCGCCTCTGGGCTTTCGGCCGGTACCACTGCCGAGACGTGGCGCAGGCCGTCGCGCTCCACGGCGCGTCCGGCCAGCTCCGCCGCGAGGGCTGCCGTGGCCCGCTGCTCGTGCGCGCGCAGTCGCTTTTCGAGCTCGCGCTGGTGGGCAAGCAGGGAATCGAGCTTCTGTGCGACGTCGTGCGTGCCTGCTTTCAGGCGGGCGTTGACGGCGCCGAGCGCCGCCTCGCGGGCCGCCAGCAGGTCCAGCGCCGGGGAGCCGGCCACCGCCTCGATGCGCCGGGTACCGGCCGCGATCGCCATCTCTGCCACGACCTTGATCAGGCCGATCTCACCAGTGGCGGCAATGTGGGTGCCGCCGCAGAGCTCGCGGCTGTAGCCGCCGATGTCCACCACGCGGACGACCTTCCCGTACTTTTCCCCGAAGAAGGCGAGCGTCCCCTCGGGCTTGCGGTCAAAGTCGGTCTCGTAGGATTCGACCTTCGCGTTCTCGATCACGCGCTCATTGACCAGCCGTTCGACCTCGCGCAGCTGCTCCGGGGTCAGCGCCTCGAAGTGGGAAAAGTCGAACCGCATCCGGTCCGGCGTCTTGGAGGTGCCAGCCTGCCGGACATGAGTGCCGATCGTGCGCCGTAGCGCCCAGTGGATCAGGTGCGCCGCCGAGTGGTGCCGGCTGATCGCGCGCCGGCGCGCCGAGTCGACCACGAGTTCCACCTCCGCCCCAGGACTCAGGGCGGCGGCGGCCTTGGCGGGCACCTTGTGCAGGTGGCGACCAGCCTTGTCCTTCACGCAGTCGGAGACCGGGATGACGGTGCCGGCGATGGTGAGCGTGCCCGCGTCCCCGGTCTGTCCGCCCATCTCGGCGTAGAAGGGGGTGCAGTCACACGCGATAAACGCATCGTCGCCAAAGCGGATTGCCTCCAGCACCCGCGCGTTTTCCTGCAGTGAGGTGTAGCCGGTGAACCGGGTTGGAGCGGCCGCGGGGGCGTCGGCACCCTCGGTTGCGGCGACGATCACTTCGCGACGGTGCGCGGCCCGGCCGCGCTCGCGCTGGCGGTTCATCTCGGCTTCAAATCCGTCGACGTCGACGCTGAGCCCGCGTTCCGTCGCGAGCAGCTGGGTCATATCCAGTGGGAAGCCGTAGGTGTCGTAGAGCACGAACGCCTCGTGCCCGGGAAACACCTGGCCCGCGGTCTGGGCGGCGGCGTCTTGGAAGCGCCCGAGGCCCTTGTCCAGCGTGCGGCCGAAGCTGTCCTCCTCAGCCCGGATGACCCGGCGGACGATTTCCTGTTGCTGGGTCAGCTCCGGGAAGACGGTTCCGAGGGAGGTCACGACCGGGGCGACGAGCTGTTCGAAGAAGCCGCCCGTAAGGCCCAGCTTGCGGCCGTAGAGGATGCCGCGGCGGAGGATGCGGCGGATGACGTAGTTGCGGCCCTCGTTGCCGGGCAAAATGCCATCGGCGATGGCGCAGCTGACGCAGCGCGCGTGGTCGGCGAGCACGCGGAACGCGACGTCGGTGCGCTCCTGCTCGGTCAGGCCCTCGCGCGCGGCGGGCACGGTGCCCTGGTAGGTGCGGCCGGACAAAGCGGCCACCTTAGCGAGCAGCGGGGCGAAGACGTCGGCCGCGTAGTTGGAGGGATCGCGGCTGAAATCGCGGAAGCCGCCCGTGGTGGCGTGGATTCCGGCGACGCGCTCGAAGCCCATCCCGGTGTCGACGTGCTTGGCCGCGAGCGGCGAGAAGGTGCCGTCCGCGTTGGCGTTGAACTGGATGAAAACGTGGTTCCAAATCTCGATGCAGCGAGGGCTGCCTGCATTCACGAGTCGGCGTCCGGGGGCCTCCTCGTCCGCGGGTAAGAGGTTAAAGTGGATCTCAGAGCAGGGGCCGCAGGGCCCGGTGTCGCCCATCATCCAGAAATTGTCTTTCTTGTTGCCGTTGACGATGTGGACGGCCGGGTTGAGGCCCTCGCGGCGGAAGATCGCGGCCCAGATGTCGTGCGCCTCCTGGTCGAAGTCGGCTGGGTCGCCCTTGGCCTTGTCCGGCGCGTAGACGGTGGCGAACAGGCGCTTCGGCGGGATCCCCCACACGCGGGTGAGCAGCTCCCAGCCCCACTCGATCGACTCGTGCTTGAAGTAATCGCCGAAGGACCAGTTCCCTAGCATCTCGAACATCGTGTGGTGGTACGTGTCGAAGCCAACGTCCTCGAGGTCGTTGTGCTTCCCGCCCGCGCGGATGCACTTCTGGGTGTCGGCGGCGCGGGTGTCGCGGCCGGGGCGCACGCCCGCCCAGCGGGAGACGTCCGGCGCCCGGTCCCCGAGGAAGATGGGCACGAACTGGTTCATCCCCGCATTAGTGAAGAGGAGCCCCGGGGAGTCCGGGAGCAGCGGTGACGACGGGACGATCGTGTGCGCCTGGCGCGCGAAGAAATCGAGGAAGCTCAGGCGGATCTCGGCGGAAGTCATAACGAGGGCGGGAGAGGTTTGGGGGGGCCGGCGCGGGTCAGCCGAGGGCGGCGATGACGGCATCGGCCATCGCGCGGGTGCCGACGCTGGGCCGGCCGAACGCGATGTCGCCGGTGCGGTTGCCGCCAGTGACGGCCGCGCGGACGGCGGCCTCGATGCGGCGGGCCGCGGCCTCGAGGCCGAAGCTGAAGCGGAGCATCAGAGCGACCGAGAGGATCTGCGCGCAGGGGTTCGCGATGCCCTTGCCTGCGATGTCGGGGGCGGTGCCGCCAGCGGGCTCGTACAGGCCGAAGGGTAGGCCCAGCGAGTTGCGGCCGGCCCCGAGCGAGGCCGAGGAGAGCATCCCGAGGGAGCCACAGATCACGGCCATCTCGTCGGAAAGGATATCGCCAAACAGATTCTCGGTCACGAACACGTCGAACTGGTTCGGGTCCCGGGCCAGCTGCATCGCCGCGTTGTCGACGTACATATGGCTGAGGGTAAGATCCGGAGCGTGGCGGGCGACGTACTCGGTCGCGGTGCGGCGCCAAAGCACGGAAGTCTCGAGCACGTTGGCCTTGTCCACCGAACAGAGCTTCTTCCGACGGCCGCGGGCGGCGGTGATGGCGACGTCCAGGATGCGTTCGATCTCTGACCGGCGGTAAACCATCGTGTCCACGGCTTGGACGTCACCATCAGGCAGGGTGGTGGTGGCCTTGGGCTGGCCGAAGTAGAGGCCGCCGGTGAGCTCGCGGATGCAGACGATGTCGATGCCCTGCGGGATGCGCTCGGTCTTGAGCGGGGAGGCGTCGGTCAACTCGCGGTAGAGGAGGCCCGGCCGGAGGTTGGCGAAAAGAGTGAAATGCTTGCGCAGCGGGAGGAGGGCGGCGCGCTCCGGCTGCTCCTTGGGCGGGAGGTTCTCCCACTTGGGCCCGCCGACCGAGCCGAACAGGATGGCATCCGCGGCCTCGCAGCCGCGCAGGGTGGAGTCGGGCAGGGCCTTGCCGTGGCGGTCGATTCCCGCGCCACCCACCTCGGACTCCTGGTAGTTGAGGGTAAGGTTTTCCTGGCGGGCGACGTGGGCGAGGACCCGGAGGGCCTCGGCCATCACTTCCGGACCGATGTAGTCCCCGGCGAGAACGGCGAACTTGAGCGTGGGCATAGGAAGGGAGAAGGCTGTCGGAACGCCCGCGGTGGAGGCAAACAAAAGCTCGCCCGGGGCGGGTCGGCCGGACGGTCGAAACGGCCGGTTTCAGGCGGGTCGCCCGCCGCCCGCGGCCGGGCGCCGGCTGCGCAGGATCAGGAAGCCCCCGGCGAGGACGAGAAAGAGGGAATAGAACGTGCCGCGGCTCAGGCCGAGGAGCAGCGGGGCATCGGGCTCGCGGAATCGTTCCCCGATGATCCGCGCGAGGGCGTAGCCGAGCAGGAATTCCCCGCTCAGCCGGCCGGGGCCGAGGGTTTCGGGCCGCCCCCGCCAGAAACGCCACTGGAGGTACAGGAACAGCAGCAGCCCCTCGAGCGCGGCCTGGTAGAGCTGAGAGGGGTGGCGCGGAAACGGGCGCAGTAGCTGCCGGTCGAACTCGTTGCCGGGGAAGATCACCGCCCACGGCACGTGGCTGATCCGGCCAACCAGCTCGCCGTTGATGAAATTCGCGATCCGGCCGAGGCAGAGTCCGGCGGGTACGGTCGTGACGACGAGGTCGGCCACGCCGAGCAGCGGGCCGCGGTGCCGCCGGCTCCACCATACGAGCGCGAGGAGCACGCCGACGAAGGCGCCGTGGCTCGCCATCCCACCCTCCCAGAGTCGGAGCAGGTCGGCCGGGCTATGACGCAGCACCTCGGGCCGGTAGAGCACGAAGTACCCCAAGCGCCCGCCCAGCAGCACGCCGAGCACGAGGGCGGTGATCAGGTCGGAGATGGCCCCGGGGCCGTAGGGGGAGCGACCGCAGCGATGGTACAGGAGCAGCAGGCCGGCGGCGGCCGCGAAGCCGAGCAGGTAGGCGAGCCCGTAGTAGCGGACTCCGAAGTGCTCCGAGAACCGGATCAGGAACGGATCCAGGTTGTGGACCCAGTACGCGAGCGGCATCCCGTCATCTGGGCCCGGGCGCGCGGGAGAGGCGATGCGAAAACGAGGCCCGGTGCGGGAGGCTCGAGGCTCAACGGAGCACGGGCGCCGCGAACCAGACGCCGCCGAAGAGCAGCCAGGCGAGCAGCAGGGTCCAGACCACGTTGAAGGCCTGCCCCCCGAGGAAGGCGACGGCGGGCCGGCCCCCGCCAAGCCCCACCAGGTCGCGGAAGCGGGATTCCAGGCCGATGGACACGAACGCGAGCGCGAACCACGCGTTGCGCAGGCCGGACAGCGCGCCCTTCGCCTCCTTCACCCGCGCCGGCTCCAGCAGGAACGAGAAGACCAGCGAGGCGGCGATGAACCCGAGCAGGAACTTGGGAAACCGCTCCCAGATGACGGAAACCCCCACCCTCGGGTTCGCCCCGTCCGCCTGACCGCGCAGGCTCCACCACACGGAGAGAAAAAACGCGGCGACGCCGAGCAGCACGTTCTGCGAGAACTTCACGATGACGCCCACCTTCATCGCCGGCTCGCTGATCAGGGCGCCCGCCGCCACCACGGAGCCGCTCGTGTCGAGGGTGCCGCCCAGCCAGGCCCCCGCCACCAGTTCGTCCATCCCCCAGTGCTTCGCCGCCCAGGGCATCAGCACCATCATCGGCACCGCGCAGAGCAGCACAAGGGTGGTGATGTAGGAAAGCTTCCGCCGGTCGCCCTGGATCGCCCCGCAGGCCGCGATCGCGGCGGAGACCCCGCAGATGGAAACGGCGGTCGACAACATCGCCGCGAACTCGTCGTCCACCCGCAATCGTCGCGCCAGCCAGAACGCGAACGCCCACACCGCGGCCACCACCAGCACCGCCTGCACCAACCCGAGCGCCCCCGCCTGCAGGATTTCCTGGAACAGCAGGGAGGAGCCCAGGATTACGAGCCCCGTCTTGATGTAAAACTCGGTCCGGACCGCCGGTGAGAGCCACTTGGGGACGCCGACGGTATTGCTCACCAAGAGCCCGAGGAGCAGGCTGAAGATGACGTGCTCGAGCCCCAGCGCCTCGATCGCGGCGTGCCCCGCGAAGACCTGCGCGGCCATCGCCAGGCCGAACACCGCGGCGAAGCCGGGCAGGAGCCGGCGGTAGGTGAGGCCGGTGCCGGTCAAGGCGATCGCGGTGCAGCCCAGCAGCAGGGCACCCAGCGTCGCGAGCTTCAGGAGATTCGCCTCGGCCAGCAGTTTCTCCGCACCGGCGGCCCCGCCCCACTTGAGCAACGGCAAGGCCGGGCGCCACAGCAGCGCGACGACGGCGAGGAGCGCGCCGCCGGTGACGACGGCCAGCCAGTCCTCGTTCGCCCACCAGGGGCGGCGGTTGGGGAAGGCGGACATCCCGTCAGTCCACCAGCACCTCGCAGATGGTCCACGGGGTCTCCGCCCGGGCCGCGACGTTGCGCACGATCACGTAGCGCCCGCGGGTGCCCGAGGGAAACTTCAGCACCGTGCGGTTACGCTGACCCTTGCCGGAAAGCACGATCGGACCGGGGACGGCGGGATCGTTGGTGACGTGGACCTCGTACTGCTCCGGGAATTCCGCCGCCCGCCCGGATTGGTCGAACGTCAGCTCGCGCAGCGGCCGAGCGACGCCGAAATCGAGCTCAAGCCATTCCTCTCCCAGCGCTGGCGTGCTCCACCGGGTGTTGGTTTTGCCGTCGAACAGGTTGCCAAGGCCGGAGCCCTCAGAGGCGCGGGCGCGGGGGCGACCGGCGAGATTGGCCTTGACCGCCTCGGTTACGTAGGCGGCCTCCGCGCCAAGGAACGGATCGGAGCGCAGTCCCTCTGCGTACTTGAGGGCGGTGGGGTCGTTCGCGCGCGCCAGCACGCGCAGCAACTGCAGGTCATCCTCCTTGGAGCCCGCCTCCATAAAGCGGCAGAACAACGCCGTGGTGCCGGGAGTCCACGCGGTGCGATCCCGTTCCAACGCTTGGCGGCCGGCCGCCACGGCGGCGGCCCGGATCTCCGGGGTGCGCGCGTTCTCGGCCGCGGCGGCGAGCCCCGCCAGATTGTTGGTGTCGGTCCAACGTCCTAGCGTCTCGACCGCCGCATTCGCCAGGGTCGCATCTGCGGCCGCCGCGAGGCGTCCCGCGACGGCCGCGGCTTCGGGCGTTCCCAGCCTGACGAGGGCAGGCAGCAGGCGCTGCGCGACGTCCGGTGGGGTCTGTTCCAGCCGGGCGAAGAAGGTGCCGGCGAGCCCCGGATCCGCCCGGTGGCGCTGGAGGAGCGTGACCACGGCGCGCAGGGTGCGGCCCTGTTCCGCCTCGTCCCGGGCCTGCGCGGCCCAGTCGGTGAGCAGGGCGAGGTCCGTCAGCGGGCCGATGTCGCCGAGGGCGGCGGCGGCGACCCCGCGGATCGCCGCAGACGGGTCGGCGCGGAGCTGCCGGAGCACGGTCAGACCTTCGGTCTGACGGCGCAGGGCGAATTGCTCCAGGCAGGCGAGTCGCCGCGGCTCGGGCCCGCGTTCGGCGCCTTCCAGCAGGATCGCGGCGACCTCCGCGCCCTTCAGGCGGCTGAGGCTTTGCCGCGCCTCCCGCAGGCTCGGAGCGAGTTCGAGGAGCTTGTCGACGACGGCGCGGGAACCGGGCAACGAGCCCAGCGCGCTGACCGCCTCCGTGCGCACTTCCGCGTCCGCGTGGCCCGTGGCCGCGAGCACCGCAGGGACGGCGTCGGCGAGTTCCGAGCGTCCGAGCGCAGCGACGGCCCCGGCCGCCGTCACCGGATCTAAGTGCGGCAGCAGCGGCGCGACCGCCAGAAGGTGGGTGGCGTCGCGACGGTCCGCGAGCGCTTCGATGGCCGCCGCGCGGCGGGGCGCGACGGGGCCAATCAGCGCCTCGCGGATGCGTTCCGGAGCGAGGGCGGGCTCGCGATCGAGCAGGAGCCGGAACGCGCCGGTGCGAACCGGCACGGGCAACTGAGTGTCGTCCTCGAGCGCCCTCAGTAGGGGGAGGGCCTCTGTCGCCGGTAGGTGTGTGGCCGCTTCCAAGCGGGCCGCGCCGATGATGGCGAGCGGCACCGTGCCGGCGCCGCGCAGCGCGGCCTCCGCGGCCGCGGTTCCGATCCGGCCCAAGGCGGTCGCCGCGGCCTTCACCGTCGCGAGATCGGCGTCCGCGAGGAGCAAGGCGAGCGCGTTAACCGCCCCCGCATCGCGGCGGCGCCCCAGGGAATCTATGAGGCCGAGGCGCAGGCGACCGGTCGTTTTCGTCAGGGCGTCGAGCAACAGGCGCTCCGCCGCCGGGCCGGGAACCACTTCCAGCAGTTGGCGGGCGAGATCGGTGTCCCGGTCCTCCGTGAGCATTGCTGCGAGGGTCCGGGCGGCCGCGGGCCGCAACGGGCCCCCGGGGCCGCTGGCCAGGACGAGGGCAAGACGCTGGGAGGCGGCCTGGCGGGCGGCGAAGGTCGGGGCGGGCTGGCGGAGCAGGGCGACGAGGCGGTCCTCCAGTGCGGCGAGTTTCCGGGCGTTCCGCCCGGCTTCGCGCACCTCCCGGTCCAGCGCCTCGAGGGCGGACTGGTCGCCGGAGTAGGTGAGGGACTCCAGCGCGGCGGCGGCTGGTTCGGCGCCGGCGGTGGGGATGCCGTATAGGCCCAGCAGGGCAAGGAGCGTCAGGAAGGAAGAGGCGCGCATAGTGGGAGCTGGGCTTTTTAAAGGGCGTAACCAGCGCGGCGGGGGCGATCGAGAAGCGTGTTGGCGGCGGGGTCGTTGGGCACGGCCTCGGCGCTGGGGTCCCAGCGGACGGGGCGGCCGAGCTGGGCCGCGATCACATTCAGGTGGCAGACGGTCGCGCTGCGGTGCCCGATCTCGACGTCGGCGATCGGCCGCTGGCGGGTGCGCACGCACCGGAAGAAGTCGAGGTGATGGTGGTCGCTCGCGTACAGGTGGACATCCTCGCCGCGCAGCGGCTGCGCGGCCAGTGCAGGGGGGGTCGTCTCTAGGAAGTCGTCGCGCGAGACCCACACGGTTCCCTCAGTGCCCTGGAACTCGATCATCGACTTCTGAAGGTTGTCGTCGCGCTCGACCCGGATGCCGTTGGCGTAGACGTGCGTCTGGAAGCGGCAGCCCTCGTAGCCCTTGGGGATAAACTCGACGGGCCCGGAGTGGTCCATCCCGAGCGCGTTCTGGATGATATCGAAGTGGTGGGCGCCCCAGTCTCCGTTCTTGCGGCCGCCGTACTCGAGGAAGCAGCGCCAGCCGCCGCCATAGTCGCCCTTGACGCGCCGCTCATTGTACGGGCGCCACGGGGTGGGGCCGAGCCAGCGGTCGTAGTCGAAGCCCGTGGGGACGGGCTCCTCCGGCAGGGGCAGGGCTGGCGGGAACTGGCCGAGGCGGGTGCGCACCCGTTTGATCTGGCCGATCCAACCGTTGCGGACGATCTCCGCGGCCTTGCGGAAGGACTTATTCGAACGCTGCTGGGTGCCCGTCTGCAGGATGCGCCCGTGGCGCCGGGCGAGGTCGGTGAGGACGCGCCCCTCGCGCACCGTGAGCGTCAGCGGCTTCTCGCAGTAGACATCCTTGCCCGCCCGCAGCGCGGCGGCGGACACGGCGGCGTGCCAGTGGTCCGGCGTGCACACGAACACGACGTCGATCCCCGGGTGGGCGAGCAGTTCCTCGTGGGTGCCGTAGACGGCGACGCTGCCCTTGGCCTCCGCCCCGTAGGCCGTCTCGATGCGGGCGCGCACCTTCTCGGCCTTCGCGCGGTTGACGTCGCAGGTGGCGAGGATCCGGCAGTCGTCGGTCAGGCCTAGCAGGGTGCCGAGGTGGCTGGAGCAGATGAGGCCGTTGCCGACGAGGCCCACGCCCAGCCGGTTGGAGGGTGCCGTGGCCCCGAACAGCCTCCGGGGGAGCAGCAGCGGGGCGACGCCGGAGGCGAGCGCGGACTTCAGGAGGGTGCGACGGGAGCGCGCGGAGAACATAATGGAGCGGCGGCGGGTAAGAGCGCGGAGCTTCACCGCGCTTTGGAATGGTGCCGAGCCGATTCTGCGCGACGCGTACCGGGTGAGTTTGACTCCGGGCAAGTGGGCGCCTGACTTTCAAACCCATGGTGCTTCGCCGTCCCCGCGCGCTTCGCTGGCTGCTCGCCCTGCTCGGCGCGGCCTCGTCCGCAGTAGCCGCGGAGCCGATCGATTTTAACCGGCAAATCCGTCCGATTCTTGCGGACGCCTGCTTCCATTGCCACGGCCCCGACGCCGCGTCGCGCGAGGCCAAGCTCCGCCTCGACGAGCGGGAGGGACTTTACCGGGTCCGCGAGGGCGTCGCGGTCGTGGTCCCAGGCAAACCGGAAGAGAGTGAACTCCTCCACCGGATTGTCAGCCCGCACGAGGACGAGGTGATGCCGCCTCCGCGGGCCGCCCGCCAACTCAAGCTCGAGGAGAAGGATCTGCTCCGTCGCTGGGTCGCCGCGGGGGCGCCGTGGGATCGCCATTGGTCGTTCACGCCGCCCGTCGCGTCGGCCGTGCCGGAGGTGCCGGAACGCCGGGGTTGGCGGTCGACGCCGCAGGTTCGCAACCCGGTGGACGCATTTGTGGTCGCGCGCCTGCAGCGCGAGGGCCTCACGCCCTCCCCGGAGGCGCCGCGCGCCGCCCTTCTGCGCCGGGTCAGCCTCGACCTCACCGGCCTGCCCCCCGCGCCGGAGGAGGTGGACGCCTTCCTGGCGGATTCGCGGCCCGACGCCTACGAGCTTCAGGTGGACCGCCTGCTCGCCTCGCCCCGCTACGGGGAGCGCTGGGCCTGGGACTGGCTGGACGCGGCGCGCTACGCGGATACGAACGGTTTCCAAGGGGATCCGGAGCGCACGATGTGGCCGTGGCGGGACTGGGTCGTGAACGCGCTGAACACGAACCAGCCCTTCGACTGTTTTTCGATCGAGCAGCTGGCGGGCGACCTGCTGCCGGGGGCGACGCGCGAGCAGAAGATCGCAAGCGGCTTCCACCGGAACAATATGTTCAACGGCGAGGGCGGACGCATCCCGGAGGAGACCCGGGTGGAGAACGTCTTCGACCGGGTCGAGACCACCGGGGCCATCTGGATGGGCCTCACGCTATCCTGCGCCCGGTGCCACGACCACAAGTATGACCCCGTCACGCAGGGCGACTACTACGCGCTCTACGATATCTTCAATCAGATGTCCGAGCAGGGCCGGGCGGCGGGTGGCCGCAGTGGAGCGATCGCGCCGGTCATCGACCTGTCGACGCCGGCTGAGGCGGAGGCGGTGCGGAAGGCGCAGGCCGCGATCGACGCGCTGGTGCCGGAGATTGAGCGCTTCGAGCTGGCGAAGTTCCCGCGGCCCGAGGGCAAGCCGGTCATCGATTCCCCCGCGGCGCAGCGGCTCCCCGGCAACCTGCCTGCCACCCACGCCCGCACCGAGGTGCGGCAGCGCGGCCTCGACGGCCTGCTCGAGGCGCTGCCGTTTTTCCGCGACACCGAGCCGGACCCGGCCTACGTGAAGCTGCTGCAGCGGCACATCGCGGCTATCCGCGCCCGCGACCGGGCGAACGACAACATCACCCGGGTGATGATAATGGACCAACGGGGGGAGCTGCGGGACACCTTCATCCTCAATCGCGGGAGTTACGAGGCGAAGACGGAAACCCGCGCCTTCGGGGCCGTGCCCGCGCTGTTCCGCGCCGCCGGGCCCGAGCCGGGTCCGGCCAACCGCCTCAACCGCCTCGACCTCGCGCGTTGGCTCGTCTCGCCGGGGAATCCGCTCGCCGCCCGCACGTCCGTGAACCGCGCGTGGCAGGCCTTCTTCGGCCACGGCTTCGTCAAGACCGCGGAGGACTTCGGCGTGCAGGGCGATCCGCCGTCCCATCCGGAACTGCTGGACTGGCTCGCGGCCGACTTCGTGGCCCACGGCTGGGACGTGAAGCGTTTGCACCGGCAGATTGTGACCAGCGCCACCTATCGCCAGTCCTCGCGCGGGAGCGCCGCGCTGCGGGAGCGGGATCCGGAGAACCGGCTCCTCGCGCGGGGGCCGCGGCACCGGATGCCCTCGTGGATGATCCGCGACCAGGCGCTCGCCGCGGCCGGATTGGTAAATCTCGCCCTCGGGGGGCCCTCCGTGCGGCCCTACCAACCGGCGGGCATCTGGGAGGAGGCCACCTTCGGCAAGAAGACCTACGTGGAGGACCAAGGCGACGCCCTGCACCGGCGCAGCCTCTACGTTTTCTGGCGGCGGATCGTGGGCCCGACGACTTTTTTCGACGCTGGCGCGAGGCAGGTCTGCACGCTCAAGGTGCCGATCACCAATACGCCCCTGCACGCGCTGGTCACGCTCAACGATCCCGCGTTTGTCGAGGCCGCGCGCGTGATGGCGCAGCGGGTCCTCGCCGGTGCGGCGGGCGATTCGGCGCGGCTGCGGTTCGCCTTCCGGCTGGTGACTGCCCGGTCCCCCTCCGCGGCCGAGGAGGGGGTCTTGTCCGCGCGGCTCTCCCGCTTGCGGGCGAATTTCGCGCGGGACGGCGAGGCCGCCCGCCTGCTTTCCGCCGCCGGCGCCTCGCCGCGCCCGGCCGGCCTCGCCGCGAGCGAGCACGCCGCGTGGACCGCGCTCTGTTCCCTGTTGCTCAACCTCGACGAAACCCTGTGCAAGGAATGAAACCGTTGGCCCCGCTGGAACCCCTCCTCGACGCGCGCGCGCTGCACACGCGGCGACAGTTCTTCGGCCGCTCTGCCCTCGGCATCGGCACCGCGGCCTTCGCTTCGCTGCTGGGGCGCGACGCGCGGGCCGGGGCGGCGCCCCGCGGCCAGCCCGGGATCGCCGGCCTGCCGCACTTCGCGCCCCGGGCGAAGCGCGTGATCTACTTGTTCCAGAACGGCGCGCCCTCGCACGTCGACCTCTTCGACTACAAGCCGATGCTGCGCCAGTGGCACGGCAAGCAGATCCCCGACGAGGTGGTGGGCGGGCGGCGTTTCTCCACGATGACCGGCGGCCAGACCGCGCGGCCGGTGCTCGGGGAGATCACCAAGTTCGCCCAGCACGGGCGCAGCGGGGCCTGGGTTTCGGATTTCCTGCCCCGGACCGCGGCGATCGCCGACGACCTCTGTTTCGTGAAGTCGATGCACACCGAGGCGGTCAACCACGCCCCGGCGATCACCTACTTCCTCACCGGCGCGGAGATGGCCGGGCGGCCCTCGATGGGCGCCTGGCTCAGCTATGGCCTTGGCAGCGAGAGCGAGGACCTCCCGGCCTTCGTGGTGATGACCTCCCGCGACAAGGAGGCCAGCTGCGGCCAGATCTTTTACGACTTCTATTGGGGCAGCGGTTTCCTGCCCTCGAAGTATCAGGGCGTGGCCTTCCGCGGCCGTGGGGATCCGGTGCTGTACCTGTCGAATCCCGCGGGGATGAGCCGGGAGATGCGCCGCGGCCTGCTCGACGACCTTGCCGCGCTGAACGAGGCGAAGCGGCGGGACTTCGGCGATCCCGAGATCGCCACCCGCATCGCTCAGTACGAGATGGCCTACAAGATGCAGACCAGCGTGCCGGAGCTGACCGACTTCTCGCGCGAGTCGCCGGCGACGCTCGCGCTTTACGGCCCGGACGTCGCCAAGCAGGGCTCCTTCGCCTACAACTGTTTGATGGCGCGCCGCCTTGCCGAGCGCGGGGTCCGCTTCATCCAGGTGATGCACGCCGGCTGGGACCAGCATCGCAACCTGAACAGCCAGCTCAAGATCCAGTGTCAGGACGTGGATGCCCCCTCGGCGGGCCTGATCCAGGACCTGAAGCAGCGCGGGCTGCTCGACGACACCCTCGTCATTTGGGGCGGCGAGTTCGGCCGCACGCCCTTCCTGCAGGGCAAGATCGAGGAGACCAAGCAGTGGGGCCGGGACCACCATCCGTACGTGTTCACGATCTGGATGGCCGGCGCCGGAGTGAAGCCCGGGCTCACCTACGGCGCCTCGGACGACTTCGGGTTCAATCCCGCCGAGCGCAAGGTCCACGTTCACGACTTCCAGGCCACGGTGCTCCACCTGCTGGGCATCAACCACGAGCGCCTCACCTACAAGTTTCAGGGCCGCAACTATCGGTTGACTGACGTGCACGGGCACGTCGTGCGGGACCTGCTGGCGTGAGCGGGGCTGCGCTCGCGCCGGTCGCGGTGCTCCGAACGCCGTTCGCCGGCAAGTTCGGCGTGCCGCGGCAGGCCGGGCTAGTGCCCGCCGCCGAGGGCCGAGTGGAATTCCTGCCCGCCTACGCCGCGTCGGAGTTCACCCGCGGCCTCGAGGCGTTCTCCCACCTGTGGCTGCTGACCGGCTTCCATCTGAACCCCCCATGGAGCGGCAGCGCCGTGGTGCGGCCGCCGCGCTTGGGCGGTAACGCGCGGGTGGGCGTCTTCGCGTCCCGCTCGCCCAACCGGCCCAACGGGCTCGGCCTCTCGCTCGTGCGGCTGCTGGGGCAGGAGCCGGGGGCCCTGCGGGTGGGCGGGGTCGACGCCGCCGACGGCACCCCCGTTTTCGACGTGAAGCCTTACCTCCCATGGGCTGAGGCGGTTCCCAACGCGCGCGCCGAATGGGCCGAGGGTGCCCCGCAGCGGCGGGCGGTGGAGGACATCGCTGTCCCGGCGGAGCTTGCGGTCCGCCTTGGGCCGGAACGGCTGGCGCTGGTGCGGGAGCTGCTGCGCCTAGAGGTGCGCCCGGCCTACCAGGCGGCGGACGAGCGGACCTACGGGATGACCGTCGCGGGCTGGAATGTCCGCTGGCGCGCGACGGCCGAAGGCGGGCTCGCTGTGGTGGAGGCAGACCCCGTCCGGGGAGACTGACGCCGCCCGCTCAGGCCGTGGCGGCGCGGATCCGCAGGAGGAGATCCTTGGCCTCAACCGTGTCGCCGAGTGCGACGTGCAACTCCGCCACGACCCCGTCGCAGGGGGCGTAAACGGAGTTCTGCATTTTCATTGCCTCCATCATCAGCAGCTTGTCGCCCTTGGCGACCTTCGAGCCGACGGACACCGAGAGCTGGGCGACGAGGCCCGGGATCGGCGCGCCCACCTGCGTGGCATCCGCGAGGTCCGCCTTCGGCCGAGCCTTGGACTTCGGGGCCACCGACTTGTCGAGGATGAGGGTCTCGCGGGCGATGCCGTTGAGCTCGTAGCTGATCGCGCGGCGGCCGTCCTTGTCGGGTTGGCCGACGGAAATCAGCCGGATGATGAGCACCTTACCCTCCTCGATGTTCACCGAGATCTCCTCGCCGGGCCGCAGGCCGTAGAAGAAGGCCGGGGTCGGCAGCACGGAGACGTCGCTGTAGGTGGTGAGGTGCTTCGCGAGTTCCGCGAAGACCTGCGGGTACATCAGGTGCGAGTACAGGTCGTCGTCGGAGGCGGGGCGACGCAGCTTTTCCGCTAGCTCGGCGCGGGTGCGGTCGAGGTCGAGGGGCGCGGCCGCGCTGTGGCCCGGCTTTCGGCGCGCGGCGGCGTGGCGGGCACGGGCCTCGCGGTGGCGCTTATCGCCGAGCACGACGAGGGAGACGCGTTCCGGCCAGCCGCCCTGGGGCCAGCCGAGGCCGCCCTGCATCATATCGATCACGCTTTCGGGGAAGGGGAGCGAACCGGGCTCAAGGTTTACGACGTCCGCGGGCTTGATGCCCCGGCTGAAGAGGAACAGCGCGAGGTCGCCGACGACCTTTGAGCTGGGCGTCACCTTCACGATGTCGCCCAGCAGCTGGTTCACCTCGGCGTAGGTGCGGGCGATCTCCGGCCAGCGGTGGCCGACGCCCATCGAGGCGGCCTGCTCCTTGAGGTTCGTGTACTGCCCGCCCGGCATCTCGTGGAGGTAGACCTCGGCCGAGCCGCTGCGGGGCGCGGTGTCGAACGGCCGGTAGTAATCGCGCACGACCTCCCAGTAGTCCGAGAACTGGTTGAGGGCGTCGAGGTCAAGCCCGGTGTCGCGCGGCGTGTGCTGGAGGGCGGCGACCACCGAGTTGAGATTCGGCTGGGAGGTGCTGCCGCTCATCGCGGCGAGGGCGAGGTCGACGACGTCCACCCCGGCGTCCGCGGCCCGGAGCACGCTGGCGGCGGCGATGCCGCTGGTATCGTGCGTGTGGAAGTGGATCGGGAGATCGACGGCCTCCTTCAGCGCCTTCACCAGCTTGTGGGCGGCGTAGGGGCGGCACAGGCCGGCCATATCTTTGATCGCGAGGACGTGGGCGCCCATCTTCTTAAGTTCGCGCGCGAGCCGGGCGTAGTACTTCAGGGAAAACTTGTCCCGGCGTTCGTCGAGGATGTCGCCGGTGTAGCAGAGCGCGGCCTCGCACACGCCGTGCGTCTCCTGCACCGCTTCCATCGCAACGCGAAGGTTGGGCAGATAGTTGAGCGAGTCGAAGACGCGGAAGATGTCCATCCCGCTGGCCGCGGCGTGGCGAACGAAGCCGGCGACGACGTTGTCCGGGTAGCTGGTGTAGCCAACCGCGTTGGCCCCGCGGAACAGCATCTGGAAGCAGATGTTGGGCACGCGGGCGCGGAGCTGCCGGAGGCGCTCCCACGGGTCCTCGCTGAGAAAGCGCATCGCGGTGTCGAACGTCGCCCCGCCCCACATCTCGAGCGAGTAGAGGCCGGGGGCGCGCCGGGCGAGGGCGTCGGCGCAGGCGAGCATATCGAAGCTGCGCACGCGCGTCGCCATCAGCGACTGGTGGGCGTCGCGCCAAGTGGTGTCGGTGACGAGCAGCCGCTTCTGGCGGGCGGTCCAGCGGGCGAACTCGCGGGGGCCTAGTTCGAGTAGCAGCTGCCGGGTGCCCGGGGGAGGGGAGACGCGGAGGTCGGCCGCGGGGGACGGCGCGGCAGGCAGCGGGCGCTCGGGGCGGTAGCCTTTGGCGTGGGGGTTGCCGTTGACGAGGACCTGGCCGAGGAAGTTGAGCAGCTTGGTCGCGCGGTCGCGGCGCGGCTTGAAGGCGAAGAGCTCGGGGGTGGTATCGATGAGCGTCGTGGTGGCCTGCCCGGCCTGGAATTGCGGGTGGGCGATCACGTTTTCGAGGAACGGGATGTTCGTCTTCACGCCGCGGATGCGGAACTCGCTCAGCGTCCGGTGCGCGCGCCGCAACGCGATGTCGTAGGTCTGCCCGCTGGTGATGCTCTTCACCAGCATCGAATCGTAGAAGGGCGTGATGACCGCGCCCGCGTAGCCCATCCCGCCGTCGAGGCGCACGCCGAAGCCGCCCGGCGAGCGGTAGGCCACGATGCGGCCGTAGTCGGGGACGAACTTGTTTTCTGGGTCCTCGGTGGTGATCCGGCACTGGATCGCGTAGCCGTTGCGCGGGATGTCGGCCTGGCGCGGCATCCCCACCTCCGGCGAGTGCAGCGAGTGGCCCTGGGCGATCAGGATCTGGGCGCGCACCAGGTCGAGGCCGGTAATGACCTCGGTCACGGTGTGCTCCACCTGAATGCGGGGGTTCATCTCGATGAAGAACCACTCGTGGCGGTCGAGGTCGTAGAGGAATTCCACCGTGCCCGCGTTGTCATAGCGGATCTCGCGGGCGATCCGGGCCGCGGCGTCGCAGAGCTCGTTGACGATCTTATCTGGCAGCCCGAACGACGGCGCGACCTCGATCACCTTCTGGTGGCGCCGCTGGACCGAGCAGTCGCGCTCGTGGAGGTGGAGCACGTTGCCGTGCTGGTCGCCGAGCACCTGCACCTCGATGTGCTTGGCCCGCGGGATGTACTTCTCGAGGAAGACGGCGGGGTTGCCGAACGCGCGGCCAGCCTCCGCCTGCGCCTCATCGAGGAGGTTGGCGAGGTCTGTGGCGCGGTGCACGACCCGCATCCCGCGGCCTCCGCCGCCAAAGGCCGCCTTGATGATCAGCGGGAAACCGATGGTGCGGGCGGTGGTGAGGGCCTCCTCGCGGTCGGTCAGCGGATTCTCCGTGCCCGGCAGCGTCGGCACGTTGATCCCTTGCGCGAGCGCGCGCGCCGTGGTCTTGTCCCCCATCATCTCCAGCAGCTCGGGCCGGGGACCGACAAAGATGATCCCCGCCCGGGCGCAGGCGCGGGCGAATTCGGGGTTCTCGGAAAGGAAGCCGTAGCCGGGGTGGATGGCGTCGACCCCCTTTTCCCGCGCCACCGCGATGATGCCCTCGATGTCGAGGTAGGCCGCGACCGGGCCGCGACCGGCGCCGACCACGTAAGCCTCATCCGCCTTGTAGCGGTGGATGCATAGCCGGTCCTCCTGCGCGAACACGGCCACCGTGCGGAGGTTGAGCTCGGTGCCGGCGCGAAAGATGCGGACCGCAATCTCGCTCCGGTTGGCGGCCATCAGCTTCCGAATCGGGCGGAGCGGGACGGCGGGGGCGGGCGGGGAGGTCTTGGCGGAGGAGGGCATAGCGCGGGAGAAAAGGGTTTAAGGCCACGGTGCTCGGCTTGGGAAGCGCGAAGCACGCCAGCCCGCAAAAAAGCGCCCGGGGAGGGCGCCTTGAAGAGTGCGGGGAGGATGTAAAGGCGGCTCAGCGGCCGCGCCCGGTCCGCCCCAGCGTGTAGGTGAAGAAGACCGCGCGCTCCTCGCCCCGCAGGCGATTAGCGCGGCGGTAGGCCTGGTCCAGCGCGTTGTTCACGTTGATCGCGAACGTGTGGTCAAGGGCCGAGCCCCGACCCTGGAGCCGGTAGCGGACGCCAAGGTTCCACAGGGTGTAGCCGGGTACGCGGAGCCGCCACTGGTAGGTGGTCCGGGTAAGTACCCGCTCACCGGTCCGGGTCGTGGTGTAGACGTCGCCTGCGTTGGGGGCCTCGGTGGGCGTCGGACCGACGTGGGTGACGCCGAGGTTGGCGGAGAAGCCCTTCAGCGAGCCGGTCGTGGGGGCCCACTTCAGGTAGGCGCCGCCGTTGACCGGAGCCACGCCCTGCACCCGGCGGCCCACTGCCAGGGGGAAAGCCGCGCCGTAGTCGGTGTAAACAGAGTAAACGTGACCCCAGCTGCCGCCGGCGGAAAGCGCGTCGGTGAGGCGCCAGTTGGCGTCAAACTCGAAGCCGCGGACCAGTTGGTTGCCTTCGCGGCGGGAAACCTCGAGGTAGTTGCCGGAGCCCGGCGGGGTCTCCTGCAGGTCGGTCACCTGCACGTTTTCGCGGACCGCGTAGAAACCGGAGACGGTGAAATTGAGGCGGTCGTTGAAGTAGGATCCCTTGAACCCGTAGTCCCAGCCGTTCGCGATCTCGGACTTGTACTCCGGGCTGTTGACCGTGGCGGTCGCCTCAGACTGCGGGACGAAGTAGCTTTCACTGTAATTGACGAAGAACCGGAGGCTGTTGGTGAGCTTGTAGTTCACCCCGGCGTTGGGCTTCAGCGCGGACAGCTTCTTGTCGATCATCTGGCCCACGGCGAAGTTGGCCGGGACGGGGATGAACTCGCGGTGCCGAAAGCGCACCGTGTCGTAGCGGGCGCCTGCGTAGGCGAGGAGACGCCCATTGAACAGCGCCGCCTGGTGGCGGAGCAGGCCGCCGACGACGGTCACGCGCTGCTTGCGGATGCGGGTGGCGACCTCCTGGCCCCACTGGAACCACTTCGGGAAGTAGTTGACTTGGCCAGTCGGCGTGAGCGTCGCGGGGTCGAGGCGTACGGTGCGCACGGCATTCCAAGCGACGATGTCGGGGTTGGAGGCGTTAGCGAATTGGCGGGTCGGGTCCCAGCGGTAGTAATCGTTGATGTCGATCGTCGCGAGGGTGCGGTGCTCGATCGCGCGGTTGCCGGTGGAATAGCGCGCGAGGACGTCGCCCTGCAAGCCACCGCCATCCTCGAAGATGAGCCCCTTCTGCGGCGTCGCGCCGCGGGCCGACTGGACAGGGTTGGTGGTCACTGCCGGATTGACCGTGATCCCGCCCCAGCCGGTGTTCTGATTGTAGTCCCAGCGCCGCACGAGGTAGTAGTTCGCCGAGGCGCGGAAGCTCCAGACCTCGTCGATCCGCTTGTCGTAGTTGGCGGTCAGCCCCGAGTAGCCGCGGTTCAGCTCGGAGTTGGGGCCGAACGGGTTGATGGGCGCGAGGTTCCAAGCGTAGCCCACGACCTCGTCGTCTAGGTTGGACGCCGTGCCCTTCTGGTCCGTGACCAGCGGCGCGCCGTTCAGGGGCGCGTGGCGCATCTGCAGGAGGTATTCGGCGGCCACCAGCAAGTTAGAGGAGTCGGGGAAGGTGTGTTTGATCGCACCGTAGTATTCGTAGTTGCGGTTCCGCGCGTACTCCTGGCCGAAGTCGCGCTGGTAATGGCTGCCGGTAACGATGTACGAGGTGGTGCCGAGCGAGGACTTGGCCAACGGCCCGGTGGCCTCGAGGGTCACGCGCTCGGTCCCGTAAGAGCCATAGTTAAAGGTAACCTTCTGGCCTTCTCGGGTCTTGGGCCCTTTGGAGATCATATTAACCATCCCACCAGGGGAGGAACGCCCGTAAATGGCGGCGTTCGAGCCCTTGATGATCTCCATGCGGTCGATGTTGGAGGAGCCGTAGCGGCCGAGGCGGAAGAAGCCGTCGCGCAGCTGGAAGCTGGAGCTGAAGCCGCGGAGGTTGAAGTTCCCGCCGATGTCCAGGCCGGTGAAGCTGCCGATGTGCACGATGTTGTCGGCGAATTCGAAGATCCCGAAATCCTCAAAGAACTCGGCGGTCAGCACGTTCACCGTGTAGGGCAGGTCGATGATCTTGGTCGCGACGCGGGTGCCGGTCATCGTCTCTGCCGGCGCGTAGCCACGGTCACCGCTGGCGGACACGCTGAACTCGGACAGGCGGACCACGTCGTCGCCCGCGGGCGGCGAGGACTGGGCCGGGGCCGCCGCCCGCAGGGGCAGCGCGAGGGCGAGGGCCAAGAGCGCGCCTGCGCGCTGGCGAGGATCAAGGATGGTTCGGGTCAGGGTCATGGTTTTACGGGGTTCCTAGAGAGGCCGGCTATCAGCCCGCCGGTCAAGGCTCCGGACGGAGGCACGTCAGCCGAGAATCCGCGCCTGCTCTTCCGGGCGAAAAACTACCGTCGTCGCCGCGTCCCCCCGCCTCCGGCGCGCGGCCGCGACCGCGCGGTAGGCGGTGTCCAGCCACGCTGGCGGCACCCAGCGCAGGGCGCAGACCGCCCAGCCGGCGCCGGGCAGCAGCGCGAGGGCCCGGAGGGCACCGTCCGCGCGCAGGAACCACGGGCCCTCGAGCCGGCGCGACCATTCGGGGACAAAAATGAGCGAATCCGGGGCGTTCCGCCCGTCGCCCAGCGCGGCGCGTACCGCCCGCCCTTCCGTGCCACCAAGGTCCGCGTAGCACAGGCGCGCGTGCCGGTCGCGTCGGATTAGCCACCGCACGCTCCGCCGGCAGAGGGGGCACTCGGCATCGAAAAGCAGCACGGGTTGCGGGTCGCGGAGCATTCTGGGCAGATTGCGCCTTCGCGCGCGCGTCGCAACTGCGAGGGCGACCTGCGGCTTTGACGCGTTGGGATTTCTGCCCACGCTGCGCCCGCGATGCACGCTGCCACGCACATCCACATCAAGGGAGCCCGCGAGCACAACCTGCGGAACCTCGAGGTGCGGCTGACCCGCGGGAAACTCATCGTGATCACGGGCCCGAGTGGCTCGGGCAAGTCTTCGCTCGCTTTCGACACCCTTTATGCGGAGGGCTACCGGAAATACATCGAGTCGCTCAGCGCCGCGGCCCGCGCCGCGCTCGACCAGTTAAAGCGCCCCGAGGTCGACTTCATCCATGGGCTCTCGCCCGTGCTCGCGATCGAGCAGCGCACCGGCGTCGGCGGACCCCGCACCACCATCGCCACCGCCACTGAGATCGCCGATTACGCGCAACTGCTCTGGTCGCTCGCTGGCGAGCAGCGTTGTCCGGCCGATGGCGGACGCGTGCTGCAACGCTCCCTCGACGACAACGTGCAGCACGTGCTCACGGCCTGCGCGGGCGAGCGGGTCCTCGTGCTCGCCCCCTGCCTCCGCGCCCGTCCCAGCGTCCTCCGCGACGAACTCCCGCGCCTGCGGCAACGGGGTTTCCAGCGCGTCCGGATCGCGGGCGAGGTCAAGTCGCTCGACGATCCCGGGCTGATTCCGGCCGGTTCCGGTACCCGGCAGCTCGAGGTGGAGTTGGTGGTCGACCGGCTCGTCGCCACGGCGGAGCAGCGCAGCCGACTGGCGGACTCCCTCGAACTCGCATTCCGGGAAGGCCGGGACCGGGCGATGGTCCTCGCGCAACCAGAGGCCGACGCGCCCTGGCGCGAGGTGCCGCTGAGCCAGTCGCTCGCCTGCGAGACCTGCGGCGCAGTCTTCCCCCGGCTGACCACCCGGCACTTCTCCTTCAGCCACCGCGACGGCGCCTGCCCCGAGTGCGACGGCATCGGGCGCCGGCTGCGGTTCGCCCCGGAACTGCTGGTACCGGACCCCGCCAAATCTGTCGACGGCGGCGCGATCAAGGCGTGGCGCATTGGCGGCAAGAATCTGATCATCCGCCACAACGCGCTCCTCCGCCAGTTGGCGGAGCAGATCCCGTTTGATGCAGACCAGCCGTGGGCGGAGCTGCCCGCTGAGGTGCGCCGGACCTTGTTGGACGGCGCCGGCGAGCGCCAGTTCGCCTTTAAGCTCCGGCGGATGCGCGAGGCGCGCGCGATGCCGTTCCCCGGCGTGATCGCCGACCTCGAGCAGAGTTTCCGCGAGACGGACAGCGACGGCTTCCGCGCCCGCCTCGCGACCTATATGGTCAGCGGCGAATGCCCCTCCTGCCGCGGGGCCCGCCTCAACCCGCGCAGCGCCGCCGTGCGCCTCGGCGGGCTGTCTTTCCCCGAGTTCATGCGCCTCGACGTAGCCGCCGCGGCGGCTGCGGCCGAAGCCCTTGCGTCCGGACCCGCGGCGGATCCCACCCTCAAGGAGGTCATCGGCGGGGTGCGCGAGCGGCTCCGCTTCCTGCTCGAGACGGGCCTCGGCTACCTGACGCTCGACCGCGACTACGCCACGCTTTCCGGCGGCGAGGCCCAGCGGGTGCGCCTCGCAACCCAGCTCGGGATGGGCCTGATGGGGGTGATCTACGTCCTCGACGAACCCAGCATCGGCCTCCACCCCCACGACAACCAGAAGCTTCTCGACACTCTCACCGCCCTGCGCGACCGGGGGAACACCGTCGTCGTGGTGGAGCACGACGAGGACACGATGCGCCTCGCCGACGAGTTGCTCGAGCTCGGCCCTGGCGCGGGGGTCGAGGGTGGACAGCTCCTGTTCCAGGGCAGCCCGGCGGACTGCCAACGCCGCCCCGCGCGGGAATCCCTCACCGGCGCCTACCTCGGCCGGCGCCTGCAGGTCACCCGGGAGGCCGCACCCAAGGCCCCGGATGGCGCCTGGCTTTCCGTGCGCGGGGCGCGGGCCAACAACCTCAAGGAGATCGACGCCCGCTTTCCCGTGGGCCTGCTAACCTGCGTCACCGGCGTCAGCGGCTCCGGCAAGAGCACCCTCGTGCTCGACATTCTCGCCGCGGAGGCCGCCCGGCGGCTCAACGGCGCGCGGACCATTCCCGGCGCACATCGGCGGATCGAGAACCTCGAGTTCTTCGAGAAGCTCGTCCAGGTGGACCAGGAACCCATCGGCCGTAGTCCCCGCTCTAACCCGGCGAGCTACGTTGACCTCCTCCCGCTCCTGCGCGACCTCTACGCCCAGCTTCCGCTGGCGCGCGTGCGGGGCTACCGCGCGAGCCGCTTTTCCTTCAACGTCCGCGGCGGCCGCTGTGAGCGCTGCCAGGGCGACGGTGCCATCCAGCTGGATATGCAGTTCATGCCGGACGCCTTTGCCCCCTGCCCGAGTTGCGGGGGCCAGCGGTTCAACCGCGAGACCCTCGAGGTGCTGTTCCACGGCCACTCGATCGCGGACGTGCTCAACCTTTCGGTGAGGGAGGCGCTCAAGCTCTTCCGCCACGTGTCCCGAGTGGTCGACAAGTTGGCCACCCTTGATGCTGTCGGCCTCGGTTATCTCGCCCTCGGGCAATCCGCCACGACTCTGTCAGGCGGGGAGGCGCAGCGCATCAAACTGGCGCTTGAGCTCAGCCGGCGCCAGCAGGGTGCCTCCCTGTACATCCTCGACGAACCGACTACCGGGCTCCACTGGACCGACATCCAGCGGCTGATGGATCTGCTCTTCCGCCTGCGGGACGCGGGCAACACGGTCATCGTGATCGAGCACAATCTCGACGTGATCCACCTCGCGGACTGGCTCATCGACCTTGGCCCGGGAGGTGGTTCCGGGGGTGGGCATCTGGTCTACGCGGGGGATCGCGGCGGGATCGAGGCCTGTAGCGAATCACTCACGGGCCGAGCCCTCCGCCGGTGGCGGGAGGCGGTTCCGTCCGCCCGAGCCTGAGCCGGGGTCGGGTCCGGCCGGCGGTCGCTCGACTTCGGGGCACGAGAAGAGTCCGGCGCCGCGGGTCGGCCCCGCGGCGCCGGGGGTGTTCAGTTGGCCTCGGGGGTGCGCTTCTGGCGCGCGCCCTTCCGCGGGGCCACGGCGGCGTACTCGTCGCTCGCGAGGGCACCGTCCTGGTTCTTGTCCAGTTCCTTGAACCGGGTCTTGGCGGCGGCCGCGGACAGCGTGCCCTTCATCGCGGTGGCGAACTCCCGCGACGTCACCTTGCCGTCGCTGTTGGCGTCGGCGGTGGCGAATGGCGGCGGGGTGGGGGCGCTGGCGGCCGCGCGGACGGTGCCGGCGGCGAGCAGGAGGGCCAAGAGGGCGGGGAGCATCGGGATCATCGGGTTATTTTCTCTTTCAGGTTTGGCCATCGGCCGGGATGGCCGGTTGGGCGGGACGGAGGCTGGGGGCCGCGGCCGGCTCGCCGCCATCCGCGCTTGTCCCGGAAATTGAGGTCATCGCGATCCGCTTGCGCGCCGGCGGCTTACCCCTAAGGTCCCTTCGATGAAACTCGTAACCCTGCTCTGCTGCCTCCTCGGCCTCGCCGCCACGGCGTGGGCCGCTTCGTCCAAGGTCCCCGCCATTTCCCATGCGGACCTGTCCGCGGCCATCGCCGCCAAATCGGTCACGATCCTCGACGTGAACGGGACCAGATCCTTCAAGGAGGCCCGAATCCCCGGGGCGCTGGACTACGCCGCGCAGAAGGCCCAGCTGGCGGCGCTGCTGCCGAAGGACAAGAATGCGCTGGTCGTGGCGTACTGCGGGAATGAGCGGTGCTCTGCCTACCTCTCGGCGGCGACCGCCGCGCAGCAGTTGGGGTACACGAACGTGCGCCATTACGCGCCGGGCATCGACGGTTGGAAGCAGAGCGGCTCGAAGCTGGACCGCGGCTGATCCCGCCACGGTTTTTTTCCCGGGCGGTCTCTCTGCGGGGGGCCGCCCTTTTTGTTGTCCACGTTGGCGGCGCATCTTCGCGCAATTGTAACCGCAGCGCCACGGTTTCGCGACACGGGGTCCTCACGTTCGCGTCGCGCAATCGTGAATCTCGCCCTCGTCACCGAAACCTTTCCGCCGGAGGTTAATGGCGTCGCGATGACGTTCGGGGTGATCGCGCGGGAGCTGGGCCGGCGGGGTCACGGGTTGACGGTGTACCGGCCGCGCCGGGCCGATCTCGCCCCGTTGCCCGCGTCGTCCGACTACGCGGTGGTTCCCCTCCCGGGCTTCGCGGTTCCGGGCTACCCGCTGATCCGGCTCGGGCTGCCCGCGGGCGGCCGGCTGCGCGCCGCGTGGACGCGTGCCCGACCTGATCTGGTGCACGTCGCCACCGAGGGCCCCCTCGGCGCCTCGGCGGTGGCGGCGGCCCGCTCGCTTGGCATCCCGGTGACCTCGAGTTTCCACACCAACTTCCACGCCTACACCCGCCATTACGGCGCCGGCCCGCTCCGGGGTCTCGTGCTCGCGTGGCTCCGGCGACTGCACAACCGCACCCGCCGGACCTTCGCGCCGACCCGCGAGCTGATCGCGGAGCTGGGCGGCGCCGGTTTCCGCGACCTGGCGCTGATGTCGCGCGGCGTCGACACGCTCTGCTTCCACCCGCTGCGGCGGTCCGCGGACCTGCGCCGCGCCTGGAGGGCGGACGACGAGCATCCCGTCGTGCTCCACGTCGGCCGGATGGCGCCGGAGAAGGACTACGACCTCCTCTTCCGCTGCTACGCCGCGATGCGCGCGGTCAATCCGGGATTGCGCTTCGTGCTGGCGGGGGAAGGCCCCCTGCGCGCGGGGCTGGAGCGGGCGCATCCCGAGTGCCACTTCGCGGGCTTCCTCTCCCGGCCGGAGATCGGCGCCTACTACGCCTCCGCCGACATCTACATCCACGCGAGCCGCACGGAGACCTTCGGCAACGTGCTCACCGAGGCGATGGCCAGCGGGCTCGCCGTGGCGGGCTTCGACTACGCGGCCGCGCGGCAGTTCGCCCGGCACGGCGAGAGCGGACTGCTGGCCCCGTTGGACGCCCCGGAGGCCCTGGTCGCGGCGGCTGAGCTGCTGGCCGGGGATCCCTTCCTCCGCGCGCAACTGGGCCGGGCGGCCCGCCGTGCGGTGGATGAACACTCCTGGGAGCGGGTGATCGGGGATTTTGAGCGGGACCTGCTGCAGGCCGCGGGCCCGCTGCCCGCGGGGGGAGGTGCGGGATGAACCGGAGGCTGCTGATACTCACGGCGGGCTTTGGCGAAGGTCACAATGCCGCGGCCCGGGCCTTAGCCCAGACGTGCGACGAGCGGGAGGGGGAAGGGGCGGCGGTGGTGGCCGATCCCTTCGCCGAGGCCCATCCCGCGAGCAACACCTTCCTGCGTTGGGCCTACCTAGGCGCGATCAACCGGCTACCCTGGGCGTGGCGGGCGCTCTACGGCTGGATGGACCGGTCCCGGCTGCTGCCGCGGCTGCTCGGCCGGCTTCCTGGGGACACCCAGTCGATGATTCGACTGCTCGAACGCCACCGGCCCCTCGCCGTCGTCTCCACGTTTCCCGGGCACAACTTCACGCTCCGCGAGATCGGCCGGCGCGGCGGCGCAGTGCCCCCACGTTTCACGGTGGTGACCGACTCCATCAGCCTAAATTCACTCTGGTGGACCGGTGACTCCGCCGCGTGGTTCGTGCCCAACGAGGACTCAGCCGCCGTGCTGCGGACGGCCGGGGTTGACCGCGGGCGCATCGATGTGACCGGTTTCCCCGTACCCCCGGTCTTCGCTCGCCTCGGCGGCACCGTCGCCCCGCCGGCGTTGTCCGGGGGAAATCGGCCCCGGATCCTAGTGATGATCCATTCCGGCCGGCGTGGGGCCGAGGGCACGGCGCGGCTGCTGCTCCGGGAGTTGGGCTGGGATCTCACCTTTGCGGTGGGGCGCGACGAGGGCCTCCGCCGCCGGCTCACGGCGCTGGCGGCGGATCGTACTGGCGTCACGGTGCTGGGTTGGACGCGCGAGATCCCGCGGTTGCTCCTGACGCACCACGTGGTGGTGAGCAAGGCGGGCGGGGCCACGACGCAGGAGGCGCTCGCCGCGGGCTGCCCGATGATCGTCAGCCAGATCGTGCCCGGGCAGGAGGAGGGCAACTACGAGTTGCTGCGCCGCCACGGGATCGGAACCTTGGCGACGGAACCGACCGCGTTGGTGGCGGCTTTGCGGGAGGCCTTTGCCCGTGACGGAGAGGGTTGGGCGCAGTGGCGGGCGGGGGTGGCGGGGCTGCGCCGTCCCCACGCCGCAGCGGAAATTCTGGATCGGGTGGAGGCGCGCGTCCGCGGGGAGCAGGACGTGGTGGGGGCAGCCCGATGAGAACGGTCTTCATCCTCAACCCGCACGCCGGGCACAACCGGCGGCGTCCCGAGCTGCGGCAGCAGTTGCGGGAATTCGCCACCGCCTGTCCAAGCGAGGCGGTCGTGGAGGTGACGGAGGGTCCGGGGCACGCCCGGGAGCTGGCGACAGCGGCGGTGCAGGCCGGAGCGGAGGTCGTCGCGGCGGTCGGGGGCGACGGGACGATGAACGAGGTTGCGCAGGGCCTGCTGGGTGCGCCCGCGGCGCTGGCCCTCGTGCCCTGTGGCTCGGGCAACGGGTTGGCCCTGCACCTGCGGATCCCGCGGTCCCTCACTGGCGCGCTGCGGCTCGCGGCCGATCCGGACGCCGCCGTGCGTGAGATCGATTCCGGGGAGGTGGCGGGGCTGCCGTTCTTCAATGCGATGGGCATCGGCCTGGATGCGGAGATCAGCCGCCGCTTCAACCGCCTCACCCGCCGCGGCCTGCCCGCGTACCTCCGCGCGGGCTGGGGTGCCTGGCAGGAACGCCGGCCAGTGCAGTGCACGCTGGAGGTCGGGTCGGAGCGGCGCGCACTCTCGGCGCTGCTGGTCTCGGTGCTTAATTCCGACCAGTACGGCAACCACGCGCGCGTCGCGCCCGGGGCGGAGGTCGACGACGGGGAGCTCGATTTGGTGGCGGTGACCGCCACCGGTCTCCTCCGTGTGGCCCGGCTGATGCCACACCTTTTCCTGGGCTCGCTCGACTCCTCCGTCCCCGGCCTGCTGCGCCGTTCCGCGCGTCGCTTCGCGCTGGTGCGGCCCGCGCCCGGTCCGCTGCACACGGACGGCGAGGTGCATCCCGGCCCCGCGCGGCTCGAGGTCGTCATCCGCCCCCGCAGCCTGCGCGTGCTCGTGCCCGGCGTGCCCGGGCGCCTCGCCGCGCCCATCGACCAGGCGGCCCGCTCCTTCGCCCTGCTGATCCCATGAAGCTCAACGTCCGCACCGTGATCCTCTCGGACCTGCACCTGGGCACGACCGACTCCAAGGTCGAGGAGGTGAATCATTTCCTGCGCCACATCCACTGCGCAAAGCTCATCCTCAACGGGGACATTATCGACGGCTGGCAGCTGCGCCGCGGCGGGCGCTGGACCAAGGCGCACACCCGCTTCGTGCGGATCGTCCTCAAGAAGCTGGAGAAGCGCGACACGCAGGTCATCTACCTGCGCGGCAACCACGACGATGTCCTCGCCTCCTTCCTGCCGCTGGAGTTCGAGGGGCTCGCCGTGGTCGAGGAGCACATCCACGAGGCCGCCGGCGGCCGCTACCTGGTCCTGCACGGGGACATCTTCGACACAGTGACCAAGAATTTCGTCTTCCTGGCCCATTTGGGCGACTGGGGCTACAGCCTCCTGCTCGGCCTTAACCGCTTGTACAACCGCTGGCGCGCGTGGCGGGGGCTCGAGTACTGGTCGCTGAGCAAGGCCATCAAGGCGCGGGTGAAGGAGGCGGTGAACCACATCTCTAATTTTGAGCAGCACATCGCCCAGCTCGCGCGCGAGAGGGGGTGCGAGGGGGTGATGTGCGGCCACATCCACACCGCGGCGGACAAGCGCATCGGGGACATCCATTACCTCAATTCCGGCGACTGGGTGGAGTCGCTCACCGCGATCGTCGAGCACTGGGACGGCCGTTTCGAGCTGATGGACTTCGCCTCTTTCGTGCGGCGGTTCCCGCTGCCGGATCGTGACGGGGTCGAGCCCGGGGCGGAGCTCGCCGAGGCCTGACCGGCCGGTCCGGGAGCGGGTGACAATTGCGTTACGGCCGGTTTCGGCCTCGTTCCCGGTCCCCACGCCCGGTTATCCCTCTCCCGTGAGTCCCGCCCGCAAGTCCGCCCCCCGCCTCCGCCATCCGGTCCGCGCCGAGCCCGCCGTCCCCGCCGGCGATCCCGCGCGCTTCGGCAACCGGGAGCAGAGCTGGTTGGCGTTCAACCAGCGCGTCCTGGACCAGGCCCGCCACCCGGCCAACCCCCTGCTCGAGCGCGTCAAGTTCCTCGCGATCGCCAGTTCCAACCTCGACGAGTTCTTCGAGATCCGGGTGGCCGGTTTGCGGCAGCAGGCGGACTCCGAGACGGCGCCGCTGAGCCTCGACGGGCTGACGCCGCGCGAGCAGCTCCGGCGGGTCCGGGGCGCCGTCGGCGCGATGGTGGCGGCCCAGCACCGCTGCTGGCAGGAGGAGCTGGTCCCGTCGCTTGCGGCGGAGCGTATCGTGTTCCGGCCCACCCACCAGCTCGACGCGGCGGAACTCGCCTGGGTGCACCGCCATTTCCGGGAGCAGGTGCAGCCGGTGCTCACGCCGCTCGCGGTCGACCAGGCGCATCCCTTCCCGCTCCTCGGCAACAAGACCCTCAGCCTGCTGGTGCTGCTGCGGCAGGAGGAGGATCCCGTCGCGGAGCCGGTGCTCAGCATCGTGCCGGTCCCGCGGAGCCTGCCGCGCATCCTCCGCCTGTGTCCCGGCGAGCCCGGCCCGGAGCGATTCCTGTTCCTAAGCGAGATCCTGAAGCTGTGCGTGGGGGAGCTTTTCCCCGGCTACCGGGTGCTCGGGGCCCACGCGTTCCGCGTCACCCGCAACAGCGACCTTTACATCGACGAGGAGGAGGCGGAAAACCTGCTCAAGAGGATCGAGGACGAGCTGCGCAACCTGCGCCGCGGGGCGGCGGTGCGCCTGGAGGTCGAGCACGGCGTGGACGCGTGGGCCCTCGCCGAGCTCGTGCGGCACCTCGGCCTGCCCGAGGACGCGGTCTACGACCAGCCCGCCCCCCTCAATTTCCTGCGGCTGATGTCGCTCCACGACCTCGTCGACCGGCCGGACCTGAAGTATCCGCCCTTCGCTGCGGCGGACTGCGCGGCACTCGCCGGCGGTCGCCCGGTCTTCGACGCCGTCCGGGAGCGCGACCTCCTGCTGCACCATCCCTACGACAGCTTCACGCCCGTGGTGACCTTCGTGCAGGAGGCAGCGCGCGACCCGGAGGTGCTCGCAATCAAGCAGACGCTTTACCGGACCAGCGGCGACTCCCCGATCATCGAGGCGCTGATCGAGGCTTCCCTCGCGGGGAAACAGGTGACGGCGCTGGTGGAGTTGATGGCGCGGTTCGACGAGGCCAACAACATCAAGTGGGCCCGCGAGCTGGAGGAGGCGGGCGTTCACGTCGTCTACGGGGTGGTCGGGCACAAGACGCACTGCAAGAGCTGCCTCGTGGTCCGCCGCGAGGGGGGGCAGATCCGGCGTTACGCGCACCTGGGCACCGGCAACTACAACCCGCGCACGGCGCGCCTTTACACTGACCTCAGCTTGCTGACGGCGCGGGAAAACCTCACCGCCGAGGTGGCGCAGCTGTTCAACTCGCTCACGGGCCTCGGCCGGGCGCCGGAGTTCCACCACCTGCTGGTGGCGCCTTTCAACCTGCACGCGCGAATCCTCGAGCTGATCGCGGCGGAGACGGCGCACGCCCGGGCCGGCCGTCCGGGGCGCATCATCGCGAAGATGAACAAGCTGGTGGACCCGCACGCGATCGAGGCGCTGTACGCGGCCTCCCAGGCCGGCGTGCAGATCGACCTGATCGTCCGCTCCACCTGCTGTCTCGTGCCGGGCGTGAAAGGGTTAAGCGAGAACATCCGGCTCCGGAACCTGGTCGGGCGTTTCCTCGAGCACGCCCGGATCTTCGTCTTCGGGCAGGGGGGCTCGGCGGTGGTTTATGCCGGCAGCGCCGACTGGATGCCGCGGAACTTCTTCCGGCGCGTCGAGGCCGTGTTTCCGGTGGAGGATCCCGCCCTGCGCCAGCGCATTCTGGACGAGATCCTCGCTGCCGAGCTCCGCGACAGCGCGGACGCGGCGGTCCTCCAGCCGGACGGCACGTACGTTCCGATTTCACCCGTCGAGGGCGCGGAATCGTTCCAAGCCCAGCGGCACTTTATGGGCCTGGCGCAGGCCCGGACGGCGGCCGGCGTACCCTGACGAGGGCCGCCCTCAGTCGGGAAGATTCAGTTGATCGGGTCGCATCGAAGTGACCGGCCGGCACCTTTCAGCGGCTCTCCCTAGTCGCCATACCTCCGGGTATTCCTCGGTCTCTCGACGCTGAAATGTGCTCGCCATCTCACCCCGCTGCTCCGCCTCCAATTGAATCGTCCCGCCCTCAGGGCTGCTTGGCGGCCCGGCGACCTTCCCGCGGCAGGGTTTCCTCCAGCACGTTCGGCTGGTCCGTCCGCTTCCTCAGGGTGAACGCATCGTAGAGCCGGTTGGTGGCGGTGCGCGCCTCGTAGCGAAGCTCGTCCCCGTCGACCGTGATCAACTGGAACAGTTGGGTGTCCTCGGCGAACCGCACCGCCCAGGCGTCGCCGGGCGACAGGTCGTACATCTTGGGGCCGCTGACCGAGACGACATAGACGGTGCCGATCGCGGGATCGTAGGCCTGGTTATAACCCTTCGGCAGGTTGACCTCGGCCCCGGCTCGCCCCGGCGCCACGTCCCCGCTGCGCGCGTAGGTGTGGTCGTGCCCCGTGAGTACGAGGTCGACCTTGAACTCGTCGAAGACGGGTTTCCAGAGCTCCCGGAGTTTCGCGTTGTCGCGGTTCCTGGCGGGCGAGAAGATCGGGTGGTGGAAGGTGAGGATCGTCCAGCGCTGCGGGTTGTGGCGCAGCACCCCACGGAGCCACGGCACCTGCTCGGCGGGGAGGTCATTCGAGTTCAGCGAGATGATGCGCGCGCCCTGGTAATCCAGGTAGTACACGGTTTCGGTTAGGGCGGGCAGGTCGCGGGGGCCGTTCTCGGGCAGGGTAAACTGGGGCCGCCAGTTGCGGCTGAGGATGCGCGGCGCCGCCGCGTCCTTCTCGTCGAGCTTCGCGTACTCGTGGTTGCCCGGCGTGGGGACGACCGGGATGGTGGCGTTGACCCACCCCGGGGCCCCCAGCCATTCGCCCCACTGGGCGTCGTTGTGGGCCTTGTCGATGAGGTCGCCCGCGTGGAGCGTGAATGCGGCCCGGGGCGCCTCCTGGAACGCCTCGCGGAAGACGCGCGACCAATGGGTGCGGATGTCGTTCTGCGCGTCACCGAAATAGATGAACGTGAAGCGCGCGGGGCCCGCGGCCGCCGTGCGGAAGTGAAACCATTCGCTCCAGTTCGCGCCGTCGCCCACGCGGTAGGTGTAAAGGGTGCCCGGCGTCAGCCCGGTGAACTCGGCCGAGTGGGCGAGGGCGGCACCGAGGCTGGACTCGTAACGCTCGGACCGGACCGGCACCGGAGTTCCCTTCAGTTCCTTGCCCGAGTCGAGCGCCCGCGTCACCTCGGCGGTCGCGCGGGTCACGGAAAGGTCGGTTCGCCACGTGACCGCCATCGAGGTGGCCGGATCGCCGCGCCAGGTCAGCACGATGCGATCCGGGAGTGGCCGGGGCGCGTGCGCTTCCTTTTCCGGATAGGCGGCGGGGGCGGGCGTGGGCTGCGCGCTGGCGACGTGGCCGGCGAGGATTGAGCAGAAGGCGAGGGCGGGGAGGATCTTCATCGTGAGGCGGAGGCGGGGCGGAAGGTGAAGGGCAATGAGAACCGGTGAAAGGACGGATCGGCAAGCAAGCGGGTGGAGGTTACGATCTCGCGACGGGTGGTGTTGAGAGGGACGCCGGAACTGCTCCACCTTTGATGTCAGTCTGAGGCGTTGGTTGATATGGTGGGGTTGGCGGTCGGTGGCAATCTCAGGCGGAGGGACGGACCGGCTTGGCGGTCCGGCCCGGAGCCTGAGATTGGTAAGACGTTTTTGGCCGCGAAGCGTCGCGGCGATTCATAGCCAAGCGAGCTGTGCGGCCGCTCGGTGTTGTAGTCCTGGCGGAAGTCTTCGATGACGACGCGTGCCTCCGTCAAGGTCCAGAGTTGCTCGCGGTTGAGG
>Ga0194118_10001209_pt1 | contig 38340 bp, 49 predicted proteins | sample TA2MahsurfametaG_2_FD_148662 | JGI IMG/M metagenome (GOLD analysis project Ga0194118, IMG submission 148662) | Freshwater microbial communities from Lake Tanganyika, Tanzania - TA2015013 Mahale N5 surface | ecosystem: Environmental > Aquatic > Freshwater > Lake | place: Tanzania: Lake...
AAGGTATGAAAGCAAAACTAACCTCTGCAAAAACTGCAAGAGACCCAGATTCAAGAATCAACAAAGCCCTTCGTCGTTGGAATTGTAATTAAAATTTATATTTTATGACTGATAATGTATATCTTGGTAATCCAAACCTTAAAAAGGCAAATACACAGATTGAATTTACAGAAGACCAGATTATTGAGTTCTTAAAGTGTAAAGAAGATCCTGTATATTTTGCTAGAAATTATATTAAGATCGTATCTTTGGATCACGGTCTAGTTCCTTTTGAGATGTACCCATTCCAAGAGAAGTTAATTGAAAACTTCCATAAGAATAGATTTAATATCTGTAAAATGCCCCGTCAAACGGGTAAGTCTACAACTTGTGTTTCATATTTGTTACATTATGCAGTTTTCAACGACAATGTTAATATAGCTATTCTAGCGAACAAAGCATCTACAGCAAGAGATCTACTTGGAAGATTACAACTTGCTTATGAAAACTTACCCAAGTGGATGCAACAGGGTATTATCTCATGGAACAAAGGATCTCTGGAACTGGAAAATGGCTCCAAAATTTCATCTAACTCTACTTCGTCATCTGCTGTCCGAGGCGGATCCTATAATGTCATCTTTCTTGACGAGTTCGCTTTCATCCCGAATCACATTGCTGATGACTTCTTTGCCTCTGTTTATCCTACTATTTCTTCTGGACAGAGCACAAAGGTCATCATAGTTTCAACGCCACGCGGTATGAATCACTTCTACCGCATGTGGCATGATGCTGAAAGAAGTAAAAATGAATATGTACCAACAGACGTTCATTGGTCAGAGGTACCCGGAAGAGATGAAGCATGGAAAGAACAAACTATTTCCAACACTTCAGAGGCACAATTCAAGGTTGAGTTTGAGTGTGAATTTTTAGGGTCAGTTAACACTCTCATTAATCCATCAAAATTAAGAAATCTTGTTTACGAAGATCCAATAAAAAGAAATGCTGGTCTGGATATTTATGAAGACCCAAATGAAGAGCACAATTACTTAATCACTGTTGACGTTGCTCGTGGATTAGGTAATGATTATTCGGCATTTATTGTTTTTGACATAACAGAGTTCCCTTATAAGGTAGTTGGTAAGTATAGGAATAATGAAATTAAACCTATGCTGTTTCCAAATATTATTCATGAAGTGGCAAGAGCATATAATGATGCATGGTTATTAATTGAAGTTAATGATATTGGAGATCAAGTTGCCAATATTTTACATTTTGATCTTGAATATGATAATGTTTTAATGTGTGCAATGCGTGGTCGTGCCGGTCAAATTGTTGGTTCTGGTTTTTCTGGTAAAAAATCCCAACTAGGCGTTCGTATGACATCTGCTGTTAAAAAGTTGGGATGTTCTAACTTAAAAACTTTACTGGAGGATGATAAGTTACTTACCGTTGATTACGATATCATATCAGAACTTACGACATTTGCACAGCGTCATAATTCATTCGAAGCAGAAGAAGGATGTAATGATGACTTGGCAATGTGTCTTGTTATTTTCTCTTGGTTAGTTGCACAGGACTACTTCAAAGAAATGACGGACAATGATGTTCGCAAAAGGATCTATGAAGAGCAAAAGAATCAGATTGAACAAGATATGGCCCCATTTGGATTTATTAGTGATGGATTGGACGAAATGACCTTTGTTGATACTGATGGAGATAGATGGTACACGGATGAATATGGTGACGTATCATATATGTGGGATTATAAGTAATGGACTTAGACGATCAGTTTGAACTAGAACATTTATTTCTTTCTGAACGTATTTGTAGAACTTGTAATATAAGAAAAAATCTAATAGAAGGATTTTATAGGACAAAGAAAAACAATATGGTTTCCTCTTCTTATTCTTATGAGTGTAAGGAGTGTACTATAAAAAGAGTTAAAGAATCCAGAAAAACTAAACAACCAAATTTAATGTGGGAATATCCTGACTGGTAGATTTGTTCACGCACTGTTTCCCCATTGAAAATAGTCTTTTTAATAAATATTTTTAGAATAATTCTGGACCTTTAGGAGAATTAAAGATGCCTCTAAATTTAGCATCTCCTGGAATTGTAGTAAGAGAGGTTGACCTAACTGTTGGTAGAGTAAACGCAGCATCAAATAAAGTAGGTGCTTTAGTTGCTCCTTTTGCCAAAGGACCCGTTAACCTCCCAACACTAGTTGAGACCGAACAAGACTTAATTAACAACTTTGGAGAACCATATCCAACAGATAAGCATTACGAGCACTGGATGGTTGCTTCGTCTTACTTAGCGTATGGTGGTTCTTTAAGAGTTGTAAGAGCAGATGACACCGATCTAAGAAATTCTTTTGCTGGAGCAGCTGCAAATATTAAAATTCTTAGTTTAGATGATTATAATAACAAAGGGTATGACACTTCAACTATTACTGATGTAACTGTTGCTGCAAGAAATCCAGGGTCTTGGGCAAACGGAATTAAAGTTGCTTTAATTGATGCCAAAGCAGATCAAGTTCTTACTGGTGTTTCTACAAACGTCAACTTAGCTACGATTGCTGTTGGATATGGAGTAACACAAGCAATTTCCTCAGTTCTTCCTGGAGCAGGAACAACCTCAGTGCTTGATGGATATCTTAAAGGGGTTATTACTGTAATTAGTGGGACTAACGTAGCTGTAAAGGTTCTTTCGCACGTTTCTGCTGCTGGAATTGAAACAGAAGTTGATTATCAACCATCTGGTGTTTATGCTTTCTCTGGATCTGGAACCGTTGCTATTCATACAACTGGCAGTTCTTCAGGTTTAACAACCACTTATACATCACAACTTGATTGGTTTGATCAACAAACAATTTCGTTAACTAACTCAACAATTAATTGGAATAATATTGCGGATCGTCCATCAACATCTTCTTTTGCTGCTGCAAGAAGTTCAAGGTTTGATGAAGTTCATGTTGTTGTAATCGACGACAAAGGTGAAGTTACTGGAAACGCTGGTACAATCCTCGAAAAACATCTTTCACTTTCTAAAGCAAAAGATGCAGAGTTCTCTGTAGGATCTCCTTCATACTGGAGAAAATATCTTGCAACTAATTCACAATATATCTTTGGTGGAAGTGCCCCTGCTGGAATTGTTACTTCATCCTTCAGTTCTAATTTCTCACTAGATACTGATACTGGATGGGATCAAGATGCTCAAGGAGTTAATTTTGCTACAACTGGAGCAAATACATTAACTCTTAGTGGTGGACTAAACTACAATGGTCAAACTGGAGTTTCAACTTCTGGTGCTTTTGCAGTATCACTTGCTGGTTTAGTATCTGGTTATGAATTATTTGAAAATACTGATCAGTATCAGGCAGACTTCCTGCTAATGGGATCGGCAAACTATGCAAAAGAAACTGCACAAGCACTCGCCAACAAATTGATTTCTGTTGCTGAAATAAGAAAAGATGCTATTGCATTCATTACACCATATAGATTAGCATTCTTAAATGATACTGCTGCTGGTTCAGTTACTGTTAATTCGGATGCAACAATTACTGATAATGTAATTAGTTTTTATTCACCAGTTACTTCTTCATCATTTGCTGTATTCGATAGTGGATACAAGTACATGTATGATAGATTTGCTGATACCTTCCGTTATGTTCCATTGAATGGTGACATCGCTGGACTGTGTGCTAGAAATGATATCAATAACTTCCCATGGTTCTCGCCTGCAGGAACTCAAAGAGGTGCAATCCTCAACGCAGTAAAACTTGCTTATAATCCAAGCAAGACTCAAAGAGATAAACTCTATTCAAATAGAGTTAATCCAGTTATCTTCTCTCCTGGAGCAGGTATTACACTCTTTGGTGACAAGACTGGACTTGGTAAGGCATCTGCTTTCGATAGAGTCAATGTTCGTAGATTGTTCATCTACCTTGAGAATGCAATCTCTGCAGCTGCAAGAGATCAGATGTTTGAATTTAACGATGAAATCACAAGAACAAACTTTGTAAATACTGTTGAACCTTTCCTCCGCGATGTTCAAGCGAAGAGAGGTATCTTTGACTTCAGAGTTATCTGTGATGAAACAAATAATACTGCCGCAATCATTGATAATAATGAGTTTGTTGCAGACATCTTCGTAAAACCTGCAAGATCAATTAACTTCATTGGTCTTACCTTTGTTGCCACCAGAACTGGTGTTTCGTTCGATGAAGTAGTCGGTACTGTTTAATTCTAATTAAAGGAACCAAAAACCATGGCAGAACAATTCAATAGACCCCCACTAAGAACAATCACTGGTTTCAAAAGTAAACTAGTTGGTGGCGGCGCAAGACCTAATCTATTTGAAGTAGAACTTGCTTTCCCTGATAATCTTGGCATTGCCAATGACGTAAAGGAAAAATCAAGATTCTTGGTTAAGGCAGCTGCACTGCCTGCTTCCAATATTACTCCAATTGAAGTTAATTTCAGAGGAAGAATTCTCAAAATTGCTGGTGATAGAACGTTTGATACCTGGACAATTACAGTCATCAACGATACCGACTTTATTATTCGTTCCGCATTTGAAAAGTGGATGAACTCTATTAATAAATTATCTGATGGAACTGGTCTTCAAAATCCAGTAGATTATCAGGCAGATGCATATGTTCACCAATTAGATCGTGACGGTTCAACTCTAAGAACTTATCAGTTCTATGATTTATTCCCAACTAACATTAGTCAGATTGATCTTTCTTATGAAACCACAGATACACTAGAAGAATTCACTGTAGAAATGCAGGTTCACTGGTGGAAGGCAATTGCTGGTTCAGTTGGTGGTGAAAGTATTGAGTAATAAATAGAGTATAACAAGTAGTTCACAGATTATAATGGCAAAACTTTTTGGTTTTTCAATTGAGAATGAGAAAAAACCCGACTCTGTAGTGTCCCCCGTTCCTCAAAACAATGAGGACGGGGTTGACCATTTTATACAGAGCGGGTTTTATGGTCAGTACGTAGATATTGAAGGTGTATATAGAAATGAATATGATCTAATTCGTAGATATCGTGAAATGGCACTTCATCCAGAGTGTGATGCTGCCATTGAAGATGTTGTCAATGAAGCAATTGTTAGTGACTTGTATGATTCTCCCATTGAAATTGAATTATCAAATTTAAATGCAAGCGATAAAATCAAATCAGTTATTCGTCAAGAGTTTAGACACATTAAGGAACTCATGGACTTTGATAGAAAGTGCCATGAGATTTTTAGAAATTGGTATGTTGATGGGAGACTTTATTATTTAAAAGTTATCGATGTTAAAAGTCCCGAAAGTGGTATTCAAGAAATTAGATATATTGATCCTATGAAAATGAAAGCCGTAAGGCAAATGAAAAAAGAACCAAATGATGGTAGAAATAACCCTTTGGTTAGAAAACAAGAAAGCGAAACTAATATTTTAAATACAGAGATTGAAGAGTATTACATCTATACTCCAAATCCAAGTTATCCATTGGGTAATTTTTCTTCAAGAAGTTCTAACGCACAAAAATCAATTAAGATTGCTAAAGATTCTATCACATATTGTACATCTGGTCTTGTAGATAGAAATAAGGGATCTGTTCTTTCCTATCTCCATAAAGCAATTAAGGCTCTCAACCAGTTAAGAATGATTGAAGATTCGCTGGTTATTTATCGTTTATCTCGTGCCCCAGAGCGTAGAATTTTTTATATTGATGTTGGTAATCTTCCAAAAGTAAAAGCAGAGCAATATCTACGCGATGTAATGTCTCGTTACAGAAATAAACTTGTGTATGATGCAAACACTGGTGAAGTTCGTGATGATCGTAAATTCATGAGTATGCTTGAAGATTTTTGGCTTCCAAGAAGAGAGGGTGGTCGTGGTACAGAAATCACAACACTTCCCGGTGGTCAAAACCTAGGCGAACTTTCTGACATTGAGTATTTTCAAAAGAAACTCTATAGAGCACTTGGAGTCCCAGAATCTAGAATTGCTTCTGATGGTGGATTTAATCTAGGTCGTTCTTCAGAAATTCTTAGAGATGAACTTAAGTTTTCTAAGTTTGTTGGAAGATTAAGAAAACGTTTTGCGAACATGTTTAATGATATGCTTCGTACCCAATTAATTCTAAAAAATATTATTACTCCAGAAGATTGGGAAAGAATGGAAGATCATATTCAATATGATTTCATTTATGATAATCAATTTGCAGAACTTAAGGAATCGGAATTGATGAATGAGAGACTTGGACTTGCAGCAACAATCGAACCTTACATTGGAAAGTATTATTCTGTTGAGTATGTTCGTAAAAAGATTTTACGTCAAACTGATGCTGAAATTATTGATATCGATAAGCAAATTGAAAAAGAAATTAAAGATGGGATTATTCCTGATCCAAACTCAGTCGATCCAATAACTGGAGAACCATTACCACAAGATGGTGCTGGATTAGATATGAGTATGGGTGAAGTTCCAACAGAACCAGATCTGGAGCAACAATCTGCTGACGTTGATGCACAATTGCAAAAAGATACCAAAAAGGCAGAGATATAAATAAAATATACTGTTATATAAAATTTTTATGGAAGACATTGTCGATTTGATTGCAACTGATTCTGCTGCTTCTGATATTACTGACAAAATTAAAGAACTTTTGTTTAGTAAAGCAGGAGAAAAAATCGAAGGACTTCGTCCAGCAGTTGCTAATACTATGTTTGGTGAGAATGAAGAACTTGATGCCACTGAGCCTAACGAGGATCAAGAATAATGATAACAAAAGTTTTAGCGAATGAATTAAATTTACCAACAACAACTGGTGCTGCAACTAGTTTTAGTGAGGCAACTGTAGTTCGTCTTGTAAACACTGATACAAATTCACGTATTGTCACAATTGTACAATCTCAAGACGGGACTGGTGTTGGATCAATTACAATGCCCCCAAATTCAGTTGAATTTCTTGTAAAAACAGCAAGTCACTGTGTATTTGCTAGTAGTGCTCTTGTAAGAGGAACAAAAGTAGGATTTACAAATTAAGAAAATGAAACTCATCACAGAAGAAGTATCAGACATTAAATTTATCACCGAAGGAAAAGGTGCCGAAAAGAAAATGTATATTGAGGGAATTTTCCTTCAAGGAGATATTTGCAACCGCAATGGACGCATGTATCCCATGAGTACTCTTTCAAAAGAAGTACAAAGATATAATGAAACCTTCGTTCAAAAAGGTCGTGCTCTTGGAGAACTTGGTCATCCAGATGGTCCAACTGTAAATTTGGACAGGGTATCACACAAGATTGTTTCTCTTACTCAAGAAGGAAATAACTTTGTTGGTAAGGCACAACTTCTCGAAACCCCAATGGGTAAAATTGCAAAATCTCTCATTGGTGAAGGTGTTACTCTCGGTGTTTCTTCTCGTGGTGTTGGATCACTTAAAATGACCAACGAAGGTCATAAAATTGTTGGCGAAGATTTTATGCTTGCAACTGCAGCTGATATCGTTGCCGATCCTTCTGCTCCTGATGCTTTTGTTCAGGGAATTATGGAAGGTAAAGAGTGGGTTTGGGAAGGTGGTATTCTTCGTGAAAGACTTGCAGAGCAAACCCAAAAGAGAATTAATACTCTCATTGATCAAAAAGTATTAGAAGAGCAAAAACTTTCCTTGTTCCAAGACTTTTTATCAAATCTTTAATTTATAAATAAATATAGATTATATTTAAAAAATCTAACAAACAAATGTCCGTTGGTAGCAATTTACAAGAAATGGAAAACGTAGTAACCAAAGGAGCAAAGGCAGCCGATCCCATGCCAAAGTTGGATCTGGATACCCCAGGTCAAACTGCAAGTTGGGAAGATCTTGGCGGACCAACTCCAGAAAATTACAAGTCCGACGATGATTCGGCAAAACTAAAAGAACCTAGTGCAACCCTTAAGCAAGTTAAGGATGTTGTAACTAAAGGTGCTAAGCCTGCCGAGGCAATGCCTGCTGGTATGAAGGAAGAAACTGAAGCAGAAGAGGATGAAGTCCTTGAAGATGCTGAGGAAGAAGTTCTGGAAGTAGAAGCAGAAGGCGAAGAGGTTGCCGAAGAAGAGGAAGAGGAAGAAGAAGTCGCTGAAGAGACTGAAGCAGAATTCAGTGTCGAAGAAGATGTTCAGGCACTCTTCACTGGTGAAGAGCTTTCCGAGGAGTTCCAAGAGAAAGCACGTACCATTTTCGAAACTGCTATTAAGACAAAGGTTGCCGAAGTTAAAGAGCAAATTGAATCTCAATACGAAGCAGCACTGATTGAAGAAATTCAATCAATTAAAGAAGAGTTGACAGATCGTGTTGATGCATACCTTGAGTATGTTGCTGATGAGTGGATCGCAGAGAACACTCTAGCAATTGAGCACGGTCTGAAGACTGAAATGACCGAATCATTCCTTGCAGGAATGAAGAGTCTTTTTGAAGATCATTATGTATCAATCCCTGAAGATAAATATGATGTTATCGAGAGTATGGTAGATAAGCTTGATGAAATGGAGACTAAACTCAACGAGCAAATTCAAAGAAATGTTGCTCTTAATAAGAGATTAGCAGAGTCCACATCCGACGTAATTTTTGCTGAGGTATCCGAAGGTCTAGCACTTTCGCAGAAGGACAAACTCGCTTCTCTTGCAGAAAATGTTGAGTTTGATAGTGAAGCTAACTATCGTGAGAAACTAGTTAAGTTGAGAGAATCATATTTCCCAACTAACGCTGGTACTCAAAGAAGCAAAACCGAAACAGTATCGGAAGAAGTAACATCTGAAGAGCAATCGATTCAAGAATCATATTCTCCAATGATGTCTGCATATCTTCAGACACTCGGCAGAGCTGCTAAAAAGTGATCTCTTTATCATAAAAAATCAAACTATAACACTTCCAAAGAGGTAAAATCAAATGCAAATGTTCAATACCGAGCATCTGCAGGAGAAGTGGGCACCAGTTCTAGACTATGATGGTCTTGATCCTATTAAGGATTCCCATCGCAGAATGGTTACCGCAGTTCTCCTGGAGAACCAAGAAAGAGCAATCCGCGAAGAGCGCGAATTCCTCTATGAAGCACCAACCAATGGCACCGGTTCATCTGGTGGCACCGCAGGTTTCTCTGCCACTGCTTCTTCCCCAACCGCAGGTTTCGACCCTGTTCTGATCTCACTGATCAGACGCTCAATGCCTAACCTGGTCGCTTATGACCTCGCTGGCGTTCAACCAATGAACGGTCCTACTGGACTTATCTTCGCAATGCGTTCACGCTATGCTAACCAAACTGGCGCTGAAGCATTCTTCAACGAAGCAGATACTTCCTGGTCCGCAACCAGTGCAAGCAGACTTCCTGGAGACGTTGGTTCTGGATACACCCAAAATGAGGGTGCTCTTACCGGCGGCGCAGTTGGTTTCGGTACTACCGCTACCCCATCAGCATTCAACCCTGCTGCTCTTAACCCAGAGGGTTCACAAGCTGCTGGTACATACCCAACTGGTCGTGGTATGGACACCGAAGATGCTGAAGCACTTGGCGACGGCACTGCTGGTGAATTCAACCAGATGGCATTCTCGATTGAGAAAGTCACTGTTACCGCTAAGTCACGTGCTCTGAAGGCAGAATACAGCCTTGAGCTTGCACAAGACCTTAAGGCAATCCACGGCCTGAATGCTGAAGCGGAACTCGCAAATATCCTCTCAACTGAGATTCTTGCTGAGATCAACCGCGAAGTTATCAGAACCGTTTATAAGGTTGCTGAGTCTGGTGCTCAAACCAACGTTGCTACCGCTGGTGCTTTCGACCTCGACGTTGACTCTAACGGTCGTTGGTCAGTTGAGAAGTTCAAGGGTCTTATCTTCCAAATCGAGCGCGATGCCAACGCAATCGCACAAAGAACTCGTAGAGGGAAGGGTAACATGATCCTCTGCTCCGCTGATGTTGCTTCGGCACTCACCATGGCAGGCGTTCTTGATTACACCCCTGCACTCAACGCTAACCTCAACGTTGATGACACTGGTAATACCTTTGCTGGTGTTCTCCAAGGTAAGTACAGAGTATACATCGATCCATATTCTGCTAACCTTGCTGCTGATCAGTACTACGTTGTTGGTTACAAGGGTTCCAGCCCATATGACGCTGGTCTCTTCTACTGCCCATATGTTCCTCTCCAAATGGTTCGTGCCGTTGGCGAGAACACCTTCCAGCCAAAAATTGGCTTTAAGACCCGTTATGGTCTTGTTGCCAACCCATTCGCTGAGGGTACAAGCGCAGGTCTTGGTCGCCTTGCTGTTAACGCTAACCGTTACTACAGAAGAGTCAAGGTTCAAAACCTCATGTGATTTAATTCACAAGATCATAACGAGAGGGGCATGTGCCCCTCTTTTTTTATCTAAATAAAAATAAAACCATTAGTAAGATGAAACCAACCCCAAGAGAAGCAAAGGTAATTCACGAACACTATGAAAGAGTAGTTGAGCATCTCATCAATGAAGGTTATGCTGCCGATAAAGATGGTGCAGATAGCATCATTCATGGTATGAGTGAAGAGTGGTATAATTTAATTATTGCTGAATGATAAATGGCATCTGCTTTTGACAAACAAATACAAAATAGAAATTTTCTTTCGCCAGTTGGGTTTAGATTTACCCTGGCAAAATATCCAAAAGTTTCTTTTTTTGTAACATCTGCTAGACTGCCAGAAATTACACTCGGAACAGCGATTCAACCATCATATCTTAAGGACCTCGATATTCCTGGAGAAAAGTTGGTTTATGGTGATTTTAATTTGAGATTCTATGTTGATGAAAACATGGAAAATTATATGACCATTCATAATTGGTTAACTGGTCTTGGATTTCCAGAAACCGCACAACAATACATCAACGTAACAACAAATGATGATGCTCTTAGAGATCCAAAAGAGGCATTTAGTGATGGTACGCTAAGGATTCTCAATAGCAATTATAGAGATACTGCTTTAGTTAAGTTTAAGGATTTATTTCCAATTGCAATATCATCTTTAGAATTTGAATCTTCAGATACTGACATCAACTACTTTACAGCAGACGTAACTTTCAAGTATACTGTCTATAATATCCTAGGAACTGACGGCAATCCTTTATGAATCTTGATGAAATTCAGGAGATGTGGCAGAGAGATTCTGTCATTGACCCTGATAATTTACACGATGAATCTTTAAAAATTCCTCAACTTCACGCAAAGTATTATACACTCTATAATACTATTACTCTTTTGCGCGAAAAAGCAAGGGAAACCTACAATAGAGTTAAGTTAGAACGTTATAATTACTACACTGGGAAGGCACCAGCAGAGGTTTATATTGAAGAACCTTTTCCATATAAAGTTAGAGATAAAGAGGCACTACAAAGGCATATGGATGCTGACGAGAAGTTGAACAAGATAGATCTTAAAATCCGATATTATGACATCATGTTAAAGTTCCTTGAGGAAATTATTAAAACAGTTTCAAATAGAACTTTTCAAATTAAAAACGCAATTGAGTGGAATCGTTTCCAATCTGGTTTCAACTGAGACAATAAATACCCATAGGTGATACTTATGGGTTATGTCTCATTTGGTTATTTCTAAAAAGAACGAAGTATATCTTCAAATAAAAGCAGAACCGCATGTCTATTACGAACTAGCAGATCAGTTCACATTTGACGTGCCAGGCGCAAAATTTATGCCTCAGTATCGCAACAAATACTGGGATGGAAAAATTCGTTTATTTAATACGCAGACTGGTGAGATTTATGTAGGTCTGTTGGATAAAATCACACATTTTTGTGAGACTCATAATTATAGTTTTGAATTTGTAAATAATAAGTTCTATGGTTTACCATTTGAAGTCAATGATATGATTTCAAAAGAAGGTGTAAAAGATTATATGAATTCTATCTGTAAGTATTCTCCCCGTGAATACCAAGTTGAGGGAGTATACGACGCCCTAAGACATAATAGAAAGCTGCTGATATCTCCAACTGCTTCTGGAAAGTCTCTGATGATATATTCGATTGTGAGATATTACGTTGAGAAAGGACAAAATACTCTGATAGTCGTGCCAACGACTTCCCTTGTAGAACAGATGTATAAAGACTTTGAAGATTATGGGTGGGATGTCGGTTCATATTGCCACAAGATCTATGCAGGAAAAGAAAGAGAGACTGACTCACAGGTTATCATTACAACCTGGCAGTCCATCTACAAACTTCCCCGTCAATACTTTTCAAGATTTAATGTGGTTGTTGGAGATGAAGCACACCAGTTTAAGTCTAAGTCTCTAATATCTATAATGTCTAAACTTTCAGATGCAAAATATCGTTACGGTTTTACCGGTACTCTGGATGGTACACAGACGCATAAGTGGGTATTGGAAGGTCTCTTTGGTCCTTCATATAAGATTATCAGAACAGAAGAACTGATGAAGAAGGGTCATGTTGCTAAGTTAGATATCAATGTTCTTCTATTGAAACACTCACCACATAAGTTTGAAAATTTTGAAGAGGAAGTCCAATACATTATCAACCATGAAAGACGTAACAAATTTATACGAAATCTTGCCCTTGATCTTAAAGGTAACACTTTGATTCTCTTCTCAAGAGTAGAAGGTCACGGCCAACCTCTTTATGAATTAATAAATAGTAGCAAAACTGATGAACGTCATGTGTTCTTTGTTCATGGTGGGGTCGCTACTGAAGACCGCGAAAAAGTAAGAGAAATCACCGAAAAAGAAAATAACGCAATCATTGTTGCTTCTTATGGGACATTTTCTACGGGGATTAACATTAAAAATTTACACAACGTTATCTTTGCTTCACCTTCAAAGTCTAGAATTCGTAATCTCCAAAGTATAGGAAGAGTTTTAAGAAAAGGCAACAATAAAACAAAGGCAACTTTGTATGATATTGCTGATGATATTAGTTACAAGTCAAGAAAAAATTATACACTCAATCACCTAATAGAAAGAATAAAAGTTTATAACGAAGAAAATTTTAATTATGACATTGTAAACATACCGCTTAAAAACTAATGGGAGATGAATTTCACGCTGCAATAAAATTAATTTCTGGGGAAGAAATATTTGCCCTCATCTCAATAGATGAAAATGATGGTGATCCAATTTTGTTGTTACAAAATCCAGTTATAATGAAAGTTTTAGAAAGCCCCCATGGAACTTATGTCAAAGTAAAACCGTGGATGGATATCCCTACCGATGATCTTTTTGTTTTGAAATTAGATAAAATTATTACTATGAGTGAAGTTAATGATAAAAAAGTTATAGGATTCTATGAAAAATATCTTAGAGATGAAGACGATGATGCAAGTGAATTTTCCGAACCAAATAAAGTAAATATTTCAAATAAGATGGGTTATGTCTCTTCTGTAGATGAAGCGAGGAAGAAACTTGAAAGAATCTTTAAAGGTATTAAAGAAAGCTAATGTCTCATCTTCAAACCTAACAAAGGTATTCTACTTAGATTTGCCAAAGTTGTCAAGTCTTTAAAATATGGTATAATATACATAACATTTTTTAATTGAATAACAATGTCATGCCAAAAAAGAAATCAGAACATTATGTCAACAACAAGGAACTTCTAGAAGCATTGATCGTTTATAGATCAAAAGTAGAAAAAAGTTTTTTTGAACTCAATGGTAGAGAACCTACTAGAGAAGATAGAGCAAAGCATTGGAAAGGTAAACCAACCATTCCAAATTATCTTGGAGAATGTTTTCTCAAAATCGCAACTCATCTTTCTTATAAACCCAATTTCGTGAACTACATGTTCCGCGATGATATGATTTCTGATGGCATAGAAAATTGTATTCAATATATTCACAATTTTGATCCAAGTAAAAGTACAAATCCCTTTGCTTACTTTACCCAAATTATTCACTACGCATTTTTGAGAAGAATACAAAAGGAGAAAAAGCAATTAGAAATCAAAACTAAGATTATTGAGAAGACTGGTTTTGATGAGGTTATGATGGTTGACGATAGCTTGCTTTCTGGGCATAGTTCAGACTATAATAGTATTAAGGACGCTATTCAGTATAAATCTCGATGAAGGTTGCCATAATTACGGATACCCATTACGGTGCCAGAAAGGGTTCAAAACATCTACATGACTATTTTGAACTCTTTTACAACAATGTTTTTTTTCCTGCTATGGAAAAGCATGGAGTAAAAACAGTCATTCACATGGGAGATGCTTTCGATAGTCGCAAATCTATTGACTATCAAAGTCTTGAATGGTCAAAGAGAGTTGTTTTTAATCCTTTGAAAAAATACGATGTTCATATGATTGTTGGTAATCATGACACGTACTATAAAAACACGAATGAAGTCAATTCACCAGAACTTCTTCTTCAAACTTATACCAACATTAAAACTTATAGTAAAGCCACTGAAGTAAATGTTGGTGGATTAGATATTTTATTTTTACCCTGGATTAATCAAGAAAATGAAGAATCATCTCTTAAAACTATCAAAAAGACTTCTTGCAAGGTTGCGATGGGGCACCTTGAACTCCAAGGATTTAGAGTTAATAGACAACTCATCATGGAGCATGGTTTGCAAAGCGAACTATTTGAGGAGTTCAGTCATGTCTTCTCGGGACACTATCACACTCGATCGTCTGATGGAAAAGTCTTCTACCTAGGCAATCCTTATGAGATGTTCTGGACTGATGTGAATGATACTCGTGGGTTTCATATTTTTGATACAGAAACTCTAGAGTTAACTCCTATCAACAATCCATATAAGATGTTTTATAACATTTATTATGAGGATACTCCGTATCAAATGTTTGACGCTACGGAGTATGAGAATAAAATTGTTAAAGTTGTTGTCCGTAAAAAATCAAATCCAAAAAACTTTGAGAAATTTATTGATAAACTCTATTCAGTAGGAGTTCAGGATCTAAAGATCATTGAGAACTTTGAAATTCAAGAGAGTGAAGATTTCGAAGTTGGTGAAGATGAGAACACTATGACAATCTTAAATAGATATATTGAGGAGTCTGAAGTATCTCTAGATAAGGATAAAATCAAAAATATCTTTCAGAGTATTTACAGAGAGGCGTGTGAAGTAGAGTAATGTTTCTTTTAGCAGTCAAAGACCGCAAAGATGATGGTGCTTATGCTGTAATTGACCAAAATGGAGATAAAGTTCTCTTTTTGTTCGAAGAAGAGGATGATGCCACTCGTTACGCCATGATGCTTGAAGAACAGGAAGATTCTGAAATGGACGTTGTAGAAGTTGACGATGCCCTTGCCATAAAAACTTGTAGGATGTATAATTACAAGTATGCTGTGATCACACCAAACGATATCGTTATTCCCCCTAAATTGAATGATAACCTTTCACAAGATTAAATGGAAAAACTTTCTCTCTACCGGAAATCAGTGGACAGAGGTTAACTTTCAAAAAAATAATACGAATCTTATTATCGGAACAAATGGAGCTGGCAAGTCAACCATTTTGGATGCGTTGACTTTTGTTCTCTTCAATAAACCATTTCGTAAGATTAATAAACCACAACTTCCAAATACAACTAATGAAAAAGATTGTTGTGTAGAAATTGAGTTTACTACAAATAATCGCCATTATCTTGTGCGTCGTGGTATCAAACCAAATATCTTTGATATTGAAGTGAATGGATCTCCACTGCACAAAGAAGCAGATGATCGTGCCAATCAAAAAATTCTGGAAGAAAATATTCTTAAAGTGAACTATAAGTCTTTTACTCAAATTGTAATTCTTGGTAGCAGCACTTTTGTTCCATTTATGCAGTTAACTACTGCCAATCGTCGAGAGGTCATTGAGGACCTTTTAGATATTCGTATTTTTTCTGCGATGAATGGAATTATCAAGGATAAAATCCGCACGCAAAAGGATCAAATAAAATCTTTAGAACTTAAGAAGCAAACTCTTAAAGAAAAAGAGCAGATGCAACGAGAGTTCATTGAAGAGCTAGAAAACCGTGGCAATGCCAATATTAATGCCAATAAAGAAAAGATTGTCAACTTAGATAAAGAAGTTGGTGTTTATATGGATGAGAATGCTCGAACAGAAGAGCAGGTATATTCTCTTACGAAAGAACAAGAAGAGGTTATTGGTGCTGGCGATAAGTTAGTAAAACTTAACAATCTTAAGGGTAAAATTTCACAAAAGGTAAGCACAATTACCAAAGAACATAAGTTTTTCGCCGAAAATACGGTATGCCCTACTTGTACGCAAACTATAGAAGAAGAGTTTCGGTTAAATAGAATTACAGACGCTCAAAATAAGGCAAAGGAACTTAAGGAAGGTTACGAAGAACTCGAAAACACTATCAAGTTCGAACAGGACAGAGAGCGTCAATTCACTGCACTTTCTCAGGAGATTACAAAGTTAACGCATGGCATTTCTCAAAACAATACTCGAATTAGCCTCAACCAGAGACAAATCAGAGATCTTGAGCATGAAATTCAAACTATTACCGAAAACCTTGCAAACCGAAATTCTGAACATGAGAAGCTAGAAGAGTTTAGAGAAAATCTCCAAAAAACATTTGAATACTTAGCAGACAAAAAACAGGAAATCGTTTATTACGATTTTGCCTATTCCCTACTCAGGGACGATGGCGTTAAGACGAAGATCATTAAGAAGTATCTTCCGTTCATAAATCAGCAGGTGAATCGTTATCTACAGATGATGGACTTTTATATTAATTTCCATTTGGATGAAGAGTTTAACGAAACGGTAAAATCACCCATCCACGAAGACTTTTCTTATAGTTCCTTCAGTGAGGGTGAGAAAATGAGAATCGACCTTGCCCTTCTCTTCACCTGGAGAGAAGTCGCTAGAGTCAAAAACTCCGTTAATACCAATCTGCTGATTATGGATGAGGTGTTTGATTCCTCACTTGATGGATTTGGAACCGACGAGTTCCTTAAGATTATTCGTTATGTCATTAAGGATGCTAATATTTTTGTGATTTCCCATAAGGCAGACCTTCATGACAAATTTGAAAGTGTCATAAGGTTTGAGAAAGTCAAAGGTTTTTCCCGTATGGTATCTTCACAGGCACAAGGAGAATGAACACCCCAAACTGGCAACACCATTCCAAGAAGGAGCAGAAGCGGAAACTGAAACCGCAAGCACTCCGACAAGCAAAGGCACGACTGATCCACTTTAAAAAGCGGCACATGACCTCCCCCAAAAAGGGAGGTTCTTCTGTATTATACGTTCATATGATTCAAGTCAAATGACCGTTCGCCACGAAATCAAATCTCAACTTGCCAAACTGCTTGCCACTGAAGATCTTGTGGTTGAGCACAAGAAAGTAGAGACTGCTCAGTTTAATGTTCATACTCGTGTTCTTACTTTGCCAATGTGGGAGAAGGCAAGCAATACCGTGTATGACCTGCTGGTTGGGCACGAGGTCGGACACGCTCTCTATACACCTGATGAAGATTGGTTGAAGACTCACAAGATTCCCCCGCAGTTTGTGAATGTGGTGGAGGATGCCCGCATTGAGAAACTGATGAAGCGTCGTTATGCTGGTCTTTCCAAGACCTTCTATAAGGGATATGGAGAACTTGCCGAGCAAGACTTCTTTCAGATTGCTGATGATGATCTGAGCACTTATAACCTTGCTGATAAAGTTAATCTCTATTATAAGATTGGTAATTTTGTAGATATTCCTTTTGAGGATGATGAAAAGGAACTTGTTTCCCTGATTGGAGAGACTGAAACCTTTGCCGATGTTCTGATTGCTGCAGAAGCACTTTATAAGTATTGTAAGCAAAAGCAGCAAGAAGAAACCAAGACTCCAATGGATTCACTTGAGTCGCAGAGTCAAGGTTCTAATCAACCTGCTTCTGACTTCTCTGACCAGATGGAAGGTGAGAATGACCAGCAGGAGCAACCTGGTGAGACTGATTCTTATGGTGGCACTGCCGAACAGGAGCAACAGAAACCTACTTCTTCTGGTGGAGAAACCAATGAAGAACCCGAAGTGAAAACTATGGAATCCCTTGAGGAAGCACTCAAGGACTTGGTTGACCAGAGTGGGCAAGAGAATGTTTACCTTGAGTTGCCCAAACTTGACTTGGATAAAGTTATTGTTCCTAATGCTGAAATCCATGATAAGTGTAAGCAATACTGGAATGCTTGGGTTGAAGAACGGGAAGTTTCCACCGAAGAAATCTTTGGTGAAGTTGATAAAAACTTTGTAGAGTTCAAGCGTTCGGCACAGAAAGAAGTCAACTATCTGGTGAAAGAGTTTGAGTGTCGCAAGGCAGCAGATTCCTATGCTCGTGCTACCACTGCCCGCACTGGTGTGTTGGACTGTACCAAACTTCACACTTACAAATACAACGAAGACCTCTTTAAGAAAGTCACCACTCTTGCCGATGGTAAGAATCATGGTCTGGTGTTTATCCTTGATTGGTCTGGTTCTATGAGTGATGTAATGCTGGATACTGTCAAACAACTGTTCAACCTTGTGTGGTTCTGTAAAAAAGTTGCAATCCCATTTGATGTTTATGCCTTTACCAGTGATTATCCTCTGGTAAAGTATGATGAGGATAACAAGGCAAATATCCGTGAACTTGCCTATACCAAGAAAGATGGTCTTGTTCAGGTTGGTGAATGGTTTTCGCTGATGAATATGCTCACCAGCAAGACCAATGTCAAAACTTTGGAAGAGCAGATGAAAAATATCTTCCGTCTTGCTTCTGCTTTCCGTTACAACTCTTTTGTCCGTTATAACATTCCTTATGGTTTGAGTCTTTCTGGCACTCCGCTGAATGAGACTTTGATTGCTCTTCACCAGATTCTTCCCAAGTTCCAGCAAGAAAACAAACTTCAAAAAGTTCAGTGTGTTGTTCTAACCGATGGTGAGGCAGCAATGCCAAAGTATCACCGTGAAGTTCAGCGCCGCTGGGAGGAAGACCCTTTTCTGGGCACTGGTTACATTGGACATAATTCTTTCCTGCGTGACCGCAAGACTGGAAATACCTATTCACTTGATTGTGAGTGGTATGAGTTTACCGATGTTCTCCTTCAAAATCTGCGTGATAAGTTTAAGGATATGAACTTCATTGGTATTCGTGTGCTTGAAGGTCGTGATGCTGGTTCTTTTATCCGCCGTTATTGTGGATATTATGGTCCAGACTTTGAAAAAACCATGAGCATTTGGAAGAAAGAAAAGGCATTTACGATTAAGAAGTCTGGGTATAATGCTTACTTTGGACTTTCAGCAAATGCTCTTGCACAAGACTCCGAGTTTGAAGTTGCCGAATGTGCGACCAAGACTCAAATTAAATCTGCTTTTGTAAAGAGTCTTAAGTCCAAGAAAATGAACAAAAAGATTCTTGGAGAGTTTGTGGAACTCGTTGCCTGATAAATATTTGAAAGAATTCTAATAAGTCTAATGAGTAGATTTACAGATTTGTTTCAGCAACCAGAACCAGTTGCCGAACCAGCACCAGAGCCTGTAAAGGAAGTAGTTGAAGAAAAGGTAATTCCCATTACCAAGGCTTCAAAGAAGAAAAAATTCACTATGGAGTGATAGACCACTTTCCAAACTGTCCACTGGGGGTCCTTGTGACCCCCTTTTCCGTATATAATAACTTCAGTTAAACAAAACCACTCAATGACCATTTCCGCTGACTACATCCGCACTTCTCTCCAAGCAGTGTATGGGGAGTCCGTGACTGCTGCTGATATTCGTGCCTGGTGTGCTATGAACGGTGCCAACTACCAGACTGTTACCAATAAACTCAACGATTACAAGACTGGTCGTGGTAAGTGGAACCTGACTATCCAGGAAGCACGAGAGCAGTTTGAGCAAGTTGTAAAAGCACCTGCCGCTATTCCTGCTATTGAGCAAAATCTTATCCCTGAAAAAGATGATACCTTCGTCAAGTTTGGTAACTTTGGTGATGTTCGCAAGATTATTGAGTCCCGTCTTTTCTATCCTACTTTCATTACGGGACTCTCTGGTAATGGTAAAACTTTCTCTGTTGAGCAAGCGTGTGCCCAACTCAAGCGTGAACTGATTCGTGTCAACATTACGATTGAGACTGATGAGGATGACCTGATTGGTGGTTTTCGTCTTGTTGACGGCAACACTGCCTGGCACAATGGTCCTGTGATTGAGGCACTTGAGCGTGGTGCTATTCTCCTGCTGGATGAGATTGACCTTGCTTCCAACAAGATTCTGTGTCTCCAGTCCATCCTTGAAGGTAAGGGTGTATTCCTTAAAAAGATTGGTCGCTGGGTCAAACCTGCCGCTGGTTTCAATGTGATCGCCACCGCAAATACTAAAGGTAAGGGTAGTGATGATGGACGCTTTATCGGCACCAATGTTCTTAACGAAGCATTCCTTGAGCGTTTCCCTGTGACCTTTGAGCAGTCCTATCCTGCTCCTGCGACTGAACAGAAGATCCTTGAGGGCATTGCTTTGGATCTGGGTATGGAAGACCGTCAGTTCTGTAAGCGCCTGGTTGATTGGGCGGACGTGATCCGCAAGACGTTCTATGATGGTGGTATTGAAGAAATCATCAGCACCCGTCGTCTTGTCCATATTATTCGTGCTTACAGTATTTTTAACGACAAGGCAAAGGCAATTCAGGTTTGCGTCAATCGTTTTGATGATGAGACCAAGCAATCTTTCTTGGAACTCTACGATAAAATTGATGTTAATTTCCAAATGCCCGTTGACCACGAAGCACCTTTCTGATATAATTGGGGAAGGTAAAAAAGTGCCTTCCCTTATTATGGACGAGTATCCTTATTCAATGAACGATTTTACTATTAGTATGAACGAAGACATTATTAAACAATCTCCCAGTACTCCATGGAAGTATAACGAAGAAGAAATCGTAAAAGAACTCCTTGAGTACATCCGTGGAACTTATAATCAACACTATTCCGCTGGTGATCAGAAGATTCAAACTCTAGATCTGATTGAAGCGTGTGGTGATGGTGAAGCATTCTGCCGTAGTAACATCCTTAAGTATGCTTCCCGTTATGATAAGAAGGGCAGTGCTCGCCGTGACATTATGAAGATCCTTCATTATGCTGTTCTTCTTTTGAACTTCAATGATAAGAATGCCGTCCGTGAAACCTACAATCAATGAACAACATGAAACTCTCTGACAACACCCTGACTATTCTTAAGAACTTCGCAGGTATCAACAACTCTATTCTTGTGAAGCAGGGTACTCGTCTTCGCACCATCTCTGTTGCCAAGAATATTCTTGCCGAAGCAGATATTACTGAAGAGTTCCCCCGTGACTTTGCCATTTATGATCTCAACCAGTTTCTTAATGGTTTGAGTCTTCACCAGGACCCTGACCTTGATTTCAAAGAGGATTCCTATCTTTCCATCAAAGAAGGCAAGCGTAGGGTGAAGTATTTCTTTGCCGATCCTAATGTGATTATCTCTCCCCCAGATAAAGATATTCAACTTCCTTCACAAGATGTTTGTTTCCAACTTGACAGTGCTTCTTTGGAGAAACTGGTCAAGGCAGCAGCAGTTTATCAACTCCCAGACCTTTCTGCGATTGGTGAAGCAGGTGTAATCAAACTGGTTGTGCGTGATAAGAAGAACGATACTTCCAATGAATATGCCATTGTTGTTGGTGAAACCGACCAAGAGTTTACTTTCAACTTCAAAGTGGAAAACATCAAAATCATTCCTGGTGCCTACGATGTAGTTGTGTCTTCTAAACTTTTGTCACAGTTCACCAATACTCGCTACAACCTTAAGTATTATATTGCCCTGGAACCTGATTCTACTTTTGGATGAACATCTTCGTAACTTCTCCTTGGCCCGCAGAGAGTGCCATTTGTCTCCCTGATAAACATGTAGTTAAGATGCCTTTGGAATGCTGCCAAATGCTTTCCATTGTGGCATCTGAAAAATGGGGTCACGGGTATGGTCCTTTGCTTAAGACTGACAACACTCCCTACAGAACTGAAAAGGGTGCGTTTCGTAATCATCCCTGTACCAAATGGGCAATGGATAGTATCCACAATGCCTATTGGTTGATTAAGCATGGACTTAACTTGTGTGATGAATACACTTTGAGGTATAATAAAATCCACTCCTGCTACAAGACACTTGTAGATGCCTTCTATTTGTTTCCAAGGGGAAAGATTACAGAAGTAACTCCATTCGCTCGTGCCATGCCCGAAGAATGGAAATATGACGACAGCATTGATACATTCACTGCTTACAAAATGTATATCGCATCCAAACCTTGGGTTGCTGATAACTATCTGCGTATGCCAGAGCGTAAACCAGAATGGGTATGAAATACGAGAAAGGCACCTTTTTTCTTGACAGATATACACATAAAGTGTATATTTTTGATGGGAAAGAATGGTGGGAAATTGTCCCAAGTTCTTATTTGAAAAAACCTGATTGGACTTAATTATGAATAGTGATTTTATTTGGGTTGAAAAGTATCGACCCAAAACGATTGAAGATTGTATTCTCCCAGAGTCTACCAAGACTATGTTTAGGGAGTTTCTAAATAAGGGCGAAATTCCTAATATGCTTCTTGCTGGTCCTCCTGGTATTGGCAAGACTACTGTTGCTAAAGCACTTTGTAACGAACTGGGAGTAGATGTTTATGTCATCAATGGATCCGACGAAGGTAGATTCCTCGATACTGTCCGAAACAATGCGAAAAACTTCGCTTCGACCGTCTCACTTTCGTCAGATGCTAAACACAAAGTCGTCATCATTGACGAAGCAGATAACACAGGGAACGATGTACAACTCCTTCTACGGGCGTTTATTGAGGAATTTGCTGGTAATTGCCGTTTCATCTTTACCTGTAACTACAAGAACAAGATCATCGAGCCCCTTCATAGCAGATGTGCCGTCGTTGACTTCTCAATCAAAGGGAAAGAAAAAACCGCACTGGCAGGATCCTTCTTCAAGCGTTTACAAGACATCCTGGATGCGGAAGGCGTCCGATTCGATCAAAGAGTACTTGCGGAGCTTATCAATAAACACTTCCCCGACTGGCGACGAGTCCTCAACGAATGCCAAAGGTACTCTGTGGGGGGAGAAATCGACTCTGGTATTCTTGCTTCTTTCTCTGACATCTCTGTAAATGACCTCATTAAACATCTCAAGGAAAAGAATTTCACCGAAGTCCGCAAGTGGGTGGTCTCCAACCTGGACAACGATGCTTCTAGTTTACTTCGCAGGATTTATGACTCCTGTTATAGTTGCCTTTCTCCCGCAACTATCCCTGCTGCCGTTCTTGTTATTGCTAAGTATCAATACCAATGTGCGTTCGTGGCTGACCAAGAAATTAACCTCCTAGCAGCACTAACTGAAATTATGGTGGAGTGTGAATTCAAATGAATGTAAAACTAATTCGTATGTGGTCTGGTGAAGATGTTATTGCCGACCTTATTGATGATCTAACTGATGTGGGTGAAGACGCTATTGTTATCGCCAACCCGATTGTTGCTGTTCCTGCTGGCAATGGCCAGATGGGATTTGCTCCTTGGTCTCCCCTTCTTAAAGGAAAAAATGAGGAACTAAAAATTACCAAAAAATATATCGTTTATATTGCTGAAGCACAAGAACAAATTGTAGATAATTACAATGATATGTTCTCAGTAATTAAATCTCCAAGTAAAAAATTGATTGTTTGATTATGAAAAATCATCAAGTAAAGTCCAAGTGGTATTATATTTTCTGGGGTGCTATGGCAGTTGCCGTAGTCGGTGGACAGATTTATGTCGGCACTGGATACCGTGAAATGGCAGAAGCAACCAAAGGAACTCAAATTCTTGTGACTTGTGAGGTTATTCCACCTTATACTCCACCAACACAAAGAGTCAATAAGACACGGGAGTTTGAGTAATGGGACTACTACAAATCGACTTTAAATCTCTTAAAGAAGAACCTGTAAAGACTACTCCCCAGAATGTAAGGGAAGCAAACGAAGCATTGTTTCGTGCTAAAATGACTCTACCTGCTGCCGCAAAACATTGTGGTATGACCCAGAAGGAAATGAAACTTACCTTCTTTGAATATTTGAAGTAACACCCAAAAGATTATGACCAGTCAAAAGAGTCTTAAAACTTGTTTAAGATATCCGGGCGGTAAGTCCCGTGCTTGTGAGAAGATGGGACCTTACTTCCCAGACCTTCGCAACTATAATGAGTTCCGTGAACCCTTTCTTGGAGGAGGAAGTGTTGCGATTTATATCACCAAGAAATATCCCAACCTAGATATTTGGGTGAATGATTTATACGAACCCCTTGTAAACTTCTGGCAGCAACTGCAGATGTTTGGGGTTGATATGAAAGATAAGTTGGCAGATTTAAAGACGGCAAATAATACTCCCGAGTTGGCGAAAGAATTGTTCCTTTCCTCCAAGGAGAAAGTCAATGACCAAGATGTGCCAAGCATTGATCGTGCTGTGGCTTTCTATGTTATTAATAAGTGCTCTTTCAGTGGTCTCACAGAAAGTTCATCATTTTCACAACAGGCAAGTGTCTCCAACTTCTCTATGCGGGGGATTGAAAAGTTGCCTGCGTATTCTAAACTGATTGAAAAATGGCGTATAACTAACTATTCCTACGACTATTTGTTGGATGGAGAGACTAGTGCTTTTGTGTATCTTGATCCTCCTTATGATATTAAGGATAATCTCTATGGGCGTAAGGGATCAATGCACAAAGGATTTGATCACGATAAGTTTGCTGCTGATTGTGATTTTCGTTATCCTATGCACCAACTGATTAGTTATAATTCTGACCAACTTGTAAAAGACCGCTTTAAGAACTGGAACGCTGCCGAGTTTGATTTGACTTATACGATGCGTTCAGTTGGTGAATATATGCGAGAGCAAAAATCTAGAAAAGAACTACTACTTTTTAATTATGGAATTGAAGGACTGGTTAAATTCGATCAATCAAACTAAGAACCATTTGATTGACGAAGACCCTTCACTTGAGAAGGAATATCCTCCCTACATTGTAAATCGTTGTTTCTCTGGGCATTTAGATTCAGTACTATTTGCGAATGAAATGAACCAGTATCATTTCCTCGCCAAGAAACTACAATATGACTTTATGCTAAATAGTCTGAGGAAAAAGAAGAGATTTTCTCCCTGGCTCCGCAAAGATACAATCAAAGATCTTGATTATGTTAAGCGTTACTATGGTTATAGTAATGAGAAGGCAAAACAAGCTTTGAGGATTCTTACAGAAGAACAACTTACTTTTATTAAATCGAAATTTGAAACTGGAGGAAAAAAATGAGTGTCGTTCAAGAACCTGAAGTGAAGTGGACGCCCGATCAAATGGTGGAAGTGGTTCTTAATGAACCTGATGACTTTTTGAAAGTGCGTGAAACTTTGACTCGTATTGGAGTCGCATCACGAAAGGAAAAGAAAATCTATCAGTCTTGTCATATTCTTCACAAGCAAGGTAGATATTATCTCGTTCACTTTAAGGAACTGTTTGCTTTGGATGGCAAACACGCTAACCTGACCGTGAATGATGTTCAGCGTCGAAATCGTATCGCTCAACTTCTTGCTGATTGGGGTCTGATTATAATCGTTGATGTTGCCAAGATTCAAGATATCGCTCCCTTGAATCAAATCAAAGTTCTTGCCTATAAGGACAAGGGAGATTGGATTTTAGAGACCAAATATAATATTGGATCTAAAAAGAAAAAGGTAGAGGATGCCGAATGATAAAGTGGGATAGGAGTTGACATCTCCCTTTTTTCTGTCTATAATGACAAAGTTGTTTATACACATATACACATGGCAACTCCTGAAACAGATTTAGATTATGCTGAATGGGTAACAGATCAATATCTTTACCATGCAGTAAAAAGTATTGATTCAAGACTTGGAGAAGGTTATGCCCTCAAAAATCCAAACTTGGTTTCGACAATGATTTCTTTGACTGCAGCTGAACATCATAAAGCTCTTGATAGTTAATATGATAACCGAATAAAAGAGTAGGGGATTCCACATCCCCTTTTTTATGCTTTCTTGTATAATTAGTAGTGGATGCCGTAAGGGTCCACACATTCAAACCTCGCTTAAAAAGGAGCTACAATAATGACGAACCTCACAAGGTATACTGCTGCGGATCTTCCTGCCCTGATGGAAAAGATTACTCGCAATAGTATTAACATGGACGAATATTTTGATCGTCTGTTTCATCTTCACGAAACTACATCAAATTACCCTCCTTATAATCTAGTTCAGGTAAATAACGTGGAATCTAAATTAGAACTAGCACTTGCTGGATTTAAGAAAAAGGAGGTTTATGTCTACACGCAAGATGGTAAACTTTTTATTGAAGGTCAAAAAGAAGATAAGGAAACGGAAACCAATTATCTCCACAAGGGTCTGGCTCAACGGTCATTTACACGAGCATGGACACTCTCTGACGATACGGAAGTTCGATCAGTTGATTTTGAGGATGGGCTTTTGACAGTTACTTTGGGTAGAATTGTCCCAGAGCATCACAAGCGTAAGGACTATCTCTAAATAGAATTGAATATCGTCGGCGCGAGGAGCACCTGGCAAAATCCAGGTTGACTCCTCCTTTTTTTCTTGCTATAATGAATGGAGGAATAAACTACTAAATGGCAATCAAACTAGCACTACTAAAATCTGGTGAGCAAGTAATTACCGACGCAAAAGAACTTCTTATTGATGATAAAGTTTGTGGATATTACTTTATCAAACCACATAAGGTTCGTCTCAATCGCCCTATCGTTCTCACCGAAGATGATGAGGTAAATCCTGACTCTGTTGAAGTAACTCTTTCTCCTTGGATTCTCATTTCCAAGGATGAAGAAATGGGTGTTACTGCTGACTGGGTTGTAACTATGGTTGAACCAATTGATGATGTGAGAGAAATGTATTTGGAGAAAACTAATGGAGAGACTGGTAAAGATTCTAGCACTAACTAACAATACAATTTTAATCAGTGAGATTGTAGAGGTTGGTGCCGATGTTGGGGAACCTGATTGTAAACTCACTAATCCCTTTGTAATTAGAAGTGACAAAACAATGGAATCATTCCTTTGTGATTATACCGCACAGGATACTTTTATGATAAGTTCAGACAAGATTCTGACTCTTGCAGATCCAACAGATGAACTTCTGTCCAAATATTATGATTTAATTGCCTGATGAGATTTTACACAAACGTCCAGATGGTCGGGGATCACTTCCTCGTTCGTGGTTATGATAATGGAGAACACTTCATGACCCGAGAGAAGTTTTCCCCGACTCTTTTTGTTCCTTCGAAAAGAGAAACTAAGTATCAAACTTTGAATGGAGAATATGTAGAACCTATTGAACCTGGATCAGTTCGTGAGTGTAGAGATTTCATCAAAAAGTATGATGGCGTAGAGGGATTTAAAATCTACGGGAACGATAGATATGTCTATCAATATCTCTCTGCTAAGTATCCAGAAGAGCAGATCAAGTTTGATATTGACAAAGTCAAACTAGCAACCCTTGATATTGAGGTTGCGTCTGAGAATGGTTTCCCAGATGTAGAGTCTGCCGCTGAGGAAATTCTTCTCATCACACTTCAGGATTATTCTTCTAAGGAGATTATTACTTGGGGTAAAGGTCCTTTCAAACTAAAGCAGGGTAATCACTACTACAAGCAGTTCAATAATGAATATGATCTTCTCAATGATTTTATTCATTGGTGGATGGATAATACACCAGAAGTAATTACTGGGTGGAACAGCAAGTTGTACGATATTCCATACATCGTTCGTCGCCTTGATCGTATTCTTGGTGAGAAACTGATGAAGCGCATTTCTCCTTGGGGATTGGTTACTGAACTGGAAACTTATATTGCTGGTCGTAAGAATATCTCTTATGATATTGGTGGAATCTCTCAGTTAGATTATCTGGATTTGTATAAGAAGTTTACTTACACCAACCAGGAATCATATCGATTAGATCACATTGCCAGTGTTGAACTTGGTGCTAAGAAGTTAGATCACAGTGAGTTTGATACTTTCAAGGATTTCTACACAAAGGGTTGGCAGAAGTTTGTAGAATATAACATCGTTGACGTGGAACTTGTTGACCGTATGGAAGACAAGATGAAACTCATCGAACTCGCTCTCACTATGGCATATGACGCCAAAGTAAACTATGAGGACGTGTTTTATCAGGTTCGTATGTGGGATACGATCATCTACAATTATCTTAAGAAAAGAGATATTGTAATTCCACCTAAAGAAAAAACCGATAAAGATTCCAAGTATGCTGGTGCTTATGTAAAGGAACCGATCCCTGGAAAGTATGATTGGGTAGTGTCGTTTGACCTTAACTCTCTGTACCCTCACCTGATTATGCAATACAATATTTCACCAGAGACTCTTCTGGATGAGAGGCATCCATCAGCAACAGTAGATAAAATCTTAAATCAATCCATTACATTTGAAATGTATAAGGATTATGCTGTTTGTGCCAATGGTGCTATGTTTCGCAAGGATGTGCGTGGATTTTTGCCAGAACTGATGGAAAAGATCTATAAGGATCGAACTGTTTTTAAGAAAAAAATGCTTGCTGCCAAACAGGAGTATGAAAAAACACCAACAAAAGAACTTGAAAAAGAGATCGCACGGTGTAATAACATCCAAATGGCACGGAAGATTCAATTGAACTCTGCTTATGGTGCCATTGGTAACCAGTATTTTAGATATTACAAACTTGCAAACGCAGAAGCAATCACACTCTCTGGGCAAGTCTCTATCCGCTGGATTGAGGACAAGATGAACCAATATCTAAATAATCTGTTAAAAACTGAGGAAGTCGATTATGTTATCGCATCTGACACTGACTCGATCTATCTTAACATGGGACCTATTGTTACTAAATTTTTTAGTAATAAGTCTGGTGATAAAATAGCAATTGTTTCCATACTTGATAAGATTTGTCAAGAAAAACTGGAACCATTCATCGAACAGTCTTATCAGGAACTTGCGGATTACGTTTCGGCGTATGAACAAAAAATGCAAATGAAGCGTGAGAACATTGCTGAACGTGGTATTTGGACTGCAAAGAAGCGTTATATTCTTAACGTATGGAACAGTGAAGGTGTTCAATACAATGAACCCAAACTGAAGATGATGGGTATTGAGGCAGTGAAGTCTTCTACACCTGCTCCTTGCCGACAGATGATTAAAGACGGTCTCAAACTTATGATGAGCGGAACTGAAGAGGATGTTATTAACTTCATTGATAGGTGCCGAAGTGAATTTAAGAAGATGCCACCAGAGCAGATTGCCTTTCCAAGAACTGCTTCTGACGTTGTAAAGTATCGTTCCTCATCCGACATTTATGTGAAGGGAACACCCATTCATATTCGTGGAGCACTTTTATTCAATCACTATGTGAGGGAGAATAAACTTACAAATAAATATTCACTCATTGCTAATGGAGAAAAAATTAAATTTCTCTACTTGAAAAAACCAAATATTATTCAGGAAAATGTGATCTCATTTATCCAAGATTTTCCTAGAGAACTAAACCTTGACAAGTATGTGGACTATGATCTACAATTTGAAAAGAGTTTTGTAGAACCACTCAAATCTATTCTTGACGCCATTGGATGGAGTGTCGAAAAAACTGTTAACCTTGAATTATTTTTTGCCTAATGGATCTTCCTATTGACGATAAAGAACTAGCAACCATTGTGAGTGCAATGCATCTTGGTGGTGATACTGCCCTTTATCAAAAACTTAAACTTGTGAAGGAACTGCGTGAGCAAAACCTTCCTTATAAAAAAATACTTCGTGAACAATACGGGATGGTAGCTTGATGGAAAACCTAATTGAAGTGAAATATCAGTTGAAAGAACACCAAAATGCTGTTCTATTTAAGTTCTTTAAAACAGAAGAAGAATCTAATTCGTTTAAAGAACAACATCCAGATTATGTTTTTATTGGAGATAAGTGATGGATTTTCTTAAAGATATCGTAAAAGAAATTGGTGATGACTACACTAAACTAGCATCAGACATTGATGAGACTGAGACTTATGTTGACACAGGTTCGTACATTTTTAATGCACTGGTTTCAGGTAGCATATTTGGTGGTGTATCTGGGAATAAGATTACTGCTATTGCTGGAGAGTCTTCTACTGGAAAGACTTTCTTCTCACTCGCTGTGGTTAAAAATTTTCTTGATACCAACCCTGATGGTTACTGCCTCTATTTTGACACTGAGGCTGCTATTAATAAATCACTCCTAGAAAGTCGTGGTATTGACCTGAGTCGTTTGGTTGTTGTGAATGTTGTAACCATTGAGGAATTCCGTAGCAAGGCACTCAAGGCAGTTGATATTTACTTAAAAAAACCTGTAGATGAACGCAAACCCTGTATGTTTGTGTTAGACTCTCTGGGTATGCTTTCGACTGAGAAAGAGATTACTGATGCACTGAATGATAAACAAGTTCGTGACATGACCAAATCACAACTGGTTAAAGGTGCTTTCCGTATGCTCACTCTCAAGTTGGGGCAGGCAAACATTCCAATGATTGTTACCAACCACACTTACGATGTTATTGGCGCTTACGTTCCTACAAAAGAAATGGGTGGTGGTAGTGGTCTTAAGTACGCCGCTTCTACTATCATATATCTCAGTAAGAAAAAGGAAAAAGACGGAACAGAAGTCATTGGAAACATTATCAAAGCAAAGACTGCTAAGTCACGTTTAAGTAAGGAGAACCAAGAAGTCAATGTCCGTCTATTTTATGATGAGCGTGGTCTTGATCGCTATTATGGTCTTTTGGAACTCGGGGAACTCGCTGGACTCTGGAAGAATACTGCGGGGAGGTATGAGATTAATGGCAAGAAAGTTTATGGAAAGGAAATCTTAAAGAATCCTGACCAATATTTTACCGAAGAAGTAATGCAGCAACTTGATGCTGCCGCGAAACAAGAATTCTCTTATGGAACGAATTGAGACCACAATTCTTAGAAATCTTGTATATAATGAAGAATATTCTAGGAAAGTAATTCCTTTTATTCAACCAGACTACTTTGAGCAGCGAACAGAAAAAGTCATCTTCCAAGAAATTGTTCACTTTATTGTAAAGTATGGTTCGGCAATTACAACCGAAGCACTTCAAATTGAACTAGAGAATAGGACCGATCTAACAGAAAGTGAAGTCAAGGAAGTGAGAGAGATTAGTTCTTCTCTCACCGATTTTCCAGTTGAGAAGCAGTGGTTACTTGATACTACTGAAAAGTGGTGTCGTGACCGTGCCATTTATTTGGCACTTATGGAGTCTATTAATATTGCTGATGGCAATAATGAAAAAAAGAATAGGGATGCCATTCCTTCTATTCTTTCCGACGCACTGGCAGTATCCTTTGATAATCATATTGGACACGATTACCTGAATGACTACGAAGCACGCTATGAGTCCTATCACAGAAAAGAGGATCGTATCCCGTTTGACCTTGAGTATTTTAACAAGATTACGAAAGGTGGTCTTCCTAATAAGACTCTTAACATCGCTCTTGCTGGGACAGGTGTTGGTAAGTCTCTATTCATGTGTCATATGGCTAGCGCCTGTCTCCTTAACGGACACAATGTGCTTTACGTTACAATGGAGATGGCAGAGGAGAAAATTGCTGAACGTATTGACGCAAACCTTCTCAATGTCAACATCCAAGATTTGACAGACTTGCCAAAGACAACCTTTGAAAATAAGGTTACTAAACTCTCCAAGAAAACTCAAGGAACTCTAATCATTAAAGAGTATCCTACTGCTTCGGCACATAGTGGACACTTTAAGGCACTTCTTAATGAGTTGTCACTTAAGAAGTCATTCCGCCCAGATATTATCTTCATTGATTACCTTAATATCTGTGCCTCTTCACGCTATAAGACAAACCTTTCTGTCAACTCATATTCTTATATTAAGGCAATTGCCGAAGAACTTCGTGGATTGGCAGTAGAGGCAAATGTTCCTATCGTTTCTGCAACACAGACCACTCGCTCTGGTTATGGAAATAGTGATGTGGAACTGACTGATACGAGTGAATCATTCGGTCTACCTGCTACTGCCGACCTTATGTTTGCTCTTATTTCCACCGAAGAGTTAGAAGGTCTTGGACAACTCATGGTGAAGCAACTGAAGAATCGCTACAATGACCCCACCATCTACAAGCGTTTTATTGTGGGTATTGATAGAGCAAAGATGAGACTGTATGATTGCGAACAGTCTGCCCAGAAAGACATACTTGACTCTGGGCAAGAAGACGAGTATAATGACTACGAAGACAAGAAACCCAAAAAATCATTCGAAGGATTTAAATTTTAATGGAACGACATATTGATTTTGATCGCTATCAAAAGTTTGTAGATGCTGTAACCTCTGACGCATCTACTGATTTTCTTGCTCTTTCCGACCGTCTGGTTCAACTGGATGAGAAAGGAGCAAACATTGAGCGACTACTTACTGCTGGTGTTGGCATCAATGCCGAGGGTGGCGAATTCCTAGAAATCATCAAAAAGATGGTTTTTCAGGGCAAACCTTGGAATGAAGATAACCGCCAACACCTTATTATTGAGTTGGGTGACCTGATGTGGTATGTTGCTCAAGCATGTATGGCATTGGGTGTTTCTTTTGATGATGTGATTGCCACCAATGTTAAAAAACTTGAGAAGCGTTACCCAGAAGGTGCTTTTGATGTTTACTTCTCTGAAAACCGTGCTGCTGACGATCGATGACTAAAGATAAAAAAGTAACAGTTAAAATTCCTGTTCGTGCTGCAGCAGCAGTTCGTCAAGTGCTCTTTGAAGCACAACGCGGATATTCTTATGATCATGTGCCTGAGCGTATTGTTGAACTCCGTGAAGTTATTGCGGATCTTGACGATGCCATTGGTGCTGTGGTAGAATAAAAACCACGACCCGAAAGGGTCGCTTGGGGAATTAGCTCAGTTGGTAGAGCGCCTGCTTTGCAAGCAGGATGTCAGCGGTTCGAGTCCGCTATTCTCCATTGCCCAAGTGGTGAAATTGGTATACACGCATGACTTAGGATCATGTGCTTCGGCGTGGAGGTTCGAGTCCTCTCTTGGGCATTCTAAATAAAAATAAAAACAATGGCAGATATATCACAATCTACTGCGGCATTAAGCACTGGAAGTAATGATATTTTGAAGTATGTTTCATCAATAGTTGAATTATTTAATGATGGAAATTTTAAAATAGTTGTACAACCTCGTATAGTTTCTTCTGATGATTCTGAATCTCTAGAACAATTTCTTACTCTAGCAAGACAGAATAAAAAAAGAGAAGCTTGTTTGATTCCTTTTAGAGCAACTAACAAGAAAATGTATACCTTTGGGCAAATTTGTAAACCAAAAGCAACAGCAAATTTGGGTGATGTTGCTGAAGGTGTTTTTGCTTGCGCTATCGCTGTTAGATTTACTAATAGAAATAGTACGGTAACGAGTCAAGATGTAATTAACTTACTTGATGATTTGGGATCTCCAGTTTCTAGAGGAAAAGGAAAAGTAATTGTCAAAACTTATAAAGCGGAAAATGAGGGAATAGATTTAAAAGATGATGTTATTCTTACGATAGCTTTAGCAGAAAATAACATGAATTTTCTGTTGAATAGAAATTCAACTTCATCATTACAAACTTATATTGATGCTGCTGTAAAATATGCTAATGATGATAAAGTTAAAAAATGGGCAAAACTGGTCTATGAAAATAGAAGATATGATAAGATAGAAGTAATATCAGATGGATTATCAGGTCAGACAACTACAAAGGTTGATGTGGAAGTAAAAATTACTGATGATAATAATATATTACAACCAGTGGATATTAAAGTTTCTCTTAAAGCGGGTGATGTAAAACAATTTGGACAAAAGGGTGGCACTAACTTTTTAAAAGAGCAAACTGGAAAAAGACAAGATGGATATAAAGAGTATTTTAATAGACTTTTTGGTATTGATATTTCAAATTTAGAGTCCCCTTACAGGCAAAAATCTGAAATCGAACACGACGTTTCTGGAGCTATTAATTTGGTATACGATAGAGTCGCGGACCTTGTTCAGCAAAAATTAAATTCACAAACTGAAAAAGAAAGTATCTTACAAACTTTTGGCAGAGCAATCGAATGGTTTGCTACTTTAAATGAAGAATATGTTGAACTTGTACAATTAAATAGAGGAGAGGCAAAGATTTATAATTTTGCTAATTTTGCTAATGTTTTGGGACAACATGATTGGGATGTTAATTATACTAAAGGAAGATCTCAATCAGGAGAGTCATTGCCAAAAATTGTTATTCATAAGAGAGGAACTGTTAGTGATGAATTAATTATTCTTCGTGTTAAAAGAGAAGTAAAAGATGGCGGTCCTTATTATAGGAACTATGTTGAAAAGGGTAGTTTTCTTGGAAATTTAATCGGCAGATATGCTTCGGCAGCGTAAAGTATGAATCTTATAATAAAGGATATTATTTCTTCCTTTGAATCTTCTTCTAAATCTAGAAGTCGTAGATATAATGATTTTCTCGCACATGTTTATCTTGTTTTTGATAAACAAATCTCTATGTGTAAGACAGATAAGATGATGAATAAATATAAAAAGATGAGACAAAGTGCTCTAGGATATATCATTGCAAATGAAAAGGCAATAATTGCTGAAATCTGTAAAAACAAATAATGAAAAACTTTTTCCAATTTTTATCCGAAGCGGGTGCCTCAACTGCTGTTCAGCAGGCTGAGCGTATGGGATTGGTTGGTGATGGGCATGGTGGATGGTATGATCCAAAGACCAAGGAGTTTGTTGCTAAAACTGAAAAGGGGCAATTAAAGTTTTATAATAAGCGTCAAAAAGTTGGTGAAAAGGATCCTCCACAAACACCAAAGGAAAAAAACTTATCACAACCTTCTCAAGAACCAGAATCTCAACAGGAACCACAGGCACAACAACCAGTGGAAATGGTTCCACCAGAAGTTGAAAAGACAAAAGGAACTCTTACAGTTGCTTTTGGTAGATTTAATCCACCAACAACTGGACATGAGAAACTTTTAGATACGGTTGCAACATCTTCTGATAATGGTGACTATATTATAGTACCATCTAGAAGTCAGGATAAGAAAAAAAATCCATTAGATCCTGACACAAAAGTTTCTGTCATGAGACAGATGTTTCCGAAACATAGTGAAAAGATTATTAATGATCCAGCAAATAGAACTATCTTTGACGTGCTTAAAAAAGCACACATGGATGGATACGTAAATGTAAGAATTGTTGGCGGTGGGGATAGAGTTAAAGAATTTGAAAATCTTTCTGGAAATTATAATGGAAAGATGTACCAGTTTGATAATATAGAGGTTCGTTCTGCTGGTGAAAGAGATCCTGATGCTGAAGATGATTTATCGGGAATGTCAGCATCAAAACAAAGAAAAGCAGCAGCAGAGGGGGATTTTAAAACATTTCGTAAAGGTGTCCCTGCTTCAATGAATGATAATCAGGCAAGAGAACTTTATAATTCTCTTCGCTCTGCGATGCAGATTAAAGAGGGTTGGAATCTTTGGGAGATTGCACCTAAGTTTGATTGGTTGAATCTTCGTGAGAATTATGTTCAAGAAAAAATTTATAAAATTGGTCAACTTGTAGAAAACTTGAATACTGGTTTAGTTGGGCGTATTATTCGCCGTGGAACGAATTATTTGATTTGTGTTACTGAAGATAATATTATGTTTAAGTCCTGGATCAAAGATATCTCCGAAAGTAGAAAACATCTTGAAACTCCAATTAAAAATATTGAGAATCTTGTTAAAAAATCAAAAGAATCAAGTCAAGTTAATTTTAATAAACTAACTGATGTTTCTGGAGTTCCTGCTGACCATAGGTTAGTTGGTACAGATGCTTATAGAAAATATGTTGAGACGATGGTTCCCGGAAGTAGTTGGGGTCTTCAATTCATAAATAAGTATAGGAAAAAGTAAATTACAAAAAAATTCCATGGCTAAAATTGTAGGTGGTCCTCATCGCGGACACGCTGCTGGTGACACTGATATTGAAAAGGCAGCATCGCAACTTGCTTCCGACGTAAGGTATAAAGTAAATAAACAACTTGAACAGCAGGGTGGGAGAAGTAGATTAAACCCAGCTCAAGTTGCTAAAGCGTATTTGGCACAATGGGCTAAATCTCCTGCTTCTCCTGCGGTTAAAGCATTGGCAAAGAAGAAACTCATGGGTGAAGAGTATACTTCTGATGTTTCGGAACTTGCTGAAAAGTCGGTTGTTAATGCTCTAGTGAAAGTTTTTGTAGAGAGTTCTAAAAATGTAGAAGAAGTTGAGGAAGATAATTATATTCTTCAACTAGAAGAAACCGAAGAGAAGAAATATAAAATTAGAGTTGCTGATAAGAAGACAGGTAACTCTTATGTAAGAATGGCAACTCGTGCTAAGATTGCTGAACTTCGTGCCAATCCAAATATTTCTTCAGTAGAAATGACTGGATATGGCGAACCAACGAAGACTGAAAAGATGAAGGGATCATCAACCGCCAAAACAAAGGCAGGTAAAGGACTAGATCCTGTTGGACAAGAAGATAGTGATCCAGATAATGATGGAAAACCCAATGATCCAAATGATAAGTATATTATGAAGCGCCGTAAGGCAATTGGTAAGGCAATTGCTACCAGAACCGAAGAAGTTATTTATGAAAAGGAAGGTAATGATGAAACAAAAAAAATTACTGGAAAGGGTGTTAATAATAAAAAACTAATTAAGGTTTTTCCTGTAGAAGAACAAGCACCTCTTTCTGCCTCATCCGCTACAACTTCCACCACTCAAACTAAAAGTCCAGAGCAAAAAAGACAAGAGCAACAAAACGATAGAGCAAGACAACAAGAAGCTCAAATTTTATCAAGAAAACTTCAAGCATTAAGGTCTGCTCCTAAGGGTTCTGATCCATCAATTATGGCTTCTTTTGAACCAGAGAATGAATTAGTTGATGAAGCTAAGGCAATGGGATCTGTTAAGTCTTCAGATCAAAATCCTAAAGGTGCTGAAATTCGTGTGAGTTCTGGTCGTGGAATGACGATGACTCCAGCAAAAGGACTTGGTGCCTCAAAACCTGCCGGAGATGATAAAGCAAGAGCGCAGAGACAAAAAGATCAGGCAAAAGCAGATCGTATTGCAGCAGCAAAGGATAGAGCAGCATCTGGTGAAGATCGTTTAAGTAAATTGGTTAGATCAGTTCAAAATAGTTCATATCAACCAGAAGGTGAGCAAATTGATGAAAAGATCACTGCTGAAACTGATATGGGAGCAGCAATCACAGATTTTTATACTTCTAAGTCACCTCAGCTAGCAGGTAGAACTAAAAAGGAAAGAAGAAAGGCTGCTATTGCTGCTGTATTAACTGCTCGTCGTGGTGATCGCAGACTAGGTGAAGAGTCTTGTGGATATGAGGATGAGAAAGAACCAAAACTCAAGAAGAGTGAAGGTGGAGTTGAAGATCCAAGAGAAATCCCAACAAAAACAAATCTTGTTAAGAATAAACTGAGAGCAATGGGTCTTAAAATGTCTTATGAACCAGAAGGTGAACAACTGGATGAGATCTCTGCTAATTTTGCACTCACTGCTTCACAAAAAGCAGATGAAATGAGAAGGAAGGCATCTCTTGCTGGTGATAAAGAAACCGCGTCTAAAAAAGCAGCACAAGCATCTCGTCTTTATGCGGGAGTAGGACCACGCAGAGCAAAAGAAAGACTCAACAGTTCTTATGAACCAGAAGGTGAGGTTATTGATGAAAGAAGAAGAGAGGACAAAGGAACTCCAAGAGGACCTGAACCAAGTCCTGCTTTTAAATTAGTATCTAAAGTAATGGGTTCTGGTAGAATGGGAGTTCAACCAAGGGGGGTTAAAAAACAAAAAGGTGCTCCCACTCCTGGACCTGCTGTTTCTCCTGCCCAAAAAGTAGAAAAGATTCGTGCTGCCAGAAAGGGAGCACAAGATAATATGAGTTCAAGGTTTGACTGATTCTAAATAGGACAGGATACTCTCTTCACACGGAGGACATTATGTCAGCAGCAATCGCTTGGTGTCTTGCTAATCAAGCTTTAATCGCAACAGTGCTTCTTGCTGTTTCAGAAGCACTTGGAGCAAACCCCAAAGTAAAATCAAATGGTATTCTTTCACTCATCCTTCTCCAAGTCCAAGGACAATTGAAGGCAAAAGGTGGTAAAGATCTAACTCCTGGAAATTAAACCTTTAGGAGACCAACTATAAGGTCTCCTTTTTTTATA
>Ga0194118_10001210_pt1 | contig 38340 bp, 64 predicted proteins | sample TA2MahsurfametaG_2_FD_148662 | JGI IMG/M metagenome (GOLD analysis project Ga0194118, IMG submission 148662) | Freshwater microbial communities from Lake Tanganyika, Tanzania - TA2015013 Mahale N5 surface | ecosystem: Environmental > Aquatic > Freshwater > Lake | place: Tanzania: Lake...
GCATCATCCAACTCTTGTTGCGTCAACTTCCCGCTCGCCACCAACTCCTCATGCACCTGTTGCAAAGCCCGACCACCCACCGCCCGAACCGCTTTTTCCGCCTCCATCACTCTCTTCGTCACCACCAAAACCTGTTTGCCGCCCTTTTGGGCAACCCACACGAACTGCGCCTTGTCATACGATTCCCACTCTTCGGGCGTGATGGTCACATTCGTTCCGTTCGGACCGAACTCCCTGACTGGCAGATTCGCGATGTCCCGCAACTCTTGACTCACCCGCGTCACCTCATCATCCAGCGAACCCCGCTCGCTCGGCTTATCCTCCCGTTTCACATGCCCTTTCCAGCGTTGTTCTGCCGCATACCTGCCTGCGGCGCTTCGGTCGCCCCCGAACGACGCCTTCAACAACAACCTCAAATCCTGAACCTCTGTCTGCGCCCCGATGTCCTCGGGTGCAAACACGAACAGCGTCTCCTCAATCCCAAGGACCATAGAACCTCAACTTGTCCATCTTCTCAAACGCTTCCTTGGCGGTAAAGCGTTTCACATCCTGCGAGCGGATTTTGCCGATGTGATAATACAATGCGGCAGGTATCACTACCTCGTTGCCGTTGGAGAAGTCATACACCATCCTGTCCCAAATCTCTCTACCGTCAGGCAAGGTGCCTTGCAACTCATCCACCTCAACCCAAGCGTGGTCAAAACGAATCCCCTCAATCTCCCCTCTACCCAAAGGGACGCCGTGACAAATCCGAGCCGAGGGATTGTCGGCGAACTTATCAAACAACAGATTCGCCGCCGCTTGGAAACAATCACCGTCACCGAACTGGCGTTCGTTTCCATGCTTCTCCTTGAACTTCTTGTCGTTCGCATCAGAGGTGAACTTCTTGCCGCGGCGTTTGCCTTGCGATTCTTTCTTCTGATGCCCTTTCCATCGTTGCTCCGCGGCATAGCGACCAGCCGCACTTCGGTCACCGCCAAACGAGGCTTTGACAAGGTCGTCTAGTTGCATCTGGCGGAACAACTCGCCGAGACCGCCCTCGTCCAAGTCGTCAAGACTTTCAATGCCGCTCATGGTAGAAGCGTAGCAATCTCGTCAACGCGGACATTCATGTTGGCGTTGAAGGATGACGATAGATAGTTTCTGTCAAATCCCACTCGTGTCCAGAACGGTTTGCTTTGGTCTGTCCACTCCAACCAAATCTGTACTACATTCTTCCCCGCGGCGTCCTTCAACGCCTTGCCAAACAAAGCACTCCCCATACCCTTTTCTGTTTGGAAACTCACCAAGAAAGTGATTTCCATGCTCTTGCCAGTCACCGATTCTTGGCTGTTCCTTCCGCTCATAACCATAAGGTCCGTGAACTCTTGGGTTCCAGTCATCACCATCATCATCCCAGCAAGATTTCCGTGACGGTCGCGGGCAACTATCAACTCTTGCTTGAAACGCTTGTCGTAAGGCGCCTTTTGCATCCCTTCTACCGCCATTTCGGCAAGACGACACGCCTCGTAGGTTCTACTCAAAGCACGCACCAACCTCTGCCTGTCTTTCTCTGAGTAGTCACTGTTCGGGTCGTCCAACTTTTTGTTCAACCTGTCTGCCTGACGCTCAAGGTGTTTTATCTCCTTCTTCAACTCTTTGACCTGCTCCTTGGACAACAAATCGGGGTATCGCCTGTAACTTACTCCAACAGCCTCAACACTTTTCATTGCGTCCCCGATACGCACCAGTTCTTTGCGAAAACCTGGAGCCATTACTGGCTCGGTTTTAGCGTTCGCCTTCCGATGATTCTTCCATCTCTGCTCGGCGGCATACCTTCCCGCCGCACTGCGGTCACCACCGAATGAAGCCTTCTCAAGTGAATACAACGCCCTCAAATGGCGCAATGCCTTGGCACGATTCTTGTGCCGACCGACAACCTTCTTGTCTCGTTCGCGAACAACCACCACATCGCCATCGCGTCGCATCAAAGACCAAGGCATGTCAGTCCTCCAAGTCCACGATGAGGTTCATGTTGCAACGACAGTTCGGGTGCGCTGGTGGGTACGCCTCCCCGTTGGAGAACACCCCGAGCACGGGCACCGTCTCCCCACCCAACTCCAAACACACATCGCATACCGCTATCCCCGCCCAACCATCGGGACCGACCACCCACTCCTTGTACGCCCGATTCAAGTCCAAATAGCCTTGGTCAGCCGCCTGCAACCACGACACCAACTGCCCCGTGTTTTGAGCGGCGATAATCTCGGTGCGGGCAATCGTCTCCGCCCGCGAAGTCGTCAACCTCGTCCGATACGCCTCCGCAGAGGTCTGTGCCCGACCAGTAATCTCGTCCGCCCCAAGTTCGGGGAACAGTTCGGTCAGACGCTCAATCTCCGACTCGTAGAAGTTGTCCACTGCCGCTTGCCAACGGTCGTGTAACCCGACGACGCGGGACAGTCGGGTTGCCGCACCGTAGACCCCGCCACCCTCGCCCAGTGCGCTCGCGATGATACGGCGGACGGCTTCAAGGGTCTCCGTCTGAATCTGCGTGATAAGGCTTCCCGCCCGCGTTGACGCCCACTGGATTGCTCGCGGGTCGGTTCGGTCAAATCGCATCGCCACCGAGATGCTCGGCGGAAGGTTCTCAATGGAGCGTTGCACATCCCGCAACAACTGCTCGCGGGTGCCGTCAGAAATCTCGGAGAGCGACCTGCCAAGGGAGCGTTGTACCTCCGCGGCGAACACTTCTTGGAAACTTCGGAGGTCGGTCGTGTTCGTTCTGCCTGCGGCAATCATCGCGTTGCGTGCCCGCTCCGCGGCGGCGGCAAGCCCACGGAACGCCGTGTCGTACAGGTTTGCGAGCGCCTGAATCTCCTGCGCCAGAATCGGGTCGGTTATCTCGGCTTTTGTGACCGTTTCAAGGTCGGGTTCGTGGCTGTGGTCGTGCGGCATGTCAGCCGCCCTTTTGCTGTTCCTGTTGCACCGCCATCTCAAAGAAGTTTGGTGAAGCGGGCGGAGCCTCGGGCGCGGGGGCGCCTGCGGGTGGGGCGCCTGCGGGTGGGGCGCCTGCGGGTGGCTGTCCACCCATCAGCGGGTCCATACCTTGCGGAGCCATCATTGCACCCTCTTCCTCCGAACGAGGTGGCAGATTCGCGAGCGTGCGGAGGTAGTTGTCCATCGCCGCATCGGGTTGCATCGCACCAGCCGCCGTCATCTTGGAGACGAAGTCTCCGAGCACACCCAAGTCAACATGCACGATTTCACCCGCCTTGATTTCTGGAAGTTTGCTTGTGTCCATACCGTTCAACTTGAACAGTCTCGGTATTGCATGGTCGTTGAAGGTGTCCGCAATCGTGTCGGCAATCTGTTGGATGGCGGAGGTGAACAGGTCAATCTTGGATGCACCCAAAGCGAACGAGCCGACCTTGTCGTGCCCCAGCAGGATGAAATCCGCCAACACCGTCATCGCGATTCGCTGGTCGTAGCGTTGCACCACCGACTCGGTGTTGAACTGGCGGGTGCCACCCGAGTTGAGGAGCGTCAGTTTGTAAAGTTCTCTGCCTTGCTCGTCGTAGGCGAGGGGGAACAAGACGCCTTCGTTCTCGTTTCGTTTGATGCGACGAATCAAATCCTGCATCGCATTACGCGCCGTGACCTCTGCTGTCGTCGCGGCGGATGAAAGCATTGACGGCGGGACATAGGCGACAGGCAAACCAGCCAAGTCGCGCTCAATGCCGACTGCCTCAATCTCCTCAATCGTTTTCTTGAACTTGTAAGGACGGTAGGCGTTGCGGAGGATACTGCGACCCTCGGGGTTGTTGCGCGGGTTGGCGGTGCGGAACAGCAAACCCTTCTCAATCGGAATCGTAACCACGCCTTTCGGCACCGATGGGTCGGACTGTTGGAACGCCATCACGCCGCCGTTGGCATCAAAGCACCAGTCCCACAGGGTTTCCTGCGCCCTCAGTGCAATCTTGCGCCAACCAATCTTGCCGTCCGAATACTTGGAACGCCGAGAACCGTCCTTCGCATCAGGGGACACGCGCTTCTTGTAGACGATTTCTGCGAACGAGTATCCGTAGACGAGGAACGAAAGGATTTGAGAAATCATTGCCGACCACGATTCACTCATGTCGTACATGCACTCTTCAAGGAACTGGGCGTTGTCCTTGTCCTTTTTCTTCACGGGCTTGTCACCCTCTTGATACGGTCTGACCTCCCACTTGATGGCGAGGATGAGTTTTTCTATCGCATAAACCATCGCCCCGACGACTGGGTCGTTGTCTGACATCTCTCGGTACAAACGGGCGCCGCGGATACCGCGAAGTTCCGCAATGAACTCGTCAATGACGAATCCCGAGGTGCGTTGCAGACCCGAGGAGCCAAGTTCAATGAAATCGTCTTTGCTCGCCATGATGGACGCAGTCTAAGATAAACGGCGGTAGAGATGCGGTCTAGTGGGGTTGCTCTGGCGCCGAGAACTGCATGTCCTCAATCAGATAAGCGATGAGGCGTAGCGCCTGCTCCTCGCTGAAACCTGAAACGCATAGCGTGAGGAACATTTCGTTCAATGCAACCGCGGCACCGATGAGTGGCGATTCGTGATTCATGGGCGCAAGGTAGCACCCGAGCGCAGGGGAAAATAACGCTCGGGTGCTTTAGCCCTACTCCGCCCTTGGGAAGAACCCCTCGGGAAACTCCATCATCACATTGAACTCCTCGGCGACGATGGTAAAGCCGTCCGCCTCAGCCTCGCTAAACAACTCGCCGATGGTGCGAGGCTTGAAAGCGCGGATGTGCTCAAACCGTTTCTCGTGGTCAACGGCGTTCAACTGGACGAGGTTCAACGAAAAGAAGAACGAGTCCACCGCCCGCTCCACGAACATCGCTGAGAAGATTTCGTTCTCATGCTCGTAGATGTAGACCTCCAGCATCGGGTTGTGCACCGCCACGAACTTGTGGATGAGCAACAGGTTCTCAATGTCGGAGTCCTCGTCGTAGAACAACGGCGGCAACCGCTTGAGGTCATCCTCGGCGAACTGCTCCTTGACGGGCAGACGCCACAGAATCGGCTCAGGGAAGGTGATGTCGGCGACGGTCAACGCAAACTCTCAAAGAACTTGGACGGTGTCGTGCCGAGCACCTTGCAAAGACGAAACACGGTGTCCACGCTGGGCGAGAACAAGGCGTTCTCAATGCGGTTCACCGTCTTGCGGTCAAGCCCCGCCTTTTTGGCGAGTGTCTCTTGTGTGAAGCCTGCCGTGCCCCGATGCTCGCGCAATCGGTCGGCGATGGCTGTGCGTTGCTGTTTGGCTGTGGTCATTACGCTCCTACTTTCTTGGTGTCGTTGGATTCGCGTCGCGCCTTTGCGTATCGCGACTCGGGATACCGAACCAGCAGGGTTTTCGTCTGCTCGTTCTCCTTGTAAATCGTGAACTGAAACCCGTCGCGCTTGTACCGCTTGGAAAGTCGCGAGACCGTTAGGTACGGCTTGAGGTAGCCGTACTCATCTGTTGCCTTGTCGCAAATCGGGAATCGTGAGACAACGAACCAGCGGTTCGGGTGTTGCTTCACCATCTCAAACAGGCGGGCGTATTTGCCCCTGTTCGGCTGTCTGGAGAAGTCGGGATTGACGATTTCCTCCAAGCGTTGAAGCACCTCAATCGGCGCGTATCCCCTTTGCTTTTTCCTAGGCATTGTGCCCTCCTTGTTGTTGGATTGAATCATAGCGGGTCAGAACTGGGTTGTCAACCTTTCGGTGGCAAATGTACAAGTTCTGCCTGAACCAGCGACCGCAACTGGCGCTGATAGTGACCCTGCAACTGCCCGATGACCCCGAAGTCAACGAGGCGTTGGAAGAAGTTGACCACCTCGTCCGTGCTCATCAGCCCAGTTTCGTAGGCGTCAAACTCCGCGACGCTCGGGAAAGTCAAATCTTCGCTCATCCGTACCCCCCATCCTTGTTGCGGATACTGGTTGAACCGTAGTACCGCACCGAGAAGTAGTCAATCTGCGGGTCGGACTCGTTGTAGTTGTACTGGTAGCGGATTGCCTCAATCGCATCGCGCAACTCGTACAGTTGGACGAGTGGCAGGAACCGTTCACCGAGCGAGGCGATGTCCTCAACCCGCTCGCGCAGGCGTTGGGTGTAGGCGATGTCCGCGTACTCGTTGTACAGTTTCCAGAGCGACTCGTCAATCTTGAGGGTGGCGTCAATCGCCCCGTAGTGGGGCATCGTGACCGAGACCTTGACGAGTCCCCCGATGTAGTCGTCCTTGGCGTTCCATTCGGCGACCGTTTCGCGAGCCTCCTTGCGGATGAGCGCCGTCACCTCCTTGAGCGAGAGGTGCTTGGTCGCCTGATAGTTGGCGCCCTCTCGTCCCCTTGTCGTTGTGGTCATTGCTGGTTTTCCCCTTTCTTTGGTTGATTAGACTTGCGCGTTGAAGAACTCAAGGTCTTTTTGCTGGGCGAACTCAATCGCATCGCCGACCGAGGCAAACTCTTCCTCGGGGTGCCATTCGTCCACATCGGGCGGGTTGTCGTAACCCCATCCGCCGACCTGTCGGTAGCCGACCACCACGAAGTTGTCGGTGTCGGAGTTGATGCCGACCTCCATCCGATAGAAGTATCGCGGACCGCCCTCGGGCGAACCTGACTCAACGGCGATTTGCGAATGGCGCTCGTCGCCGTCGCCCCACACCTCAATCTCCCATTGCCACAACGGCTTCGGGAATGTCAATGTTCCCAGTTTCTTCACAGTGGTCTCCTTTCCCACATCTTCATCATAGCCCATCGGTGTCCCTTTGTCAAGCATTGTTCTCCAAATACCTCAAAAGATTCTCCTCCAAGAAATCCAAGAACCCAGCCATGTACCCCGAGCGGTAGTCGTCGCCGTAGTGCTCGTTCCACTCGGGGGCACCAGCCGCAAGCACCGCCTCCTGAGTCGCATCATCGGCAGGCTCACCAGCCGCGACCACCGCCCCGTGACCGACCTCCTCCAGCGTCCCCTCCTCAAGATGCTTCAACACGAACGATGCCGCAAGATTCTGCACCGTTTTGCGCTCCTGCTCGGATGCCTCTGGCGAGACCGTCATCATCTCGTTGGCAACCGCCTCGCCTTTCGCGGTGCCCGCAAAATAGCCCGCGTTGTACAGCACCGCCTTCAACGGCAACGGCTCGTCGGGTTTCAGGTTGCGGATGCCTGTCGGGTCAACAATCGCCTGCAAGAGTTTTAGTGCCTGCTCGGGTGTCATGTCGTTTGGGTTTATCATTTTGCCTCCTGATGAGATAACGCACGCACCTGCTCGGATTGTGATGCCTCTGCCTCCAGCATGACGGTGGCGAACCATTCCTTGAAATCCTGTTCGTCAGCCTCCGACCAGTCCAGCCAGATGCCGTTCTTGTCCGCGAACTCCACGACCTTTTCCATCTCGTCGGGTTCAAGCCCGAGGAACTCCTTGCCGACCATCGCCTGAAACTTATTCATTCTTCCCTCCTTTTGGGTTTGTTCGTTTCGGGACCTTGAACTTCCGACGCTTTGTAATCGTCCCAGTCAATCGGGGCTAGGAGCGTGCCGAGGTCTTTTTTCAGAATCGCGAACTCCACCGTCTGTTCGGCGACCGCCTTGGTGCCTTTCTTGTAGACATTGCCGCGGGTGTTGGTGCCGAACTTGAGCGGTAGAACCGCGAGCACGCCGACCGCCAGACCCAACGCGAGGACTTGTTTGGTGGTCACTTTTCCTCCCTTCCCCACGATTCAATACTACCCCAGTTTTGCCCCATTGTCAACTCGTGTGCTTTGCTGGGTCTACCGCCTCACCGAGCGCCTCTGCCGTCACCTTCAACCCCTGCTCGGCGAGTTTTGCGGTCGTCCGAGCAATCGCGTCTTTCTGGAGTTCATACCAAGCCTGCCATGCGGGCAAGCACAGGTGGTAGCCGCTGGTTCGCTTCGGCTCCGCGAGGTACCACTTGCCCGCCTTGTTCTGGCGCCACTCCACCAACGAGCCACACTTTTTGCAGGCGAAGTGTTTGGCGTCCCTTTCAACGACCTGAACCCGACCCCTGACATCGGTGAACTCGTCTTTCCTCGGCTTGAGGGTGAAGGCTGTGGTGAAAGTGTTGCCCCTCTTGTCGGTCTCAAGGGTGGCGACGGGCTTCCCGTCTCGCGTCCAGTAGACGCCGAGAAGCGCCCAGTCGGGCAAGTCCTCGCTTCCGTAGAGGTTTGCGTCAAGCACCTGTTTGACGAGTTCAGCCCTTTTTTCTGGTGTCATGGTCTCCTTCCCCACGATTCAATACTACCCCAGTTTTGCCCCATTGTCAAGTATCGGGTTTTACTTTTTGTCAGCCCTAAACCGTCGCATCTCCGCCTCTGAATCATCCCCATCAGCCACCGCCACCTGAAACTGGGTCAGCCCGTGGAGCACCCGAAAGAACTCCGCCGATTGGACGCTCGGGAACACCATCGCCCGCACCAGCCTGCCTGTCACACCCGCCTGTTTCGCCAACGCGCCGTCCGAGACGACGAACCGCCTCCAGCCGCCGCTCGTGCGACGCTGAAGAACGAACCCGCTATCAGTCATTCTTCTTCGGGTTCTTGTTCGTGAAGGACAGCCACACCGAGTCCACGAACTCGTCAATCTCGTCGTCCGACATCTCGGAAATCGGTTTCGGCGGCTTCACATACATCACATCGTTGTCTGGCTCGTTCGCCTTCTTCTTATCCTTCACCTGTTCCTCCAGTGTCTATCTCCGCTCCGTTGACCACATCCCAAATGGAAATCTGGTTTCTTTCCTTGCCCAAGCGCTCCGCTTCACTCCTGTCCTTGATGTTATCGGTGATGTCAAGATAGACCTTGCCATTTTTCTTGTTGTGCCAAATACCCAAGAACTGGTCCTTGCCGAATCGTGCGCGATTCTCCTTGAGGAAGTCGGACATAATCCGTTTCCCCTCGGTCTCGTCAAAGAAGTCGTCGGCGGAAACAATCACGCTGTTCTCCTTGCGGGCGACCATGAATCCGTCCACGGGTTGGTCTCCCGATTCAATCTTGACCGACATCCCACCCTCGCGTTTGACGGTCTCTACGATGCCCTGCCTGACGCGCTCAGTCCTGCGTTCCGTAATCTCCTCCCCCAAGGCTTCGCGGCGATACTTGCCGTACATCGCGTCGTCAAGATTTGATTCCGCGACCCAATCCAACGAGTCGTATTCGCGTTGCAACTCCTCATCCGACATCCCGCGAGCCTGCTCGCGTACCCGCTCCTTGAACTTCTGTTCCACGGTCTTGAGATTGGTGAGAACCTCCTTGAAGTCGCGTGGGCTTTGATTGGGGGTGTGACCCTTCCATCTCTGTTCTGCCGCATAACGACCAGCGGCACTGCGGTCGCCACCAAACGACGCTTTTGCTAGAGCGACTTCAATCATCGCATCACGGCGAACTTGCATCTTCTGCACGGCGACAGACTTCTTGACAGCCAACAACATTTCGCGAATCGGCGCAGGCGCGGCGTCCACCCACACCAACTCCGCCAACTGCTCCAATCGCTCGGTGCGGGCTGGCTCGTCGGCGGGAATCATCAACTCGCGCTCAAAATCCTCAACGGTCTCCACCATCGGGAAATCAAAAGCACCAACTTTCGTCCAATCCGAGTTCAGAAGGCTGTCATCTAACACAATCGGTTTCATGGCATTAGTAACCCTCCTCTTCTTTCTCGTAGAAGCCAGGTCCCGACTCCACCTCTAGGTTCGCAGGACGAACCTTAGCCGTTGTTGTTGCGCCGAGAACGACTATCTCTTCTTCGGGCAAACAACCGATACCAGTGAACGGTGTTGAAAAGATTTGTGATACTGGAACCCTTATGGTGACCCGAACAGCGTCACCGTATCCACCCCCCCAAATGTTTTGAGCCTGACTTTTGGCGAAACGGTCGGCTATCTCAAGGTCGGCTGTGAACGCCGACAGTGGACGAAGTTGTACTTCGGCGGTAAAAGATTTTTCCCCTTCGGGTAGTTTTCCAATCCTTGTGCTCAACTCAACGCTCATCTTGCCCCGATGTAGGGTAACCTCTTTGATTCCTTTGGCGGCGAAATAGGCTTGCGTATTGGCGTACTGTTGTTGGATGACGGCGGTTACGAAACGAGCAAGTTCGGGCTTGTCACGCAACCACTCACCAGCCTGTGTGTCGTACCGTTGGGTTTCTTCGCCAACGACCGATGCTGGGGCGGAATCGGTCAAACCGAACTCCTGACGAACGAGTCGTTGTATTGCCAGACTGACCACATTGCTGTCGTTGGATGATTCTGACCATTGTTTGACGACCTGATTGACCATCTCATGAATCATCCGTTCTTTGCTGGTGACGACCCCTGTTGGGTAATCGTTTCCAAACTGCCGAAAAGCCTTTTCAACGAGTTCGTCGGGGAGACTCATCAACCCTTTGGTAAGGTCACGAACGACGACCCTCTTCGCCGTACCTCGGTTCCCTTGGATTGCTAAATCTTGCAGTTGCCATGAGGTTCCTTGCATCTGCATCTGTTTGATGCGTTCCTCTCCAAGTTCCCGTTTCGCCATTTCCTCCATGTCCTCGTGTAGCATCTTGCTCAATGCGTAGCCCGTCATGTGTGACGGGTATCGTTCGGTTTTTCTTGCCCCTTCGTCACTGCTGATACTGGTTGCGGTTGCTGGTTTGCTGATGCCGATGAATCCTGACGGTTGCCTAGTTGTGGTTGGTTGGTTTTTGACATGCCCCTTCCATCGTTGCTCAGCGGCGTACCGCCCTGCGGCGGAGCGGTCGCCACCGAACGAGGCTTTTGCTAGAGCGACTTCAATCATCGCATCAACCTTCACTTGCATCTTCTGCGCGGCGACAGACTTCTTGACAGCCAACAACATTTCGCGAATCGGCGCGGGTGCGGCGTCCACCCACACGAGTTGCGCCATCCGTTCCAACATCTCGGTGCGGGCTGGCTCGTCGGCGGGAATCATCAACTCGCGCTCAAAATCCTCAACGGTCTCCACCATCGGGAAATCAAACTGACCGACCTTCACCCAATCCGAGTTGACCAAACTGTCGTCCAGTATCACTGGTTCAATCGCATCAGTCATTGCGAGGTGCCATGTTGGGTCTGCCGATGACGGCGGTGGTTGGTTGACCGAGGACGACAAACTCTGCCTCTGGTAGGCACCCTATTCCTGTGAACGGGGTGGAAAACACTTGTGATACGGGGACGCGAATGGTGACACGAACCTGCGACTCTTCGGCGTCTGCCATGCTGGCGACCCTTTTTTCATCAAGCGCCGCCGCCGATTGCGTTCGGGCGAACTTGTTTGCGATGTCGTAGTCGGAAGAGAATGATGAAAGCGGACGAAGCACCACTGGCGCCGTAGCCGTTTTGATTTGGTTGAGTACCTTGCCCAAAGGTTTGCCGTCCGCTTGTTTCGGGTTTGCCTCGGACACGATTTGCCCGAGTCTCAAATCCGATTTGCCCCTGTGAAGGGTTACCTCGGTTATCCCTTTAGCGGCGAAATAGGCTTGCGTGTTGGCGTATTGCTGGAGAACAACTGCGGCGAGGAACTCTCCGACTGGTGATTTGGGGTTGCTGTACTTTTTGGCGTAATCCAACGCCGACTGCGCGATTTTGTCACCTGTCACCGATGCGGGTGCGGCTTGCGTCAACTTGAACACCCTTGCGACAACATCTTGGATGGCGAGGCTGAGGGCTTCGTTGTCATTTGACGATTTCGCCCACTGGTGGACGACATGGCTGACAAACGGTTCCACAATCTTGTACACGGCTTCTTCGCTCAGCCGTTCTCCTTTTTCTATTTGCTTGAGTGCTTTTGTCGCCATTTCGTCGTCGGGTTGAATACCAAGAACCGCTTTGATGAGCGTCTCGTCGTCAAGTTGTTTTTGGACGCCCCTCGTCAAGTCCGCAACCAGATTTTGTTTTGCGGCACGCCGACTCATAGGACTGGAAATGTTTTGTAGTAACTCTCTGGTGTTCAGCCCCCGTTGGTCTTTTTGACGATACAACGCTTCCATGTCCTCGTGTAGCATCGCATTTAGGTCAAACCCTTTCATGTGGCTCGGGTAACCGCTTGGCAAGTCCTCAGGGTCCACCGCGATGCCGACTGGGGGAGATGGTTTGGTGGTGCCGATGAATCCCGATGGTTGCGGCAAGTCAACCTTCATCTCAACCGTGACTCTCCTAATGTGACCTTTCCATCTCTGCTCAGCGGCGTACCTGCCTGCCGCCGAACGGTCGCCACCAAACGACGCTTTCACTAAAGCGGCTTGAATCATCGCATCAACCTTGACTTGCGCTTTCCGCAACCTGTCAACCATCAACGGCGCAAGAGTGAACAACACGACTGGGTGATTCAACGGCAGTGTGGCGATGTCAATGGGTGGCGTCACGCTCTTCACCATCTCGCCTCTGGCTTCCAGAATCGGGCGGAGAATCGGCTCAGCCAACCGTCCGATGCCTGCGATTCCTTTCGGCAGATTCCCTTGCCCGCCACCGAACAGCCACCATGCGGCGAACGATTCAGCCGCCTTCTCGTACAGATTCGCCCGCCCGTACTCGGTTGGTGCTTGCAGACCTTGCCATGCGGCATCCGCGTCCGACGATACGGATTCGCCCCGCGAGGAGCCGCCGAAGTCAACGGCGTGACCGAACTCGTGCACCATCACCGCGTAACCAGCCCGTTGAGCCATCCGCAGATAAAGGTCTTTGCGTGACGGCGGCTGTTTGGTGGGGTCGGTGGAGAAGAACGGTTTTAGGTCTTGTGCAACCGCTGGGATGGACGGAAACATCTGCGTGGTTGACCATTGGGGAATGGTGGTCATGCTTTCGTCGCCATACCATTCTTCGTCCTCTTTGGTGCTCGTCTTTAGTCCGACGCCGCCACTCAGTTGTCGTCCGTGTATTTTGCTGAGCAGTTCGCCAAGCCGTTTCTGTATGCTCTCAGGTTTGACGGTGATGGAGCCGTTGTTGTACCAGCCGTTGGCGTCCTTTTCATAGTTGGGGTCGTTGCCTGTGTCACCGATTGACACGCTTCTCATGGATACGCCATCAAGCACCGTGCTCAAACAGATTTCTTCCAACGCTTGAAGCGTGCCCATCTGCACCGCTTCGGCGACGGAACCAGCGGGCGATGGTTTGATTTTCAACCTGACTCCGTACCTCGTGCGGAAGTACTCCTCGCGAGCCTTGGCGCTCTTGCCGTATCTCGCTTTCAGTTCCTTGACCGAACCCATGATGGGCATACCGTTCTCGTCACGCCCGAACAGCAGAGTCGTCGGTCCTTCCGCGAGTTTCTGGTCGGTCGTGCGCCCGCCCGTGGGCTTATCGTCTTTCTTCTGATGACCTTTCCAACGCTGTTCTGCGGCGTAGCGACCAGCGGCTGAACGGTCGCCACCAAAACTTGCTTTATCCAACGCCAAATCCACCATCGCATCAACCCGAACCCGAGCCTTTTGATTTGTTTTCTTCAGAAGTCCAGCCAACACGAAAAGAAAAACTGGATGTTCTGCGGGTAACTCAGAGAATACGAGAGACAACCCCTCCGATTTGACAACATCTTGCTTGGCATCAAAGATGGGAGCCAACACTTTGACGCTCCTGTCTCGGACTAATCTAAACATCTCAGCAGTTTTGCCTTGCGAGTCACCACCGAAGAGCCACCATCCAGAAAACGATTCAGCCGCTTTTTCCAAATAGTTTTGGCGTCCGTATGCAGACGGGCTAGCAAGGTTGTACCATTCGGGATTGAACTCCAACTGCCTAGATGTGAAATCGCCCGTGAGTTTCCAGTCAACGACATGACCAAACTCGTGCACCATCACCGCATAGCCCATGCGTTGACTGGCTTCGCTAATCATCTCGCGTGCGTTTTTCTCATCCGCGGATTTAGGCGAAACGAAAAGCGGACCGAGGTTTGTCAACGCCGCCCGAACAGCGCTAAACATGCTCGTAACATGCTCGGCGTTGGATGCCGCAAATGCGGAAGGGAGTTGTCCCCGCTCGCTCTCAAATCCTTGGATTCTTGCTATTGTCCTTACAGTTTGTTCGGCATTTTGGGCGCAACTAAATGGGTCAAGTAGTACCGTGCCAGTACCCGTCTCAAATCTGCCTTGGTAGTTGGTTAGACTGCGAAGGTTTTTGGGCTGAATGAGACCAAGTTTGACTTCCATGACATTCCCATTGTTATTCAGACTCAAACACAGTTCCTCAAGCGCCTGCAAAGCCCCCAACTGGGCTGACTCCTCCGCAGGTTCCTGTTCAACCACTCCCTCAATGTCCAGTCGCAATCCGTATTTGTGATAGAAGTAGTAATGTTTCTCCGCCGTAGTGTCCCCGTATCTTTTTCTGAGTTCGGCAACACTCCCCATAACAGGCATACCGTTCTCGTCGCGCCCGAACAGCAGAGTCGTCGGTCCTTCCGCGAGTTTCTGGTCGGTGGAACGGTTCGCATCAGTCCGAGTTTGCCGTTTGACATGCCCTTTCCATCTCTGTTCGGCGGCATACCGTCCCGCGGCTGAGCGGTCACCACCAAATGAGGCTTTGGATACTCGGCGTTCACCGCCACCGTTTTTGGCGTTGCATTGACGGCACACGGCTCGGAGTCGCCCGTTTTTGCCTCCGCGTATCAACGGTTGGACATGGTCTATTTCGGTTGCTCGGCGTTTGCCGCAGATGGCGCACATCGGTTTGCGGGCGAGGATTGCTTCGCGTCGGCGGAGGTATTGGGTGTCGTAGCCTCGGCGCCAAGCCGATTCGGGGCGTGCCTTGACCATCGCGTCCACGATGATTGCGTGGCGAAACTGTTTGTCGTCGTCGGTCACGCCGACAGGATACTAAACCCCGTTCACTGGGGAAGGTTTAGTGGGTTATGCGTTCCCAGTAAAGTCCCTTTGTCAAGTACCCCAAACTAACAACCCCCACCCCCTCGCCGAAGGCGACCGATTTTTTTACAAAAAACACACAACCCCCCTATCACATCAAAACACCCACGGATTCACCTGCCCCACCGACACAGGAGCCACAATCGGCGCCACCCACACACTCGGCTCATAAAACCCCAACAACAACGCCTCAGCACGGTCAGGAGACCCCAAACCACGCCCCCGCAACTCCACCTTAGACACCACCTTCAACCGCCCCGAAGAATCCGACACAAACTCACCCAACCCCAACTGCCCCACCGACCGCACATCCAAACCAGCCAACGAAACCACCTGCCCACCCTTCGCATCAGGCTCCAACAAACAACGAAGATTCCACCACATCTCCGCCCGCACATTCTTGAACCGCCCAGCATCCGACGCCCGCTCCGCCACATTCACCCCAACAACCCGCGCCCCATGCAACCCCTCCCGACCCCAAGTTTCCAACAAACTCACAACACCCCAACCCAACCCAATAGCATCCACCTTCACGGTCACAATACCGCGGACGCCCCCCGTCGCATCGGGGCGCCCCGACCCCCCACCCCGTCCAGACACCTGCTCGGACACCTGCCGAGACACCTCGGGGGCGGCGAACGCCTGTTCGCCACTAGGGGTAGTGGTTCGCTCTGCGTGGTCGGGTGACCACTCAGGGTGGCGCCCATAAGGGATGTTATGTAAAGTCGTTTCGGCGTCGTGGATGTGCTTGAGGATGGTTTGGGCGACGGATACGGCGTTGGCGTTGGCGTCTCCGCTGGAGGTGTGGACGATTCTGGCGTGGTAGCCGTCTATGCGTGCGATGACGAACTCGTCTCCGCCGTCTGATGCGATGTCAACCCCGAGGCGGATGTTCGGGTTCGGTGCTGGTGTGTCGTTGCGTAGCGCTTCCTCTATCCAAGTGGTGGGGATGATTCGGTTGGTGGTGTTTTGGACGAAGTTGGCGTGGATTCGTGCTTGAGCGAACGCTGATTGTTCGCCGAGTTCGCTGATGATGTCGGCAACCCATTGTTTGTCAACAAGGTGTGTGGAGATGTTGTGTGTTTTGACTGACGGTGGGCATGTTGTGCATCGTCCCGTTGGTTCGTCGGTGAAGTTCGGTGTGTCATAGGCGGAGATTCTGATGGTGTTGTAGAGGTGGGAGTTGCAAGCCCGCTCAAACCATGAGTTGTTTGTGTCAGTGGGAGGGTTTCCGAGCAACAGTAGGCGGGTGTGCTCGCCTGTCATTAGCGCTTCTATCGCGGTGCCTATCGCGTCGCTGATTCCGCCCGCCTCATCCACGACGATGAGTAGGTTCGGTGCGTGGATTCCTTGTAATGCCGTCTCGTTGTACTGTGCTGGGGCGAATCCGAAGGCGACAGTGCTCGCATTACGCTTCCATTCGGTGGTGAGACAATCCCCATCCAGTTTGTGTTTGGTGTGCAGTGTGCGGATGTGCGACCAGAGGATGTTGCGTACCTGCCTGAATGTGGTTGCGGTGGTGACGACCTGACTCGTACCTATCGGGTTCGTCATCGTCCACCATGCGACGATGCGTGCGGCGAGGTGCGACTTCCCTGGGGCGTGACATGCGGGTACCGCGGTGCGTTTGTTGTCTCGTACCGACAACAGAATCTCGCGTTGTTTGCTCCACAAGGTTTCGCATAACCCTCTCTCCACGAATCCGATAGGGTCATCGCGATACTGGCTCCACGGGTCTTGCGCTATCCGCTCCACCATGAGCGCGACCGCGGCACGCTCCTCGGGACTCAACCCCGCTAACCATTCACGGCGACGCGAAGGGGTCGCATCACGCAAAAACGCGACCAGACGACCTTCCGCAGTGGTGCTACTGGGCTTCGGCTCCACCGAGCAATCCCTCAATCTTGGATGCCAACTCGTCAACCGAGACATCCAACCGCAACGGCTGACCGTCCGCCCCCGTCACCTCAACCTTCTGATTCTTCCCCCAACGCGAAGGAAACGACCGCTCCAGATACCACGACGCCGCCTGCCACGACCCGTCATTCGCCGCACGCTGAACAAGCGTGACATTCCGAACTTCTGCTGACGCTCGCGCCTGCTCCACCGCGTCCCGAAAGTCCCGCAGACGGCGCGGTGCGTCGGGTTGTTCTGCTTCTTGGAGCCATCGGTAGAGTGTGGTTTTGCTGATGTTTGCGTAGTGTGCGGCGGTTTCTAGGTAGTTGCCTGCGGTGATGGCGTCTATGATTTTTTGTTGGGTTTGGGGGGTGAGTTTGTGGCGTCGTCCGTGTTTTTGGGTCATGGTGGTGGTGATTTTAGTTGTTTTGGGGTGTTTGGGGTGGGGTTGAGTGGGGTGGTTTTGTGTAGTGGGCTTTAGAGAGTCCGTGTGGTTGTCCGTTGGTGTTGATGTAGCACCATTGGGGTGTGTCGGGGTCACAGTTGCATCCTGTGATGTGTTTGGGGTTGTGGGTGATGGTGGTGTTGCAGTTGTGGCAGTGGATTTGTGTCATGGTGTGTTTGGGTGTTTTGGGTGCGGCGGTTTGCGAATCTTGTCCCCCGCCAACTTTTGGGGGGCTATCACCAACCGAGAGTCATCACCCGTCGCCACGAAGGCGGATGGTGACGCTCAACGGCGCGTTTCTCCGACGAATCCTGATACAAACGAACGATAAAAAACCTCGTCTCACCATCGGCTTGAGTTGCCGTTTCCTCAGCCAGAGACATCGGGATTCCGTCACTCTGAGGGCAGACGGGCGGACCGCAGAATCCGAAGTCGTAACCTTGTTTCAGCCAGTCGTCAAAAGTTGTAGTCGCATCCATCGTCGTCAACCGTAGTCGCCGACCGTTGGGGTATCGTCAACAAAACGACGCCGACAGGGTTGGTCAAGGTAACCTTCCCCGTCGCCCAAGGCTCCACACCGCGCTCAGCCTTCACCAACACCAAATCCATCACCTCAAACAACGCCTCCTCATCGTGGGGCGCGTAAAAACTGTACAAGGTCAACGAATCCAAGGTTCGCGCCGTCAACAAGTATCGCGAATCGTGGCTCATCGGGCAAGCCTAAACGATTATCGGCGCCTCATCACCCTCAACTGGTCGCATCGGGTTTTCGGGGGTCAGAATCCTATTGAAGGCGTCACGAATCTTGTGCCATTCGCCGATAGGGACGCTGAAAACGACCTCGCCGTCAACCGTCGCGAAGTTCAACCCTCTCACCATCTCGCCAGTCGTGTTGTAGACCGTCGCATACAGCACATCCCGCAAAAAACGGGCTTCACCATACTCAAACCTGCTCACTGGATAGCCTCCCTCCACTGTTCCTGCCATTGTTCAATCTCCTCCGCCGTCAGATTGGCGAAGAACTTGTCGGCGAGTTCCTGAAGAATCGCCAGAATCTCGTCAGGTAACCCGAGAGTCTCACCCTCATCGTCCGTGCCACCAGTGAACACCACGGTACCGACCACGATGTCTGGAGCATCGTACTTGCGGAACCATGCCCCCGTAGCGAACGGGTTGGGGGTCTTGCCGATGAGTTTGCCTTCCTCGTTCACCCACATCGTCAGCGTGTTCGCCAAATCCACGGGTTCAATCAACCCTTCCACCGCCTCCTGAAGTATCTTGAGCGGGCTGTCTTGGAACTCTTGCACATACCGCGTGCCGTCAGGTTGCACGACAAACGCTTTCTTCAATGGTTTCATGGTCATCCTGTCCCCTTTCTCCACAATCCCAGTGTAGCCCATCCGTGCCCCATTGTCAAGCGAACACCCCGAACTTCTTGACGAACTTGGTTTCGCCGCGCTTCTTGAGCACCTTGCCGTAGACCTCCGCCTGCCACTGCTCTTCGTCCGTCAGCCAGTTCCAGTGCCACGCGAGCGCCTGAAACTCGGTTTTGAGGTGGCGGGTGCTCGCCGTCCGAGCGTAGGCGCGGACGCCTTCCTTGAAAAACTCCTTCAGCAACTGGTTCCTTTTGGTCATCGTGGCTCCTTTCCCCACGATTCAATCCTACCCCATTCGTGCCCCTTTGTCAAGTATCGGGCTTTACTTTTCGTCAACCTGACGAGGGTTGCCAACCGCCCTCACAGCACGAATCCCGCTCCCCGCAGTTGTAACAGCGATAGTGGGCGTGTTCAGGTCGCATCACCTGATAGCAATGCCCGCAGATAACCGACCAATCCAGATGCTCAGGCGGCATCCAAGCGGATACGGCGTCCTCGCCCATCCGACCGCCGACCATCGCGTCAATCCCGCAACTTGAAGGTGTAGAAGTACAGTTCGTCGTCCGATTCACTCACCCACCGCGAACCCGTGTGTTCGCATGAGAACTCTTGGCTAAAAACCTTCCAGTCGGGCTTGTCAAGTTTCTTCGTTATCCAACTCCCGCCATCCATCCATAGCACTCGGTTGTTTGGCTGAATAAAAAACTGTCCGCCCTCACCTTGGAAAACATGACCGCACTTGTGACCAGCCGCGTACTCTCCGTAGCCGTTGGAGTATTGCGGACCGAGGCACCAGTCAATCGTGAACAGGTACTTCGCCTTGTGTTGCGTGTGGTCTTTCAACCAAATCATCGCCGCCCGATTCTTGCAGTACTCCAGAATCGTGACGGACGCATAGTAGGAAACCGAGTCCCAAAGTTGCAACCAATCCAACGGGTACGCGGTGTGGTCGTCGGTGTCCAGCGACCACAAGTAGTGGAGCGGGACGCGAGCGTGTTGACTGCCGTACTCGGTCATCACGCTGAACAGTCCGCACCGTTGCGGGATGGATGTGTACGCGAAAACCTCTACGGGGATGAAATCGTTTTTCGGTGACGGGTCGCCGTCATACAGGAATCCAGTGTCCAGTCCCGCGTAGAAAGTTGGGATGTTGACATTCAGGAAGTTGCTCATCTGACACCGCTTCGGCGCTCAACGGTTCGCGCCGACCTTTTCTCGTTCCTCTTTGGAAACGCGAGCGTACTCTGTTTCCAGTGCTCGCATCGTCACCATAAAGGTTTCAACCTCGGTCTGTCCGACGAACACTCGTCGGAGATAATGAATGGCTTGTTTGATGTCTTGGGAGGTCATTGGGGAACATGACGCTACGCGGTTTCGTTCAAGGTGTCCGTCAACTCGGGTAGTTGAAGGGTGCTCCAGTCATCCCCCCATAGTTCGGCGGGGTGCGTACCTAACTTCACCGCGATACTGTCGGCGAGCACCCAATGGATTCTGCCTCCGCGTTGCCACGCCGATACCGCGGACGGGTGCACGCCGAGGCTCCTCGCGATTTGGGAGTCGCTCGTGGAGTTGTCAAACTTGCTCAACAGCGGTTTAGCGGAGAGGAACTTCTTGAACCTCACTTGCGTCTCATGCTTGGGTTTGCGCGGCACCGTTGACTCCCTTCGCTAACTGTCCGAATGTCCGACCCGCCATCTTTTTGTTGAAGTGCGGGATGTTGTTGGCGGTGATACCGACACGATTCGTCGGCAACATGATAGCCAAAAGGTCGTTCGCATCCTGAGAGCGATACCCTGCGGCGCTCATCGCCTCTGGTGACGGGAACACTTCGGCGTGGCGGTCATGCTCGGTAATCAGCGCGTCCTCCAGTCCGCCCGTGGAGAATAGGTAGCGGAAGTTGGCGGGGAACTCGGGGTAGAACTTCTTGAAGAGTGACACTTCCTTGGTGTAGCAGTAAAACAGCAGGTGGGGGTTCGCATCAGCAATCTCCATCCACGCCTTGAGATACCAGTCGGCGAAGAAATCGCCCGCGTCATGGATTCTGATGGCGGGCAGACCGCTCACCACCCAGCCCCTCATCCAGTCATCCAAATCCTCGTACTCAACGGGATACGGCAACTGTCGCGGTCCGATGATGCGGTTGAACTTCGGTTTCCCGAGTTCGGTTCGCATCGCCTTCTTCCATCCGTCCACATCGTCCAACACCATGCGAAGATTGCGGTCGTGTGCCGCTTTGACATTCTTGAACAGATAGGTGCCGTTGCGTGCGTAGCACAACTTGGCGCACACACCCGCTTGCGGGCAGGTCTTGAAGATTGTGTCATCCGCCAAGCGTGTGTACCACGCTGGAATCGTCCAGTTCCAAATACCGTGAGGCTTCAACTCGCGGTTTTGCGTGAGCAGTGGCATGTTTCCTCCTAGAACATTGGTTGCGTGCGGAGTTCGGTTTCCCTGCACGCATCGGGGTCAATGTCTATGCCGATGCTAGACCGCCCCAATGCGTGGGCAAGCCTAAGCGAGTTACCAGCGCCCATGAAGGCGTCAATGACCGTTCCGCCCTCGGGAGAGAGCCACTCAATGATTGGGCGTAAAACGGCGTCTGGTTTGCTCCACAAGCCTCGGTGGACATTGCGTGGTGCGATAATAACACTGTTGAGCATTTTGCGTTCCCTCGGTTCATAGATGCGTTCTCCGAGTTTGTCTTTCCCGACGCTCCCGCGCCCCTTGTTTTGTGGTGTCATGTCATCCACTGGTTCGCCGACAAAGGCGTCATAGGTTTTGCCGTAGATGAGGATTGACGAGTGTGTAATGCGGGGCAGTTGATGAGAGACCCAACGCCCATCAGGGAAGTGCCAGATGATTTCGGCTTTCGGTTTGCCCATAGCGGTTTCTATCGGTATTCGGTGTTGCCAACTGGTAAAACAGGCGATTGTGCCGTCTTTGCGTGATGCGATGAGGGGGATGAAGTCTGTCCACTGGTCAAACGGCGGGTCAGCGAGGAGCAGGTCCGCTGGTGGGAGTTGGGGCAGTATGAGGCGACTATCGCCGCAGATGACCTGCGTACTGGTTCCCCCCGTCAATGGTTTATCCGAGTGTGTTGATGTGGTGTGGAGGGTCGCCGTAGACGCCATCCTCCCATGTCGTGTCGCCGCTCATTATGCGGTCTAGTAACTCCTCGGTGCGTGCGAGTTCTTGCTTCACGCGAAACAGTTGGTTGTGGAGCCAGTTGTTTCGTTGCAGGGCGAGCGCGAGGCGTTCGCACACCTCCGCGTAGCGCAAATCTTGTTCGGTCTTGGACATCACCGAGCATGATACAGCATGGTCTAGTCAACCGTGGTGATGTCACCACCATAGGGATTCATACCGTTTCACCGCCGATTTATCCAAATGCAACTCGTAATCCGCCTCCTTGTAACCGAGTTTGGAGCAATAGTTCTCCCACCACTCCCACCGCCAACGATTGAACAATGCGTGAGGCACCACCCTGCGGTCAGTCCACTCCCTCGGGATACCACCCGCCTCCAATACCTGCCTTGGGGTCGGTCCGAGCGTCACGATGATGTGCGTCGCGACCACGGGAACCTTGGGCGCGAGTTCGGCGCAGATGCCCAACTGCTCCCACGGGCAACCGAACGCATCAAGGTCAATGAGGTCAAACGAAGCCAAGTCCAAGCCCCTCATCACCTTGCGGTTGTCGCCCATGATGATTGCGGGGTTGAGGTACTTCGCCTTGTCAATCCCCAGCGTGGTGATGTGGATGTCGGGGCAGAGGCGTCGCATAGCCGACCAGACCACCTCCTGCCCTGCGTAGGCGTCCAGCACGCTGATACTGTCCTTCCCGATTCGCTCCAGAGCCGCCTTGCGAACCCTCAGTTTCGTTGAAAGGTGCGAGTTGGGGGTAAGTACCTGTCGCCTCACAGAGAGGCTCCTAATGCGTGGCGGAGGCGATTTCCACGCCTTCCACCTTCGCCAACGCCGTCGCTATCTTCTCGGTCACCACACCCTGCATCGTGATGGGTGCCTTCACCAGCCAGTACGAGTTGTGGAACGGCTCCAGATTCCGTTTCCGTTTCTCATTCGGCTCGTCAATCACATCGCCGATGAGGCGCTGTAAATCCATCGCATCAAACCCCGTGCCCCCGAGGTCGCCCTCTGCCATCACTTTCTTCAACAGGTTGCCCAGTTCGTCGGGGTCGTAAGTCGCCAAGTCCGATGAGCGGTTGTCGGCGAGAAGAATCTTGCGTGCCTGTTTGTCGTCACAGTCAACGAACAGTACGGGTACGGTTTCCATCCCCATGCGTCGCGCCGCTTGCCAACGATGATTCCCCGCGAGGATTCTGTTCGTCCCCGATTGAACCACGAGCGCCCCGAAGAATCCGTTGGCTCTGATTGACGCCATGATTTTCTCGGTGTCACCCTTGCGGGCGTTCTCTGGATGCGCCACCAAATCGTCTATCGGCACATGATGCAGGATGGTTTGTTGCACGGCTCCTCCTAGGTTTCCACGGTCCTTACTCTGAGCACTCTAGGCGAGGGGAAGGAGTAAATCGCCGAGCGGACAGTCCGAAACCGTCAACCGTGGAAACCGTCAACACTCTAGCAACCTCCCATACGCGGCGTAAGCGGCGTTTAGGTCGTCGTGCACCGTCGCCAAGAGTCCGTTGCGGGCAACCCCCCACTCAAATCCGTGCCAAGTTTTGTCGCTGTCTCTCTGCCAGATGCAATGGGTACCGTTGGTTTCAATCACCGTCCACGCGGTCGCATCACCGCTCGGTTGCTCCACGAACGGGCGTTCCAAAACGACGATTGGGCGCCTGCGACCGCGTCTCTCCGCGGCAGTCAACCCGCCCCAAATGCCGTCCAGATTCTTGCCATCTTCCAAACACTCCTCCGTCACTGGGCACACCGCGCACAACGCCTTCGCCGTGGTTTCGCGTTGCATCTTCTCGGCGTAGGTCTCGCCGTCATGGTCAAAGAACAGGTGACTAGGTTTGCCGCGACATGCGGCGAAATCCCTCCACGACATGATTGTCAAGCATACGCATCGCCCTAACGGCGATGGTGGATTGTCAGTTTTTGGTTGGGAACAGTTGGGCGCCCCTGCTGACGGCTCGGTTCGCCTGCGACTGGAACACTGGGTACTTCTCCCACGAGTACCGCGGCTGTTGCCACTCCGAACGGAACGGTCGCGGGATGCGTTCCTGTTTGACGATTTTGCCGTACTCCACCCGCATGTAGGTGAACTCGGGAACCTCGCGCACCCAACCGAGGCGAACCCCAGCCGCTTTAGCCGCTTCCTCAAGGAGCGGGCGCGTTGAGGCGAACACCAGCGAGCCGTGGAGCGTCGTGCCGATGTACAGCGGTGAACCGTCCAAGCGGGCGAGGTGCAGTGTGTCGGGGTGCTCGGTGCCGAACCACGCGATAGCGGCGCGACCCTGCAATCGGTGGAGTTGCTTGAGCGGGTCGGTCGCATGTTCAATCAACTGGAAGATTGCCTCGGAGTCAACCTCGGCGATGCGCTCCCACTCCTCATCGGCGAACAGGGCGTCGTCGTTGGTGATGACGCCGTTGTGGACGCCGACCGTCTTGCCGACCACGATGGGGTGGTTGTTGTCGTTGTCCTCGGGGTCGCCCTGCGTCGCAAAGCGGGTGTGGAGGATGGCGGTGCGGGTGTGCTTGGGCATCAGTTCGTGGAGCGACTTGACGAACTCGTCGGCGGGTATGTCAAGTTTGGCGAACATGACATCCTTGACTCCGTCGCTGGTCTCCGACCATGCCGCGCCCGTAGCGTCCTCGCCTCGCGCTTGGATGGAGAGCAACAGTTCGCGTGCCAACTGTCGGCAGTTGACACGGCGATGGTCACCCTTGCCGATGCTGAACCCTGCGATACCACACATTAGAACTCGCTCCTTTCGTCGTCGCTGATGTTTGCGAGCCGTGCGACTGGGATGACCCCGCCGCTGGTGATGATTTCGTTCGTCAGGTTCGCCACGCTCGGGGTGAACTGGCGTTGGCGCTTGAGGTAGAACTTGGAAAGTTTGTTGGTCGCATCGGTCTTGCTGATGAGCAAGTCAAGCAACGAAACGGTGTTGATTGCGGTTCGCTGAGCCGTCGCGACTCCACGGTCGCCGTTGGGAACAATCTCGTCGGTGGCGGACGCTTGAACGAACGCCAACAGGAGCGTCACCCAGTTGCGAACCTTGTTGAAGTTGAGTGTGCCTTGGTGGAGTCGGAACTCAAAGGTACCAATCTTCGGGAACGGCAACACATTGAGCGAACGATACTTCTCAGTCACACGCTCAAAGGCGTAACGGTCACGGGTGCCGTTTCGGAGCAGGTTCACGACCCGCGACAGTTCCATCGGCGACATCGTTTTGCTGTAGGTGCCACCGACGCGGTTTTGAGCAACGAATGTGTGAACAACATCGGCGAACCCGTACCACTGATTCACAACACTGGCGCGTTGGTAGGGAGTCAAGTCGTTGACTCCGACATGGATGTGGAGACCACACGAGGTAGTCACGATGCCCTTGCCGTTCGCGGGATTGTTGGATTCGGCGCGGAGAGCCTTGAGCACCAAGTCCAGTTGGTTGAAGTCGGCGGTGGTCAGAATCGGCGAGACGACCTCGCCACCGAACTCGCCGTGGCGGTGATACTGGGTGACCGAACCGTCGCGCTCAACGCGCCAGTGTCGGTACTTGTCGGTCACGGTCACGCCACACACTTCGCATGTGTCGCCGTGGTAAGGCATTGAGTGGATGTGCGGGGCGCCCGCGTATTCGGGCACCGTGATGCCGTTGGCGTGGAGCACCTCGGCGATGTCTCGTGCCGCTTGGTGCTTGTACTTGCCAGTGAACTCAATCTCCGCGCCGAAGGTGCGTTGACCAATCGGGAGGACGATGTTTTGGACGAGGTTGGCGCGACCCTCGGGCGCGATTGGTGTGGTCGCCCGACCGTGTCGGCGTTGGGCGGCGAGTCGCCCCGCGGCGGAGCGGCGCGTGTTGATTTCTGCGACGATACCGAGGCGTTCGCGGTGACGATTCGCGGCGGAGCGGGCGACCGATTCACCGCTGAGGTTGAGTTGCTGGGCGATGTGCGCCCACGACTGGTTCAACTGTCGCATCTCGTATGCTCGGCGGTCAACCCATTCGGTGTGAAGTGTTCGGCGTGGCATCTAGTTGGTGCTCCCTTCCACGACTACATCGTACCCCATTAGTGCCCCGTTCGTCAACCGTTCGGCTTTACTTTTTGTCAAGCGGTCAACCCATTCGGCAGGTGCCGTGAGCCTAGGCAACGGTTCCCTCCTCCGCGATTGGTTCTAGGAACTCGGCGAGAATCCACCGCTTGTGGCGCTTGTGCCACTGCCATTGAACCGTGTGATACTGGGCGAACTCGGGGTCAGTGACCTTGGGAACCCTGTCCCCGTACTTCTCTTTCTCCCAGTCCCAGTGGACGCCGATTTTCCAATCGCCCTTGGAGGCGGTTTTTACCTCTTGGTACTTAGCCCAAAAACTCGTGTTGGTGTGAACGCGGCGAGTCGTGAACTGGTCCTCCTTGACCTGTATCGCGCCGATGACGGTGCCTAGGTCGCCCGTTGAGGTTCGGCGAACACGGTCACCCTTCTTGAATGGATTTGCTGTGGTCATTGTTCCTCCCTCTCCCACGATTCCATTGTACCCCATTCGTGCCTCTTTGTCAAGCGGTCAACCAATCTGTTCACCGTGCCCCGTTCGCACCAGCGGCATCGCATCCCCCATGTAGAGCACCCTGCCCTCACTGACGAGCCTGCGGAGCGTCCTCGGGGCGACCCGATAGTAGAGGCTCAGCGACCATGCCCGAGCATCGTCCTCTTTGTCCGCGACCATCCTGCTCGGGTGACTGTGTTGGTAGGCGTGACGGAACTCGTGGAGCAAGGTCACGATTGACGGGTACGGCATGTGGATGCTGTTGGTGGCGTGACGGTAGTAGCCCGCGCCCGCCCCCCGAGGCTGATGGTGCAGTGTCGGCGTTGACACACCGTAGACGGCGGACACCTCAGCCAACCAAAGACGCGACTTCTCCCACTGTGATTCAGGCGGTACTGCTGTCCACCCCTTGATGAGTCGGCGTGTCGCGTCAAGCGTTTTGCGGTGCTGGTTGCGGAATCGGCGATGGTACCTCATGTCAATCCATCCTTGAGTAGGCGCCCGCGTTGATTCCGTGCCTCTTGAGCACTTGGACGAACCCCGCGGCGTAAGCGTGTTTGCGTTCCATGCTCTGCCCGTAGTCGCCAACCCAAATCGTCCAGCCGCCTTGGTACGAATCCAAGCGACCGATGCCTTGAGCCTTGAGGTACTTGACGAATCCGCCCCGCGCAGGTTTGATGTTGACCCACGCGAACCCGCAGACGCCCCCCTCCACGACCCATTGCTTACCGCCTTTGAGCGGCGTGTCGGTCAGCCCGACGCTTTCGTAGACGAGCATCGGTGTCGGTGTCGTCGCCGTTGCGGCGGCTACGCCGTGTCGGTGAGCCTCCTCATAAATGAGGCGGAAATCTTGCTTGGTTTTGGTGGTGCTAATGGTGGTCTCCTTTCCCACACTTGAATCATACCCCATCGGTGCCCCAAGGTCAAGTGTTTCGGTTGATTTTTTGTAAAGATTTTGGGTCGCACGAGGCTTGACAATGGGGCAGGTGTGGGGTAGTATTGAATCGTGATGAGGAACCGCTACAAGGGCGTCTGCAAAAACTGCGGCAAAACCGTTCCCGCCGAGGAGGGCTTCTACGAGGGCGGTTGGGTGACCTGCTCGGAAATCGTGTGGCGAAATCACGCGCCAGAATCGTTGCATCAGCACATCACGAATCCTCTCAACTTCTCTTGCTTGGATGATTTCAACGCCAAGGCTGGCACCACCTTTGAGGACGCTCAGGCGGTGTGGCGTGTGATGGAAGCGGAGCGTATTGCAAGTTTGCCTACCGCGGAGGAGATTGCGGCGAACAAGGCGAAGAGTGACGCCCTGAACAAAGAGTTCCGCAAACAGCGTCGTGAGGAACTCAAGCGGTTGAAAGAAGAGAACATTTGCCCGCGATGCGACGGCAAGGGTGGAGGCGCTCAATGGTTCGCGACTGGTTGGACTTGCCACCGATGCTTCGGTTCTGGCAAGTACTTCAACTAATCGTTCGTCTGATACCTGACATTGGCGTTCAGCGACCGTAGGGCGTCAATGGATGTGCGGAGGAACAGCAACGATTCCCTGCACGATTTGACGAGCGCTTCGGCGACCTTGTGGTCGGCGAACAAGTGTTTGCAAGCGTTGTCCGCTTGAGCCTCCCTGTCCCTGATTGTTCCAGCCGTGGTCAGATACATTTTCGCCCATTCGGCTTTCAACGCCGATTCTTTTTGCGCTGAGTCAACCGCCAGTTTCTCAAACTCCTCGGTCTTGGATTCCAACTCCCAAACGAGTCGCATCATCTCTTTCTCAACATCTACCTGCGCGATTGGTTGGGTTCTCACGCCTCTTCCTCGGGGTGCTTGCGGAGGTCGGCGAACAGGGCTTGGTCGGTTACGCCGCACCATTCAGCAATCTGACGGTAGGGGATGCGCCTCTCTCGTAACCGCCTGACGATGCTTCTGCGTTGCTGTCCGAGACGAATCACCGAGTTTTGGTGCTCTCGCATCATCTGGGTCAGCAACTTCACTTTCTTGAGGTCGTCGTCTACCCCCACGGTGTCCAGATTCTCAATGAGTACTTCACCCATGTCTTGCACGGTCGCCTCCTAAGTGTGGTCAATCTACCATTCGTCTATTGGGTCGTTGACTGGATACCCGACGACGAGAATGGTGATGAAATCAAACTTCGCCCGTTGCGGTGCGTGGAACTCAATCGCCTCCAAGTGTTCACCAGTGTCATCTTGAAAAAGTCCGCCGTCCACCATGCCGTCAATCGCCGCTTTCACGGCGGGCATACAGGCGCCAGTGTCTTGCAACCTGCCTTTCATCTCCAGAAACACCGAGACCCGTGCCTGCGTCAACTCAACACAGCCGTATTCTTTGGTCGCATCAGCGAAGATGGTGCGCCACTCTTTCGTGTTCTTTGCCCTCGTCCAACGGTTCCCCGCACGCTCAGAGTTCACCGTCCACGGTCTCGCCCGATAATGAAACGAGTACATCAACTCGCCCTCATCGTTGATGTCGGTGACGATGTTGATGAGCGGGGCAGGCATTGCCATCCCGCGACTTTACTCGGTCTTACGAAGGCGTAGAAGCCCTCTACGAGCCGCTTCCTTGGGGTTGGCGTGAATCCACTCGTGGCACCAGAAACACACGCCTAGGAGGTTCTCAGGCTGGTTTCCGCCCCCTTGCGACCTGCGGAGGACATGATGCACATGGTCAACCTGACCCGAGCATCCCCTCACTCGGGCTTCGCATCGCGACCCACAGCGTTTGATGACCACACCGCGAGCCTTACGCCACTCAGCGGTCGGTCGCGACTTCCTCTTGAACGCCGTCCGTCTCAAAGGTTTGCCCCGAGCCAACGGCTTTCGGCGTCGCATGGCTCAACTCCCCGACTGCCGATAACAGTGCCGACCTGTCATGCTCTTCAGCCAGTTTGTCATACAACTTGAAGAAGTGCGCCCTCAACACCCCTTGGTTCTCGCTGTCACAGATTTCCCGCCAACCGATTGCGTCAACCGTTTTCTGGACTGCTGGGTCGGCGAACTGCGGGCGACCGTAACGCCCTACATCCCTCAGCAACACCATCACCTGCGACCATCCCTCAGCGGCGGACGGCGACATCAGCCCCGCCTGCCTCAATACCTCTTTGCGGATGGTAGCCGCACTCGGGAACATCTCGGAGGTGCGGATGATTGCACCAACCGACCGTTCACAGTCGCCATACCGCAAATCCCGCAAGACCTCGTGATACATCGCCGCGGTTTCCTTGGAAACTTTCGCATAGGGGTAGGCGCTCGCCAAGATGGCGAGTATCGCCGCGGTCTCCCTTTTCTCCATCAGCCGTCCCACTCCTTTTCGTACAGCACTCGCATCACATCGTCTGGTTGCAACAAGAATCCTATGGCGGGATTGTCTGAGTGCTCCGCCAACATCTTGCCTTCCAATCGTTCGGTGTGAGCGAGAATGAAACGGCGCAACCTCGGGACGGACATGACGACGAAACTTTCGTTCAATCCGTACACATACACCCACCAATCGGCTTCGGTCACATTTATTCCGCTCGGTTTCCAAATCGGTTCACCGTTCTCGTCGGTTTTGCGTTGCGCCCACTGGTGCGTTTCCACCACCATCCGCCCGTTACGGTACCTGTCAGCCTTCACTTCCCAACGGCTCTCAAATACCATGAGCACGAAGCCTTCGGCTCGTAACCCGAACTCCAAATCGTCGGCGAAGTTGAAACGCTCGTAGCGTCGCCCGTCCTTGTCAAACCTCGGTTCGTAACCCGCCATCAGTCATCCCTCTCCGAGTCCAAGAAATCCATGATGCCACTGACCCTCCTACGGGTTCGCATCGCCTCACCGCGCAGACGGTCAAAATGGTGGCGCAACTTCTCCGTGGAACGAATGTTCATTGACCAAAACTCCGACTGTGCCGCCCAGCGGATTGCGCCCTCCAAATCCTCCGCGCTCCGACCGTCAATCCGCAACGCCCGCTCCATGCACGCGATTGCCTTGTCGTTGGTTGCAGGTCGGTCATAACCGTTTGCCTCCACGAGGTCTGCCAACAGGTTCGTCAAAGCGACGGCGTCGGACATAAAAATGGACGGTTCTCTTGTACGGTTCTTGTACGGTTCGGGGGCATCTGGTGCCCCCCGCTCGGTCGTCAGATGCCCCCCGTGAGTGTCGTCAGATGCCCCCCGCTCACCAACGAGGGGCACCTCATGCCCCCCGCCCATCATCAGGTTGTAACCCAACGGACGCTTATCGGCGCGAGTGATGTACGCCGCGACGATACGGTCGTCGCATCGCCGAATCAGCCCACGGCGTTCCAACTCGCGCAGATTGACGCGAATGGCACGCTCGGACAACATCGTGTACCTGCCGATGGTCGCCACCGCGGGGAACGCCGATGTGCCGTCAGGACGCGCATGGTTCGCCAATGCAATCATCACCAGTTTCTCGGTCGGTGATTCGCATGGAGCCTCATTCAACACCCACACGATTGCCTCTATTGACATGCAACCATCCCTCAAAACCTGAACCGTACTGCCATCAGCACGGCGTTGTCACCACATTACCTTATGACACGGTGATGCGGGGCAAGCACGGCGCCCCGCGTCACCACCAAATCAGAACGGCTCTTCGTCCGATGGGCTGAGCAACGAAACTTTCGGTTTCGCTTTCGGTGCTGGTCCGTCCGCTGGGTTGAGGATGGCGTCAATGACCGACGACGCTTCCTTGGCGGTCATCGCCCCCAATGAGTCAACCTGCTTGCCCAAGGTCTCGGTCGCCAACATGGTCGCATCGGCGTTGCGTTCGTCTGCGAGACGCTCAAGGAACTTGATTTGCTTGGGGGTCGCCAAAGAAGCGCCGCCCCCAGTGGAGGGAGGGCGAACCGAGGACGGCGCCACCTTTGACTTGGGGAAAAGCGTAGACACTTTTTCTGCGGTCATAACTCCACCTCGGTTGGTCACCTCCCTGCTGACGCGATGTTGCGCTTGGTGTCCGCCGCGAGCGCGGCGACGATTGCGCGTCCCCACGCCGATGATTCACACACCATCAACTCCGAACCCCGCAACTGTTGCGAGACGGCAGGGAACGGCTCCCACGCCATCCCCACGCCTGCGGCTTGGTCATCGGGAGTCCTGTATGCCGCCGCAACCACCACGACGAATACCTTGTCACCGATTTCCACGATGTCGTAAGGCTTGTTCGGGTTGAGCGGACGAAGGGAACCCTGCGGATACTTGTCCCTGAAGATGGCGATTCGTTCCGCCACCGTCACATAGTCGTCTGAAATGGGCATGGTTATTTGCCTTTCTTGTTGATAATCCGCATCGTCCGATACGAGGCGGTGATTTTGGTGAACTCTTTGGCGAGGTCGGGGTGCGCTTTCTCAAACGCCTTGGCGTCAAATGCTTCCCTCCCAGCGGTTTCTTTCCACGAGACGACAGGCTCACCGTGGAACAGCCCAACGGTCGCATCCAGCATCGTCTGGGCGAGCGCGTCCTTTGCCAGTTTCTCCGCTTTCTCCGCATCGGTCTTGGTGCGACGAGCGTTCTCCAGTTCAATCACCCAGCGCATCATGTCGTCATCCAACGCGACTTCCTTGTCGGTCGCCTTGAAGTAGGTGGCAATCTGTTCGGCGTCCAGTTCGGCGATGAACTCGTCCTGTTTCTCGCCACTGTCCACCAGTTGACCGAACCGTTCGGTCTCCTCAACGATGAACTGTCTCGCATCGGGGTTGTCCTTCAACTCCACGACGACAATGTTCTGGCGTTTGTCCAACACCGCGAAGATGACGGGCACTCCGCCGAGCACCTCGGACTGTGCCCAACCCTGCACACACCAGTCTTGGGGCAAATCGTCCGAGTCCTCAATCGTGTGCGCGGTCGTGGTCTTGACCTCCACAATCATGCTCGGGTTCTCCTGCTCGTCGGCAGGCAAACCGTCCAACGAAACCATCAGGCGACCCTTGAGGTACTGCCATGCAGGCGTCACCAACTCCCTCCCGAGCACCCGACCAGCCTCGCCAAGAATCGGTGCCTCAAAGATGTTTCCTCGTCGCATCGCGGGCGTCTCTTCCTTGAGGACTGGTGGCGTCAACTTGTCAAAAAACAACTCGCCCCTTGTCCGCCACGGCGACACACCCAACAATGCTGGGACATCGGAGGCGCCGAACACACAACGCCCCTCCCATTTCCACCTGTTGTTGAGCCACGGAATCGTGCCGTGAATCGGTTTCGGAATCATCCTGTAGGTCATGCTGGTGCTCCTTCGTTGTCGTGCTCCACATTGCCGAAGGGGTGTAACACGGTTTGGTACTCGTCTTTTTTTAGGAAACGGCGGGGCGTAAAAAAGTCAATCTTTTCACGGATTTTGTACGGTTTGCGAAGCGGATAGAAAGTCACGCGAACGCTCGTCGGTACGCATTGCTCCATCCAATCCATCGCTTCCTTGCCGCCGTTGAACGGTCCGAACAGCACCAAATCTTGGTCGGGTTGCGACACATAGGCGACCATCACCGTGTTGTCGTACTCGCGAACGAACTGCTCGCGTTTGTCCAAATAATCTGACCACTCCATAAACCCTCCTCTAGTCGTTGCCTTACATCATAGGACAGTTATGGCAACAATGCAACTCCTCGGAATCACTTGCACTTGACTCATTTGGTTGTGCTCAAAGTCAATCGTCCCAGCCATCACGACAGCCTTATCGTTCGCATGAACCAAGTACCCCATCGTGTTCATCGCTATCGGCATGGTGTCATCGTCCTCACCGAACGGGAACTCAATCCACACCTGCTGATGCTCCCAAGTGTCGTACCAAACGATGATGCACGCCCTCGCCACCTTCTTGATGTCGTCGCCGACCAACGAATCAAATAGCGCTGAATACTCGTCCACGATAAACCGCCTCTCCGTTGATTATGGGAATAATCTCGTAAGTCCACCGACCGCTCGGTAACTCGGTCACGACAGCCAAACCTTGTTGCCACGACTCAAACCGTTGAATCGGCATACCGACATCATCCACGCCAGACTTCGTGGACGGCACCGCCCCATCCACCCGACACAAACAACCTGGGGAGAAAGCCACCACCTGTTCCATCGCATCAGCGACCTCGTAGGTTTCCGAGTGCACCGAAATCCTGTGGATGTGACCCTGAACGAACGACTGGCGTTCGTGCTTGGCGACCTTCGCGACATCCAACCGCTCACCGTGGATGGCGTACAAGGGCGTCTGACCACCCCCGCCCGCGGCAATCCTGTATCTGGACGCTGGATAAGCACCGAGATAAGACACCTTCAACTCGCCTAACCGCAACAGGAACGGCAAGGACAGCACAGGGAAACTGTCGGGCAGGTTGGCTTGCCTGAGTCGCATCGCCGCCATAGCGTTCCGAGCAACGGCTTTCGGCAATCGGTCGTCGTGGTTGCCGCCAAGCAACACCATCGTCGCCTCCTCGCCGACGACCGCCCGCTGTTCAGCCAAGAATCGGTGCGCCCTATCCACCGATGGTTGGGTTGTCAGAACGAACTCGGGGAGCACGAGGAACTTGGACGACCATTCGGGGAGGTCAATGAAATCGCCGAGGTTGACCACGACATCAGGTTTGATGAATCGCATCAACTGGAGTGCGACGCTCATCGCTTTCTCGTCGTGCATCGGCACCATCGCGTCATCCGACATCCGCCTGAACCCGATTTGCGGGTCGGGCAACACCACCGTCACTTTCAGGTCGGTTGTCTTTGGTTTGCTCGCTATCGGGCGGACGATGGTGGGGGCGGCTTGCTGAACTACGGGATACTGGGGCGCCTCCTCCCAAGCGGGCGAGAGCACCACGGAAGCCAAATCCACCATCTCCGCTTCGCCCTCGGTGTTCTTGAGGAACCCCTGCCATACGCTCAGTTTTTGGATTCGCCCGATGTCGTCAACATCTATCCCCGAGCGTTCCAACAGGGCGATGAGTTTCCCGAGTTTGTCTTTCTTCGTCAACTGCGATTGTGACAACTCATCCGACAAAGTCATTTCGCATCCGCCTGACCGTGCATGTACGCCATGTAGTGGCGAATCTGGTTTTTGCTGATGGGATGACCGTGTTTGGTGAGGGTTTCCGCGAGCCACCTGTACGAGTAGGTGTGGGTTGCCCGTAACGACTTGTCAGCATTTTTCTCCGCCATGCGCTCCAACACTTGCATCAGGAGGGCACGCTCCGACGACTCCAACGATTCCAAGATTTGGTGCATACGGTGGCGCATGTTCGCATGAACGAACCCGCTCAACTCGGCGCTCAACGCCGACTCAACCCTCTTTGATTGTGGCACGGCGCCTCCTCGGTAGAGGGAACTTTACACGACACCCCGAGCGTGGTCGGTGATGTGTTGGTCAACCTTGGTTTCCACCTTGTCAACCATCACCTCCACCCTGTCCACGGATTCCATCAGATTGTCCAGTTTGGTCTGCACGACCCCGTGGTCTGTCCGTTGCTCTCTGCGACCGCTGACAACCTGTTGAAGCACCACCCCGAAAGCGGCGATAACAGCCGTGATGACGGTGGCGACCCCCATGTCCATCGCATCACGCCTTGCCCGCAAGATGCGTAAAGAAAACGATGTGCCACGGCTCGCGGTCCATTTCGTGACAGAATCCGTAATCAAGTTCGTGCGCCATAAGCCAGTCAAGGATTATGCCAGAAGCGTTCGCCACATCACACGCCAAACCGAGGTTGTGCCAACTCTTCCCTGGGGTCGCCAAATCCGCCAGTTTCTCCGATTTCTTGTACCACTTCACGCCGTCCCAAGTCCGCGTGGACGCCCCGACAATCGGCTCGGTTTGATACCTTTGCCTGAAAGCCCGTGCCTGCATTTCATACGACCTGTAAGTGTCACCAGTTGAAGTCGGTTTGAGCACCACCCCGTCAGCGCGTGCGGCGAGTCGCATCGCGCCCCAAGCCTTAGCGGCTTCCAAATACAACTTGCCATACGGTTTGATTGGCGCCAAGAGTGTCTCGGGCACGAAACCGTGCCTCACCCCTTTGAGGGGCTGGGGGACGACAATCTTCCGCTTTGGCAACGCCAAGCGGGTCATCGTTACTTCGCCGAAGGTTTCTTGGTTGCCTTTGCGACCTTGACGGGTTTTGCCACTTCTTTCATGCGCCCGAACCTGTAGTCGGTGGGGTCAAGCCAAGTGATGACAAGCGGGATAATCGCCGCGACACCCGCTTTGACAATCGCATCAAAGTCGGTTTCTCCACTCAACCAGAGGGCTGTGGTCGCGGCAAGAAACACTTTCGCCCACGACTTCAGCATGTCCTGATGTTCTTTTTTCAAGGATTTCCAAGCGTTCATGGTCGTCTCCTGTGTCGGACACAACACTAAAACGCCACACCGAATCCGTGAATCAACCCCCGTTGACTACCCAAGGATGTCGTTATCCAAGATGCCTTTTGCTGGGTCATCCAGCGTCAACACCTGCTGGAGTTGTGCAAAAAAATCTTGTAACGCATTGGCGCTCAAACCGAGCAATCCGATAACAATGCCTACACCAACGAACGGCATGTTCTACCAAAGCGCCACAATGTCATCTGCGGTCGTATCGCTCGCGAAAACCACTTTCACGCGAAGCGGCAAAGTAGTACCAGTTGGCACCGCAACGAAAACGACCGTTCCGCTGTCTTGCATTGTCACCTTTACATCGCCACCAGTCCCGACATACAGTGCACGAGTAACATACGGCAGTTCGTTCGTGTTGTGCGGTGTCACCACCACGGCGTTAGTGATTGGACTGTAGTTCTCCTGCCTCTCTTTTGCAAAAATGTCCTCTGCTGGCATGATTTACTCGCTTTCTTCTTCAACTGTCGGTGCGACGAATACATCGTTCACCGCATCATAGAGCCAGCCCTTGCCGCAGTAGCCACGACCTAAACCGTCTTGGAAACACTCAACCCACAGTTCGCTGTCGCCGTAGCGTTCAGGATTAGCGACTAAGAAATCCCACGCAACGACACGAACATCGGTGACGATGCCGCTCTCAACCTTTGCGTAAGTCGGTGCGCTCATACCTTGAACCTGACCCATACTTTGCCTGCCGCACCAGCACCACCGTTAGAAGCATCGCCTGTTCCGCCACCGCCTGAGCCTGCCGTAGTTGCCGCATTACCCGTACCGCTCGTCTTGCCTGCCACACCACCCGTTCCTGCCGCACCGCCTGTGCCTGACGCACCGCCCCCACCACCTGCGGCGATGTTGTCGGTGCTTCCGCTAGTTCCCCACGACGACACATCTTGACCGTTGCCACCTGAGCCGCCTGTCGTGCCAACCGCACTTCCACCAACCGACCCATAACCGCCACCGCCACCTGCGCCAGAAGCACTAGACGAGAGACCGCCATCGTTGCCGAATGTTTCATCAACGCTTACACCGTTGTAGCCAAAAGTACTTGTTATTGAACTGCCGCCGCCTGAGCCGCCATCGCCGCCACGAATCTGATACAGACTGGTGAACTGACATCTTGCGCCGTGTCCACCACCGCAAGCCGAAATGATGTTGCCGATGTACGACGCATCACCAGCCGTAGTGCTCGCACCGCCAGCACCTACATCTACTGCGTAGGTAGCGGCATCAAGATAAATCGTTGTCGTCGCCGCATAGCCGACGAGCGCACCAGCACCACCACCGCCTGATGCTTCACCTGCCGACCCTTGACCTGCACCGCCGCCGCCGCCAACGAGCAACACATCAAACAGACCAGCCTTAGAAACAACAAGGTTGTCATCGCTACTGAAAGTCAGCACCGTGTAGTTCTGACCGCCGATAGTGCGTGACGCTGACGAGCCGCCTGTTGCTGTGCCGTAGCCCTGCACCACAATCGTGTCCGTTGTCTGCGATGACACATAGCCGAGATAAGAACGAGTCATTCCGCCACCCCACTCACGAACTGTTCACCATTCCAAATGTCACCGATACCTGCGTACTTGCCTCTGTCTTGACCTTCAATCGGATTTGAGTTGTACGAAGTCTGTACCCACTCGCCAGACAATCCGATGGATGCGATAAACGCCTTGCCTGCGGCTTCGGTTGGTGCATTGTCGTTGCCAACCACGATGACTTCACGGACTACGCCGTTCTCTATCTTTGCGAAGTGTGCCATTACGCCACCGTCAAACTTCCTGAGCCGTTGAACTGAAAGTATGAGTAGCCGCCGCCAGCATCAAGTGGTGTCGCTGATGTTGCGCCCGATGCGCTCACCGTCAAACCTGTTGCGTCTGCGGTGAGATAACGAATGACTACTTGACCGCTTCCGCCGTTGCCGCCCGTGCTAGGGTCTGGAGTACCAGTTCCACCGCCACCGCCGCCACGATTTGCTATTGCGTCAGAGCCAGAAGCGTTGCTACCACCATTCCCAGCATTCGTTCCAGCGGTTCCACCCGTACTAGAGCCGCCAGCACCACCGCCGCCAGAATACGAGATAGAAGAACCTGTGTAGTTATTCGTTGATGCCGCACCGCCAGCACCACCTGTCGTGCTAGACCCATTCCCACCGCCGCCGCCAGCACCGCCACCACCGCCAGCGTTGCTCGTGTTATTGTCGCTCGTTCCACCGTTGTTCCCTTCACCTGAAACGCCTGCGCCAGCAGAAGCATTAGCCGCAAAACCGCCACCACCGCCGCCGCCCGAACCGCCGACCTGACCCTGACCGCCACGACCGTTATCTACGCTGCTGAGACCACCACCACCACCGCCATTGGCAGAACTAATGAACGATGACGCAGTTCCGTTCAAGCCGTTCTTACGAGCCGCACCACCGCTTCCCGCCGCACCAACTTTGACCGTGTAGGTCGTCTTGCCGATTATTCCTGAGCCTGTAACGAAGCCACCAGCACCGCCGCCACCAGCCGCGGCACCGAAACCGCCACCGCCGCCGCCACCGCCACCACCGACTAGCAAGAACTCAACGCTCAGCGTCTGTGGCGAAACAGGAACGGTCTGCGTCGTCAGTGACGACACATACCCAAGTTGGCGGCGAGCCGTAGCCATCGGTTACGCCGTGATTCGGTTCACGAATCCGTGAATGGTGATGACA
>Ga0194118_10001212_pt1 | contig 38327 bp, 30 predicted proteins | sample TA2MahsurfametaG_2_FD_148662 | JGI IMG/M metagenome (GOLD analysis project Ga0194118, IMG submission 148662) | Freshwater microbial communities from Lake Tanganyika, Tanzania - TA2015013 Mahale N5 surface | ecosystem: Environmental > Aquatic > Freshwater > Lake | place: Tanzania: Lake...
GTCGGCCTCGGGCCCATCGTGCCGTGGCTCGGGCGCTGAGGCCCCGACCGCCCGGCCGCCGGGCGCGCGAACCGCCTCGAGCGCCGCCTCGAGCTCCCGCTCGGGCAGGCCCGTGATGGCGGCCAGGCTCGACATCACCAGCGTCCTCCGCAGCCCGGGCATCTGCCGGAACCCGAGTTCCACGAGCCGCGCGAGCACGGCCTCGATGCGCTGCTGGCGCGCGCTGAGCCCGCCCGCGGCCGCGAAGTCCTGGCGGAACCTGCGCACGAAGTGGCGCAGGGCGTCCTCGCTCTGCTCCAGCGCGGCGTCGAAGCGCGCGCGGCCGCCCTCCTGCCGCAGCAGTTCGTCCGGATCGAGTCCGTCCGGAAGCGTGCAGATGCGCACGTCGATCGGCTCCGCGAAGAAGACCTCGATCGCCCGGTCGGCCGCCCTCTGCCCGGCGGCATCGCCGTCGAAGAGCAGCACCACGCGCTCGGCCATTCGCTTGAGCATGCGCGCGTGGTCGCGCGTCAGTGCGGTGCCGAGCGTCGCCACGGCGTTGGTCACGCCGGCCTGGTGGCACGCGATGACGTCGGTGTAGCCCTCGCAGATCACCGCGGTGCGGCTGTCGATGATCGACTTCTTCGCGAGGTGGATGGCGTACAGCCCCCGGCCCTTGTGGAAGACGCCGCTCTCCGGGGAATTCAGGTACTTGGGCGAGTCCTCCGGATCGATCTGCCGCGCGCCGAAGGCGATCGGCTGCCCCATCTCGTCGCAGATCGGGAACATCACGCGGTTGCGGAACCCGTCGATCGGGCCCTGGCGCCCGTCGCGCACCAGCCCCGCCGCGCGGAACGCCTCGAGCTCCGGCAATGCGTCGTCGCCGCGCGCGCCGGCGTGGTGCGCGCGCAATCGCTCGAGGTGGCGGATGAACCCGTCCCACGAGTCGGGTGCCGCCCCGAGCCCGAACCGCTCCTGCATCTCGGCGGGGATGCCCCGGCGCTCGATCGCCGCCCGCGCCGAGGTGCCGGCCTCGGGATGCGCGAGCACCTTCCGGAAGTACGACGCAGCGACCGCGTTGGCACGCAGCAGCCTGCGACGCCCGCCGGCGGCGCCCTCGTCGCCGCGCGTCTGCCGCAGCTCGATGCCCGAGCGCTCCGCCAGCGCGCGCAGCGCGTCGATGAACTCCATCTTGTGGTAGTTCATCATGAAGTCGATGGCGTTCCCTGCCGCGCCGCACGAGAAGCACTTGTAGAACCCCGACCCCTTGTGCGTGACCACGCTCATGGACGGCGTTCGGTCGTCGTGGAACGGGCAGAGGCCCACGTGCTCGCGCCCCTTGGGGCGCAGCTGCACGTGCTCGCCCACCAGCGCCACCAGGTCGGTGGCGTCGAGGACGCGGTCCCTGTCTGAGTTTCCGTACGACGACGCTGCCACCGCATGGTCCTTCCGGCGCTTCCTGCGCCTTGCCTGCACCTGCCCCGGCCTCGGAGGCCGGATCGATCACCCTGGACGGCCCACCCGCAAGACGCATCCCGGGTGCGGACCGTGAGGGCCGGGACGCGAAAAAAGCGTCCTGGTCCGGGTACCGCCCTTGAACGAGCTCGGAACTGCCTTGGGCCGTCCACCATTTGTCCCGGCACGAGCCATCGGTGGCGCGCGACAGGGCCTTGCCTGCGGGATGGGGGGGTTGCTCGGTGCCGGGATCCGTGGATCCAGTGGTGGCGCGTTCGAGCCGGGGGTCCCGCTGCGAGGAGTGGGGATGATAGGCGGTCCCCGGGGGATGTCAACGATACGGGGTATTTCCCCCTGATTACCGAAGTTGCCTCGGGTCGATGCTCTTGGAAATGCGTTCTCGGAGGAGACCCGTGCACAACCCCACAACCCCGTCCCTTGTTGTGCCCACGCGCCGGCGCCTGCCCGTCGCGCGGATGCTCGCAAGCGCCGCCGCGGTGCTGGCGGTCGGGGGCCTGCTTGCCGCCGACTCGGCCAGCGGGACCGTCGACGAGCCCGTGAAGCCTGCCACGGACGGCGGCCGCCGCGGCGTGCTGCCGCCCGTGATCGTGCGCGACCTGAGGCAGGAGCAGCTGGAGACCTACGACGGCGAGAAGCTCATGGTCCCGGTCTTCGAGTACTGGAGGCCGATCTGCGGCGGTGACCCGTCGGCGATGGGCGTCGCCGGGCTCCAGGCATCCATCGACGCGCACGAGTCCCTCATGGAGGAGGGCGGCCTGGAGATCGATGCCACGCAGTCGCTGAACGGCTTCAACGTGATCTTCACGGTCGGCGGAACCGTCCCGCCTTCGGCGCTCCCTGCCATCGAGGCCGTGGAGCAGTACGTGGAGTCGCTCTGGTCGGACCCCGTCACGCTCCGCATCTCGATCTCCTTCCAGTCGCTGGCCCCGGGCGTGCTCGGTTCGGCCGGTTCGTCGCTCCTGGCCGTGCCGTTCACCACCGCCCGCACCGGGCTGGTCAATGGCCGCGATGCCAGCGACACCGTCCAGCCGCGCCTGCCCACCGGCAGCACCATGAAAGTCCGTTACGACGGCGCCTCCGCCGCGGTGACCAACGAGAACCGCGTGGTGTTCCCGCGCGCCAACGTGAAGTCCACCGTGGCCGACTCCTCGGGCTCGGACGCGTCGATCACCTTCAGCACCGTGTTCCCCTTCGACTTCTATCCCGCCGACGGCGTCAACGGATTCAGCTTCCGCGACGTGCTGGTGCACGAGGTGGGGCATGCGATGGGCTTCGTGTCGGCGTCGGACTTCATCTCCGGTGACATGACGTCCATGGACCTCTTCCGGTTCCAGACCACCGACGGCGCCGCCGACTACAACCCGGACTCGATCGCCGAGTTCACGGCCCGCCCGCGGCTGGTCTCGGGGAACAAGCCCGACGATGCGCACCACGTCGAGATCGGCACCGCGGAGTACCCGATGTCGGACGGCGACCCGTACCAGTCGAGCCACCTGCGCGAGCAGCCGACGTCCCTGGGCCTGATGGACCCGGCGATCGGCCTTGGCGTGACGAGGCACCCGTACTACTTCAATTCGCTCGACCTGGCCATCCTGGACGCCATCGGCTGGGACCGCTGAGGCGGCCCGGCCCGCGCGGACGCTGCCGTCACTTCGCGGCGCGGCCCTCGCGCTGCTCGCGCGTGTAGGTGTACTTGCGCTTCATCGGCTTGGTGACCAGTCCGGCGCGGATGGCGCGCACGGAGGCCTTCACGCGCTTGCGCGTGCCGCCCTCCACGGTGTCCACGGTCTGCAGGTTCGGCTTGAAGGTGCGCTTCTTGACCGAGGTGGTCTTGAGGCCGACGCCGCCGAGGTACTTCGCCTTGCCGCGGATCTTGAGGGTGTTGCCGGAGGAGGTCTTGGCGCCGGTGAAGTGGCAGACGCGGGGCATGGTGTGTTCCTTTGGGTTCCGTCGCGCGGATGCGCGGGGGAAGATCGGTGAGTGTAGGGAAACGAGGCGGTGGACGCAAGATGACGGTGCGTCCCGCTGCGATTATCTGGACATCCGTGGCGGCCTCCTGTGCGGGGCGCTGAGCCCCGCCGCCACCAAGGCCCGCTCGCAGGCCAGCGCGTCCTCGGGGGAGAACGCCGCCACCGAATGGCTGTCCACGTCGAACACGCCCCACGCGGATCCGTCCTCGCGGAGGCAGGGCACCACCAGCTCGCTCCGGTCCCGGGGGTCGCACGCCACGTAGCCCGCGCCGAGGTCCGCCACGTCAACCACCACCAGCGACTGCGCCGCCGACAGCGACTGCCCGCAGGCGCCGTGCATCCCGATCGGGCTGCACGCGGGCTTCGGAAGCCGCGGCCCCAGCTCGAGGCGCTCGCCGTCGGGCTTGCCCGGCATGTCCACGTAGAACCCCGCCCAGCTCATGGGATGCCCGCTCGACGGGCGGAAGCCAGCCCACCACGACTCGACGAAGCGCGCGAGGCGCTCCCCGTCAGGCGCTCTCGCGTTCACGGCGCCTGATCTGGTGGAGCGGGGCGCCCGACTCGATGGCCGCCTTGTCGATCAGGTAGACGGCGCTGCCGTTGTCCATCTCGGGAAGGTGGTACATCAGGTCGACCATCACCTCGTCCACCACGGCGCGCAGCGCGCGGGCGCCGGTGTTGCGCGCGAGCGCGCGCTCGGCGATCAGCTCGAGCGCATCGCGCGAGAATTCCAGGCGCGCGCCCTCGAGGCTGAACAGGTACTGGTACTGCTTGATGAGCGCGTTGCGCGGCTCCGTGAGGATCTGCACCATCGCCTCGCGGGAGAGCGGGTGCAGCGGGCAGAGCATCGGCAGGCGGCCGACGAGCTCGGGGATCATGCCGAACTCGAGCACGTCGTCCGGCGTCACCTGCGCGATCAGCTCGGCGCGCTCGGCCACCTTGTCCCCGTTGCCCTGGGCCTCGGCCGAGAAGCCGATGCGCTTGCGGCCCACGCGCTTCTTGACGATGTCCTCGATCCCCTCGAAGCTGCCGCCGCAGACGAACAGGATGTTCGTCGTGTCCATCTGGATGTACTGCTGCTCCGGGTGCTTGCGGCCGCCCTGCGGCGGCACGTTGGCGGTGGTGCCCTCGAGCATCTTGAGCAGGCTCTGCTGCACGCCCTCGCCGCTGACGTCGCGCGTGATCGAGACGTTGTGGTTGGTCTTCCCGATCTTGTCGATCTCGTCGATGTAGATGATGCCGCGCTGCGCGCTCTCGAGGTCGAAGTCGGCGGCCTGCAGCAGCTTGAGGAGCAGGTTCTCCACGTCCTCGCCGACGTAGCCCGCCTCGGTGAGCGTGGTGGCGTCGCCGATGGCGAACGGCACGTTGAGGATGCGCGCGAGCGTCTTCGCCAGCAGGGTCTTGCCCGTGCCGGTGGCGCCGATCATCAGGACGTTGGACTTGTCGAGCTCGACCGGCGCCTGCTCGTTCTCGAGCTGCGACAGCCGCTTGTAGTGGTTGTGCACGGCCACCGACAGGGCGCGCTTGGCCGCCTCCTGGCCGATCGCGTACTGGTCGAGGAACTCCTTCATCTGCCGCGGCGAGGGGATCTGCCCGAGCTGCGGCCGGCTGCCCGACACGCGCCGCTTCTCCTGCTTGAAGATGTTCTGGCAGAGCTCGGTGCAGTTGGTGCAGATGTAGACGTCGTTGGGGCCCTCGACCATGGGGCCGACCTCGCGGCTGGTCTTGCCGCAGAAGCTGCACGTCGTGATCTTGCGCCCGCGGAAGCCGCCGTCACCGCCTCCGCCCCCGGACGTGCCGCCGCCGGTTCCCGCGGGCTCGGGGCGGCTGGGTCGACGGTCGGGCGGTTGCTGCATGGATCCTCTGGACTGCTCGGCGTTGCGGTGCGCGTTCGTGAGTGGGGCGCACGGAGTCTATCGGGCGTCCGGCCCGCGACCTGCACTAACACCGTCACCATGCCGCACGTTTCGCCCTCCATCAAGCGGCACCGCGGCGATTGCGGGCCTGCAGGACCTTATCGGCGTCCGGAGTCCCCGCCGCCCCAGTCCGTTCCGCCGCGGCGCTCGCGCTCGCGGTTCGCGGACTGGCGCGTCCGCTGGATGATCGCGTCCCGTGCCGTCTCGAACTCGCGCTGCGTGATCTCGCCGCGCTCGTGAAGCCGGCGCAGGTCCGCCAAGGTGAACGCCGACGTCGCGTCCCCGCCATGGGCCTTCGCGTTGCGGCGTGCCCACATCACGGCGACGCCGCCGCCGACCACCAGCACGAACAGCACGCCGATGCCGATCCAGAAGCGGGCGTCGGTGCCGAGTTCCTCCACCGTGCGTCAGCCCTTCTTCTTGGGAGCGGTGCGTTCCGCGAGGGCCTTCTGCTTGTCGGCGACCTTCTTGTTCCACTCGTCGGCGGCCATGTCGGTGACCTTGGCCTTGGCGAGCACGCGGTCGAGGACCTTGGACTCGCGGATGGCAAGCGCCATCTCGTTGAGCTTGCCGGACTGCTGCAGCTCGGCGCGGACCTCGTCCGGGCGGGCGCCGCGGCCGCGGGCCATCTGCACGATCGAGGCGTTCACCTCGGCGTCGGAGACCTCGACGCCCATGTCCTGGGCGAGGCGGGCGAGGATGAAGAACGCGCGCAGTCGCTTGCGGGTGTCCTCCTCGCTGGCGGCGCGGACCTCCGCGAGGCGCATCTCCACCTCCGCGGCCTCCAGGCCCTGCTGCATGAGGCGCATGCGGGCCATCTCGAGGTTGCGCGCCACCTGCGAGCCGGACATCTTCTCGGGAAGCTCGAAGGAGACCTTCTCGACGAGCCACTCCGCGGCCTGCTCGCGCATGGCGGTGCGCTGCTCCTGGTCGCGGCGCGACTCGAGCGACAGCCTCACCTGCGAGCGCAGGTTGTCGACGCTGCCGAGGCCCATCTGCTCGGCGATCGCCTCGGGTGTGCTCGGTGCGATGCGCTCGGCCTGCCCGGGCGTGAATTCCACGGTGATCTCGGCGTTGCGCAGCTCCTCGCGCTCGTGCGCCTCGGGGCCGGAGGTCTTCAGGACGATGGCGTCGCCCACCTTGCGGCCGGCGAGCTTGGCGCCGAGGTCGTCGAAGAGCAGCCCGAGCACCTGCCCCTTGCCGTTGTCCTCCGCGTCGGGCACCACGACCAGGCACTCCTCGGTCTCGAAGTAGGGGTCCTGCTTGGCGCCCTTCACGCGCACGGTGGCCTTGCCGACCATGCGGTCGAGGTTCTCGAACGGTCCGTCGATCCGCGACGGCGTGCCGAAGCGGTAGCCGAGGCGGCGGAGCTCCTCTTCGACGAACTTCTCCTCGATCTCGGCGACGGGGCGCGAGACCTCGACGTCCTCGAGCTTGGGCATGGCGATGTCGGGCAGCACCTCGAGGTCCATGGTGACGGCGATGGCCTTGCCCCGCTTCACCTCGAGGTCGGCACCGGACTCGTCCACCTCGGGCTCGGAGATCGGCTGGAGCTTGTGTTCCTGCAGGGCCTTGGAGTAGGCGTCCGTCAGCAGGCGCCGGCGGAGTTCCTCCAGGATCGCCCCGCCGAATCGCTTCTCGATCAGCGCCACCGGCGCGGTGCCTCGGCGGAAGCCGGGAACCTGGACCTCGTCGCGGGCCGAGGCATACGCCTCGGCAATGCGCGCATCCACCACCGCCGCGGGGATGGTGATCTTGAGGCGCTTGCGGGCGGGGCCTGCGTTCTCGACGACGACGGTGGTCTCGGTGGACATGTTCTTGCGTTCCGTGGTTCGGTCCGGGGGAAGGGTCGGATGATACGCGGGCCCGCGCGCCGCCGGAAGCGTCCGGAAAGCGCGCGGACGGTGCCGGGGCACCGTCCGCGGGGAGGGGCTGGTCGTCGGTGGGCGGGGCCCGCCGGTCACTTCATGAGGAGCATCTCGGCGTAGGTCGGCACCGGCCAGTTGTCGCTGGGGGTGACCTTCTCGAGCGCGTCGCAGGCGGCGCGGACGCGCGCGATGCACGGCACCACGCCGTCGCGCAGGAAGCGCATCTCGGCCTCGTCGTCCTTGTGGTGCTTCGCCGAGAGCTTCTCGAGATCGGTCACCGCGTTGCGCAGCTCGTTCACCATGCCCACGTAGGCGCGGAGCTCGTTCTGCGTCTCGGTGCAGTCGACGTCGGCGGCCAGCGTGGCGCTGACCGTGGTGGCCAGCTCCTCCTGGGTGCGCAGCGCGGCGGGGAGCACCTGGGTGCGCACCATCTGCACCATCGTGCGGCACTCGATGCCCAGCACCGTGCAGTAGTTCTCCACCAGCACGTCGTAGCGCGCCTCCAGCTCGCGCGCGCTCAGGACGTGGTACCTCGAGAACACGTCCCGCGCCTTCTTGGTCCTGAACGCGCCCAGGGCGTCCGCGGTGCTGCGCATGTTGGGCAGGCCGCGCTTCTCGGCCTCCTTGTGCCAGGCCTCGGAGTAGCCGTCGCCGTCGAAGCACACGCGGCGGTGCTTGGCGATCACGTCCTTCAGGACGGCCTTCACCGCGGTCTCGAGCTTGGCTGCGGAGGGGTTCCTGCCGGCCTTCCTCTCCAGCTCGCCCGCCAAGAAGTCGAGGCTCTCGGCCACGATCGTGTTGAGCACGGTGTTCGGCCATGCCACGGCGGCGGTGCTGCCGACGGCGCGGAACTCGAACTTGTTGCCGGTGAACGCGAAGGGCGACGTGCGGTTGCGGTCGCTCGCGTGGCGCGGGATCTGCGGCAGGGTGGTGGCGCCGAGGTCGAGCGCGCCGCCGGTCTTGGTCTTCTTGGGCTTGCCGCTCTCGACCTGGTCGATGATGTCGGTGAGCATGTCGCCGAGGAAGATGCTCATGATCGCCGGCGGTGCCTCGTTGGCGCCGAGGCGGTGGTCGTTCGGGGCGCTGGCGATCGAGGCGCGCAGCATGTCCGCATGCAGGTCCACGGCGCGGATCACCGCGGCCAGGAACACCAGGAACTGCATGTTGGTGTGCGTCTCCTCGCGCGGGTCGAGGAGGTTGACGCCCGTGCTGGTGGCGATCGACCAGTTGTTGTGCTTGCCGCTGCCGTTGATGCCGGCGAAGGGCTTCTCGTGGAGCAGGCACTCGAAGCCGTGCTTGCGGGCCACCATGCGCAGGACCTGCATGGTGATCATCTGGTGGTCGACGGCGATGTTGGCGTTCTCGAAGAGCGGGGCCAGCTCGTACTGGCTGGGCGCCACCTCGTTGTGGCGGGTCTTGACGGGCACGCCGAGCTCGAACAGGCGCGACTCGACCTCGGCCATGAACGCGAGCACGCGGTCGGGGACGGCGCCGAAGTAGTGGTCGTCGAGCTGGTGGCCCTTGGGCGCGTTGGCGCCGATCATGGTGCGCCCGGTCATCATCAGGTCGAGCCGCAGCTCGGCCTGCTCGCGCTCCACCAGGAAGTACTCCTGCTCGCAGCCGAGGGTGCCCACCACGTGGGTCACGCCCTTGTCGGCGCCGAACAGCCTCAGGATGCGCATCGCCTGCTTCGAGAGCGCCTGGATGGAGCGCAGGAGCGGCGTCTTCTTGTCGAGCGCCTCGCCCGTCCAGCTGACGAACGCCGTCGGGATGCAGAGGGTGGTGATGCCGGAGGGGTTCTTCAGGAGGAACGCCGGGCTGGTGCAGTCCCACGCCGTGTAGCCGCGCGCCTCGTAGGTGTCGCGGATGCCGCCCGAGGGGAAGCTCGACGCGTCAGGCTCGCCGATGATCAGCTGGTTGCCGGAGAACTTCTCGATGGCGCTGCCGTCGGTCATCGGGCTGAGGAAGGCGTCGTGCTTCTCCGCCGTGATGCCGGTGAGCGGCTGGAACCAGTGGCAGTAGTGCGTGGCGCCGTGCTCGATGGACCAGTCCTTCATGGCCACCGCCACGGTGTTGGCGATGGCCGGGTCGAGCGGCGTGCCCTCGATGATGGTCTTCTGCAGCTTGGCGAACACGTCGCTCGGCAGGCGCTTCAGCATGGTGTCGCCGCTGAAGGTCATGCATCCGAAGTAGTCGGACGCGCGCGTCGGGTTCTCGAAGGTGGACGTGTTGGGGGTCATGTGCAGGCCGTGGGTGTTCGTCGTGTGCGGGTGCATCGCGGGAGGGCCTCCTCTGCCCAAGTCAATAACTGTAGATGGCGCCATCGGCACGATCAAGGGCCGCCTGCAGCCCAAAACCCCGCTTTGCCGCCAGTTACGGCGGGCAGGGCGCGCTCACTGCTTGGTGGAGTCGCGCAGCCAGCCCTTGCGCCAGAAGTAGGTCATCATGCCGGCCACCGTGGCCACCATCAGCGCGATCGAGAACCAGAAGCCGCGCTCCTGGTCCTTGAGCGGCAGCCACTCGAAGTTCATGCCCCACAGCCCGGTGAGGAAGCTGAGCGGCAGGAAGATGGTGGCGATGATCGTCAGCACCTTCGAGGTCTCGCCGAGCTTCAGGTTGACGCTCGTCATGTAGATCTCGAGCAGGTCGTTCGCCATGTAGCGGTCGGTCTCGATCTGGTCGAGGGCCCGTGCCACGTGGTCGGCGAGGTCGCGCAGGTAGGGCCGCGTCTCGGGGTGGAACACCGTGTCGAGCGCGATGAGGTTGGATGCCGTGTCGCGGATCGGGAGGAGCGCCCGGCGCATGCGGATGAGTTCCGCGCGCGCACGCCTGATCTGCGAGAGCTGCCGGCCCGTGGGGCGCCGGAAGACCTCCTCCTCGAGGTCCTCCACCAGGCCGCCGACGGCGTCGACGATCGGGAAGTAGGCGTCGATGACGGCGTCGGCGATGGCGTACGCCAGGTAGTCGGCGCCGCGCGTGCGCAGCCGGCTGGCCGGGTTCCGCATGCGCGAGCGCAGCTGCCCGAGGCAGTCCCCGGGCACGCTCTGGAAGGTGACGACGAAGCGGTCCGTGATCCAGAGTGCAAGTTGCTCGGTCCAGAACTGCCCCTTGTCGCCGTGCGGCATCGGCAGCACCACGAACGTGCCCGAGGGGTACGTGTCCACCTTCGCGCGCTGCGAGAGGTCGGTGGCGTCCTCCATGGCGAGCGGGTGGATTCCGAAGCGGTCGCCGATCGCCTTGAGGAGCGCGGCGTCGCCGAGGCCGTCGACGTTCACCCACGCCACGGGCGCGTCGGCGATGAGCGCATCGATCTCCGTGACCGACTTGACGTCGCTCTCCGTGATGCGGTCCGGGCCGAAGGCGACCACCGTCACCTCGGGCGGCAGCGCGTCGGGCGCCACGACGATGGTGCCGGGTGCCACGTGCAGGTTCGTCGGGCGCCTGAGCCGGCGCCGCGCGAGCTTCGCGTTCACGGTCGTGCGCCGCAGCGCCTCATGGACGACGCCGGGGAACATGTTCATGCGGAGGCGGCCTCCTTCGCCGCCGTCAAGGCGCCGAATGCCAGCCACGCGAGGATCGCGGCCCGCGCGCTCCATGCCAGGGTGCGGATCCAGTTGGTGGTCACCAGCCGCTCGTGCGCCGCGTCGTCGAACCCCCGGCCGAGCACCGCGTGCATGGGCACCTGCAGCGCCCAGGTGGACGCCCAGACCGCGGCAAGCAGCGCCAGGAGCGTCCACGCGGACCATGCGGGCACGAACCGGGGGCGGTGCACCACGAGGAGCGCCGCGGCCGCCGCCTCGCAGAGCATGGCGGGCCCGACCACCAGCGTGATCAGCCGCGTGTGCGCGGACTCGTAGGCGGTGAAGCCCTCGCGGCCAACGCGCGCGAAGAGCGGGTAGTGCACCACCTGGATGGTCCAGATGAGGCCGGCGAGGAACCAGCTGCTCGCGAGGTTCGCGAGGAAGACGAGCGCGGTCGTGCGGTCGGTCATGCGGGCACCTCGATCACCGTGAGCTGGTCGGTCGCGGGCGTGAGCGCCGCCACGGTGAAGCGCGGCGCGCGGTGCAGCGCGCCCGGGTTCAGGACGCGCGTGGTGCCCACGCGCTCGTCGCGCAGCTCGTGCGTGTGCCCGTGCACCAGGTAGTCCGCGCCGTCCGAGACCGCCGCGCGCATCGCCGCGATCTCGTGGCCGTGCGTGAACACGATGCGCCTGCCGTCGACGGTCACCTCGCCGGCGTCGCCGTGCACCGTCACGCCCACGTCGCGCGCGTAGCGTCCGAGCGTCTGGCTGTTCCAGTCGCAGTTGCCCCACACGAGGTGGCTGTCGAGCCCGGCCAGCTGGTCGATCACCAGCTCGTCCTCCACGTCGCCGCAGTGCACGAACACGGTGGCGCCGGCTGCGCGCAGCGCCTCGAGCGCGCGCTTCGTGCGCTCCCAGCGGGAATGGCTGTCGGAGAGCAGTCCGACCACCGTGGCCATGGGGGCAGGGTACCCTTCGCGGCCCCCCATGACCGCGCCCGTCACACGCTTCGCCCCGTCCCCGTCCGGCCACCTGCACGTCGGCGGCGCCCGCACCGCGCTCTTCTGCTGGGCGTTCGCCAGGGGCCGCGGCGGCAGGTTCCTGCTGCGCATCGAGGACACCGACCAGAAGCGCTCGAGCGGCGCGGCAAGCGTCGGGTTCCTGAAGGACCTGGCGTGGCTGGGGATCGACTGGGACGAGGGCCCCGAGCACGCCGGCTGCGGCGGCGGCAGCAACGGGCCGTACTTCCAGAGCGAGCGCCTCGACCTCTACGGCCGCATCCTCCGGCAGCTCGTCGACGAGGGCAAGGCCTATTACGCGTTCGACACCGCGGCGGAGCTGGAGTCGCGCCGCGCGGAGGCCAAGGCCGCCGGCCGCGCGTACCGCTACGACGGCAGCTCCCAGATGGCCCTTCCCAAGGCGGAGGTCGAGCGCCGCCTCGCGGCCGGCGAGCCCGCCGTGATCCGCCTCAAGTGCCCGCCGCAGCCCATCACCATCAAGGACGAGATCCTCGGCGAGGCCACGCTTCCTGCCGGCGAGGTGGACGACTTCGTGCTTCGCAAGGCCGACGGCTTCCCCACCTACCACTTCGCGGTGGTGGTGGACGACGAGCTCATGGGCGTCACGCACGTCCTGCGCGCGCAGGAGCACTTCAACAACACCGCCAAGCACATGCTGCTGCAGGACGCCCTCGGCTGCCGCCGGCCGACCTACGGGCACTTCTCGATCATCACCAATCCCGACGGCAGCAAGATGTCCAAGCGCGACAAGGACAAGCTGCTCCGCAAGACCGTCACCGACCGCAAGCTCACGGCGCCGCCCGCGGGCACGGTGCCGCAGGCGCGGTGGGACGCGTGGCTCGGCGACAAGAACGCGCAGCTCGACTTCGAGGAGGCCAATGCGCTGGCGGATGCCCTCGGCATCAGCCTTCCCGAGATCAATGTCGACGACTTCCGCCGCAGCGGCTACCTGCCCGAGGTCATCTGCAACTTCCTGGCGCTCAACGGATGGAGCCCGGGCAACGACATCGAGAAGTTCGACATGCAGTTCATGAAGGAGCGTTTCGACCTGAAGCGCGTGGTGAAGACGCCCGCCAAGTTCGACCGCGCCAAGCTCCTGAGCTTCAACTGCGACGCCATCACCGGCATGCCGCGCGAGGAGTTCGTGCGCCGCGCCCGCGCGCACGGCACCGGGTTCCACCCGGCGTTCATGGCCCGGCTGACGCCGGCGCAGTTCGAGCAGCTCGCCGGCGCAAGCCACGAGCGCTCCAAGACGCTCGACGAGATGTTCCGCTCCAACCGGTTCCTCACGATGGCCGACGCGGAACTTGCCTGGGAGCGCACCAAGAGCGTCGAGAAGGCGCTGCTCGGGCCGGAGCCAAGCGGGCTTGGGCACCTGAAGGCGCTGCTGCCGCTGCTCGAGGCGCAGGGCGATTGGAGCGCCCCTGCGCTCGAGGCCGCCATCGGTGCCTACGCGCAGGCCCACGCAGAGGGCAACCTCGGCAAGGTGGCGCAGCCGCTGCGCGTCGGCGTGAGCGGCGGGACGGTCAGCCCGCCCATCTTCGACACGCTGGCGATCCTGGGCAAGGAGAGCACGCTCGCGCGACTGCGGCGCTGCGTGTCGGCGTTCGGAGGCTGACCACGCCTGGCTGCACCTGGCTGTACCTAGCTGCACCTGGCTGTACCTAGCTGCACCTGGCTGTACCTAGCTGCACCTGGCCGGGCCGCGGCGCAGGGGCCGCGCGGGTCACGGGCTGTTCTCGGTGTCCGGGTTGCCGCTGCCGTCGCCTGCGGCGGGGCGGCGCATGTCGGTGGAGAGTCCGGGCGCCACGGGCACCCATGCGCCCCAGCGGTTGTCCTCGGTGGTGATCATCGCCTCGACCGCGCCGCTTGCGTACATCCGGAAGATCGCCAGCCCGTTCGGCATCGGTGCCGCGGTGATCCCGATGAGGGCGCCGCGCGGCCCGCCTCCCGCGGCCTGCGGAGCGCCGCGGCCGACGCCCACGGCGTCCTGCGCGTCGAGCGGGTCGCACTCGGCGGCATCGGCAGGCATCAGTGCGCCCAGCGGCGGGGTCGACGGCGTGAACGCGGTGCGTTCCGAGGAGGGCGCGGCATCCGTTGCCACCGATGCCGGGCGCTCGGAGAGCATCCGTGCGCCCTCGATGAGCGACATCGAGATGAGCCCCGCGCCCAGCGCAAGCATGCCCACGCCGGGCGAGAACAGGTCGAAACGCTTCGATGCAGAACCGTCGCTCATCCGTGATGCTCCCGGGAGGCAGCCGGTGCCACCCGATGGGATCATCGGCCACCCGCATGGGGCGGCATTCAAGTTCGCGTGTGGCTTGCGTGAAACCCCGGTTCGCAGGCCGCCTCGGGCCTGTCTTGCTCCCAAACGGGCAGGGGGCTACACTCTTTCCCCTCGGACCGTTGGCGCAGTTGGCTAGCGCACCTCCATGACACGGAGGGGGTCACTGGTTCAAGTCCAGTACGGTCCACTTCGAAACCGCCCCCCGCCATCGCGGGGGGCGGTTGTGTTTCACGAAGAACCTCGCCGCGCCGCCCGGAGGCGACACGGCGAGGAGTGTGGTCGCCGGCTCAGGCCGGCGGGGATGCGCGAAGCGAGGGTCAGCGGCGCCGGCGCGAGCCGAGCAGTCCCACCGCGCCCAGCAGGGCCACCGCGCCCGGGGCGGGGACCGGCGCAAAGGCAGCGGTGTAGAAGAACGAACCCCCCGCGGCAGCGCAGTCGGCCGCCGCCGCCAGGAGGTAGCTGCCTGCCTGCAACGTGCCCGAGAACGATCCGTTGGCACTGGTCCCGACTCCCCCGACGGTGGTCGCGGCAGTGCCCTCGAAGCTGAGGCCGAAGACGAAGTCGTCGGAGGCCAGGTCGACCACCGTCCACCCAACCGTGTTGCCATCGCGCAGTGCCGACGCAAGGCCGTAGGTGATGGAGAAGCTCATTGCCTCGGAAAAGTCGTACCGCGCAATTCCCCGGCTCTTGGCGATGACCCCTCCGCCGCCCGAGGCGAACCCGCTGAAGGTGCAGTTGGAGGCAAACCAGCCGAGGCTGGCGCTGGCGTCGGTCACCTGGGCAACGTAGGTCCCGAAGGCGCTGCCGAAGTCCGTGTCGATGGTCGGGGCACCGCGCCCGACCTGGCTGCGCTCCGCGAGGGCGCCGAGGTCAAGGCCCGCCGAGCAGGAGAGGGTGGCGACGAGGGGCGCGGCCAATGCCGCGGTGACATGCCGAAAGTCCATGGCAAGGTCTCCGAAGGGGAAAGGGGGACGCCCGGACGCCCTGTGAGGCGTAATCCATGCCCGGTCCGGCTCGCTCGTTACCCTAACGGCAATGGACTTTCGACCCCATCACGCGATTCACGGACTTTGTGCGATGGCTGCCTGCGCATCGCTGGTCCTCGGGACGGGCTGCGTGCGCGAGGTGCTGAAGGGCGAGGACCCCGAGTCACGGGCTGGCCGCCTGACCGGCGACAACCGCCGCGACGCGCTCGTGGTGCGGGTGCCCTGGATGGCCATGCCCCAGCCGCGGCTCCTCTCGGCGGGCAAGTTGCTCCGCACCGAGACCGTCTTCGCGCGCACCGACAAGGGCGACACCCGCTTCACGCTCCGGACGCCCGGTGGCACCACGGCGACCGTGGACGCCACGTCGCAAGAACTGCCCGATGGTTCGATGGAGTTCACCTACAGCATCGGATCGCTTCCCCAGGGCCTGATCGTGGACGTGGCGGTTCCCATCCTGGGCAATGGCCTGCGCCCGGACATCGACCTTGCCGTCAACGGCGCATCCGTGAAGATGGATCCCGGTACGGAAGTCGCCGCGGTACAGTTGGCCCGCGACGCCGCCACTAAGATCACCGCAACCGCCCGCCGGCCTGCGCCGGCGGCCCCCAACGCCGAGACCAAGCCATGAACCGACCGCTCCTCGCCATCGCGTGCACCGCCGTGCTTCCCGCCCTCGCCGCCTGCGGACCCCAGAAGGCCACCGGAAGCACCCCCGGCTCGGGCGACGGGTGGGTGGTGCTCTTCGACGGCAAGGACGCTGGCAAGGAACTCCGCGGCTTCAAGCGGGCCGACCTTCCGCCGGAATGGAAGGTCGAGGACGGCGCCCTGGTGCTTCGCGGCAAGGGCGGGGACATCGTCACAAAGGGCCAGTACCAGGACTTCGAGTTCACCGTCGACTGGAACGTGGCGCCGGCCGGCAACAGCGGCATCATGTGGCACGTGTCCGAGGACTTCAACCACCCGTGGGAGACCGGTCCGGAGATGCAGGTGCTCGACGATGCCGGCCATGGCGACGGCAAGAGCCGTCTGACCGGCGCCGGCGCCTGCTACGCGCTGTACCCCGCGCCCGCGGGTGCCGTGAAGCCCGCGGGCGAGTGGAACACCGCCTACATCAAGGTGGTGGGCCCGAAGGTGGTCTGCCGGCTGAACGGCGTCACCACCGCCGAGTTCGACATGTCGAGCAAGGAGTGGAAGGATCGCATCGCCGGGAGCAAGTTTGCGTCCATGAAGGACTTCGCGACGAAGTCCACCGGGCACATCGCGCTGCAGGACCATGGCGACGTGGTCATGTACCGCAACATGAAGGTGCGGCCGCTGCCGCCGGCAACGGTCGCCAAGTGAAGTGATCATCGCACCCGTCATCCTCGCGGCCGCGCTCCTCGGGATTCCCGGGCCGTGGTCGGGCGGCGAGGTGCGTGGCCAGGACCCGTTCGACCGGGTGGAGACCGTCGAGGACCTGGCTTTGCTCGAGTCGGAGCTGGTGGCGCGCGCCTCGCAGGTGCTGCCGACGGTGGTCAACCTGCGCCTCGGCGGCCGGATGGGAGGCGCCACGGGCACCGGGGTCATCATCTCCCCCGATGGGCTGGTGGCCACCTGCGGCCATGTCGGCGTGCGGGCCGGGCGGCGCGTGCAGGCGACGCTCTCCGACGGCACCGTGCTTCGCGGCACCACCCTCGGGCAGGCAAACCTGGGCAAGCTCGACTGCGGCCTCGTGCAGCTCGATACCGAGGGCAAGGACCTCCCCGCGGCGCCGCTCGGGCGCTCCGCGGACCTTGCCACCGGCGACTGGCTGATCGTGATGGGCTACACGCAGGGCCCGCCGAGCGAGCCGCGCCCCGCGCTCGTGCGGGTGGGCCGGGTGACCAAGTCGTCGCCCGAGGAAGTGCTCTTCGACGGACCGATCGATGCGGGCGACTCCGGCGGGCCGAGCTTCAACCTGCGCGGCGAGGTGGTGGCCATCAATTCGCGGTGCGGTTCGCAGCCCTGGGAGAACGCCGCCACGCCGGTGGACCGGCTGCGCGAGCGGATGAGCGAGTTCCTCGAGCGCTTCAACGAGGAGGAGCTGGTCTTCGGCTTCGTGGACCCCGAGGACGAGGAGCGGCGGATCGGCACCAGCTTCGGGCGCCGCAGCTCGCCCGACTCGCGGATGAGCGTGCAGCGCGAACTGCCGTTCGCCGACATCGTGGCGCCCGCGATGCGATCGATGGTGCAGGTGATGGAGGGCCCCGCCGTCCGCGCCGTGGGCACCGTGGTGGACGCGGAGGGCCACGTGGCCACCAAGGCCTCGCAGCTCCCGCCGGGCGCGCGGGAGGGCGCGGTGCAGCTGCGCGATGCCGCAGGCGCAACTTACGAGGCGCGGGTCGTCGGCACCGACGGCAAGCTCGACCTGGCGGTGCTGCTGATCGAGGGCGATGCACGGCCTGACCCGATCGCCTGGCGACGGCTGCGCCTCCTCGCGCCGGGGCAGGTGCTGCTGACTCCGCGCATCGGCAAGGACGGCCCGTCGCTTGGGTTCGTGTCCATCAACCTCCGCGAGAGCGACCCGGATCCCATGTCGCGGCCGTACCTCGGCGTGCGCACCGATGCCGCCACCCGGGACGAGCTGGAGCGCACCGGGAGCGAGCAGGCGGTGCGTGTCGACGAGGTGGTGCCGGGATCCGCGGCGGCCGAGGCCGGGCTTGCCGTCGGCGACCTGGTGGTGACCGTGAACGGGCGCGCGGTGGGTGGCCGGAGCGGGCTTGCCCGCGTGCTCGGCGACTTTGCCGTGGGCGACGCGGTGGAGCTCGCCGTGGTGCGCGGCGACCAGCGGATGCAGTTGCGCGCGACGCTCCGCAGGCGGCCGGCCGAGGCCGGGCTGAGCGAAGGACGCGGCAACACCAGCACCCCCATCTCGCCGGTCTCCACCGGGTTCGGGCCCGTGCTTGCGCACGATGCCATCGTGTGGCCGGACCAGTGCGGCGGCCCGGTGCTTGACCTGCAGGGCAACGCGGTCGCCTGGAACGTTGCCCGCTACGACCGCACGGCCACGCACGCCATCGACCCGAAGACGCTGATGTCTGCCGTCCGCGGGATCATCGCGTCGTCGGCTGGTACGCGCGAGGCAGGGTCAGCCCCGACGCCGCGGTGAGCTCCGCGAAGGACGCGGGCGCAGGGCAGGTGACCTCGATCGTCGCACCCGAAGTCGGATGCCGGAAGGCAAGCGTGGCCGCGTGCAGCGCGAGCGGGAGCGCGGCGCGCCCGCGCGGCGGCTTGGCCGTGTTGGGGGGCAGGTCCACGCGGTAGACGCGGTCATTCACAACCGGGCAACCGAGCTCCGCCATGTGCGCGCGGATCTGGTGGAGCCGGCCGGTCTCGATCTCCACGTCCAGCAGCGTCCGCTGCTTCCCGCCGGAGAGCGTCCTCCACCGCGTGAGGGCCGGTCGCCCGGCGCCTCGGCGGCTGACGAGCGACACCTTCATGTCGCCGCGGCGCACCTCCTCGAGCGGCAGGTCGATGGTCCCCTCGCCCTTGGCCGGGCGGCCTTCCACCACCGCGAGGTACCGCTTGCGCACGGAGCGGGCCTCGAACTGGGCGCGCAGCGCGTCGTAGGCCGCGGGGCCCAGGGCCACCAGCAGCGCACCGCTCGAGTCGCGGTCGAGCCGGTGCACCAGCCCGTAGTCGCGCGCCTCGCCCATGGGGCCGAGCAGCGGGCCCCACCGCGCGAACGCGCCGTTCATCAGGCTGTCGTCGTCGTGCCCGAGCCCCGGCTCCGTGACGCGGCCGGCAGGCTTGGCGAGCACGACGAAGGAAGGGTCCTCGTGAAGGACCTCCACCTCGATGCCGGGGTTTGGCGTGGGCTGGCCCATGCGGCGTATCCTGCGATGGTAGTGGAGCCGTCCGCGCTCTTCAGTTTCGACGTGGAGGAGTTCGACGCCCCGGTCAGCCGCGGGCGGCCGATGACCATGGACGAGCAGATGGAGCTCGGCGGTCGGGGGCAGGCGCGCACGCTCGACCTCCTTGCGACGCTCGGGCTGCGCGCCACCATGTTCACCACCGCGAACTTCGCGCTCGCGCACCCCGGCCTGCAGCGGCGCGCGGCCCTGGACCACGAGATCGCGAGCCACGCGCACTTCCACGCGAGCTTCCGCACCGAGGACCTGGCCACCAGCCGCGAAGTGCTGCGCCGCACCAGCGGGCAGGAGGTGCTCGGGTTCCGCAGGCCACGGCTGCAATCCACCGATCCCGCCGCCATCGCGGCCGCGGGCTATTGCTACGACAGCTCCGTCAACCCGGTCTGGCTGCCGGGCCGCTACGCCAACCTGCGTGCGCCGCGCGTGCCGCACCGCACGGGCGCGATCGTCGAGGTGCCCATCAGCGCCTCGCCGCGCCTGCGCGTGCCGCTCTTCTGGCTGGCGTGGAAGAACCTCCCGATGGTCGCGGTGCGCGATGCGTGCGAGCGTTGCCTTGCCGCCGACGGGGTGCTCAACCTCTTCTGGCATCCGTGGGAGTTCGTGGACCTCGCGGGCCAGGGGCTGCCGCTCCACATGCGCCGCGTGGACGGCGAGCGGATGTGCGACCGGTTCGCCGCGTTCGCCGAGTGGATGCGGGCACGCGCGCGCATCATGCCGATCGGCGACTGGCTCGCGGGCGCACGTATGATCGCGGGATGACCGCTCGTCCGTTCGGAACGTCCGACCGCCTGCGCCCCTTCGGCGAAAGCGTGTTCGCCACCATCAGCCGCCTCGCCGCGCGGTACGGCGCCGTCAACCTGGGGCAGGGGTTCCCCAACTTCGACGGCCCCGAGTTCGTCAAGGATGCCGCCATCCGGGCCATCCGGGAGGGCCGTGGCCAGTATGCGCGCACGTTCGGGCTGCCCGAGGTCACGCGTGCCGTGGCCGCGCGGTTCCGCGCCACCAGCGGCGTGGAGGTCGACCCCGATGCCGAGGTGACCGTCACGAGCGGCTGCACCGAGGCCAGCGCCGCCGTGATGCTCGGCCTGGTGAACCCGGGCGACGAGGTGGTGCTGGTCGAGCCCTTCTACGACTCGTACCCGGCCTGCGTGGCGATGGCCGGCGGCACCGTGCGCACCGTGCGCCTGCGCGCGCCGGACTTCGCGTTCCCGCTGGAGGACCTGCGCAAGGCGGTGGGGCCGCGCACCAAGGCCATCCTGGTCAACACGCCCCACAACCCGCTCGGCCGCGTCCTCACGCGCGCGGAGCTCGAGGGCATCGCGGCCATCGCCCGCGCCGCCGACTGCCTGGTGATCTCCGACGAGGTGTACGAGGAGATCTGGTACGGCGAGCCGCACCTCTCCATCTCCACGCTGCCCGGCATGCGCGAGCGCACGGTGGTGCTGTCGAGCCTCGGCAAGACCTTCAGCCTGACCGGCTGGAAGATCGGCTGGTCCATCGCGCCGCCGGCGCTGTCCGCCGGCGTCCGCGCCGCGCACCAGTTTCTCACGTTCTGCAGCGCCACGCCGCTGCAGCGCGCGTCGGTGGATGCGCTCTCCGCGCCGCGCGCCTACTACGAGGGGCTCCGCGCGGACTACCGTGCCCGCCGCGACCTGCTGCTCGCCGAGCTGCGCGGCGCGGGGCTTGACCCGTACGAGCCCGAGGGCTCGTACTTCGTGGTGGCGCCGCACGCGGGGTTCGGGTTCGCGGGCGACGTGGAGTTCGTCATGCACCTGGTGGAGAAGGTCGGCGTCGCGTGCATTCCCTGCAGCGCGTTCCACATGCCTGGCCCCGACGGCTGCAAGGATGCGGAGGCCCGGTCGCTGGTCCGCTTCGCCTTCTGCAAGACCCCCGAGACGCTCCGCGCCGCCGGCGAGCGCCTGCGGAGCATGGGCCGCGTGGGCCGGTCCTAGCTTGCGGGGATCGCGGCCCGCGCCTCAGTTGCCTGCGTCGCGGCGCTCCGCGGCCTTCCAGGCCTCGAGCGCGCGCGGCATGAGCTTCTGAAGTCGCTGGATGCGCGTGCTCTCGCTCGGGTGCGTCGACAGGAACTCGGGCGGCCCGCCCGACTGCGCGGCCATCCGGGTCCAGAGGTCGATCGACGTGCGCGGGTCGTAGCCCGCGTCGGCCGCGATGAGGAGCCCCAGCTCGTCGGCCTCGCTCTCCTGCAGCCGGCTCCAGGGAAGCAGGACGCCGACGTTGCTCCCGAGGCCGAGCGCGGCCATGGTGGCCTGGTGTGCCGCGGGGCTCATGTCGCCCAGGGCGATGGAGGTTCCCTGCAGCGCCCCCCGGATGACCATGCTTCCCGACATGCGCTCGCCTGCGTGGCGCGCGATGGCGTGCGCCGCCTCATGGCCCATGACCACGGCAAGCTCGTCGTCGGACTTCGCCATCCGCAGCATGCCGGTGTACACGGCGGACTTGCCTCCGGGCAGCGCCCACGCGTTCACGGTGGCGTCGTCGTCGATCACCGTCCACTGCCAGCGGAAGTCCGCCACCGCGTCCGGGTGCAGGCGCCCCGAGGCATCCTCGATGCGCCGCGCGATCCGCTGCACGCGGTCGAAGTCGGGCCCGGACGCCACCTTCTTCACGCCCTTCTCCGACAGCATCTCGCCGTAGGCCTCGTCGCCGAGCTCGTGCTCCTGCGTCTCCGAGAGGAGGTTCAGCTGCGTGCGGTTTGTCCCGCTCACGGTCCGGCACCCGGCCGCGAGGGCAAGGGCCGCGAGCAGGGCAGCGAGAAACCGCGTTCCGGTGGTCCGGTGCATTTCCCGAGTGTAGTTCCGGCGCGATGGGTAGCCTTCCGCGCATGAAGAAGGCGAAGCGGATCGAGTGGACGGTGACCGGCGAGTCCATGCAGGCGGCGGTGGTGCGCATCCCTGCGGGCGATGCGGTGGTCGGCGAGGCTGGGGCCATGCTCTTCGCCTCCGACGGCATCCGCCTCGACACGGGCCTCAGCACGCGCAGCGACGAGCCGTCCCTGGTGGCGAGCCTGGCCGAGGCCATCAAGCGCCGCATCGCCGGCGACACCTTCTTCGTGACGCGCTTCACCAACGAGTCGTCCGCGCCCGCGGAGGTGGCATTCGCGTCGCCGGTGCCGGGAACCATCCTGGTGCTCGAGCTCGACGAGCACCCGCAGGGCATCATCCTGCAGAAGGACGCGTTCCTGTGCGGTTCGCAGGACGTTGAGATCTCGGTGGCGTTCCAGCGGCGCGTGCTGGCGGGACTCTTCGGCGGCGAGGGCTTCGTTCTGCAGCGGATCGGCTCGAAGGCCGCGGGCGCAGTGGTGCTTGCCTCGGCGGGCGGGTCGCTCCTCGAGCGGAGCCTCGGGGAGGGCCAGTCGCTGCGCATCGACGCGGGCTGCGTGGTGGCGTACGAGCCCACGGTCGACTTCGACGTCCGCCTGGCGGGCAATGCCTCGACCGTCCTCTTCGGCGGCCACGGCGCGTTCCTGGCCACCCTCAAGGGGCCCGGGCGCGTGTGGGTGCAGACCATGCCGTTCCCGCGGCTTGCCGCGCGGATCTGGGACGCGGCGCCGCAGCGGGCGGAGCTGCCGGCGGAGCAGGAGGAGGCCGCCGACGCCGCGGTCAAGGCGGGGGTCAGGCCGGAGGCGCGCAGCTGAGCGCCGGGCCGCGCTCCGGGGCCGTCACTTGAGGAAGAGCAGGATCTCCACGGCGATCAGCACGATGATGATCCACTCGAGGATCTCGGCACGGACCTGCACCTGGCGGTCGCGGACCTTCCCGTCGGTCGAGTCGAGCGCCTCCCGCGATCCGCTCGCCGGCGGCAAGTCCCGCACGCCCCGCGCCGCGCGCCCGTCGCTCCGCGGCGTCGAGGTCGATCGCCACGGCCGCCTCGAAGGCCACGAACACGTGGCGCGTCCCGCCCTCCACGGTCCGCGCGGGCGTCACCGGCCCGCGCTCCCGTCCGCGGAGGGGGCCTCCGAGAGGCGCAGGTCCTGGCGGGCGTTGTGCACCGACTCGGGGATCGCCGGAAGCCCCATGAGCTGCAGCGCGACGTTGCCGGCGTCGGCATTGCGAATGGGCTGCGGGGAGAGCTCGTTCCCGGCATGCACGTCGCGCGCAAGCACCGCACGGCGGTCGGCGTTCAGCGCGACGAGCTCCGCGGCCGGTCCGTCGCCCCCCAACCACACGATGAACGGGATGACGTAGTTCTCCGGAGCCTGCTGCTCCGTGTGCGTGAGGAATGGCACGCCGCCGCCGTGGTCGGCGGTGAGGACGATGGCCACTTTGCCGCGCAGCGCGGGGTCCTCGTCGATTGCCCGCAGCAGCGCGTCGAGCTCGCGGTCCACTTCCTCCACGGCCTGGCGGTAGGGCGACTGCGGTGCCATGTCCCAGCCCTTGGCATGCCCCGCCAAATCGGGCGCCGCGAAGTGGAGGAGCGAGATCGACGGCCCCTGCCGCGACCGCAGCCAGCCCACGGCCATCTCCCGCGCCATGGCGCTGGTGCGGACGCACGCGAAGCAGTCGAGCTTGTCGGTGCCGTCGTCGGCACCGGTGGAGTCCTTGCGCCCGTTGTCCTCGTCGAACGACTGGCTGAACAGCACGAACTTCGTCTTGGTGGCGAATACCGCCGTGACCGCACCCCGGTCGTGGGCCACGTCGAACATGCTTGCCACGTAGCCGCCGCGGCGCTTGTGCAGGGTGCCCCCGTGCTTCACCGAGGGCGGGTCGCCGTTCTCCGTCCATCCGTGGCCCTTCTGACCGCCCACCGGCCGTCCGGTGACCATGCCGACGTGGTTCGGGAGGGTGATGGTGGTGTCCGCGTCCGCGCGCGCCTGCAGGGTGTGCGGACCGCGCATCAGCCGGCGGAAACCGGGCAGCGCGCCGTCCTCGGGCCCATCGATGGCATCGGGGCGCAGCCCGTCGACGCTCACCACCAGCGCATGCCTGAAGGTCGGCGCGGTCCAGGCCATGGCGACGAGCAGGGCACCGGCGAGCGCGATCGGCATCTCAGCGCCTCCCGGTGAAGATGACCTTGGGCGCGCGCATCGGCAGCGCCACGATGCGCACGAGCACCGGCACCAGCCCGGGGCGCTCCGTGTGCATGCGGAAGCGGCTGCAGGCGGCGGGCATCAGCCGTCGCATGATGAGCTTGGCCGCGGACTCGCCGATGCAGATGTGCGGGCCCGTCCCGAAGGGCATGTAGGCCGACGCATCCATCCGCAGCTCGGTGCCGGGCAGCCAGCGCTCGGGCACGAAGTCGAGCGGCCGTTCGAAGGAGCGCGGGTCGCGCTGCATGCAGATCAGGAAGGCCATGAGCGGCCGGTGCGACGGGATGACGTGGCCGCGGACCTCGACCGGCGCACCCGTGACGCGCACCGCCACCGGGACGCCCGCGTAGAGCCGCAGGATCTCCTTCATGCATGCCTCGGTGAACGGGCGCTCCTCGTGCGCTGCCTCGCCCGCGATGGCGTCGCCGAGCGCATCATCGTGGCCCACGTGGTGCATGAGCAGGCCCACGGTCTGCGACACCGTGTCGAGGCCCGCAAGCAGCAGGTGGATGGCGTGGTCGGTGAGCTGCGCGCTGCGGGGAAGCCCCTCGCCCTGGGGCGGGAGCATCTGGTCGAGCTGCGCCATCATGCCCTGCGGACCGCGCTCCACGGTGTCGGAGATGAGCGTGCGGAGGCGGAAGAAGCGGCCCACCATCTCCTCGAACGACACGGGCCCCTCGCCGTCGCCCGAGGGCCACAGCTGGTTGAGGTCCGGCACCGCGTGGTGGAACACCTCGAGCAGCGACTGCTCCGCCGCGCACAGCTCGGCCTCGCGGTCGGGGTCGAGCGGCCCCAGCACCCACTCCATGAACACCTTGGTGAGGAGGTCGAGCACCAGCTTGCTTGCCGACACCGGGTTGCCGCACGTCCAGTCGTCGAGCCCGCGCTCGAGGCGCCGGTCGAGCGCCGACTCGAGCGGCGCCAGCCCGTTGCCGCGGAAGCACGGCGCGGCCGCCACGCGCACCTTCCGGTGCTCGGGGCCGCTGAGGGAGATCAGCCCGTGCGGCGCCGCGGTGCGCAGGGCGAAGTTGCGGATCAGGCCGAGGTCCTCGTCCATGGACCCGCGCACGAGCACCTGCTTCACGAGCGACGGCTCCGTCACCATGACCGTCCCCGGGCGGCCGTTCGGGCGAAGCGACTGCGCGATCCCGCCGAGCGCCCCCACCGCCCGCAGCACCGCGGCTGGCTGGTCCTCGCCCTCGAGGGGCTGCAGCTGCGCCGCGGACACCGTCGGCAGTTCCGTCGAAATCTGCATGCCGGAGTGTACTCCGGGGGCCGCCAGTACCTGCTCAGAAGGGCCCGCCCAGAAGGGACGCACGAGCCGCAGCACGGCCCGGAGGAACCCGGTCCCGCCGCGGTGACCGTGTCCGTGTGCATCGGCGCCCACCGTCTCCTCGCGGCGCGTGCGGGCAACCGACGCAATTTGCTCGGGGAATTCCGGCCGGCGTGCGAGGATCGGCTCCACGCTCGCGCGCGGAAGGCGCAGCAGCACCGCGCGCTCCTCGTCGGCGCTCGTCATGCGCACGGTGCGGATCGGGAACGGGATCTGCCCGCCCGCGTCCTTCAGCGCGTGCCAGAGCCGCGTGCGCACCCACAGGTCGAGCGCCTGCACCAGGGGCGACGACGCAGCCGATGCGGCCGCAAGCCCCGCGACCGTCCGCCGGAGAACGACCGCACGCCGAGCAGCGCCGCGTACGGGAAGCCGATGACGGCGAACAGGGTGGTCAGGTGGCTTGCGGCGGGAGCCTCGGCCATGGGAGCCGCAGGGGGGCACGATGTCGCCTCCGTGCGCCCGGCGGCGTGCGGAGGTGCGCGCCCCGCGGCCCGAGCTTGCCCGCGCTCAGGCGAAGATGCCGCGGTGCACGTTCCCCTTGACGTCCGTGAGGCGGAAATCGCGGCCGGCCCAGCGGTAGGTCAGGCGCTCGTGGTCCATGCCCATGAGCGCAAGCAGCGTGGCGTGCCAGTCGTGGATGTCCATCTTGCCGTCGACGGCCTCGATGCCGTTCTCGTCGGTGGCGCCGTAGCTGGTGCCGCCCTTGGTGCCGCCGCCGGCCACCCACATGGTGAAGCCCTTGTGGTTGTGGTCGCGCCCGTCGGGCCCCTGCGCGTACGGGGTGCGCCCGAACTCGCCGCCCCAGACCACCAGCGTGTCGTCGAGCAGCTTGCGCTGCTTCAGGTCCGCGAGCAGGGCGGCGATGGGCTTGTCGATCTGCGACGACTGGCGCTCGAGGTCCGCCTTGAGGTTGCGGTGCGTGTCCCAGCCGCCGTGGTTGACCTCGATGAAGCGCACGCCCTTCTCGGCGAAGCGGCGTGCCAGCAGGCACTGGCGCGCGAAGCCATCGCCCTGGCCGCCGATCCCGTACATCTCCAGCGTCTTGGGCTTCTCGTCGGAGATGTCCATGAGCTCGGGCATCTCCGCCTGCATGCGGAACGCCAGCTCGTAGCTCTCGATCACGCCCTCGATCTGGTCGTCGCTGCGGTCGCGCTTGAGCCGCTCCTTGTTGAGCCGCTGCACGAGGTCCAGCTGGTCGCGCTGCGCCTCGGCGGTGAGCACCGGGTTGCGGAGGTTGGGCATGCCGCCGTCGCCGCCCTCGCGGCGCGCGCTGCGCTCCATGCCCACGCGCGTGCCCTGGTAGACGGCCGGAAGGAAGCCCGCGCCGTAGTTCTGCGCGCCGCCGTTGCCCGCGGGCGGGTTGAGCGTGATGAAGCCGGGAAGGTTCTGGTTCTCGGTGCCCAGGCCGTACAGGGTCCACGCCCCGAACGACGGGCGCACGAACTGGAAGCTGCCCGTGTGCATGAGCACCGAGGCCTGCGCGTGCGCGGGCACGGCGGTGCTCATCCCGCGCAGCAGGCAGAGGCTGTCGGCGTGCTTGGCCACCTCGGGGAAGAGGTCGCTGATCCAGAGGCCGGACTTGCCGCTCTGGCGGAACTTGAACGGGCTTGCCAGGAGCTGCGCACCCGCGCGCGTGCCGCCGAGCCCCTTGCCGTTGTTCCTGGTCAGGTCCGGCTTGTAGTCGAAGGTGTCGACGTGCGATGGCCCGCCCGACATGCACAGGAAGATCACGCGCTTGGCGCGCGGCGGCATGTGCGTCGACTTCGGCGCCAGCGGGTTGCCCTCGTCGTCGTCGAGGCGGATGCGCGCCGACGCGGCCGCGTGGTTTGCGATCCCCGCGAACGCGAGCAGGCCGAACCCGCACGAAAGGGTGCGGAGGCAGTCGCGGCGGCCGGCGGCGAAGATGCGGTTGCTGCAGAGATCCATGGTGGTTTCCTCACTCGAGCATGCGGAACTCGGCCGACTGGAACAGCGCCTGGCACAGCGCGGCCCACTGCGTCTCCTCCAGCCGGCGCGCCTCGGCCTTGGCGCCCTTGGCGCCCTTGCCGCTCTGTGCCTGCAGGAAGTCCCTGAGGAAGGCGCGCACCGCCACCGTCTCGCTCTGCGAGGGCTTGCGCCCGAACGCCAGCTCGAAAGCGCGGTTGATGCGGTCGTACTCCGACTCGCCTTCCTTCAGGACGCGCTGCGCCATGCGCCGCGACGCGTCCATCACGCGCTCGCTGTTCATCATGAAGAGCGCCTGCGTGGGGACGCTTGTCTCGTCGCGGTCGCCGGACACGTAGGACGGCTCCGCGAAGTCGAACACGTCGAGCATCTCGTCCACGCGGTCGCGCAGGACGGGCAGGTACACGCTGCGGACCGGCTGGTCGGTGCGGATCTGGTTGGCGATCACGGGGTTGCGGTCGGCACCCTCCATGAACGCCACCGGCGAACCCACCGGCGGCCTGAGGTCGAGCGTGCCCGCGGCCATGAGCATGGCGTCCCGGATGCTCTCTGCCTCGAGCCTCCGCTTGGGCATGCGCCAAAGCAGCTTGTCGTCGGGGTCCGCCTCGAGCGCCTTGGGGTCGGCCTTTGAGCTCATCCGGTAGGTGTGGGTGAGCACCAGCTCGCGGACCAGTCGCTTGGTGGACCAGCCGCCTTCCATGAAGCCCACCGCCAGCCAGTCGAGGAGCTCCGGGTGCGTGGGCCGCATGCCGCTTGCGCCGAAGTTGTCGGTGGTGGGCACGATCGGCTTGCCGAAGAGGTGCAGCCACACGCGGTTCACCCACACGCGCGCGGTCAGCGGGTTGCGGTCGCTCGCGATCCACTCGGCAAGCTCCAGGCGGCCGCTGCCCGACCTCACGCTTGCCTGGCCGGGCGCCGACAGCACCTGCACGAAGCCGCGCGCCACGGGGTCCTTGGGGCTCGTGAGCTCGCCGCGGGAGAGGAGCCGTGCGTCCTCTGGGTCCGCGGACTCGGCGACCCCCATCGCCAGGCGGTTGGCCTTGGTGGCGCGGCCATCCTCGCCGTAGCGGGCAAGCAGGTCAGCGGCCGCTTCCTCGCGGCCGTCGGCGGTGCGGGCGCGCTGCAGCGTCTGCTGCTCCTGCGCCGTCAGCTTGACGGTGCTCCCGGGCCGCCTTGACTCGCGTGCCTTGGCGCGCAGTTCGTCGAGCTGCGCGGCATCGGCCGCGGCGCGGGCCTGCTGCTGCTCGACGGCACGCCTGATGGGGCCCGGCATCGTGGGGCCGTCGGGCACCTTGGCGCCGGCCGGGAGCTCGAGCAGCGTCGACGGATGGTCGTTGCCCTGGCCGCGGTAGGTGCCGTAGTTGGTCTCGGTGGACATGAAGATCCCGGCCATCGCGTAGTAGTCGCGCTGGGGGATCGGGTCGAACTTGTGGTCGTGGCAGCGGGCGCAGGCGATGGTGGTGGCCAGCAGGCCCTGGCCGAGCGCGTCGATCTGCTCGTCGATCAGGTCGAACCGGAACTGCGCGCGCCCGCGCGTGTTGTGTCCCTTGGTGCCCACCGCGAGGTACCCCGTGGCGATGAGCTGCTCGGCGCGCTGGTCGTCGTCCTTGGCCGGAAGCAGGTCGCCGGCGATCTGCTCGCGCAGGAAGTCGTCGTAGGGCTTGTCCTTGTTGAACGCCGCGATGGCGTAGTCGCGGTAGCGCCACGCGTGCGGGTAGACGACGTTCGACTCCTTGCCGCTCGACTCGGCGAAGCGCGCAACATCCAGCCAGTGCCGTCCCCAGCGCTCGCCGAAGTGCGGCGACGCCAGCAGGCGGTCGACCACCTTCTCGTACGCGTCGGGCGACCGGTCCTTCTCGAAGGCCTCGGTCTCCTCGGGAGTCGGGGGCAGGCCGGTGAGGTCAAACGTCAGCCGGCGGAGCAGGGTGCGCCGGTCCGCATCGGGTGCCGGCGAGAGGCCCGCTTCCTCGACCTTCGCAAGGATGAACTGGTCGACGGGCGATGCCACCCACTGGCCGTTCCTCACGAGCGGCGGCGTGGCCTTCACCGGCGCCGTGTACGACCAGAACGAGCGGCCGGCCTCGATGTCGATGCCCTTGGGTGCGGGTGCCGGCGTTCCCGCCGCGGCGAGCGCGTCCGGATGCGGTGCGCCCATCGCCACCCACCGCTCGAGCGCCGCGATGGCGTCGGCCGGCAGCTTGCCCTTGGGCGGCATCTCGGTCTCGGGGTTCTTGTAGCGGACGGCCTGGACCAGCAGGCTCTCGTCAGGCTTGCCCGGGACGAGCGCAGGGCCGGTGTCGCCGCCCGCCAGGATGTCCGCGAGCGTGTCGAGCTTCAGGCCGCCGCGCACCTTGTTGGCGTTGGCCGAGTGGCAGCCGTAGCAGTTGGCCACCAGCACCGGGCGGACGTTCTTCTCGAAGAACGCGATGTCCGACTGCGAGGGCGGCGCCGCGTGGGCGTGCCCCGCGGCGGCGAGGAGGGCGGTGATGCCGGCAGCGATCGTCCGCATGCGGATAAGACGCCCGAAACCGGGTGCCTGTTGCCCTGAATGTCGGATTCCGCGCCCCGCATTCAAGCATTCTCGGCTGCGGCGGGCACCGGTTCCCGGGCTGCGGACTGCTGGCCCCTTGCGGCGGCGCCCCACCGGAGCGCAAGCATCAGGAGGTCGGTCCGGCTGAGCGGCTTGCTGGCAAAGTCGTCGCAGCCGGCGTCCAGGGCGCGCACCCGGTCGTCGGCCGCGGCGTGCGCCGTCAGCGCCACGATCGGCAGGTCGATCCCCGACGCGCGCAGGTCCCGCGTGGCGGAGAGGCCGTCCATCCCGGGGAGGTCCACGTCCATGAGCACCAGGTCGAACGGGCGCTCGAGCACGCCCATGTGCGCCGCGCGGACGGTGGCGGCCGCATGGCGGCCATCGCCGACCACCGTGACGGACGCACCCGCGCGCACGAGGTGGTGCCGGATGACGCGAACGTTGTCCGTGCCGTCCTCGGCCAGCAGCACCCGGAGGCCGTCGAGCGGCCGCTGCGAGTTTCCTGTCAGTCCCACGCTGAGGGCGGGCGTGGCTTCGGGCGTGCCCGGCGCGCCGGTGCGCGGAAGGTGCAGCCGGAACGTGGTGCCGCTGCCCGGTGCGCTGGTGACGGTGATGTTGCCGCCGATCAGCCGCGCGAGTTGCCGTGAGATGGCCAAGCCCAGGCCGCTCCCGAGGGACGCGTGCTCCTTGCTCGTCTGCGAGAACCGCTCGAAGAGGCGCGACACCTGCTCGGCATCCATCCCAGGCCCCGTGTCGCGCACGGCGATGACCACCGACCGGTCGCCCGGCTCGATGGCGATGGTCACGCTCCCGTGCTCGGTGAACTTCAGCGCGTTGCCCGCGAGGTTCAGGAGGATCTGCCGCACGCGGAGCGGGTCGGCGCTGACGGAGGCCTCGGAGGCGCCGCACCCCTCGAACCGCAGTTCAAGGCCCTTGCGCTGCGCGCGGACGGCAAGCAGCCGGGTCACGTCGGAGGCCACGGCCGCGGCATCCATGGACACCCGCTGCACCTGCAGGCGCCCGGCCGCCACCTGCTCGCCGTCAACGATGTCGCCGATCACCCCGAGCATGTGCTCGGCGTTGCGGGCGATGGCATCGACCGCCTCGCGTGCCTCGGCGCAGCCTGCGGGGAGGTTGCCCTCCTCGAGGAGCAGCTCCGCGTAGCCGGCGATTGCCGCAAGCGGGGTGCGCAGCTCGTGGCTGGTGTTCGCCACGAACTCGCCCTTGATGCGGCTGGCGCGCTCGGCGCGTGCCTTGGCCTCGCGCAGCGTCACCTCGGCATGCTTGCGGTCGGTGACATCCGCCACGAAGCCATGCCAATGGCAGGAACCATCGGGAAGCGGCTCGGGCCGTGCGCGGATCTCGAGCCAGCGGGCACCATCGATCGACCTGTACTCACCGCGCCACGACGAGGCTTCGGCCCGATGGCGGTAGATGGCGCCGCCCGCGATGACACGGTCCCCCGGGTAGAGCATGCCGAGGATCGTCTGCGGCAACTTGCCCGTCACCTTGCACGGTGCACAGACTTCGCGCAGTCCGCCGCTCGCGAAGATGAACTGCCCGGTGCCGTCGGTGCGCTCCTCGAAGATGAAGACGCCGCCGGGCACGTTCTCGGTGACCCGTTCCAAGCGCTCGTTCATGGAGCGAGCGGCCCGATCCCGCTCGGAGCGGCGACAGTGCCACGCGGCCGTGCCGAGCCCCAGACCGACGCTCACCACGGCTGACAACACGAATGCCACTTCCGTGGCCATCTTCGCCTCGTGCAGAAGCACGATCCCGACGCCGGCGAGGGCAAACAGCCCGAGGGCGACCGCCCCGCCGAGAGCCAGCGGCCGGGCGCCGATCCAGCGGGCGACGGCCTTGAGCGGGCAATCCGAGACGTGTTGCGGCTCTTGCGCGATGAGGCGATCCTTGCGGTCGGGCGATGCGCGCCTCAGGCGTCCGTGCGCGAGGCGGGTACCGAACCGGCGGCAACGTCGAATTCTCGGTCCGCCTGTGCAAGTAATTCCGGCGACGCGGGCACGAAGATCGCGGTTATCGGCGGTCAGGCATTGCCCGTGAGGTTCAGCGCACCCGTGCTGTCGCCGAACCGGTCGACCGGGGCACCGGCCGTCCCCAGCATGCTGACGAACAGGTTGCAGAGCGGTGTCCCGGCCGCACTTGCGTGCTCGGCGCCCAACCGCACCCCCAGCGCCTGACCCCCGGCGAGCACCACGGGAAGGTCGTCGTGGTTGTGGCGGTTGCCGTCGCCGATGGCGCCGCCATAGAGCACCATGGTTCGGTCGAGGAGCGTGGCACCCGCTTCCTCGCGCGCCCGCATCCGCTCGAGCAATCGCGCAAGCCGGGCCGCCTGCCAGCGATTGATGGCCGCGAACTTGGCGCTCTTGGCGGGGTCGTTGCCGTGGTGGCTCACCTCGTGGTGGCCGTCGTTCACGCCGATGTCCTTGTAGGGGCGGTTGGATCCCTCGTTGGCAAGCATCAGCGTGACGATCCGGGTGCGGTCCTGGGCCAGGGCCGTGACCGCGATGTCGGCGAGCAGGTCGATCCGCTCGGCGTAGTCCTTCGGGTCACGGTCGAGCGCGGCGCCTTCCGGTCCCGCGCCGGCGTCGGTGCGTTCCATGGCCTCCACCCGACGCTCGAGCGCGCGCACGCCCTCAAGGTACTCGTCGAGCTTGCGCCCGTCGTCGGCGCCGAGCCGGCCGCGCAGGTCCGAGGCCTGGCCGCCGAGGGCATCGAGGATGCTCCGGCGCAGCGCGAGCCGGCGAGCGCGTGCATCCGCCGACTCGCCCGCCGGGCCGTCGGCGAAGAGCCGCTCGAACGCCCGGCGCGGGTCGTGCTCCTTGCCGTTGGGCGTGTGCGGACCGCGCCAGGAGATGTTGGCGCTGTAGGCGCAGCTGTAGCCCGAATCGCAGTCGCCGGCGCGCATGGTGGGCTCGCCGCCGAGCTCGAGGCTGTCGAGGCGCGTGCGGCCGCCGAGGCGGCGCGCGGCCAGCTGGTCCACGCTCACCCCGGCGGTGATGTCGCCGCCGGAGGTCTTCTTCGGGTGGACGCCGGTGAGGAAGCACGCCGCGCTGCGCGCGTGGTCGCCCGGGCCGTCGCCGAGCGCCGCGGCGTTGCGGTGGCAGAGCCCGCGCATCAGCGTGAAGTGCCCCTGGTGGGGCGCCAGCGCCTCGAGCGCCGAGCCGGGCCATGCCGTGGGCGCCACGCCGTTTGGCACGAACACGAACATCATCCGGGCCGGCGCGTCGGCGAGCATCGCCGCACGGGCCGCGGCGGCCGCGGTGCGCGTGACCAGCCCTCGCCCCGGCAGCATGGCATCCAGCAACGGCAATGCGAGCGCGGCGCCGGCGCCGCGGAGGACGGTGCGACGGTCGAGCGGCGCGTTCATCGGGATCCTCGCGTCCGCATGGCGGGGCTTTCGGCGACGGCAATCACCACGTCGTGCAGGGTAGGCGCGGAGCCGAGCGACTCCAAGAGGCGGTCGACGTGATCGTCCTCGGCGGCGCCGCATTCACGCCCCGTGGCAAAGGTCAGGAGGTGGCGCACGAGGCTCCGGAGGGCATCGGGGTTGCCGGCAAGTTCGCGCCGGAGCGCATCAAGCCCGGCCACCGACCGGCCGTCCGGGAGTTCGCCGCGGTCGTCGACCGGCGCGCCCGCCACGCGGTCGCGGCGTCGGCCCACCGCATCCCAGCCCTCGAGGGCGAATCCAAGGGCATCCATGCGCCGGTGGCACGCGGCGCACGAGGGGTCGGCGCGGTGCGCTGCAAGCAGTTCGCGCATCGAACGCGTGCTCGCGGCGGTGCCCGCCGTGTCGGGGAGCTGCGGCGTGCCGGGCGGGGGCGGAGGCGGAGCGCTGTCGAGGATGGACTCCAGCACCCACTTGCCGCGCTTCACGGGCGACGTGCGCGCGGGGTTGCTGGTGGCAAGCAGCACGCTTGCGTGCGCAAGCACGCCGCCGCCGCGCGCAGGATCCACGGCCGTGCGCCGCATGCCGCCGCCAGCGGGAGCGGGCATCCCGTAGTGGGCGGCCAGCCGCGCGTCGATGAAGGTGAAGTCGGCGTCGAGCAGTTCGCGCGCGGGCCGCCGCTCGCGGAGCACGGCATCGAAGAAGAGCACGGTCTCCGCGCGCATCGATCCGAGCAGCGCGGCGTCCACCCCCGGGTACTGCGCGGGGTTGGGCGAACGGTCCTCGATGGCGTCGATCGCAAGCCACTGCGGCGCGAAGCGGTCGGCGAAGCGCGAGGCGCGTGCATCCGTGAGCATGCGCTCCACCTCGGCGCGGAGCGCCTGCGGCTCCGTGAGCCGGCCTTCGCCGGCGGCGCGGAGCAGGGCGTCGTCGGGCACGCTGCACCAGAGGAACCCCGCAAGGCGCGTGGCCACCTCGTGATCGGTGAGCGGCCGCTCGCGCTGCGGAGGCTGCGGGTCGGGCTCGGCGCGGAAGAGGAACTCCGGGTGCACCAGGAGCGCCGTGAGCGCGGCGCGCAGCCGCGCCTCGTGCGCGGCGTTCGCTACCGGCGCCTGCGCGGCGCGGAGCACCGCAAGGTCGCCGTCGGTGGCAGGGCGACGGAGGAAGCGCGCGGCGAGCCACCTGAGCTCGGCGTCCTCGTCGGGGCTCCCGGACACGGCGCTCGCCATGCGCTGCTGCCAGGCGGGCGGCGCGGGCGGCGCGTCGGGCGCGCGCACCGAGAGCGCGTGCACGGCGAGGTTGCGGTCCGCGGGCTTGCCGCCCGGCCCGTTCTTCTCGAAGTAGTCGTTGAGGAACTCGACGGCCACCGTGTGCGTGCCTGCCGCGATGGGCGCCGAGCAGGTGCGCGTCCCCGGCGCGGCCGCGGTCTCCGGGATGTCGAAGTTGGCCACGGCCTTGCCGTCCACCAGCACGGCCACCTTCACGGGCTCCTTGCCCGCCTGCATTCCGCTTGCCGTGAAGGTGACCTCGTAGTGAGCGCGCGCGGGAACCTCGACCGTGGTCTCCGCGGTGCCGCGCGACCACACCAGCGCCACGCCGCGCCCCGCCTTTCCGGCGCTGACGCGCATCGCGTCGCCGTGCACGTCGGCGAGCGTCGCGCCGGGCGTCACCGCGTCGGGGCATGCTCGCGCGGCGATCGCCTCGGCGAGGTCCATGTGGCGCTCGAGGGCGCGCGGCGGGAGCGAGAGCACCGACGCCACGTTGTCGAACCCTGCGCCCACGTCGTCGGGCGGGAGCGTGCCGAGGTCGGCGATGTCGATGGCCAGGAGGTCGCGCACGGCGTTTGCGTACTCAACGCGGTTGAGGCGTCTCGGCGCGGGCCCCGGCGGCGCGGGCAGGGCGCCCGTGGTCCGAACGGCTGCGCGGAGCGCATTGGCCATGGAGCGGCGGTCGAGGCCGGTGGGGTCATCGCCCGAGGCGGGGTCTTGGCCGGCAGCGTCGTCGTCCTCGTCCGGCGGCGGCATCTCCCCCGCCTCCACGCGCACGCGCGCATGGCGGAGGACCGAACGCTGCTCAGCCGTGAGGGTCCCCGCGTCCATCGCCGCAAGCACCGGTCGCAGGTCGAGCTTGCCCTTCGTGGTGCCGCCCCCGTGGCAATCGAGGCAGTGGGCGGAGAGCAGGGCGCCCGCCGCGTGCGGCGGCGCAAAAGAGGACGCGGCGTCGGCGGCGGACGCGGCGGCGGACGCCCGCACCGAGGCGAGCGTCGCGGCGAGGGCCAGCGGGACGAGGATCGCCTGGGGGGCGGTCATTGCCGGGTTGTACCGAGACGAGCGGCGCAGGACGCAGCGGCGTGGCTCACGGGGGCTGGCGCGAGCGCCCGGTGGTCAGGGGTTCCGTGCGACGCGGAACCCCCAGCTGCTGTCCGTGATCCCGGGCGTGCTGTTGCCGCGGTAGGACGAACGCACGAAGAGCGCGATGTTGTTAAAGGAGCCGCCGCGGAGCACGCGGCTCGACGCACTCGCCGGGCCGGTCGGGTCGGTCTGCGCTGCGGGCGAGTAGTTGCCGTACCAGTCGCTCACCCACTCCCACACGTTGCCGAGCATGTCGTGGAAGCCGAAGGCGTTCGCGGCCTTGCCGCCGACGGGGCGCGTCTGGTTTCCGGAGGTCTGGGCGTGCCACGCCAGCGCACCCAGCGTGCCGTCATCGGTCGAGCCGTTGTAGAAGGGCGTGTTCGTCCCTGCCCGGCACGCGTACTCCCATTCCGCCTCCGTCGGAAGCCGCATGCCGGTCGCGTTCAGGTAGCCCTGGACGGAGTTCCAGCTCACCAGCTCGACCGGGCGATTGGGTACCTGCGCCGTCGGGACCTGTGCGCTGGCACTCGTGAAGCTTGAGGGGTTGGACCCCATCTTCGCCTGCCACTGCGCCTGCGTGACCTCGTAACGGCCCATGTAGAACGCGTTGGTCAGCGTCACGTGGTGGACGGGCAGCTCCGGCGGGTCGCACGCGTACTGGATCGACCCAGTGCTGCAGCCCATCTGGAACGTCCCCGGCGGCACCAGCAGCATCTCCACCTGCGTCGCCGTATCGCGCACGCGCCACGCAAGGCCGGTCGCGGTGATTGCGGCGCGGAGGCTCGCGTTCGTCACCACGGCGGGATTCGGGGCGAACTCGAGCAGCGCCGCCCAGGCGGGCACGCCGGGGCATTGCCCCCAGGCCCCGAGCAGCAGGCCCAGGTCTGCGCCGTTGACGGTGCCGTTGCCGTCGATGTCCGCGCCGGTCGTGCTGCCCGCCGCCCCCCATCCCCCGAGCAGCAACCCGATGTCGGCCCCGTTCACCCTCCCGTTGCCGTCGAGGTCACCGACGCACTGCGCCGAAGACGGAGCGGCAAGCGCGACCGCTGCGAGCGTGGCGAGGAGGGTGCGGTTCATGCGTCGGGTCCTTGCTGATGGGACAGTTCGAGCCCCTGTCCGGTTGCCATCACCGCCGCGGAGACGATCACGCTCTTCATAACCGGATCTCCTGCTCTCGAAGCCCGCCCCGGGCGCACGCCCGATGTCCCGAATCTAGCGCCAGCGCCACGAACGGCCAACAACGGGCAGGGCGATCGTAGCCGGGTTGGCCAGGGTTGGCGGCGTTATGGCGCCCGCGGCCACGGTTGCCCGGAACCCGTGACAGGCGAAAGCGGGTCAGGGATTCGAACCCTCGACATTCAGCTCGGGAATCGCGTTTCCCGTGCCGCTCCGTCGGAAAAACCGCGTTGCAACGCAACCAACGCCGGTGCATCGTACCGTTCGTTCCGTGTGTTTCTCCGTACCTCCGTACGGTTCCGTACAGAGACGTCGATCACCCAGAGCGCTCCCGGGACGCAAGAGGCAGTGCGACGAGGCCGTGGGGCTATGCCCCGGCGCCCCACGAGTTCAGCAGAAGTGCCCGATCGAAGCCATCCACAGTGCCGTCCCTCTTGAGGTCGGCAGCGATGGGCGGTGCTGGCTTCTCGTAGCCGATGTTCTCGAACCACCCACGCTTGTAGTGCCAGCCAGTCGCGTCTTTCCAACGGATCTCGACCAGCAGGTCGCAATCGCCATCCAATTCCATGTCGCGCCACACGAACGAGGACAAACTTGCTTGGGATGCATTCCCGGGGATTTCCGCCGAGACGAATTCCATCCCGACTCTCAGTACGCGGTCAAGCCGCTCCGTTGTAACGCCATTGAGCTGATCAATTCGGCTACGACTTAGGGCGTAGAGAGGGTAGGCGGAGGAATCTTGCAGGAGATTGACGGGTGCGGTCCAAAAATGTTCAGGCGTGCCGTCGCCATTCACATCGGCGGGCGAGCCACTCATTGGTTGCATTGTGAGCCATGGAATGCCCCAATCGGAAGTGCCGCCGTATGAAACAAGCGTCTTGAATTGCCACCACGGGCGCACGCCATGGTCAATGGCGTGCGCCCGTGGTGGCAGAGAAGAGGGAAGAGAGAAGAAGGGAAAGGGAAATCAGGGGGTCCTCGCGACGCGGAACCCGAGGAAGCTGCCGTACGAGTCGCCGGGCGTGACGCCGCCGCGGGCGGACGAGCGCACGCCGTCCGAGTCGTCGTTCCAGCTGCCGCCGCGGAGCACGCGGTCCGTCGCACTTACCGGACCCGTTGGGTCCGTTTGCGGGTTCGCCGAGTAGCCGCCGTACCAGTCGTTCACCCACTCCCACACGTTGCCCAGCATGTCGTGGAAGCCGAAGGCGTTCGCCGCCTTGAGACCAACGTCCCGAGAGCCGCACCCCGTGCCGCCCCCGCACGTGTTGTAGTAGAACCAGGCGAGATTCCCGACCGTGTTGTCATCCGTCGACCCGTTGTAGAAAGGCGTCTGCGTCCCGGCACGGCACGCGTACTCCCACTCCGCCTCGGTCGGCAGCCGGAGGCCGGTGGCACTGAGGTAGCCCTGGATGGTGGTCCAACTCACGGAGTCGACCGGCCTGCTCGCGCCTTGGTACGCCGACGGGTTCGACCCCATCCGCGCCTGCCACTGCGCCTGCGTCACCTCATAGCGGCCCAGGTAGAACGCGTTCGTCAGCGTCACCTGGTGGACGGGCAGCTCAACTAAGCTGCACCCGAACTGGTTCGACCCCATGATGCAGCCCATCTGGAACGTCCCCGGCGGCACCA